>Ga0209467_1003229_pt1 | contig 10795 bp, 6 predicted proteins | sample Higcelwee11metaG_FD_187175 | JGI IMG/M metagenome (GOLD analysis project Ga0209467, IMG submission 187175) | Freshwater pond sediment microbial communities from the University of Edinburgh, under environmental carbon perturbations - High... | ecosystem: Environmental > Aquatic > Freshwater > Pond...
TCATCGGCTCCGGCCCCATCGTCATCGGCCAGGCCTGCGAGTTCGACTATTCCGGCACCCAGGCCCTGAAGGCCCTGAAGGAGGAAGGCTACGAGGTCATCCTGGTCAACTCCAATCCGGCCACCATCATGACCGACCCGGAGCTGGCCGACCGCACCTACATCGAGCCCATCGAGCCGGGCACCGTGGCCAAGATCATCGAGCAGGAGCGCCCGGACGCGCTCTTGCCCACCCTCGGCGGCCAGACCGCCCTGAACACCGCGCTGGCCGTGGCCAAGATGGGCGTGCTGGAGAAGTTCGGCGTGGAGCTCATCGGGGCCTCCGTGCCGGTCATCGAGAAGGCCGAGAGCCGCGAGCTCTTCCGCGCCGCCATGGACAAGATCGGACTCAAGGTGCCGAGGAGCGGCATCGCCCGCACCATGGACGACGTGCGCAAGATCGGTTCCGAGCTGCCCTTTCCGCTGATCATCCGCCCGGCCTTCACCATGGGCGGCACCGGCGGCGGCGTGGCCTACAACCCCGAGGACCTGGAGAAGATCGCCGCCCAGGGCCTGGCCGCCAGCATGAAGAGCGAGATCATGATCGAGCAGAGCGTGCTCGGCTGGAAGGAATTCGAGCTGGAGGTCATGCGCGACAAGAAGGACAACTGCGTCATCATCTGCTCCATCGAGAACATGGACGCCATGGGCGTGCACACCGGCGACTCCATCACGGTGGCCCCCAGCCAGACCTTGACCGACGACGAGTACCAGAAGATGCGCGACGCCGCCCTGGCCATCATGCGCGAGATCGGCGTGGAGACCGGCGGAAGCAACGTCCAGTTCGCCATCAACCCCGCAAACGGCGACATGATCATCGTGGAGATGAACCCGCGCGTGTCGCGCTCCTCGGCCCTGGCCTCCAAGGCCACGGGCTTTCCCATCGCGAAAATCGCGGCCAAGCTGGCCGTGGGCTACACCCTCGACGAGATCCCCAACGACATCACGCGCGAGACCATGGCCAGCTTCGAGCCGTCCATCGACTACTGCGTCATCAAGATCCCGCGCTTCACCTTCGAGAAGTTCCCCGGAAGCGAGGACTACCTCACCACGAGCATGAAGAGCGTGGGCGAGACCATGGCCATCGGCCGCACCTTCAAGGAGGCGCTGCAGAAGGGCCTGCGCTCGCTTGAGGTCGGCATGCCCGGCCTGGGCAAGAGGTTCGAGACCTGCACCATCGACCGCGACGAGATCCTGCGCCTGATGCGCAAGCCCAACTCCGCGCGGCTGTTCGCGATCAGAAACGCCATGCGCTGCGGCTTCAGCGAGGACGAGATCTTCGCCGCCACGCACATCGACCCCTGGTTCCTGCGCCAGATCCGCGACATCCTGGACATGGAGGCGGAGCTGGCCGCCTTCGGGCTGAAGGAGCGCATCGCGGCCGACAACCCGGCGCTCACGCCCGTGCTCAGGCGCGCCAAGGAGTACGGCTACTCGGACAAGCAGCTGGCCGTGCTCTGGAAGACCGGCGAGGACGCGGTGCGCGCCCTGCGAAAGAACCTCGGCGTCACGCCCACCTTCTACCTGGTGGACACCTGCGCGGCCGAGTTCGAGGCCTACACCCCCTACTACTACTCCACCTACGAGACCGGCTCGGAGATCACGTCCAGGGACGTGAAAAAGGTGGTCATCCTGGGCGGCGGGCCCAACCGCATCGGCCAGGGCATCGAGTTCGACTACTGCTGCTGCCACTCGTCGTTCGCGCTCAAGGAGATGGGCGTGCAGTCCATCATGGTCAACTCCAACCCCGAGACGGTCAGCACGGACTACGACACCTCGGACCGGCTGTACTTCGAGCCCGTGACCTACGAGGACGTGCTGAACATCGTGGAGTTCGAGAAGCCGCTGGGCGTCATCGTGCAGTTCGGCGGCCAGACCCCGCTCAACCTCGCCGTGGCGCTGAAAAAAGCCGGCGTGAGCCTGCTGGGCACCACGCCCGAGAGCATCGACCGCGCCGAGGACCGCGAGCTGTTTTCCGCGCTCATCCGCAAGCTGCACCTGAAGCAGCCCATGAGCGGCACGGCCATGACGCTCTCCCAGGCCAAGGAGATCAAGGACGGCCTGGGCTATCCGCTGGTGCTGCGGCCCTCCTACGTGCTCGGCGGACGCGGCATGGAGATCGTCTACGACGACGAGGAGTTCGACGCCTACTTCCGCAAGGCCGTGGTCATCTCGCCGGAGCACCCCATCCTCATCGACAAGTTCCTGGAGAACGCCATCGAGGTGGACGCGGACGCCCTTTCCGACGGCGAGGAGACCTACATCGGCGGCATCATGGAGCACATCGAGGAGGCCGGCATCCACTCCGGCGACTCGGCCTGCGTTTTGCCCCCGCACACCATCGCCCCCGAGCTCGTGGCCGAGATCGAGCGCCAGACCAGGGAGCTCGCGAAAGAGCTCGGCGTCATCGGCCTGATGAACATCCAGTTCGCCATCAAGGACGGCGAGGTGTACATCCTGGAGGTCAACCCGCGCGCCAGCCGCACCGTGCCCTTTGTCAGCAAGGCCACGGGCGTGCCCCTGGCCAAGCTGGCCACCCGGGTCATGCTCGGCGAGAAGCTCAAGGATCTCAAGCCCTGGGCCATGCGCAAGAGCGGGCACGTGAGCGTGAAGGAGTCGGTGTTCCCGTTCAACCGCTTCCCGGGCGTGGACATCCTGCTTGGACCCGAGATGCGCTCCACCGGCGAGGTCATGGGCATCGACAAGAGCTTCGGCCTGGCGTTCATGAAGGGCCAGCTGGCCGCGGGGCAGGTGCTGCCCAAGGACGGCACGGTGTTCATCTCGGTCAACGACCGCGACAAGGCGCACATCACCCGCGTGGCGGCCGACTTCGCGGAGCTGGGCTTCCACATCGTGGCCACGGGCGGCACGGCCGACCACCTGGCCTCGCACGGCGTGGCCGTGGAGCGCGTGCTCAAGGTCAACGAGGGCCGGCCCAACGTGGTGGACCTCATCAAGAACAAGCAGATCGCGCTGGTGATCAACACTCCCTCTGGCAAGAGGACGGTCAACGATTCCAGAGAGATCCGGCAGACGACCCTGCTCTATGGCGTGCCCTACACCACCACGGTGGCCGGGGCGGCGGCCATGGCCCTGGCCATCCGCGAGGAGCGCGGCGCGGGCCTCGGGGTCACCTGCCTGCAGGACTACTACGGATAAGGTGACGGACAGGACGGCCAGCGCTTGGCCGGGGGCAAGTCAGCTATGGACGGCCCCCGGCGCGTGGCGTATTTTCCAAAACAGGCAGCCAACCAACAGGGCCGACAAGCCCAGGGCGCAGACAACATGAAACGCGAGTATTGCGGCCTCTTCGGCATCTACGGACACCAGGAGGCCGCGCGCATGGCCTATTTCGGGCTCTACGCCCTGCAGCACCGGGGCCAGGAGTCGGCCGGCATCGTCACCTGGGACGGGGCGGGCATCCGCGAACAGCGCGGCATGGGCCTGGTGCACGACGTGTTCAACGAGCGCCACCTGGGCAAGGAGCTCAAGGGCCAGGTCGCCCTGGGCCACATCCGCTACTCCACCACCGGCGTCTCGCTCATAAGAAACGCCCAGCCCTTCCTGGTGCGCTTCAAGGACTGGCACATCGCGGTGGGCCACAACGGCAACCTGGTGAACACCCTTGAGCTTCGGCGCGAGCTGGAGAACGAGGGCTCCATCTTCCAGACCACCATGGACACGGAAGTGTTCGTGCACCTCATCGCCAAGCACATGAACGGCAGCACCATCGAGGAGGCCATCATCAAGGCCTGCGCGCGGGTGAAGGGCGCCTACTCGCTGCTGATCATGGCCAACAACAAGCTCATCGCCGTGCGCGACCCGCACGGCATCCGGCCGCTGTGCCTGGGCCGGCTCAACGACAACTACGTCTTCGCCTCCGAGACCTGCGCCTTCGACCTCATCGAGGCCGAGTACATCCGCCAGGTGGAGCCCGGCGAGATGCTCGTGGTGGAGGGCGGCCGCATGACCTCCATGCGTCTGGCAGGCCCGCCGCAGCCCAAGCGCCAGTGCATCTTCGAGCTGATCTACTTCGCCCGGCCGGACTCCATGGTCTTCGACGAGGGCGTGTACGACCGCCGCAAGGCCATGGGCGCCATGCTGGCCAAGGAGACCCCGGTGGACGCGGACTTCGTCATGCCCTTCCCGGACTCCGGCAACTACGCCGCGGTGGGCTATTCCCAGGCCTCGGGCCTGCCGCTGGAGCTGGCCATGATCCGCAACCACTACGTGGGCCGCACCTTCATCCAGCCCAGCCAGGACATGCGCAACTTCGGCGTGCGCGTGAAGCTCAACCCCGTGCGCAGCATGATCGAGGGCAAGCGCATCCTCATCGTGGAGGACTCCATCGTGCGCGGCACCACCATCCGCACCCGCGTGAAGAAGCTGCGCGAGATGGGCGCGCGCGAGATCCACATGCGCGTGTCCTGCCCGGCCATACGCTTCCCCTGCTTCTACGGCATCGACTTCTCCAGCAAGGGCGAGCTCATCGCCGCCAACACGCCCGTGCCGGACATCGCGCGGTTCATCGGCCTGGACAGCCTGCACTACCTGTCCATCACGGGCCTGCTGCACTCCGTGAACGAGAAGGACGCGCACTGCCTGGCCTGCTTCGACGGCGTCTATCCCATCGAGGCCTGCGAGCACCAGGGCAAGATGTGCCTGGAGGCCGAAAGCAAGGTCACAGGCTAGGAGGCCACGTCAATGAGCGATCCCGACTCGCCAGCCTCTCTCAAAACGCCCCCCGGGGGGGGCGGCTGGCTCGCCCTGGCGCGCGAGGTGCTCGACATCGAGATCGAGGGCCTGGCCGCCGTGCGCGGGCAACTCGACGGCGGCTTCACCGAGGCGCTGGCCCGCCTGGGCGCGTGCACGGGCCGCGTGGTGGTCACGGGCATCGGCAAGAGCGGGCTGGTGGGCCGCAAGATCGCGGCCACCCTGTCCAGCACCGGCACCCCGGCCTTCTTCCTGCACCCGGTGGAGGGCGCGCACGGCGACCTGGGCATGATCCGGCCCGAGGACGTGGTGCTGGCCCTGTCCAACTCCGGCGAGACCGACGAACTCAACGCGCTTTTGCCCGCCTTGCGGAGCCTGGGCGCGGCCGTGGTCAGCATCACCTCCGGCGCTGCCTCCACCCTGGCGCGGCTGTCCGACGTGGTCATCGAGGCCCGCGTCCCGCGCGAGGCCTGCCCCATGAACCTGGCCCCCACGGCCAGCACCACCGCGGCGCTGGCCGTTGGCGACGCGCTGGCCGTGTGCCTCATGCGCATGAAGGACTTCGGCACCAGGGACTTCCGCCGCGTGCACCCCGGCGGGGCCCTGGGCGCGCGCCTGGCGCAGCCGGTGGCCGCGCTGATGCACGCGGAAAGGCTGCCCGTGGCCGCAGAGACCGCGCCGCTCAAGGACGCCCTGGCCGCGCTCAACGCCGGGGGCTTCGGCCTGGTGGCGCTTACCGGCGCGGACGGCAGGCTTGCGGGCGTCCTCACCGACGGCGACGTGCGCCGCCTGGTCTGCCGGGATGCGCTGGACCTCGCCCGGCCCGCCGCCGAGGCCATGACGAGAAATCCCCGCAGCGTTCCCGCGCAGATGAGCGCGGCGCAGGTGCTGGACCTCATGGAGGCCCGGCAGATCACCGTGCTGCCGGTGCTGTCCGAGGACGGCCGGCTTGCCGGAGTGGTGCACGTGCACGACCTGCTCGGCAAGGGCGGCGTGCGCTTCTCGCCGGAGTAGCCGTGGCCGAATCCCCCGAAACGCCCCAGAATCCCGGCCCGTGCGCGCGCTGCGCCGAGCGCTTCGGCTCCTGCTGCACGCTGACGCCCGGGCAGGAGGAGTTCTGCTTCCCGCTGTCCGCGTCCGAGCGCGCGGGCATGGAGGCCGCCGGGGCGCAAGCGGAGCACTTTGCCGCACAGGAGAACACGGCGGGCTTCGTGGACAACCTCTGCCGCCTGTTCCCGGGCGAGGACGCCGCGCTCAAGGCGCTGTTCCCCCTGGGCGGGGCGCACCATCGCCTGGCCATCACGGCCAAGGGCGCGTGCCGGCTTCTGGGCGGCGCGGGCTGCGTGCTGCCGCGCGCCGCCAGGCCGTTCTACTGCCTGCTCTACCCGTTCTGGATCCGCGGCGGACTGGTCATGTATTTCGAATATGAGCGCTGCCAGGCCCTGCAGGAGGGCCGCGGCGCCGGCTCGCTCATGCGCCGCCTGGGCGTGACCGAGACCGATATCCGCCAGTTGCACCGAGGCCTCCGCAAGGCCTGGAACCTGCCATAGGGCCCCGAGATGCCGAGAAAAAACACGAAAAAGCCCGCCAAAAGGGATACGTCCATGCGATGGAGCCGTCGTTTCAAGCGTAAGATGCTCTGGACCCTGGTCCTGTTGCCCGCCGCCGCCGTCCTGTGCGCGGCGCTGGCCTTCTGGTTCTACTCGCGCGAGCTGCCCGGCTTCCGCAACATCACGGACTACAAGCCGCCCCTGGTCACCACGGTGCTCGCGCGCGACGGCCGCGTGCTCGGCTACTTCTACAAGGAAAAGCGCTTTCTGGTGCGGCTGCAGGACATGCCCGCGCACCTGCCCAAGGCCTTCCTCGCGGCCGAGGACTCCGGCTTCTACAAGCATGAGGGCATCGACCCCTGGGCCATCTTCCGCGCCAGCCTGATGAACATCAAGGCCGGCGGCATCAGGCAGGGCGGCAGCACCATCACCCAGCAGGTGGTCAAGCGCCTCCTGCTCAGTCCCGAGAAGAGCTTCGAGCGCAAGATCAAGGAGGCCGTGCTTTCCTACAGGCTGGAGCAGTATCTCACCAAGGACGAGATCCTGACCATCTACCTGAACCAGATCTTCCTGGGCGCCAAGGCCTACGGCGTGGAGGCCGCTGCGCGCGAATACTTCGGCAAGCACGTGCGCGACCTGACCCTGGCCGAGAGCGCCATCCTGGCCGGCCTGCCCCAGGCCCCCAGCCGCTACAACCCCTACTCCGACCCCGAGGCGGCCAAGACCCGCCAGAAGTACGTGCTGGAGCAGATGCTCTCCCAGGGCTGGATCACCAAGGCCCAGCACGACCAGGCCCTGGCCCAGAAGCTCGTGTACAAAAGCATGGAGGACCACTCCTGGAAGATCGGGGCCTACTACCTGGAGGAGGTCCGCCGCCTCCTCCTCGACAAGTACGGCGAGGACGAGGTCTACCAGGGCGGCCTCACGGTGGAGACCGCCTGCGAGATCCCGCACCAGATCGCCGCGGACAACGCCATGCGCCGCGGCCTGGCCGACATCGCCAAGCGCAAGGGCTGGGAAGGCCCGGCAGGCCGCCTCAAGCCCGAGGAGTACGCCCGCTTCCTGGACGAGGGCCGCGGCGGCGACGCGCTCAAGCCCGGCGCCTGGGTGCGCGCGCTGGTGGTGGACACGGCCAAGGACAAGGCCAGCGTGCGTTTCGGCCAGAACTCCGGCGAGATTCCGGCGAACACCACCACCTGGTGCCGCAACGCCAAGAAGGGCGTGAGCCCGGCCGACGCGCCCGTGCCCGGCGACCCCTCGCGCATCCTGCGCAAGGGCGACCTGGTCTGGACCACGGTCAAGGAGAACAAGGGCGGCGGCAAGTTCGTCCTGGCCCTGGAGCGCGAGCCCGGACCCGAGGGCGCGCTGGTGTCGCTCATGCCCGAGACCGGCGAGGTGGTGGCCCTGGCCGGCGGCTTCAGCTTCGAGAAGAGCCAGTTCAACCGCGCCACCCAGGCCAGACGCCAGCCCGGCTCGTCCTTCAAGCCCATCGTCTACTCCGCGGCCCTGGACAACGGCTTCACCCCGGCCAGCGTGATCATGGACGCGCCCATCGTCTTCGCCAACGTGGAGGCCGGCACCATCTGGCGGCCGGAGAACTACGAGGACATCTTCTACGGCCCCACCCTGCTCTCCACCGCCCTGGCCAAGTCGCGCAACCTCGTGACCATCCGCGTGGCCCAGAAGATCGGCGTGCGCAACGTCATCGAGCGCGCCCGCGCCCTGGGCATCGAGTCCGAACTGCCCGAGAACCTGTCCATCGCGCTGGGCTCCTCGGCCGTGACCCTCATGAACCTCTGCCAGGCGTACACCGCTTTCGCCCGCGGCGGCTCCTACGTGAAGCCCCGGCTGGTGCTCTCGGTGAAGAGCGCCTGGGGCGAGACGCTGTTCACCTCGCAGCCGGAATACGTCGAGGCCGTCAGCCCGCAGAACGCCTTCCTCATGGTCTCCATGCTCAAGGAAGTCATCAACGTGGGCACCGGCGGCGCGGCCAAGGTGCTCGGCCGGCCCCTGGCCGGCAAGACCGGCACCACCAACAACGAGCAGGACGCCTGGTTCGTGGGCTTCACCCCGCACCTGCTCTCCGGCGTGTACGTGGGCTACGACCAGCTCCAGAGCATGGGCCGCGAGAACTCCGGCGCGCACGCCGCCCTGCCCATCTGGCTCGAATACCGCAAGGCCATCGAGGACCGCTACCCGCCCGACGACTTCCCGCCGCCCGAGGGCATCGTCTGGGCGCGGGTGGAGAACAGCCAGGCCGTGGGCTCCAAGGGCCAGCCCGCGCCCGAGAGCTACTTCCTGCCGTTCATGGAGGGCACGCAGCCCGGCACCACCGACGTGGGCGCGGCCGCCGTCAGCGGCAACAACGACTCGGACCTGATGAAGCAGGCGTTCTAGCGAAGGGCGGTGCGGTCGGGTTCAGCTCCCGGCGGCCAGGGGGCCAGGGCCCTTGGAACCCCCATTTGGGGGGAGAGCGAAACAAAGGAGCAGCCCCCATGTCCAGGCAGCACCCGCTCTACCAGGTGGACGCCTTTGCCGAGGGCGTGTTTTCCGGCAACCCGGCGGCCGTGGCGCCGCTTGCCGAGTGGCTGCCGGACGCGGTCCTCGCCGCCATCGCCGAGGAGAACAACCTCTCGGAGACCGCGTTTTTCGTGCCCCTGCCGCCGGAGTCCGGCGCGGACTTCCACCTGCGCTGGTTCACCCCGACCTTCGAGATCGACCTCTGCGGCCATGCGACGCTCGCCGCCGCCTGGGTGGTGTTCCACGAGCTGGGCTTCCAGGGCGCGCGCGTGCGCTTCGCCTCCCAGAGCGGACCGCTGGCGGTGGAGCGTGACGGGGACTTGCTGGCCCTGGACTTCCCCTCCTGGCCGCCCGCGCCCGTGGCCGTCACCGAGACCATGTGCCGGGCCTTCGGCGCGCGGCCGCTGGAGGCCCTGGCCGGCCGCGACCTGCTCTGCGTGTTCGCAAGCGAGGACGTGGTGCGCGGCCTGCAGCCCGACCTGGTGGCGTTCCACGAGCTGCCCTACGTCTGCAACATCGCCAGCGCCAAAGGCAGGGACGGCGGCCCCTTTGACTTCGTGTCCCGGGTGTTCTGCCCGGAGGTGGGCATCCCCGAGGATCCGGTGACCGGCTCGGCCCACAGCCTTCTCATCCCCTTCTGGGCCGCGCGCCTGGGCAAGACCCGGCTCGACGCGTTCCAGGCGTCCAGGCGCGGCGGCCGGCTGTTCTGCGAGCTCAAGGGCGACCGGGTGCGCATCGCGGGCCGCGCCGCGCCGTATCTGCGCGGGACCATCAGCATCTGACGCGGGAGGGAGCCATGGCCGACGCGCCCCAGTACAGCATCGCCGGCAGGCAGCCGATCATCGAGACGCCGGACGTGCGCGTGACGCTCATGACCCTCGGCCCGGGAGAATCCCTGCCCTGGCACTGGCACGGTGTGGCGACGGACACCGCCTTCCGCCTGGACGGCGAGGCGGAGGTGCGGGCGCGCGACCCGGAGGAGACCATCCGCCTCAAGCCCGGCGAGCCCTGCGTCATGCAGCCCGGCCGACCGCACCGCGTGGCCAACGCCGGCGACGGCCCCTGCCGCTTCCTGCTGGTGCAGGGCGTGGGCCCCTACGACTTCAACAAGCTCCCGGGCTAGCGCCAGCCGCATGGACAGCCTGTTCGTCGCCGCCGCAAGCCTGCTTGCCGGGATGCTGCTGCACCGCCTGGGCCGGCTGCCCGAGGCCGCGGACCGCACGGTCTCCGGCCTGGTGATCCAGTTCAGCGCGCCGCCGGTGGCCTTCCTGGCCGCGCGCTCCATGCCGCTCACCACGGAGATGCTCCTGCCGGCCAGCATGGCCTGGATCCTCTTCGGCGCGGGCTTCCTGGTCTTCGGGGCGCTGCGCAAGCCCCTGGGCCTCAGCCGCGAGACCTTCGGCTGCCTCATGCTCACCGCGGCCATGAGCAACGTGGTGTTCATCGGCCTGCCCATGATCGAGGCCTTTTTCGGACCGGAGTACGTGTACGTGGCCTTCCTGTGCGACAGCCCTGGCGTCTCGCTGGTGCTGGGCGTGCCGGGCGTGCTCCTGGCCTCGCACCTCTCGGGCCGGGGCGGCGCGGGCAACGCCGCGGCCAAGATCAGGGCCTCGCTCGTGCGGGTGCTGTCCTTTCCGCCCTTCCAGGGCCTTCTGCTCGGGCTGCTGCTGCGCGGGATGGAGCTGCCGGCCTGGCTGCTGGGCGGGCTCGGCCGCCTGGGGGCCACCCTGGTGCCGCTCTCGCTCTTCTCCGTGGGCCTGGGCCTGCGCTTCCGGCTGCCCACCGGCGCGCGGCGCAACCTCGCCCTGGGCCTGACGTACAAGCTCGTGCTGGCCCCGGCGCTCATGCTCGCGGTGGTGCTGCTGGCGTTCGGCAACCGGGGGCCGGTGGCGCAGGTGGCGGTGTTCGAGGCGGCCATGCCGCCCATGGTCCTCGGCGGCATCCTGGCCACGGACCACGGCCTGGACCCGGAGC
>Ga0209467_1003230_pt1 | contig 10790 bp, 10 predicted proteins | sample Higcelwee11metaG_FD_187175 | JGI IMG/M metagenome (GOLD analysis project Ga0209467, IMG submission 187175) | Freshwater pond sediment microbial communities from the University of Edinburgh, under environmental carbon perturbations - High... | ecosystem: Environmental > Aquatic > Freshwater >...
GGCCCCGGCCAGCGTGGCGATCCTGACCGACGTCTCCCTGTGCACCAGGGTCGCGCAGGCCGAAGAGCCCTGCGCGGCTGACGCCGCCCCGGCCGCCCCGGCCGCCCCGGCCGAAGGCGAGGCCGAGGCCCCGGCCTACCCCGACAAGGAAAACGCCAAGCACCTGGCCTACAGCTCGGAGATCACCAGCCTCGTGGCCCTCAAGCACGCGGGCTACGTGCGCGAGAAGCTGCCGAACGCCATGGCCTTCGTGCTCTATGACCACATGATGACCGTCGGCCTGGGCGAGCGCTACTACAAGGCCGCGCAGGACGAGGCCGGGGTGATGCTCTCCAAGGCCAGCATCACCGCCGTCACCGAGGATGCCGACGGCGGCGTCATCGTGGCGGCCAAGGACACGCTGCTCGGCGCGGATGTGGAGATCAAGGCCGACCTGGTGGTGCTGCCCACCGCGGTGGTTCCCGTCACCGCGCACGAGCCGACCATGAACCTGGTCTACCGCCAGGGCCCGGGCTTCCCGGACCTGGAGCTGTTCGACGGCTTCGTGGACTCCAACTACATCTGCTTCCCCTACGAGACGCGGCGCACCGGCGTGTACGCGGCCGGCTGCGTGCGCCAGCCCATGAGCATGGCCATGGCCCGGGACGACGCCGCGGGCGCGGTCCTCAAGGCCGTGCAGTGCATCGGCAGCGCCAACCGCGGCGTGGCCGTGCACCCGCGCGCCGGGGACATCAGCTTCCCGGTGTTCAACTTCCAGCGCTGCACCCAGTGCAAGCGCTGCACCGAGGAATGCCCCTTCGGCGCGCTGGACGACGACGAGAAGGGCACGCCGAAGCCGAACCCGACGCGCTGCCGCCGCTGCGGCACCTGCATGGGCGCCTGCCCGGAGCGCGTCATCAGCTTCGACAACTACAACATCGACCAGATCGGCTCCGCCATCAAGGAAGTGTACGTTCCCGACGACATGGTGGCGGGCGGCCCGCGCGTCATCGTGCTCTGCTGCGAGAACGACGCCTACCCGGCGCTGGACATGGCCGCCTTCCGCGGCAAGACCTGGAGCCCGTACGTGCGCTTCGTGCCCGTGCGCTGCCTGGGTTCGGTCAACGCCATCTGGATCGCCGACGCGGTCAGCAAGGGCGTGGACGGCGTGATCATGCTGGGCTGCAAGTACGGCCCGGACTACCAGTGCCACTTCGTCAAGGGCTCGGAGATCTGCAGCCGCCGCAAGACCAACATCGCGGAGTCGCTGGGCCGGCTCGGCGTCGAGGCCGAGCGCGTGGAACAGTATGAGGTGTCCATCGACGAGTACGACAAGGTGCCGGCGATAATCGAACGCTTCATGACCGAAGTCATCACCAAGTTCGGGCCCAACCCGTTCAAGGGCTACTAGGAGGCGAGGAACCATGTCGAACACCGTCAGGGTTCAACCGGACCTGAAATTCGTTCAGGAACTGCAGCAGGTGGGCGGAGAGTCGCTCAAGAAGTGCTATCAGTGCGCCACCTGCTCCGTCGCGTGCCCGCTCTCCCCGGCCGACGCCCCCTATCCCCGCAAGGAGATGGTCTGGGCGCAGTGGGGGCTGAAGGACCGCCTGCTCAACGACATCGACATCTGGCTGTGCCACAACTGCGGCGCCTGCTCGGATCTGTGCCCCCGCGGCGCCAAGCCCGGCGACCTCCTGGCCGCCCTGCGCAACATGGCCTACCGCAGCCTGGCCAAGCCGAACATCATCGGGACCTGGATGAGCTCTTCCAAGTACTTCCCGATCCTGTTCCTCATCCCGGCCGTGCTGTACCTGGTCATCTGGTCGGTCATGGCCGGCAAGCTGGGCGCCGCCTTCCCCCTGTTCGTGGAGGACGGCCACAACCTCAAGGTCGCGGCCGAGGGCACCATCATCTTCGGCGGCCTGTTCCCCGGCGACTACACCATCGACCCGATCTTCGGCGCGGTGTTCGCCTTCATGGTCTTCGCCTTCGCCGGCGGCATCTCCAGCATGCTGAAAAGCTTCGAGTCCATGCCCAGGACCTTCATCGTGGGCCGCGGCCCGGAGCCCAGCTTCCTCGCCTGCCTCATCGACACGCTCAAGAGCGAGGTGGCGCAGCACAGCCGCTTCCAGAACTGCGGGACCGAGGAGAAGGACACCCAGCGCTTCACCGGCCACCTGTTCGTGTTCTACGCCTTCGTCGCGCTCATGATCGTCACCGGCGTGGTGGCCACGGGCCACTGGTTCGGGGCCTGGTTCCTGCAGCACGTCATGGGCATCGAGGGCGGCATCGCCGGGCTCATCGCCTGGGCCGGCCACACCCCCATGCCCCTGTGGAGCCCGGTGAAGATCCTGGCCAACGCCGGCGCCTTCGCGCTGATCTACGGCCTGATCAAGCTCACCAGCCGCCGCACCCAGCTGGACGCCGCCAAAAGCTCGTCCAACTGGTACGACTGGTACCTCCTGACCGTGATCTGGGGCATCGCGCTCACGGGCCTGGGCTCGGAGTTCTTCCGCCTCATCGGGCAGAAGATGCTGGCCTATCCCACGTATTACCTGCACCTGATCTTCGTGTTCATGCTCCTCGCCTACCTGCCCTGGTCCAAGCTCGGGCACGTGGTCTACCGTACTGTGGCCCTGGCCTATGCCCGCAAGATCGGCCGCCTGCCCATGGGCGAGCTGAAGTAGCGGAGCAGGGAAGCGAGACAAACGGAACAAAAGGTTTTCCCGACCATAAGGAGGAATCCCATGGCTGAAGCGAAAGTTTTCCCCATGAGCGCCTTCGTCGCCTGCCTCAAGGGCGCCGACGCCGCCGACAGCTCCGAGATCGAGCTGCTGTCCTTTCTGACCCAGGGCAACGTGGACGCCGAGTTCGCGCCCATCGCCGCCGCCCTGTCCAAGGCCTGGATCTATGAGCAGGAGCCGCAGCTGACCAAGGCCAGCGCCGACGACGTGGCCGCCCTCGGCGAGAAGGTCGCCGTGAAGCCCCTGCCCGACGCCGCCCTGGCCCAGGCCCAGGCCATCCTGAACAAGATGGGCGAGCTGCGCGCGCAGAACGCCGCCCTCACCGCCCAGGTCGAGAAGCTGACCAAGGACGCCGCCGCCAAGGCCGACGAAGTGAAGGCCCTCAAGGCCAAGCTGAAGCCCCTTGAGGACCAGGCCAACTCCGGCGACGCCAAGCTGCAGGTCTCCAACTCCAAGATGGACGAGCACATCAAGAAGCTTGAGCAGCTCATGGAGGAAGTGGCCAAGGTCAAGGCGCAGGGCGTGGTCGTGGCCGGCGTGGCCGGCGGCGCTGCCGCTGGCGCCGATGCCGGCGCCTCCGCCGGCGGCGATGCCTCCGGCGCGCCCGCCGTGGGCGGTGAGCCCGAGGCCGACTTCGGCCTGGGCTCCAATCCCTTTGCCGACGCCAACTGGTAGTCAGAAGAGCCTACGTAACCGAAGCCCCTGGCTGCGCATGCGGCCAGGGGCTTTTCGTTTGGCTGCGGGGGGTGAATCCAGGGGGCTGCGCGCCCCCCTGGACCCCGCGCTCCCTTCGGGAGTTTCAGGGCTCCCTTCGGGAGTTTCAGGGCTCCCTTCGGGAGTTTCAGGGGGCTCTCGGCGGCATGCCCGCCCGCAGCCCCAGGCCGGGCCCCTCGCGCGTGATCATGGGGGGGCCAGGGTCCAATGAACCCCGAAGGGGCTGGCCGCCGGAGGCAAAAACGCGAACAACACCCCTTGGGCGCTACGGATGCAGGACCACGCGGATCTTCTTGGCGAGGGCCTTCATGACGCGCACGGGCTTCTTGTACCACTCCTCGGTCTTGTGCTCCCTGCGCCAGTCCTGCGGACGCTGCGGGTCGCTCTCGGCCCACAGGCCACGCCGCTCGGTGCGCGCTGCGGCCTGCTGCTCGCGCAGGCGCTGGCACAGCTCGCGCTGGCAAAAGTCGTCGTAGACCCAGGCCAGGCCCTCGGCCACCATGGCCTCGTTGAGCAGGGCGCCGTCCTTGAGGCGCACCAGGGCCACGGTGCGGCCGTAGCGGTCGGTGTCCACGGGCTCGATGTCGAGCTGCTTGCGGCCGGCAAGCTTGACCAGGCGCTTCTTGGCCTGGTAGCCGAAGTGCTGTTTCAGCTCCGGCGCGTCCACGCCGTAGAGGCGGATGTTCACCAGCGCGCCCTCGGCGTTTTGGACGCTGACGGAGTCGCCGTCATGCACGGTTTTGGCGCGCGCCTGCCAGGCCCAGGCCGGGGCGGCCAGGCACAGCACGAGCAGCAGGGGCGTCAGGCGGATGCGCATATTTTTTTCATGCAGCAAAGCTGGGTTGCGGTCAATTCGCGCGAATCATGACCCGGCTGGTCGTCTTTTGCGTACACCACGCACTTGACTGCGTACCATGTAATGCGTAACAGGGCGCATGCGCGCGAGCAGACATTGAACGCGCCAACACCAAGCCCCGGATGTGCACCATGCATCAGAATGCGGAGACGAGAAAATTCCGCGTGCTCCTGGCCGAGGACCACGCGCTGCTCAGACAGAGCCTCAAGGCCTATCTCGAGGCGCAGGGCTCCTGCCAGGTCGTGGGCGAGGCCCAGGACGGCCGCGAGGCCATGCGCCTGTACGGCGAACTCAAGCCGGACATCGTGCTCATGGACCTGTCCATGCCCGGCGTGGACGGCATGATCGCGGTGAAGGCCATCAAGCGCGACTTCCCTGATGCGCGGATCATCGCGCTCACCGCGCACCGCACCGAGGACTACCTGCACGCCGCGCTGGATTCCGGCGTGGACGGGTACGTAGTCAAGGCCGCCAGCGCAGAGGATCTGATCACGGCCATCCGCGCCGTGTGCCGCGGCGAGGCCTACGTGAGCCCGGAGGTCTCGGCCACGCTGATCAACGGCTACCTGCGCGGCAGCCGCGCGCCGCAGGGCTCGCCCCTGTCCGGCCTCACCGCGCGCGAGAAGCACATCCTGGAGATGGTGCTCTCGGGCATGAAGAACAAGGAGATAGCGGAGAAGCTGTTCCTCTCCACGCGCACGGTGGAGAAGCACCGCGCCAACTTCATGAAGAAGCTCGACCTGCACAACCTGCACCAGGTGCGCGAGTTCGTGAAGACCCACGGGCTGGAACAGGCGTAGGGCCTGACATCTGACAAAGGCCGGGGCCGGGGAGTTCACGCTCTCCGGCCCCGGTTTTGTTTATCAGGCCCGGCCGGGCGGATCAGGGCGCCAGCCTGGGCTCCTGCTTGCCGTAGGCCTCCCACGCCGCGCGGGCGAAGCCGCGCATGCCGTGCTGCGTCATGACGTCGCCGCGCAGCAGGTTGAAGCGCGCCTCGGTGATGGCCGGATCCTCCCGCGACACCGGGTAGAGGGTCTTCGTGATCAGGCGCAGGTAGGCCAGCACTTCGCCGTGGTCATAGACCCGGTGGATGCGCATGCCGACCGTATTGCGGTCGCGCAGGCCCTCGGCCACGCTGTAGAAGCCCGTCACAGGCGAGGGGTCGAAGGCGTACACCCTGTCCACATTGCTTGTCTGGCCGCCCCAGGGGAAGCCGTAGGCGGCGAACTGGGCCAGGCCGCCGCCCAGGGAGTGCCCCACGGTGGATGGTCGCGTTGTCGCCATACTCCTTGTGCAGCGCCCGGCCGAGTTCGGGCAGGATACGCAGCAGCTGGTCGTACTCGTCGTTGACCAGGGGGACCAGGCGTGTGACCCAGCGGAAGTTGGAGAACCAGTCCCCGAAGTCATCCTCCGTCCCTCGGAACACGACGAACACCTGCGCATTTTTCCCGGCCGGCCTGTGGGCGAAGACGTAGTACGCAAGGCCGCGCAGGTCCGCGCCCGTGTGCGGCGCGCCCAGGTCGGGCAGCAGGTCGCGGCGCATGAACTCCACGCCCTCGGGCTGGTAGAAGGATTTCTCGTCGTCAAAGAACTCCTTCAGGGTCGCCACCGTCCTGTCCTTTGGCAGCCCGGTGGATTGATCGATGTGATAGGCGCTGGCGGCCAGCGCCGCGAAAAACGGCAATTGCACGTACTCGCTGCGCGCCGCCGTGTCGGCCACGGTCTCGCAGACCCCGCTGCCGGGGAAGTACACGTGTTTGGAGTCGCCGGTGCCGCAGTGGCGCGCGCAGCCCAGGGCCAGCACGAGCGCCAGCAGGCAGGGGAGGAGAAGAGGCGGCCTCATCGCTTTTCCTTCCTCTTGAAGAAGTGCAACACCGAATTCGTTTTGCGGACCTCGGCATCTGCGGTCTGCGGCTCGGTCACGGGTCTGAGGCGCTTGATGGCGAAGAGGTGCGGCTTGAGCTTCACATTATCTGCTTGAAGCTTGTCGAGAATGTCCGCCGCACCCTTCAGGATGGTCGCCAGCACCCCCTTATCCAGGGGAGCAGCCGCGGCCAAGGCCTTGAAGTCGAGCGGCACAGGGTCGATGCCATAGCTGTATGCGCTCACGGTGCCACTCATGTTCTCCAGGCTGGCGTTGGCCCCGAAACTTGTCAAACCGGCAAGCTTCGCGCCCGCCTCCGCAACGCTGATGTGGGCGATGACGCGCACGCCCACGCCGATGCGAACCTTCTGGATCACCGCCTTGCAGTCGGCGCTGGCGCTGTTGTCGCATTTCCCGTCCTCCGGCTCGCCATCTTCGGGGCGAAACCGGAACAGGTCCATGGTCACCTCGTAGTTTCCGCCGTTCAGGTGGCCGGCCACAACCTTGTACCTGACCTCCATGTTGCCGGTGAACTGCTTGACCGTGGTCGTCATGCCGAAGTCAGGAAGCAGGGCTCTCACCTTTGCGGTCTCATCAGGCCACCTGTCGGACTTCAGCGTCCCGTCGAACTGTTCCTCGGTGTAGCGTGGCGCGAACTCCGGATCCACAGGTTCGAACGCTGCGAAGAGCTGTTCATCCGCCGCAGCGCCCCAGTTCTTTCCGCCGCATCCCCCCAGCAGGGCCGCCGTCAGCAGCACCGCCGCGATCCGCCACATTATCAAGCCCATACGCATACCCACCCCCGTGGTTGGCGTTGCCCCCCGCTGAGGCGGGGGTTTTGCGCATACGTATCGCACGGTAACTATTCCGGCAACAGATATTTTACAATACGTCAACGTCGCCAGCTCCGCAAAAAATCGCCCTTTGGCGTTGACATCCCCCGACACCTGCTTATCTTTCCCCTCGCCCGTGCAGGTCCGCACGACATCGCGCGCGACGGACAGCGCCGCCCGGACCGGCCAGGCGAATCCCACACACACCCTTTTCAGGAGGAGTCATAATGAAACTCAAGCCCCTGCACGACCGCGTGATCATCAAACGCCTGCCCGAGGAAGAGAAGACCGCCGGCGGCATCATCATCCCCGACACCGCCAAGGAGCGCCCCATGCGCGGCACCATCGTGGCCGCCGGACCCGGCTCGGACAAGGTCAAGATGCAGGTGAAGAAGGGCGACCAGGTGCTCTTCGCCAAATACGCCGGCACCGAGTTCAAGCTCGACGGCGAGGAGTGCGTCATCATGCGCCAGGAAGAGATCCTGGCGGTCATCGAGAAGTAGGCGCCTCGCGCCACATTCAAGCCTCAATACACAGGAGAGTGAACGCATATGGCCAAGACCATCCGCTTTGACGAAGCCGCCCGTTCCGGACTGAAGATCGGCGTGGACACCCTTGCCGACGCCGTGAAAGTCACCCTGGGCCCCAAGGGCCGCAACGTGGTCATCCAGAAGTCCTGGGGCGCGCCCACCATCACCAAGGACGGCGTCACCGTCGCCAAGGAGATCGACCTCGAAGACAGGTTCGAGAACATGGGCGCCCAGATGGTCAAGGAGGTCGCCTCCAAGACCAACGACGTGGCCGGCGACGGCACCACCACCGCCACCGTGCTCGCCCAGTCCATCTTCGGCGAGGGCATCAAGCTCGTGGCCGCCGGCCGCAACCCCATGAGCGTCAAGCGCGGCATCGACAAGGCCGTGGACGCCGTGGTGGCCGAACTCGGCAAGCTCGCCAAGTTCACCAAGGACCGCAAGGAAATCGCCCAGATCGGCACCATCTCCGCCAACAACGACCAGACCATCGGCGACATCCTGGCCGAGGCCATGAGCAAGGTCGGCAAGGAAGGCGTCATCACGGTGGAGGAAGCCAAGAGCATGGAGACCGTGCTCGACGTGGTCGAGGGCATGCAGTTCGACCGCGGCTACCTCTCGCCCTATTTCGTCACCAACCCGGACAAGATGACCACCGAGTTCGACGACGCCATGATCCTCATCTCCGAGAAGAAGATCAGCAACATGAAAGACCTGCTGCCCGTGCTGGAGCAGGTGGTCAAGATGAGCCGCCCGCTGATGATCATCGCCGAGGACGTGGACGGCGAGGCGCTGGCCACGCTGGTGGTGAACAAGCTGCGCGGCACCCTCAAGGTCTGCGCGGTGAAGGCCCCGGGCTTCGGCGACCGCCGCAAGGCCATGCTCCAGGACATCGCCGTGCTCACCGGCGGCCAGGTCGTGTCCGAGGACATGGGCCTGTCGCTGGACAAGGTCCGCGCCGACTCCCTGGGCAGCGCCAAGCGCATCACGGTTGACAAGGAGAAGACCACCATCGTCGACGGCGCGGGCAAGAAGGAAGACATCAAGAACCGCATCAAACAGATCGAGGGCGAGATCGCCCTCACCACCTCCAGCTATGACAAGGAAAAGCTCCAGGAGCGCCTGGCCAAGATCGTTGGCGGCGTGGCCGTCATCAAGGTCGGCGCGGCCACCGAAATGGAGATGAAGGAGAAGAAGGCGAGAGTGGAGGACGCGCTCAACGCCACCCGCGCGGCCGTGGAGGAGGGCATCATCCCCGGCGGCGGCACGGCCTTCGTGCGCGTGGCCAGCGTGCTCGACGGCCTGAAGACCCTGGACGACGACGAGGCCGCCGGCGTCCTGGTCATCCGCCGCGCCCTGGAGGAGCCCCTGCGCATGATCGCCGCCAACGCCGGCTTCGAGGGCTCGGTTGTGGTGGAGAAGGTCCGCGCCGGCAAGGCCGCCTTCGGCTTCAACGCCGCCACCGGCGTGTACGAGGATCTCTACGCCGCCGGCGTCATCGACCCCAGGAAGGTCGCCCGCGTGGCCCTGCAGAACGCCGCCTCCGTGGCCAGCCTGCTTTTGACCACCGAATGCGCCGTGGCCGACAAGGCCGAGGACAAGGCCGACAAGAAGTAGGCCCTCTCCGGCTCAGACAGTCCCCAAGGCCGGGCCCGCAAGGGTCCGGCCTTTTCTTTCGCCCGCGCCTAAAGCCCCGCCCCGGGCGCTCCGATACACTGGACAGCTGCCGCACATGCACCGCGGCGAAGGGCTCCGGACATCTCTGGGAGGGGACCGGAGCCCCTTTTCATGCGCCCAAAGCCCCGGCCCTGGCCGGGGCTTCTCGCATCCGCGCCCTACTCCACGCCGGCCAGGATCTCCATGGCCTCGTCCACCCCGGCGTCCTCGTGCACCACGCGCGCCAGCGCCCGGGTCAGCAGGTCCGGCCGGGGGTGCTGGAAGATGTTCCGCCCCACCGAAAGCCCCGCCCCGCCGGCGCGGATGGAGTCGCGGACCATGACCAGGAAGTCGCGCGTGCTGTCGAGCTTGGGCCCGCCGGCGATGACCACCGGCACGCAGCAGGCCTCCACCACCCGCGCAAAGCTGTCCGGGTCGCCGGTGTAGGGCACCTTGACCACGTCCGCGCCCAGCTCCACGCCCACGCGCGCGCAGTGCGCCACGATGGCCGGGTCGTACTCGCTGCCCACCTTGGGCCCGCGCGCGTAGACCATGGCCAGCACCGGAATGCCCCAGCTCTGCGCCGAGCCCGTGACCTGGCCAAACTCCTCCAGCATCTTGGCCTCGCGCTCGTCGCCCAGGTTCACGTGCACGCTCACCGCGTCCGCGCCCAGGCGGATGGCCTCCTCCACCGTGCAGACCAGCGTCTTGACGTTGGGCAGGGGCGAAAGCGTGGTGCTGGCCGAGAGGTGCACGATGAGCCCCACGTCCTGGCCGCGCGTGCGGTGGCAGCAGCGCGGCACGCCCTTGTGCATGAGCACCGCGTTGGCGCCGCCCTCCACCACGGACTGCACCGCCACGCGCATGTCCACGATGCCGGGCAGCGGCCCCACCGTGGTTCCGTGGTCCATGGGCACGATGATGGTGCGTTTGGTGTTGCGGTTGATGATGCGTTCGAGCCGGATGGCCTTGCCGAGATGCATGGGAGCCTCCTTACAGGCGGGTTTTCGCCCCCCGGCGCGGTCCGCGGGCGCCGCCGGCGACAACAAAGGAAGAAGGGCCGCCGGCTTTCGCCTGCGGCCCTTCCGTCGGGGCTTGGTTGGACTTCAGTTCGTCAACACACCCCTCCGCGGCCGCAGGCGCGACTAAACCAGAAAAAGCCGAACGGGCTGAGAAAGGAGGTCGTGCTGGCGGTGTGGAGGTGCATGACGGAGTGCCTACCCGCCTGCGGCCCGGTTGTCAATGTCGTGGTTTGGTTCATGCCTCCGGCGGGCGGGGGGCTGCGCGCCCCCCGCACCCCGCGCTCCCTTCGGGAGTTTCATTGTCCCACGCCAGGCGTCATGACCGCGCCAGAGATGCGCCACAGGCCAAGCGAAGGGCCGGCCCGGCATTCCGCCGGGCCGGCCCTTTCGCTTGAGACAGGGGGTCCAGGGGGCAAGCCCCCTGGCCGCCGGAGGCTGAAATGCCGCCACACCCCTCGCGACGCGGCGCTATTTCAGCCCCTTGGCCAGGGCCGCGGCCAGGCCCGGGATGGTGTAGTCCGCCGGCTCGATGTGCGCGTTGAAGCCGTAGCGCTTGAGCGTCTTGGCCGTCACCGGGCCGATGCAGGCG
>Ga0209467_1003233_pt1 | contig 10782 bp, 10 predicted proteins | sample Higcelwee11metaG_FD_187175 | JGI IMG/M metagenome (GOLD analysis project Ga0209467, IMG submission 187175) | Freshwater pond sediment microbial communities from the University of Edinburgh, under environmental carbon perturbations - High... | ecosystem: Environmental > Aquatic > Freshwater >...
TCAAGGTCAACTTCGTGAACAGGCCCAGCGTGCCGCAGGAGCCCACGAAAAGCCGCGTCAGGTCCAGGCCCACCACGTTCTTGTGCGTGCGGCCGCCGGTGTTGATGACCTTGCCGCCGTGCAGCACCGCGCGCACGCCGAGCACGTAGTCCCGCGTGACGCCGTACTTCACCGCGCGCATGCCCCCGGCGCAGGTGGAGACGTTGCCGCCCAGGGTGGAGAACTTCAGGCTGGCCGGGTCCGGCGGATAGAAGAGCTTCTGCTTCTGCTTCTGCACCAGGGCCTGGAACTCGGCGGTGATGACCCCGGGCTCGACCTCCGCGCAGAAGTCGTCGGCGTCGATGTCGATGACCGTGTCCAGCCAGAGCGTGGACAGCACCACCCCGCCAAACGCCGGCACCGCGCCGCCGCTCATGCCCGTGCCGCGCAGCCGGGGCACGATGGGCATGCGTTCGGCCTCGGCCCACTTCATGAGCTCCACGAGCTGGTCTTCCGTGCGCGCCCGGGCGACCACCCAGGGCATGGCCGAGCTGCGGCTGGAGTCCGCGCCGTACACGGCCATCTTCACGGGATCAGTGACGAGCCCGTCGCCGGGGAAGAGGCCTTCCAGGAAACGCAGGTGGGCCGGGGTGAGGGAGGTGGCGAGATTCGTCATGAGGCGTCCGGGGTGGCCCGCCGGAAGGAGGTGGCGGGGCTATTTGTAGTCCGACAACTGTCGTGCCGTGTCGCGGGCCATGTCGCGGGCCTTGAGGTCGTCGCGGCGGTCGTGGATGTTCTTGCCCTTGCCCAGCGCGATCTCCAGCTTCACGCGGCCGGCCTTGAAGTACAGGCGCACCGGGATCACGGTGAGGCCCTTCTGCGAGGCCTTGGCCTGCAGATGCGCGATCTCGCGGCCGTGCAGGAGCAGCTTGCGCTCGCGCGTGGGCTCGTGCGGGTCCATGCCGGCGTTGGCGTAGGGCGCGATGTGCACCCCCGTGAGCCAGGCCTCGCCGTTTTGGAAGCGCACGTAGCCGTCCATGAAGTTCACGCGGCCCTCGCGCAGGCTCTTGAGCTCCGAGCCCATGAGCGCGAGGCCGGCCTCCAGCACCTCCACGAATTCGTAGAGCCTGCGGGCCTGCTTGTTGGTGGCGATGAGCTTTTCGCCGGCGTGGCGATTGGGGTTGGACATGCGGGTAAGGCTAGCCGCCGAGGTCGTCGTTGTCCAGCAGCGACGCGAAGAAATTCAACTCCTCGGGATACTTGTGGAAAATCGTGTCACGCACCAGGCGGTTGATCTTGCCCACGGTGCGGCAGGCCAGCACGTCGCGCAACAGCGCCTTGCATTCGCTCATGCGCGCCTGGCGGATGATCCGCTTGATGCCCGGAATGGCCTGGGGCGAAAGCGAGATGCAGTCGATCTGCATGCCCATGAGGATGGGCACGCAGAAGGGGTCGCTGGCCACCTCGCCGCAGAGGCTGGCCTCGATGCCGGCCTGGTGCGCGGCGTCCACCACGTGCTTGATGCTGCGCAGGACCGCCGGGTGCAGCGGCTGGTACAGGTAGCTCACGTGCGGATTGGTGCGGTCGATGCCCAGCGAATACTGGATCAGGTCGTTGGTGCCGATGCTGAAGAAGTCCACCTCTTCGGCGAGCATGGAGGCCATCATCACGGCCGCCGGCAGCTCGACCATGATGCCGATGGGCATGTCCGGGTTGAAGCGCTTGCCCTCGGCGCGCAGCTCCTCCTGGGCCTCGCGCAGCTTGGCCTTGGCGCGGCGCACCTCCCGCAGGCCGGAGATCATGGGGAACATGATGCTCACGTTGCCGTAGGCGCTGGCCCGGGCGATGGCCTTGAGCTGCACCTTGAACAGCTCCGGGTGCTGCATGCAGAAGCGGATGGCGCGCAGGCCCATGGCCGGGTTGGCCTCGTCCAGCGGGCCGAAGCTGGCGATGAACTTGTCCGCGCCGAGGTCCAGCGTGCGGAAGATCACCCGGCGCGGGCTCATGATGGCCGCCAGGTCGGCGTACTTCTCGGAAAGCTCCTCCTCGCCGGGCAGGTCGGTGCGGTTCAGGTAGCTGTACTCCGTGCGGTACAGGCCGATGCCCTCGCCGCCGTTGTCCAGCACCGCCGCCACCTCCTCGATGAGCTCGATGTTGGCCAGCACCTGCACGCGGTAGCCGTCGATGGTCTCGGCCGGGAGCTGGCAGCCGCGGTAGATGCGGCGCTGGTAGTCCTCGAACTGCGCGCCCAGCTCGTTGAACTCGGTGAGCTCGTCCTCGTCCGGGTCCACCAGGATGCGGCCGCCCACGCCGTCGAGGATCACCAGGTCGCCGTCGCTGACCAGTTCCTCCAGCTCGCCCGCGCCCACCAGCGCCGGGATGCCCAGGGTGCGGGCCATGATGCCGGTGTGCGAGGTCTTGCCGCCGGTGCCCGTGGCGAAGCCCATGATCTTGCCCACCTCGAGCATCACCGTGTCCGCGGGGGTCAGGTCGTGGGCCATGATGATCACCCGGCCGGACACGGCCAAGAGTTCGCGCGTGGTTCCCAGAAGCCGGGCCATGACGCGGTCGCTCATGAGCCGCACGTCCTGGAGGCGCTCGCGGATGTACAGGTCGTCCAGCTGGCCGAAGGCCTTCTCCAGCTCGGCCACGGACTTCTCCAGCGCCCACTCGGCGTTGACGCCGAGGTCGCGGATGAAGCGGCCGGCCGCGCCGGCCAGCTTGGGATCGCGCAGGATCATCAGGTGCGAGTCGAGGATGTGGCGGTGCTCGGAAAGCTCGGCCGGGATGCGGTCGCGGGCGCTGATGAGTTCGGCCTCCACGGCGTCGAAGGCCTGGCTCAACCTGGCCTGCTCCTCGGCGGCCAGCGCCGGGGGCAGGGTCTGACGCGGCACCTCCGCGTTGTGCCTGCGGTTCACGAACATGGCCTTGCCGATGGCGAAGCCCGTGGAGACCGATATGCCCCGGACGACCGCTCTGGCCACTATTTCTCCCCGAACCTGGCGGCGAAGAGTCCCGAAATCCTCTCCACGGCCGCCTCGGCGTCCTCTCCGCTGGCGCGGATCTCGATGGTGCTGCCCGGCCCCGCGGCCAGGGTCAGCACGTCCAGGATGCTCTTGGCGTCGACGCTCTGGCCCTGGCCCACCAGGCTGATGCTGGCGGCGAAGGCCTGCGCCTCGCGGGCGATCTGGCTGGCGGGACGCGCGTGCAGGCCCAGCTGGTTGGCCACCAGCACCTGCCGCACGGCCTCTCCGGCTTCGGCCCCGCTCTCGGATGTGGAACTCATGTCCGTCATGGCGTCAATTCCAGGTTTCCTCTTCATCGCGCGGCCTCAGGGAAGGGCCCCAAGCCCGCCGGCGTGCTCCGTGAGCCAGGGCGCCGCCATGAGCGTAACCAGCACAAACGCCGCCACCGCCCACCGGGGCAGAAGCGGCCGAAGCGTGAGCACTCCGGCCAGGGCCAGGGCGAGCATGCCCCAGACCCAGGTGAGCGTCTCCCCCCTGGGGAACAACAACTGCCACAGCCACAGGAGCAGCGCCGCGTTCACAAACTTAATGCGCCGGCCCCAGTTGATGAGATCCCAGCGCTTCAGCAAGCCCAGGAAGCTGAAGCCCCGGCGCACGCCGCCGAGAAAAGTGTACACGCGGAAAGACTGCAATCCAAGAAAAAAGAAGACCCCTAGCCCAACGGGCAGGGCCCGCTGCCCCAGCAGCAGCAGGCAGGAGGTGAGAAGCGCCCAGAAGATGAGCAGGCTGCCCGCGAACACCGAGTCGCCGATGGCCGAGAGGGTGTAGCTCGTGGTGTTCTTGATCTTCTCCAGGGCCTCGGGCGGCAGCCGCCGGCCGGCGATGTCCGCCTCGACGCTCAGGAAGATGCCCACCAGGCAGGGCGCCCAGAAGGGATGCGAGCTGAAGTGCCGGGCATAGCGCTTGAGCGCCTGTTCGCGCGCCTTGGGCTCCTTGTGGATGGCCCACAGGCCCGGCTGCATGGCGTAGAGCAGGCCCACGCTCATGAGCCCGCGCGGGTTCATGGACGCGCCCACCAGATAGGTGCGCAGGAAGCACTTCAGGTACGCCTTGCCGCGCTCGCTCCAGAAGGCCTCCACCCTGTTCATGGCGCGCCCGTCTCCGTCGGCTCCGCCGGCGCGAGGCCCAGCGCGCGCGCCAGGTCCAGGTCGGCCTCGGGCGGCGTGCCCGCCATGGTCAGGTAGTCGCCGACCATCAGCCCGCTGGCCCCGGAATCGAACAGCCGGCGCTGGTCCGCGCCACCGGCCTCGCCGAACACCAGCCCCCGGCCGCCGCACACGCGCAGGTTGGCCCGGGGCAGCATCAGCCGGAACAGCGCCAGGATGTGCAGGGCCTCGTCCGGGGCAAGCACCGGCCGCTGCTCCATGCGCGTGCCCGGAATGGGGATCAGGAAATTCATGGGCACGTTCGCCACGCCCAGGTCAAGCAGGGTCTGCGCCAGCTCGGCGCGCTGCGCCCAGCTCTCGCCCAGGCCGAAGATGCCGCCCGAGCAGACGAACAGCCCGGCGGAAAGCGCGCAACGCACCGCCGCCACGTCGTCCTCGTAGTCGTGGGTGGTGCATATCCGCGGGAAAAAGCTCTTCGCCACCTCAAGGTTGTGGTGCACGCCCGAGAGGCCGGCGGCCCTCAGCCGCTCCAGCCGCTCCGCCGAGAGCACGCCCACCGAGACATCGGCCGCCAGTCCGGCCGCGCGCACGAGGGCCACCGCGCGCAGGAGCTTGTCGAACTCGGCGTCCGTGGGGGCCAGCCCGCTGGCCACGATGCCGAAACGGCTGGCCCCGCGCGCCCTCATGGCCTGCGCGGCGCGGCCGATCTCCTCCGGCTCCAGGAAGGCGTGGCGCGGGCTGGCGGTTGTGTGCCGGGCGGACTGGGCGCAGAAGGCGCAGTCCTCGGTGCAGGCCCCGCTCTTGGCGTTGATGATGGCGCAGAGGTGCAGCTCGTTGCGGAAATGCTTTCGCCGCACCGCGCGCGCGCCCGCCAGCAGGCGCGGCAGTTCGGCCGGCGCGCAGCCGGTGACGGCCTCCACCGCCGCCGCATCCAGCGGGCGCGCCTCCAGGGCCAGCGCGATGGCCCTGTCGAGTGCGGCCGGCCCTTCCGCGGCGGCGGAATCAGCGCGTGAGCAGCTCATAGATGTCCTTGACATGGGTTCCCGGCAGGCGCGCGGCCACGCGGCGCGCGATCTCGCGCGGCTTGCCGCCGCGCGCCTTCTCCTCTTCCAGCACCCCTTCGGGGTCCAGGGGGCTCCCGGGGCCAGGCTGCAACGCCTCGGGGCCGACAACCACGGTGATCTCGCCGAGCAGGTCCAGCCGCGCGGGCGCGATGTCCTCGGCCCGGCCCAGCCTGCCCAGAATAAACTCCTCGTATTGCTTGGTCAATTCCCGGCACACGGCGAACTCGCGGTCGCCCAGCACGCCCGCCGCCAGGGCCAGGGTGGCGGCGAGCCGGTCCTTGCGCTCGAAGAACACCAGCGACGCGCCGGTGTCGCGGTGCCGGGCCAGCAGCGTCCGCGCCGGGCCGGCCTTGCGCGGCAAAAAGCCCAGGAAGGTCATGGGCGCTGGCGGCAGCCCGCAGGCGCAGAGCGCCGCCGCCGGGGCGAAGGGCCCGGGCGCCGGGACCACGCGGAAGCCCGCCGCGCGGCAGGCGCGCACCAGGCGGTAGCCGGGGTCGGAGAGCACCGGCGTGCCGGCGTCGGAGATCAGCGCCACCGCCTGCCCCTGCGCCAGCAGGTCGAGCACCTGCGGCACGCGGCCCAGCTCGTTGTGCTCGTGCAGGCTGAAAAAGCCCTTGTGCTCCCGGCTCAGGCCCAGGCGCTTGAAGAACAGCCCGGCTCGCCGGGTGTCCTCGGCCAGCACCGCGCCGGCCCGCTCCAGCACGCCGCGCGCCCGCGGCGAGAGGTCGGCGTCGCAGCCGATGGGCGTGGCCACCACGTAAAGGCCCGGAGCCAGCGGAGCGGCGGCCCCTTCAGGCGTCAGGCCCGGCATCAGTCGAAATCCGCCAGGAGCGCGCCCACCTGGATGCCCATGACCTCCGGCCGGCCGTCGTACATCCGCCGGATGCGCCATCTGGCCTGGTGCAGCTGCTCGTTGTTGATGCCGTTTCTCAGCGCCGTGTCGGCCTCGATGAACGCGGCCAGGTTGTCGCACATCTTCAAAAGCGGCCCGTCCTTGGGGTCCAGTTCGTCGCGGTTCTTGGGACCGCGCAGGTCGTCCTCGGTGACATGATGCACCTCCATGCCGTCCGGGCCGTGCTCCATGACCGTGGCGATGAACTCCGAGCCCACGGAAAGGCCCAGCAGATAGGACAGCCGCTCGGCAAGCTCCGCGCAGCCGCCGCGCTTGAGCGGCGAGAGGATGCGGCGCTCCAGCTCCTGGGTCTCGTACTGCTTGATGAGCTCGCCGATGGCCGTGTCCGCGCTCTTCACCGGCGAGATGATGTCGCGGGTGAGCAGCTCGGGCAGGTCGTGGAACAGGCCGGTGAAGAAGTTGTTCTGCCGGCGCGCGCGGCAGGCCCCGGCCTCCACGCTGAAGAACCAGGAGAAGGTGGCCACCAGGAACATGTGGCCGAGCACCGTGGTCTCGGGCACGCGCGGGGTCTGGGACCAGCGCTTCTGGAAGCGCAGCTGGCCCGCGCGCGAGGCGAAGCGGCTGAACTCGCCCGTGCCCTCAAGCAGCTCGGCCACGCCCGGGATGTCGGCCAGCCCGGCCAGCCGCGTGCGGAAGCTCTCCTCGATCTCCGGCATCTCCTCGTCGTGCAGGTTCAGCGGCTTGAGGATGCGGAACTCGGAGTAGGAGGCGTAGAGGTGCGCGGCCGAAAGGATGCGCCGGGCCGGGGTCTTCTCCTCGGGCTCCATGAGCGAGGCGGTCATGCGCTCCCAGAAGGCCTCGCCCAGGGGCGCCAGCCGGGGCTTGAGTTGCGGCAGCACCCAGCGCGTGAGCTTCTGGTAGTCCTCGCGATTGGCCTTGATCTGGTAGAACACCGGCGGCTTGATGTCCGTGATGACCAGCCGGTAGAAGTAGTCGAACAGGCCGCACTCGATGATCTCCTCGCCCAGGTCCAGGCGCTCGGCCAGCGACATGCCCGCGCTCACGCGCGAGTAGAGCATCCAGGCCACGATCATCTTGTGGGCCTGCTTGTCCACCTCCATGAGCTCCATGGGCCGCAGGCGGTCGTTCCAGCGCTTCATGAACGCGCCGGAAAAAACCAGTTGCAGCAAGCTCTTGCGGATCACGGCCGACATTGTTCGCTCCTTTGCGCCAGGCGCATCCGCGCACGATACCCGGCTTCCGGGCGGCCTTCAAGTGCCGCGGCCCGCCCCCTGCGCGCGGCCAGGCTCACCTCGGCTCGAACAGGGCCAGGCTCTCCACGTGCGCCGAGTGCGGGAACAGGTCCACGGCCCGCACCGCGCGCAGGGCGAAGCATTCCGCCAGCAGCCCGGCGTCGCGCGCCAGCGTCGAGGGGTTGCAGGACACGTAGACCAGACGCGCCGGCTTCACCGCGCAGAGCCAGCGGATCACGCCGGCGTCCAGGCCCTCGCGCGGAGGGTCGGCCAGCACCACGTCCGGCCGGGCATAGCCGTCCGGCAGGCGCTCGGGCACGGGGCTGTCCCCGGCCAGCTCCGCGCGCAGGAAGCGGCAGTTCTCCACGCGGTTCAGCTTCGCGTTGACCTCGGCGTCGGCGATGGCCGAGGGGTTCATCTCCAGGCCCAGCACGCTTTTGCAGCTCCCGGCCAGGAACAGCGCGATGCCCCCGCCGCCGGAGTACAGGTCGAACACCACGTCACTGGGCGAGAGAGTGGCCAGCTCGGCGAGCGCCGAGTACAGCGCCAGCGCGCCGGAGGTGGAGGTCTGGAAAAAGGCGTCGGCGCTGATGGTGTAGCGCACCCCGCCCAGGGACTCCTCAAGCGCGCGCTCGCCCAGGGCCAGCAGCGTGCGCTCGGCCTGGGCCAGGCCGTCGCGGACCCGGCGCTCGGCGTGCACGAAGCCCGCGAGTTTGGGGAAGCGCTTCAGCAGGCCCTCGCCCAGTTCGCGCAGGGCGCGCGCCTCGCGGCTGTCGGCCGGGACGGGGCCTGTGATGAGCTGCGCGAGGCAGCGGTCCTGGCGCACGCTGTGGCGCAGCACCAGGTGGCGCAGGAAGCCCTCGCCCGTGCGGCGGTCAAAGGCGGACAGGCCCGCCGCGCGGCAGCCCGCGCGCACGGCCTCCACCAGCGCGAAGCCCTCCTCCGGGAAGAGCGCGCAGGTCCGCACGTCCAGCACGCGGCCCGGGTCGTCGCGGCGGAACAGGCCCAGGCGCAGGGACTCGCCCCGGCCCTGGAACGCGAACTCCATCTTGTTGCGGAAGCCGCTGGTGAGCGGCGCAGGCACGGCCGGCAGCACGCGCTCCGGCGCCACCCGGCCGATGCGCGCCAGCGCGTCCAGGAGCTGGCGCTCCTTCCAGAACAACTGCCGCGCCGGGGCCAGGTGCTGCAACAGGCAGCCGCCGCAGGCTTCGCCTGTTGTTCCAAAGTGCGGGCACAGGGGCGCCACGGCCTCGGGCGAGGGCTCCAGCACCGCGTCCACCACGGCCTCGGCGTGCCGGCGGTGGATCCTGGTCAGCCGGGCGCGCACGCGCGAGCCGGGCAGCGCGCCGGCCACGAACACCGTCATGCCCCCGACTTCGCCGGCTTCGCCGGTTCTTAGGGCTTCGCCGGTCCTTTGGGCTTCGCCGGCTTCGCCGGTTTTTGGGGCTTCGCCGGTTTTCAGGGCTCCGCCGGCTTCCGGCGCGGGCAGCCGGCCGATGCCAGCGCCGCCCAGGGCCAGGGAGGCGATGGCGAGCTCCGCCGTGGTGTTCTCCAGCGGGTGCGCGGAGCGTTCGGGACGCCCGGGCCGGGACTTGGCCGCTGGCCGGGACTTCGTGGCGGACCGGGAGGGTCTGCGCTTCTTGTCGTGCTGTTTCACTGCGCCGCCTTGGTTTGCGGGGGCTCGTACCCCGTGAGTTCGAGGGAAAAATGCCCCACGATGACCTTGCTCTTGACCTTCACCGGGATGCGCCGCGCGTCCGCCGTGATCCAGACCTGGAGCGTGGCGCCCGGGCTCTTGCGGAACACGCCGCCGATGTCCTTGACCTCCGGCTCCACCAGGAACGCGTCGAACTCGCCCGCCGGGGTGCTGACGGTCTCGCGCCGCAGCACGCGCGCCCTGCCCATGACGCTCTTCTCGCCGTCGGTGACGGGCGCGGCGAATTCAAAGCCCACCGCCAGCGCCTTGGTGCGGAAGAGAAAGAGCATGGACAGGGGATCGAAGCTGCCCCGCGGGATGAGCACGGCGTTCTTGAGCGCGCCCTTGCTGTAGCGGTAGGCCATGGTCCCCTGCTGGTTGAAGCGGATCAGGTAGTGGCGCACGTAGTCGCCCTCCTCCTGGTCCTTCTGGTACAGAAGCGCGCGCGTGACCTCCGGGTCCACCCAGGACTGCATGGTGTCGCGCACGCGGTGGAACGTGTCCACAAAGGGCGTGCTCCGGGCCAGGGCGCGGATGTGCAGGGCCGGCCGGCCCTCGACCTCGGTGAACGGCAGGATCTCCAGCGTGGCCGAGCCCGCGCGCACGAAGGTCCAGTAGATGTCGTAGGACAGCTTCTCGCCCGGGCCGAAGGGCAGCTGCGCCCGCGCGGGCCGCGCCGGGGCCGCCAGGCCGAGGGCCAGCAGGAGCAGCAGGGCGATGGCCAGGGGGCGCTTCATAGCGCCAGAGAGTGCTTGCCGCAGCGGCGATTGTCAAGCGGACGGTCCCGCGCGCGTCGGCGGCCTTGCTCCTCGGGCCGGGCCGGGTTATGGGACATCCTCCGCCGGGCGTCGCTTCCATGCGGCGGAAACAACCCTCAAGGAGTGCCGCATGCTGTTTCGCAAACGGGCCTGGGACTTGATGCGCGACGATTTCGCCACCGTGGACGAGGGGGCCAGCCTGGCCGTGGCCGTGCGCGCCCTGCAGGAGAGCCAGAAGAAGTCGCCGGAGAACAACGTGGTGCTGGTGCTCGGCCCCGGCGGCGCGCTCCGGGGCGCGGTGTCGGTGTGGAACGTGCTGGCGGCCCTGGACGAATGCGTGCTGCGCGATCCCGACCTCAGGATCGTGCGCGAGAGCGACTTCGACAAGACCTTCTCCCGGGCCTGCGCCGTGTGCGCGCACACCGCGCTGACCGGCCACATGGAGCCCGACGTGCCGCTGCTCAAGCCCAACGACCCCCTGCCCGTGGTGCTGGAGCTCTTCCTGCGCAAGCGGCGCGGCTGGGCCGTGGTGGAGGAAAACGGCAAGGTGCTGGGCGTGGTGCTTGTGGCCGACCTCTACCGGGAAGTGAGCGAGGACATGGCCAAGGCCTTCTAGACGCCGCGACGAATGCGAAAAGCCCGCCCCGGCCGAAACCGGAGCGGGCTTTTTCGCGCCGCCTGGCCTACCGCACCACGAGGATGTGCAGGTCGCAGACGTTGGTGCGCGTGGGTCCGGTCTTGTACAACCCGCCCAGGGCCTCGAAGAAGTGGTACGAGTCGTTGGCCTTGAGCGCGGCCTGCATGGACAGGCCGGAGAGCCGGACCTTCCTGAGCAGTTCGCCCGAGGCGTAGGCCCCGGCGGCGTCGGTGGGGCCGTCGGTGCCGTCGGTGGAGGCCGAGAGGAAGCTGATGCCTCTTCCAGCCTCGGGGTCGTGCTCCAGCTCCGCCAGAAACGCCAGGGCCATCTCCTGGTTGCGGCCGCCCTTGCCCTCGCCCGTCACCGTGACCACCGTCTCGCCGCCCAGGATCACGCAGGCCGGGGGCTTC
>Ga0209467_1003235_pt1 | contig 10779 bp, 7 predicted proteins | sample Higcelwee11metaG_FD_187175 | JGI IMG/M metagenome (GOLD analysis project Ga0209467, IMG submission 187175) | Freshwater pond sediment microbial communities from the University of Edinburgh, under environmental carbon perturbations - High... | ecosystem: Environmental > Aquatic > Freshwater > Pond...
CCAAGAATAAGTTGAATAGGATAAGGCGCAAAATGTAAAATAACTTCGCGGTCTTTTCTAATTTTCATGCCTTCTAATGCGGCAACAATTCCTTGAAGTGGTGTTTTTAAAGCTTCTAATTTTACTTCTTCGATAATGTCTGCTAAACGTTCGCGATTGTCTTCGCTAAACAAATTCGCAATGCTCATGCGAATAAAAGCCGAATAATTTTGCTTCACCGCCACAATAGCGCGGTCACGATTTGCTTTTCGTTCGTCGCTATCGGCTCTTGAAGTAGAGTTTTGCAACACAATTCCTTTGACATTATCAGGATACAATTCGGCGAAAGCCAACGCTACATAACCACCCATCGAATGTCCAATCAAAACCGCTTTCCTGATTTTTAATTCGTGCAACACATGATGTACCATATCGGCTTGGTCTTCCATGGTGTGGACATAACCTAGACATTCTGTTTCACCATGACCTAATAAATCTATGGTAATGATGCGATGCTTTTTAACCAATTCAGGAACAAACGCCTTCCACATCGATTGATTTTCCAAAAAACCATGCAATAAAACCACAGCCGTTCCTTTTCCTTGGTCGGTGTAATTGATTTTAGTGTTTTTATAAGTGGAGTTTAGATATGACATAAGACTGTTAATAACTATTTTTTTAAAAACTGAACTACAAGCCTATATTTGTATAAATGAAGAGAGCCCCCAAAGGAAGCTCTCTTGTATTTAAGGAAGTAGCGAAGAACGCGGAATTGTATCCAGTACCATAGTCCACCAGTCTTCCTTTTCTATTTTTGGTTTAAAACATCGTATTTTAGTACAGCAAAGTTACAAAAACTATATTTATATATGCAAATAATATACCATAAAAACACAACTTTAACAATTTGTCAAAGATTTTTTATTGAAAAATCTATAGAACTTTTATATTATGGGAGTATTGATAGTTATAGAGTTCGATTGAATAATCCAAAAACAATATTAGAAGAGTTAAGATATTGTTTAAAAGAATTCGAAATAGGAAGGATAAAACATTTTCAGACTATAAAATCGAAAGATAAAGATAAAAAAGCATTAATAAATGAAGCATTAACGCTATTGGATTATGATCCCAATTATTTAGAATTTAAATCTATTTCTAAAAATTATATAAAGCAATTATTAGATAAAATAGATGAGAATAATTATAAAAAAGTTATATCAAGTATTGATATTTTACTTGCTGAAAACAACGATTATCTAATAAAAGTTATAGATGGTTTAAAAACCCTAATCAATTTAAACGACTTTTCATTGTACTCTTTGGAGAAAATAGATAGAACATTAAATACACTTTTTAGCGAATTAATAAGTAAAGGTTATTCTAAAGGGTTTTTATATAAAATAATCTATGGAATTTTTGTAAATACATTAAAGCCATCAAGTAATTTTGATTCTCATTTTCAAAATTTTAAAAATAGAGTTACTGATATTGAGTCCGAACATATCGTAATTTTCAGGATGGACACAACTCTTAAAGTTTATGAGTCTATTTCTACAATGTCACATCATGTATTTGATTTGTCTGATGATATAGAGCAAATAAAATTGAATGGAGATGTTGTAAATAAAGAATTAGATGTCTTCAAGGGTAGTGTTAATAATAGGAAGTTTATAAGCTGTAAAGTTATGGCTTTAGATTATTTAGCGGCATTAAAGAAAGCAAGAAATATTCTTTCAGAATATTTAGATGTTGTTAATCTTGGTTTATCAGGTGAATTTCTTCATGTTCATAATAGAGCTTTGGTCATTGATACACGTTCACAAAGAAAAGGAAATTTTCAAAATAACATTAATATTTTAGATGGTAAATATAGAGTGGAGAAGGATCATTATATTCAATTTTCTAAAAAACTTCCTGATTTAATTAATAATGTTAGTATTATAAATGAAACTAAAGAGAAAATAAAATCTGCAATCCGTTACCTAAGATTAGGTAATCAATCAACTGAGGTAGAACATAAGTTTATTAATTACTGGATCGGTTTAGAGTATTTATTTTCAAACTATGAGAGTCAGAGTACCATAAATAGAATTAAAGATCATTTTATTAATGCACATTCTTTGGCATATTTAATGAGAAATTTATATAGTTTAAAAAAATCTTTTCTTCAGTTAAGCAATGCAAATGTTTCATTGGTAACTTCATACACTAATGAAGATGATAGTTATCTTCAGAGTGAACAATTTTATGACGAAATTGGGACAAAATTGATTAACGACTTTCCTTTACTTTCATATAGAGCTTTAAAGTTAAAGCAATGGTTGTTTAAAGCAGGTAAAGACCCTAATGCTACTGATTACATTAGTCATCATAAAGATAATTTAGAAATTCATTTTACAAGAATTTATAGATTAAGAAACGAAATAATACATGATGCCGCAACAAATACAAATAATGAGCAAATAGCCTCAAATTTAAGATATTATTTAACTTTTATTTTAAATGAATTGATTGATTTTCTCACAAGTAATGACAAAAATCAACTTTCAATTGAAGATTATTTTATTTTAAATGAGATTAAAATTGGAAATATTTCCCAGCAAGGATTTTTAGTTAAAGACTTACTGAATGTTGATTGTTCAATTGATTTTATATCCTAAAAAATGTTTTAAACTAAAATTGCAGCATCATGTTCACCATCCAACAAATCCATGAAGCACACGCCAAAGTAAAAAGCGGTGCCGATTTTCCAAAATACATGCAAGACATTATTGCGCTTGGTGTTACTTCTTTTGAAACGTTTGTATTTGACAATCATACCAATTATTATGGTGTCAATGATTTTCAGACTTCGTCAATTGGTTTTTCAGAAACCTTAACTATTGCTAATGAAAGTAATGTTGAGCAATTCAAATCAGACTTAAAATCGCACCAACAAGGCAACACCGATTATATGACTTTTTTAAACGATTGCGCCAAATCAGGTGTTGAAAAATGGGTTGTTGTAATGGATAAAATGACGTGCAGTTATTACGACAAAGCTGGGAATGAAATGGTAGTTGAAGTAATTCCGTCGGTATAAATATATTTTTTGTCATTTCGACCTTAGGAGAAATCACATTATCTGCATACGTTATGTGATTCCTCCTGCCTCGGAATGACAACTTTGTGTTAAAGAAAGTTTAGAACATAAAAAAACGGCTCACTTTCGTAAACCGTCTTTTTTCTTTCTTCTTGTATCTTTTCTCTGATTAAGAATTCATTATCGCTTCAATTTCCTCAATTTCAATCGGAATATTGCGCATTAAGTTGAACGCAGCTCCTTTTTCTTGAATCACCATATCGTCTTCTAAACGAATACCAAAACCTTCTTTCGGAATGTAAATTCCTGGCTCAACTGTGAATACCATGTTGGCTTGCATTGGTTCGTGTAATAATCCGTAATCGTGAGTATCTAATCCCATGTGGTGCGAAGTGCCGTGCATGAAATATTTTTTATACGCTGGCCAATCTGGATTTTCGTTTTGCACATCGGCTTTATCGATTAATCCTAAACCTAGTAATTCAGAAGTCATGATTTTACCAACTTCTACATGATATTGTTTCCATAAAGTTCCTGGAACCAACATTTTTGTAGCTTCGTTTTTCACATTTAATACCGCTTGATAAACTGCTTTTTGTCTATCTGTAAAACGACCCGAAACGGGAACCATACGCGTCATATCACTTGAATAATTCGCGTATTCTGCACCAACGTCTAATAAAATCAAATCACCCGCTTTACATTGTTGGTTGTTTTCGATGTAATGTAACACATTCGCGTTATTTCCTGAAGCGATAATTGGCGTGTAAGCAAAACCTTTCGAACGATTTCTTAAGAATTCATGTGCAAATTCAGCTTCGATTTCGTATTCCATAACGTTTGGTTTTACGAATTGCAACACGCGTCTAAAACCTTTTTCAGTAATATCACAAGCCTTTTGGATTAAATCCAATTCTTCACTTTCCTTAACCGAACGTAATCTTTGTAAAATAGGATTTGATTTTTCTACTTTATGTGCTGGATAATTTTCTTTCCACCATTTTACAAAACGCGCTTCACGAGTTTCTGTTTCAATAACAGCTCTGTAATGTTCGTTGGTGTTGATGTAGATTGTTTCAGCATACGCCATAACTTCTTTCAATGTTCTGTGGAAATCTTGCAACCAAATCACCGATTTAATTCCAGAAACTTCAAACGCTCGTTCTTTGGTAAGTTTTTCACCTTCCCAAATCGCAATATGTTCGTTGGTTTCTTTTAAAAATAAAATTTCTTTCAAATGTTCGTATGGCGCATCAGGAAAAAGCAATAAAATACTTTCTTCTTGGTCAACACCCGATAAATATAAAATATCTCTATGTTGTGCAAAAGGTAAAGTACTATCAGCACTTACCGGATAAATATCGTTTGAATTAAAAACCGCAACACTATTAGGTTTCATTTGAGCCGTGAATTTTGCTCTGTTTTTAATGTACAAATCGCGGTCTATTTGATGGTATTTCATTTTTTAAGTGATTAGTTATTAGTAATTAGTGACTAGTTTTTGTGTGAAACAAATTCTATGTTCCTATGTGTTTGAAATAGTTTTTCAAAATTAATAAGATAAAAATGAAAAGTTGTTAAATAGTTTAGAAATTTTGTAGAAGTGCAATGTTTTGGCTAATTTTCAACAAAATTTTTCAAGATGAAGCAAATTACTATCCTGTTTTTATTGATTGTGCAATCAACAATTGCTCAAAACACTTTGTTTAATCAAGTGGAAGCTAAGAATATCGGACCAACAATTATGAGTGGTCGTGTGGTAGATTTAGCCGTAAATCCGAAAAATCCAACCGAATTTTATGTCGCTTATGCTACTGGCGGACTTTGGTATACCAATAACAACGGAACTTCTTTTTCAACTGTAATGGATTCTGCAGAAACAGTTAATTGTGGTTCGGTTACAGTGGATTGGAATTCGGGAACTATTTGGGTAGGAACAGGTGAGGTGAATGCTTCGCGTTCGTCTTATGCTGGAGTTGGAGTTTTAAAATCTTCGGATAAAGGCAAAACTTGGGAAAATTTAGGATTAAAAGATTCACATCACATTAGCAGAATTTGGGTTAACCCAAGCAATTTAAATGAAATTGTCGTGGCTGCTGTCGGACATTTATATACAACTAACAAAGAACGTGGGATTTATAAGTCAACTGATGGTGGAAAATCTTGGAAACAAACTTTATTTGTAGCGGAAGATACTGGAATTATTGATTTAGCCGTTTCGAAAAACAATCCAAAAATCATGTTTGCTGCGTCCTGGCAAAAAGATAGAAAAGCGTGGCATTTTGATGGTGATGGTGAAAAATCTGGAATTTACAAAAGTGAAGATGGAGGAACTTCTTGGAAATTAATTTCAACCAAAGAAAGCGGATTTCCAGCTAATGAAGGTGTTGGAAGAATTGGTTTGGCAATGTTTAATGAAAACTTGATTTATGCTGTTGTAGACAATCAAAATAAGCGACCAAAAACGGAATCGAAAAGTAAATTAACCACGATGTTGTCAACTCCAGGAGCTGATTTCATGGAAATTTCGAATAAAGAATTGAACATTGCATTGAAAGAAAGCGGTTTTAGAGACAAATATCGCGCAGAAAACATTAAAAATTGGGTTGCTAATAATAACATGGAACCTAAAGAAGTTTTAGCTGTTTTATCTGACGCGAATAAAGCGTTGTTTGAAACAGAAGTAATTGGTTGCGAAGTTTACAAATCAGAAGATGGTGGGAAATCTTGGGAAAAAGCGAATCAGAATTATATTGACGATATGTTTTACACCTATGGTTATTACTTTGCGATCATTTCTATAGATGAGAAAAACCAAAATCGTGTTTATATTGGTGGTGTTCCGTTATTGTTTTCAGAAGATGGAGGAAAAACTTTTACTGCCATTTCTAAAGAAAACGTTCATGCCGATCATCACGTAACTTGGGTAAATCCTGAAAATCCAAATCATATCATTAACGGAAATGATGGCGGTGTGAATATTTCTTATGACAATGGAGCGCATTGGATTAAATGTAACAATGAAGCCGTTAGTCAGTTTTATGCCGTGAATGTGGATTATCAAGAAAATTATAATGTCTATGGAGGAATGCAAGATAACGGCGTTTGGTTTGGTCCGAATAATTACTCGCATAATGTTGCTTGGCATCAAGAAGGGAAATATCCGTATCAAGAATTAATGGGTGGCGATGGTATGCAAATTCAGATTGATAGTCGTAATCCAAATGTAGTTTTCACGGGTTATCAATTTGGAAATTACTATAGAATCAATCAAAAAGAAGGAAAGTTTGATTACATCACGCCAAAGGCTCCAAAAGGAGAAAAACCTTATCGTTTTAATTGGCAAACACCAATTTTGTTATCATCACACAATCAAGATATTTTGTACATGGGTTCGGAGTTTTTACATCGTTCTATGAATCAAGGTGAAACTTGGGAAAGAATTTCGGGTGATTTAACCAATGGAGCCAAAGAAGGAAATGTAGCTTTTGGAACGTTGACTACAATTTCAGAAAGTAAATTCCAATTTGGCTTACTTTATGCAGGTTCTGATGATGGAAAAATTCATGTTTCAAAAGATGGTGGCGTTTCTTGGCAATTGATTTCGGGTAATTTACCACAAAATTTATGGGTTTCAAGGGTTGCCGCTTCAACTCACAAAAAAGAAAGAGTTTATGCCACTTTGAATGGGTATAGAAATGATATTTTTGAAAGCTATGCATTTGTTTCGGAAGATTTTGGTGCCACTTGGACATCGATTTCAACTGGATTAACAGAAGCAGTTAACGTAATTCTGGAAGATTCAGCAAATGAGAATATTTTATATGTTGGAACCGATAATGGCTTGTTCATTTCGTTAGACAAAGGTGCAACTTGGCAAGATTTTTCAAACGGAATGCCGAATGTTGCGGTTCATGATGCGGTAATTCAAACAAAAGCAAAAGAATTAATCGTTGGTACACACGGTCGTTCGATTTATAAAATGGATATTTCTAAAATTCAGGAACTGACGAACGAGGTTTTAGCTAAAAGCATTCATTTGTTCAAAGTGAATGATCGAATCAAATCCGACCGATGGGGAAGTCAAAATTATGCTTGGGGAAAACCGAGTGAGCCATCACAAGAAATTTGGTTCTATTCAAATGCCGATGGAGTTGTGAATTTTACCATTACAAATGAAATAGGAATGGTCGTTCATACTCAAAAAATAGCCGCAAAAAAAGGATTAAATTCGTTTACGTATGATTATTTGCTGGCAAAAGAAGATGCTGAAAAGTGGAATAAAAAAGACAAAAAAATCAAAATCATGGCGTCCGAAAACAAGAAATTTTATGTGCCAATTGGAAAATTTAAAGGAGTTCTTTCAAAAGATAAAGCAACAGAAAATAGTTCGTTTGAAATTAGTGCACCAAAAAAATAAATTATGAAAAATATAATAACTAGTCTCCTTTTATTTGCTACGATTTTAAGTGCTGCACAAGACAAAAAAGCCTATCAAATTTTTGATAAAAACGGTAAAAAAACTTCCTATGAAAAACTCTTAAAAGCGGGAGAAAAGGCTGATGTGGTTTTGTTTGGCGAATATCATGACAATTCAGTCGTACATTGGCTACAATTAGAATTTACAAAAGATTTGGCTGAAAAAAAAGATTTGGTTTTAGGAGCCGAAATGCTCGAAGCTGATAATCAAACGCAAGTAAATCAATATTTGAAAGGCGAAATCAATCAAAAACAATTGGATTCTTCGGCTCGTCTTTGGAAAAATTACAAAACCGATTATAAGCCTTTAGTCGATTTTGCAAAAGAAAAGAAATTTAGTTTTATTGCTACAAATGTACCTCGAAGATATGCTTCTTTAGTCTTTAAAAAAGATTTAGTGGCTTTGGATTCGCTTTCTGCTCAAGAAAAATCGTGGATTGCACCGTTGCCAATAGAGTTTGACATCAATCTACCTGGTTATAAAAGCATGATGGGAATGCAAGGTGGACATGCTGGTGAGAAAATGCCAAAAGCGCAAGCTATAAAAGATGCTACAATGGCTTATTTTATCAATAAAAATAGAAAAGAGAACAGCATTTTTGTGCATTATAACGGAACATATCATTCAGATAATTACGAAGGGATTAATTGGTATTTAAGAAAATTAGATTCAGAAATAAAAATCATTACCATAGCCACAGTTGAACAAAAAGATATTTCAAAATTAGAAGCCGAACATTACAATAAAGCAGACTTTATTCTCGTTATAGATGAAGACGTAACAAAAACGTATTAAAATCGTCTTATTTTTGAAACCAAACGTTAGGGTTTTGTTTAATGTTGGATTCCTGCTTTCCGTTATAGTCCTGATAAATCGGGAGCTATCACTCCATCAGGGTTAGAAAACAATCGATAGTATGAAGAAATTAGTAGTTTTATTCACTTTAGTCTTAGGGGCTTTCACTTTTTTCTCTTGTGAGGATTCAGATGATAAGGCAGAAGAGCCCTATCTAATAGTGAAATTTCAATTTGATCCTAATCAAGTTCGCTTGAATAATTTGGGACAACCATCAAGTGTAGCGCCAGGAAATGCAGCACAATCTCCCGATTTTAATGCAATTTCTGCACATTATTTCGAATTAGCACCAACGGCTTTTACACAATTAGGCGACGGAACTGTTTTATACCATGCACCAGAAACTATTGAAGGTGGTTCGGTTGCCATCGATTTTGATCAAGCAATTGTTGTGAGTGAAGGCGAGACTTTTCTAAAAATCCCATTGAGCCAAGTAGCGCAAGGCAATTACGAATATGTGCGAGTTTCTTTAGCGTATCAAGATTATAACATTTCTATTAGAAATAATGGAACAGATTATCAAGGTAGATTGGCAAGTTTTGTTGGATATAATACCTATATTAATACGCATTATATTGGAAGTAATTCATTTCCTGTAAATGCAAATCGCTTACAAGGATATTGGGCTTTTGCACTAAATGATTTTCCTTATGCTACTTCAGGTCAAGCACCTGCTGGAGCTACAACTGTTCCAAATCCTATTGCAAGTACATCGCCAATTCCGTCTGGTTCTTGTGTAGTCACCGGAAAATTTGTTGAAAACTTAGTCATCAACGGAAATGAAACCAAAGATGTTGTAGTTACATTATCGCTTTCCATCAACAATAGTTTTGAATGGCAAGAAGTTACTTCAGATGGTAAATATGAGCCGTCAATAGGTGAAAATGTGGTAGATATGGGCTTAAGAGGATTGATACCTACTTATGTTAAATAAATATATTTGCTAAAATAGTATATACTACCATGATTTTAAGTATCTAAACACTTGATATTCAACGATAGTTAAATTCATTTTAAAATCATTATAAATTAGCTCGAAAAGGTTGTAGTTAATTTCAAATAGCCTTATTTTTGTTTGATTTTTTATTAAACTAGTACAATCAAATAAAAATTATGGCAAAATCGGCACTATTAAAGTCATCTATCGTTAAAAAATACTGGATGGCTCTTACAGGTTTATTTTTATGCTTGTTTTTGGCGGGGCATTTGGCAGGAAATCTTCAATTGATTTTTGGAACCAGTAAGCAATTTAATGAATATGCATTATTCATGACCACCAATCCAGCAGTTAAGTTACTTTCTTATCTTACTTACATTTCAATTTTATTCCATGCTATTGATGGAATCATGTTAACAATCCAAAACAAAAAAGCAAGACCAGTTGGTTATGCTAAAACTGATGGTTCTTCAAGTAGTTTTGCTTCAAGGAATATGGCGGTTTTAGGAACAATTATTTTGGTTTTTATTGCTACACACATGGTGAATTTTTGGGCAAAAATGCATTTCGACAAGAATATGCCTTTAGTTCAAAAAGAAATAGATAACGGGATGGGTCAAAAACAAATCCAGTTAGTGGGAACTAAAGATTCTCAGATGCCTTACATGCAATTAGATCAAAGCGGAAAATTATCAAAAGAGTTTTTTGAGACGATTAAAGTTCAAACACAAGGGCAATACGATTTAGAAGTGCAAGACATGACTAAAATTGTAAACAAAAAAACAGGTGAAGTGGTTTTCGAAGGTTATAAAGATTTGTATAAATTAACAGTAGACTTTTTTAAAGATGCTAAATACGGTTTGTTTTTTACAATTGGATATGTTTTAGCAATGTTAGCGATGGCATTTCACTTATGGCATGGTTTTCAAAGTGCTTTTCAATCGCTTGGAGCTACTAGTTCAAAATTAACACCAGCAATCAAGTTTTTCGGAAGAGCATTCGCAATTATAGTTCCACTATTATTTGCAATTATTCCAATCTTCTTACATTTTAAAAAATAATCAACATCAGTATATATTATGAAGTTAGATTCTAAAATACCAGCAGGTCCGTTAAAAGACAAATGGACCGATCATAAAAATCACTTGAAATTAGTTGCTCCAAACAATCGACCAAAAATCGATATTATCGTGGTAGGAACTGGTTTAGCAGGTGCTTCTGCTGCCGCTTCTCTTGGAGAAATGGGTTACAATGTAAAAGCATTCTGTTTTCAAGATTCTCCTCGTCGTGCGCACTCAATTGCGGCTCAAGGAGGTATCAATGCAGCAAAAAATTATCAAAATGATGGTGATAGTATTTACCGTCTTTTCTATGATACAATTAAAGGTGGTGACTACCGTGCGCGTGAAGCAAATGTTCACCGTTTAGCAGAAGTTTCTGGAA
>Ga0209467_1003236_pt1 | contig 10775 bp, 13 predicted proteins | sample Higcelwee11metaG_FD_187175 | JGI IMG/M metagenome (GOLD analysis project Ga0209467, IMG submission 187175) | Freshwater pond sediment microbial communities from the University of Edinburgh, under environmental carbon perturbations - High... | ecosystem: Environmental > Aquatic > Freshwater >...
GCGTCCACCAAGAGCGACAAGGTCCCCAGCGACCCGAGCTCCGAGAAGTTCGGCGAGAAGCTCTTCAAGCTCGAGATCACCAGCTTCCGCCCCATCGACGGCGGCGGCGCGTCCCTGATCTACGATCGCCTCACCTTCGCCCCCGACGGCACCTGGACGGCCACGGGCTCGGTCACCGCCGCTGATGAGAAGATGGAGTGTGTCGAGACCGGCGACTGGACGATGGACCCGGCTGAAGACGACGACACGGCCTCGATGACCTGGACGATCAACAAGACCAACTGCGCCGGGCGTGAGGTCGGCACCGTGCAGCGTGTGCGCATGACCCTGCTCAAAGACGGCTCGTTCAAGGTCGAGTTCCGCTAGACCTCCCCGCTCCTTCCCCCCACTTCTCGCCCCCTCGCTCTCGGAGATCCCATGGCACTTCGGATCGGCATCAACGGCTTTGGCCGCATCGGTCGCAACGTGCTCCGCGCCGGTTGGAACAACCCCAACTTTGAGTTCGTGCACATCAACGACCTCACCAACGACGACATGCTGGCGTTCTTGCTCAAGAACGACTCCGTGCATGGCCGGTTTGACCAGGACTGCGCGGCGGTCGAAGGTGGCCTCAAGATCGGCGACCGCCTGATCTCCACGAGCGCCTCGGCCGACCCCTCCAAGATCCCCTGGGGCGACAAGCAGGTGGACGTGGTGCTCGAGTGCACCGGCCGCTTCGTCACCAAAGAGGCCGCCCTGCCGCACCTCGCCGCCGGGGCCAAGAAGGTGATCATCAGCGCCCCGGCCAAGGGTGTTGACGCCACGGTGGTTGTCGGCGTGAACTGCGGCAAGGTCGATCTCGGCGCGGCGGTCATCGTCTCCAACGCCTCCTGCACCACCAACTGCCTCGCCCCCGTCGCCAAGGTGCTCCACGAGCGCTTCGGCATCGTGCAGGGCCTGATGACCACGGTCCACTCCTACACGATGGACCAGAACCTCCTCGACTCGCCCCACAAGAAGGATTTCCGCCGGGCCCGGGCCGCGGCGCTGAACATGGTCCCCACGTCTACGGGCGCGGCGAAGGCTGTGGGCCTCGTGCTCCCCGAGCTCGAGGGCAAGCTCAGCGGCTTCTCCGTGCGGGTGCCCACGCCGAACGTCTCTTTGGTGGACCTCGTCGTCGAGCTCGCCCAAGACGCCACCGCCGCGCAGATCAACGCCGCGATCAGCGAGGCCGCCGCGGGCCCCCTCAAGGGCATCTTGGAGGCCTCCAACGCGCCGCTGGTCTCCAGCGACCTCATCGGCAACCCCCACTCCTCCATCGTCGATCTTGAGCTGACGATGGTGATGGGCACCCGCATGGCCAAGGTCATCGCCTGGTACGACAACGAGTGGGGCTTCTCTTGCCGGATGCTCGATCTGGCCGAGCGCCTCTTCCCCGGTGGCAAATGAGCGTCGCCAACGCCGCGCGCACCCTTGAGGAGCTCAACGTCGAGGGCCGCCGGGTGCTCCTGCGCCTCGACCTCAACGTGCCGCTCAACCAAGGCGTCATCACCGACGACAACCGCATCGAGGCGGCGCTGCCGACGATCCGCGCGCTCCGCCAGCGCGGCGCGAAGGTCATCATCTGCAGCCACCTCGGCCGCCCCAAAGGGCAGCGGGTGCCGAACCTCAGCCTCGATCCCGTCGCGTTCAGGCTCAGCGAGCTGCTTCAAGACGAGGTCATCTTCTCCCACGACATCGTCGGCGACGACGTCGAGTTCTTGAGCCGCGACGTGCCCAAAGGCGGCGTCATGGTCATCGAGAACCTGCGGTTTCACCCCGGCGAGACGGCGAACGACGCCGACTTCTCGGCGAAGCTCGCGCGCCTGGGCGACGTGTACGTCAACGACGCCTTCGGGGCGGTGCACCGCGCCCACGCCTCGGTGGTGGGTGTGCTTGAACACTTCTCCGAGTTCGCCGCCGGTCCGCTGATCCTCCTTGAGGTCGAGGCCCTGCGCACCCTGCTCAAGGGCCCCAAGCGCCCCTTCGTGGGCATCCTCGGCGGCGCCAAGGTCAGCGACAAGATCGGCGTGCTGGAGTCGCTCCTGCACCGCGTCGACTCGCTGATCATCGGCGGCGCGATGGCCTACACCTTCCTCAAGGCCCAGGGGGTGCCCGTCGGCGACTCTCTGGTCGAAGAGGACCGGGTGAAGCTCGCCGCGCGGCTCCTGGAGCGCTGCGCCGAGCGGGGTCTCCAGGTGTTTTTGCCCACGGACCACGTCGTCGCCAGCGCCCCGGACTCGGCGGATCGCCACGTCTCCCACCGCATCGAGGCCGGTCAAAAAGGCTTCGACATCGGCCCCGAGAGCGTGGCCTTGTTCCGCGACGTCATCCAGAACTCCTCAACGGTGTTCTGGAACGGCCCCATGGGGCTGTTTGAGGTCGCGGCGTTCAGCGACGGCACCAAAGGCATCGCTGAGGCCGTGGCGGCGGCGGACGCCTACACCGTCGTCGGCGGCGGCGACTCCGCGGCGGCGATCCGCAAGTTTGGCCTACAAGACAAGGTCTCGCACCTGTCCACGGGCGGCGGCGCCTCCTTAGAGTTCATCGAAGGCAAAGACCTCCCCGGCCTCAAGGCCCTCAAGCTGCGGAGCATCTGATGGCGCGGCGCCTCTTCATCGCGGGGAACTGGAAGATGAACCTCGGCCCGGCCCAAGCGGCGGGGCTGGCGTTGGAGCTCAAGGCCGCCTTGGCCTCCAACACCGCGGTGGACGTGGCCGTCGCGCCGGTCGCGGTATCGATCCCCGCGGTGGCGGCGAAGCTCAAACACTCCGGGCTCCACGTCGCCGGTCAAGACCTCCACGCCGAGGCGTCGGGGGCCTTCACCGGCGCCGTCCCTGGCGAACATCTGCGTGAGGCGGGCTGCACCTACGTCATCGTCGGCCACTCCGAGCGCCGTCAGCTCTTCGGAGACGACGACGCCCTGGTCGCCAAGAAGGTGAAGGCGGCCTTTCGGGCTGGCCTGCTGCCGATCCTCTGCGTCGGCGAGACCTTGAGCCAGCGCCAGGCCGGGCAGCTTGAGTCCGTGCTCGACCAGCAGCTCAGCGTCGCCATGGGTGGCCTGGCCGCCGATCAGGCCGCCGCCGTCACCCTGGCGTATGAGCCCGTCTGGGCCATCGGCACCGGGCACAACGCCTCGCCCGAGCAGGCCCAAGAGGCCCACGCCTACATCCGCGGGTGGCTTCGTGGCCATTTCCCGGCGTTTGTGGCTGATCAGCTCCGAATTCAGTACGGCGGCAGCGTGAAGGCGTCCAACGCCGGCGCCCTGCTCACCCAGCCCGACGTTGACGGCGCCTTGGTCGGCGGCGCGTCGCTCAAGGCCGCCGACTTCTTGGGCATCATCGAGGCGGGTCTCGCGGCCCGTCGCGCCTCCCGATCTTGACAGCCCCCAGGCAGGTGAGCAAGTTGCGCCTGCCCTTCGGATGACCCCATGCTCCTGTTCATCACCGTCCTTCATGTGATCCTCTGCCTCATCTTGGTGGTGGTCATCCTCCTCCAGCCCGGCAAAGGCGGCGACGTCTCCTCGGCCTTCGGCGGCGGATCGAGCAGCAGCATGTTCGGCCCCCGCGGCGCCTCGGCTCCGCTGAGCCGCATCACCAGCGTCGTGGCCGTGCTGTTCATGTTCACGTCCATCACCCTGGCCGTGTCCACAAACCGCATGAACCGCGGCACCGGCGGCGAGATCGAGGAGACCCCTGATCTCGACCTCGACGCCGAGGGTGAAGGCTTCGGCGTCGGCCCGACGGCCCCGGCGGTGGATCCCGCGGCCACACCAGAGGCCCCCGCGGCCCCTGTCGCCCCCACGGACGCCGCGCCAGCAGAGCTGACCGCCCCGCCCCCGACGGAGGGTGTCGTAGCCCCCCCCGCGGACGGCGTGGCGGCGCCCGCGGCCCCGGCCGAGCCCGCGGCACCGGGATCTTCAGCGCCCCCCTCGCCTTGACAGCGTAAGGGCGGCAAGCTAATTGGCTGGTGCTTCGTGAATGTGCGCGGGTGGCGGAACTTGGTAGACGCGCAAGTTTGAGGTGCTTGTGGCCGAGAGGCTGTGGGGGTTCGAGTCCCCCCTCGCGCACCATCCTCTAAAGAGGACCATCCTTCGGGTTGGTCCTCTTTTCGTTTTGGGGTTTGGCTCAAGGCCCGCCGAAGCGCTTGTGTCGAGCGCGGCCCGTGAGCTGAGAACGGCCCCATGCCAGCGCTCCCCGTCAGACGAAGCTCGGCTTCCCGTGTACGACCGCTCGTCGGGCCACAACCACCCGAAGCCCGGCGTGGGCCAGCGCGGCGCCTCTCAGGTTCACCACCCCGACGAGCCCGGCCATACCCGCCCCTCTCCTGCCTCAAACGCGCCATCTCCCGCCGAGCCACCCCTAGCCCAGCGCACGAGCGCCGACTGGCGCGAGGTGCGCACGGCGCGCGGCCTCCTCACACCCCAACGCCACACTCATTCGCGCGGAGGTCAACCCCTTCGGACGTGCCACCGCGACGATCGGCGCTCGCGGGTGGGCACAGCCACACACGGCCTTCTCACAACCCGTTGCCGCGCTCATTCGCGCAGAGCTCGACGCCTCCGAATGTGGCACCGCGGCAGCCGGCGATCGCGGGTGGAACCAGCCGCCCACGGCGTACTCACGCCCCAACGCCGCGCTCATTCGCGCGGAGCTCGACGCCTCCGAATGTGGCACCGCGGCAGTCGGCGATCGCGGGTGGCCACAGCCACACACGGCCTCCTCAAACCCCAACGCCACACTCATTCGCGCGGAGGTCAACCCCTTCGGATGTGCCACCGCGACGTTCGGCGCTCGCGGGTGGGCACAGCCACACACGGCCTACTCACGCCCCGGCGCCGCAATCATTCGCGCAGAGCTCGACGCCTCCGAATGTGGCACCGCGACGATCGGCGCTCGCGGGTGGGCACAGCCATACACGGCCTGCTCACACCTTTACGCCACACACATTCCCGCAAAGCCCGATGCCTTCAAACCGACCACAGCGGGGCTCGGCGATCGCAGATGGGCCCGGCCTTAGACCCCAGACACCCAGCTCCCACCGAGCCAAACCCCAGCCCAGCGCACGAGCGCCGGCTGGCGCGGGGCGGGCACAGCGCGGGGCCTCTTCAAGCCTCGACACCACACACATTCCTGCAGAACTCAAGGCTTTTGAGCGTGGCGCCCAGCGATCGGCGATCGGCATGGAGAACCGGGCCACACACGGCCTACTCACGCCCCGACACCACACACATTGGCGCGGAGCTCGACGCCCTCGAACGTGGCACCGCGGCGATCGGTGAGCGCGGATGGGCCCGGCCGCACCGGCCTTCTCAGGGCTCAACGCCACGCACGTTCGTGCGGAGCGTGACGCCTTCACACCCACCACGGCGGCGCTCGCAAAGGGGCCTACACACATCGCCCCCTCACGCCCCAACGCTGCACACATTCGCGCAGACCTCGACGCCCCTGACCGCAGCACCGCGGCGATCGGCGAGCGCGGGTGGACCCAGGCCACGCCCAGCCTCCTCACGCTCCAACGCCACGCTCATTCCCACGGAGCTCGAGGTGCATCACGGTCAGCCGCCCGAAGCGCGCACGCACAGCTCAGAGACGCGCCCGAACATCCGTAGCCTCCATGAGCGGGCTGCTGCCTTGGCCCAACGCCACCCCACGAGGCTCGCTCCAAGGCGCTCCTGCTTCATCAACACGCGCAGGCGCCTTGACGTTCTACGCCCATACGCCTCACCGGCGACGGTCGGCCCCTCAGCCCACGAAGGTTCTCGGCCCAGGTGCGCGAAGCGCTCCTGCTCAGGCGCTCTTCACCACGCCAAGCCGGCGCTCGCAGGTGCTTCCGAGCGCGCAGGTCGCGTAGATCTCGTGGCGGTGGGTGGTGATCGCCAGACCAAAGTGTGCGGCGACCTCCCGCTGCCGGGCCTCAATGAGGGGATCCTCAAACTCGAAGATGTGGCCACAGTCGATGCAGATGAGGTGGTCATGGTGCTCACCGACCTCGGCGAGCTCATACCGGGTGGTGCCTTCGTCGAAGCGCCGCTCGTGGGCCACTCCGGCCTCGGTCAACATCTTCATCGTCCGGTAAACCGTCGCGAAGCCTACGCCGGGCTCGACTCGCTGCACCTGCTCCTGCAGCTCTTGCAGCGAGAGGTGGCGCTCAGAGCCCACCTCAAAGAACACGTCTACGATCACGTCCCGCTGCCGGGTGTTGCGTTTGCCGCCGGTGTTCATGTACTCAGACAGCACGCGGCGGGCGCGACGAACCCGCTCGTCACGAATCAAGGTGCCGCCATGGCCCAGAGCTTCATCAGACATGAGGGACGACTCACTCGAGAGGGCTAAGCGACGCCAGGTCGCCCAACGCCGCTCCGAATCATAACAAAAAACGCGGAGCGGCGTATCGCCAGCTCCGCGCCTTGTCTTGGGCGAAGAGGCCGGGGCTTCCCCCGACCGATCGCGCAACGATCACTCCGCCGCCGCAGACTCCTGCGCCGCCGACTCCTGCTCCGAGGAATCAGCGCCGCCCTCGTCCACCACCTCGTCGATCGACGAGACGAGCTCAACGAGCGCCATCGGCGCGTTGTCGCCGGGACGCACGGTGAGCTTGAGGACGCGGGTGTAGCCGCCGTTCCGGCCCTGGTAACGCTCGGCGTACTCGTTGAACACGCGCTCCAGGACCTCAAGGTCCGTGGAGTACTTCCGCGCGACGCGGATTGCGTGCACCCGAGCGGCCTTGGCCTTCTCCAGCTCAGCGCCGGTGAGGTTGAGCAGCGCCGAGGGGGGGACCTTCTTGCCCAAGGAGATGAGGCGGTCGGCGAACCGACGCAGCTCACGCGCCTTGGCGTCCGTGGTGCGAATCTGGCCATAACGCATGAGCGAGGTGACCATGTTGCGGTACATCGCGGTGCGATGCGGGCTCTTACGGCCGAGGATCCGGCCTGACTTCTTGTGACGCATGGGATGACTCCTGCCCGGCCACCTCCCTGCCGCTAAGCGACAGGGCGGGGCCCAGGGCGAATCAAGAGCGGTTCTTGGGGAAGTTGTGGAGCTTCATTCCCAGAGACAAGTTCATCTCCGAGAGGATCTCCTTGATCTCGTTGAGGGACTTACGGCCGAAGTTCTTGGTCTTGAGCATCTCGGCCTCGGTCTTCTCGACGAGCTGGTAGATGTACTCAATCCCAGCGTTCTGCAGGCAGTTGGCCGAGCGAACGGAGAGCTCAAGCTCGTCCACCCGCTTGTACAAGTGCTCGCTGAAGTGCTCGTCCTGCTCGACCTCGATGTTCGTCACAGGCTCATCATCCTCGGAGAAGTTCACGAAGATGGAGAGCTGCTCCCGAAGGATCTTCGCGGCGTACGCCACGGCGTCCTCGGGGGCGACCGAACCATTCGTCCACAGCTCCAAGGTGAGCTTGTCGTAGTCCGTGCGGCGACCCACGCGGGCGTTGGTGACGGTGTACCGCACCTTACGCACCGGGGAGTGGATGGCGTCGATCGCCATCGTGGCGAGGTCCATCCCCTCGGTCTTGTTGCCGACGGCGGGGACGTAGCCCTTGCCGAGGCTCACAGAGACCTTGGCGCTGAACTTCCCGTCTTGGGTCAGCGTGCAAATCGGCAGCTCGGGGTTGAGGACCTCGACGTCCTCATCCTCATCAAACACGAGGTCGCCAGCGGTGACGATGATCGCCTGGCCGGGCTCGCCGTGTTTGCTGATCGTGCCGCTGATGGGCTCCAGCGCCGAGGTCTTCACGATGACCTGCTTGAAGTTGAGGATGATGTCAGTGACATCCTCAACCACGCCGGGCACCGACGAGAACTCGTGGAGCACACCCTCGATCTCCACGGTGGTGATCGCCGCGCCCTGAAGGGACGACAGCAGCACGCGCCGCAGGGAGTTGCCGATGGTGATGCCGAAGCCCCGCTCGAGGGGCTTGGCGACGAACTTGCCGTATGTGTCGTTGGAGCGGGGGTCCCGCTCGACGACCTTCGGCTTGATGAGATTGCGCCAGTTGGCGTAGATGTACGGCTCCAAGGCCATTCTCTCCTGGGGTTTCTGCCTCTGGTGAACCAGGCAGGAGGCTCTTCACCCCGAACAGAGGGCACACAACGCGGCGAGGGCTGGTCAGGCCAGGGCGAGAAGGTGCTCTCGCCCCCCGCGCATGAGCGGAATGGATTAGACGCGACGACGCTTGGGGGGGCGGCATCCGTTGTGCGGGATCGGGGTGACGTCTTTGATCATCGTCACCTTGAGTCCCGCGTTCTGGATGGCGCGCAGCGCGGACTCACGTCCGGCGCCGGGGCCCTTCACAAAAACACCCGCCACCTTCATGCCGTGCTCCATCGCCTTGCGGGCGGCGTCCTCAGCGACAAGCTGGGCGGCGAAGGGGGTGGACTTGCGGGAGCCTTTGAAGCCCTTCACACCAGCGCTCGACCAAGCCACGGTGTTCCCAGCGGGATCCGTGATGGTGACGATGGTGTTGTTGAACGTGGCCTGAATGTGGACCACGCCCGAAGGGATGTTCTTCTTGACGCGCTTGACGACTTTCTTCTTGGGAGTAGCAGCCATGGTCAGCTCCGCTTACCGCTTCTTCGCGACGACGCGACGCGGGCCCTTGCGGGTGCGTGCATTGGTGTGGGTCCGCTGGCCGCGAACCGGGAGACCCCGCTTGTGGCGAAGGCCGCGATAAGCGCCGAGGTCGATCAAGCGCTTGATGTTCATGGCGATCTCTTTGCGGAGCTCGCCCTCGACCTTTACACGACGCTGAATGACCTCACGAATGCGCGCCACCTCGACCTCGGAGAGGTCTTGGGTGCGGATCGCGCGGTCCACCTGGGCATCCTCAAGGATCTTGAGCGCGGTCGCCCGGCCAATCCCGAAGATGTAGGTGAGCGCGATCTCGATGCGCTTCTGGCGCGGGAGGTCGACACCCTCAATACGAGCCATGTGTTCCTCCTAGCCCTGACGCTGCTTGTGTTTGGGAGTCTCGCAGATCACACGCACGATCCCGCGACGCCGGATGATCCGGCACTTGTCGCAGATGCGCTTGACTGACGCCTTGACCTTCATTTCCTCTCCTCGCCGGAGCCCTCGCTCCGGTTCATCGGTGGATTCATGGTCAACGAAGCGGGGCCGTGAGGATCTCAGGCCCGTTCTCGGTGATGAGCACAGTGTGCTCGAAGTGGGCCGCGAACGACCCATCGGAAGTGACGATGGTCCAGCCATCCTTGAGGGTGCGCGTCCGGTAGTCGCCCATCGTGATCATCGGCTCAATGGCTAGGCAAACGCCTGGCTTGAGGGGCACCCCCGTCCCGCGCTTCCCGAAGTTGGGGACCGAGGGGGGTTCGTGCATCCGACGACCGATTCCGTGACCGACGAGGTCACGAACGACACCAAATCCTTCACTCTCACAGAGGCTTTGCACGCTGTAGCCCAAATCTCCGATCCGAGCGCCGGGCACAGCGAGGGAGATGGCCTTGTATAGGCTCTTCTCTGTGATGTCAAGGAGGCGCTGGACCTTCGGAGAGACCGTGCCGACCCCCATAGAGAAGGCCGAGTCCGCGAAGTAGCCACCGTACTCAAGGCCAAAGTCCAACGAGATCAGATCGCCGTCGTTCAGCGGCCGATCGTCGGGGATCCCGTGGACCACTTGCTCATTTCGGCTGGCGCAGATCGTCGCGGGGAAGGGCCCGTTTCCGGTGTTGTAGCCCTTAAACGCCGATCGTGCGCCGCGCGCGGTGATCGCCTGCTCAAAGAGCTGGTCGAGCTGCCGGGGGGTGACCCCAATCGCGACGTGCGCACGAACCTCGGCGATCGCCTCCGCGAGCAGGCGCCCGGCCGTCCGCATCAGCGGCACCTCCCAGTGCGCCTTGACGGGGATCATCCCTGGAGCGCCTGACGCAGACGGGCGGCGACGTCCGAGATCTCCCCAAGCCCCGCCACCTCACTCGCGAGGCCTTGCTCCTTAAAGAAGGCCAACACCGGCGAGGTCTCGCGGTGGTAGGTCGCGATCCTCAACCGCACCGTCTCTTCGGAGTCATCCTCACGCTGGACGACGCGGGTGGACCCGCAGCGATCACAGACCCCCTCCACGGCAGGAGGGTTGTTCTGGACGTGGTAGGTGGCCTGGCAGTCCAGGCAGGTGCGGCGCCCAGCGAGGCGCACCACGAGCTCCTCATCGGGGACGATGAGCGCCAGCACTCGGTTCAGCTCACGCCCCGTGCTCTTGAACCAGCAGAGCATGAGCTCCGCTTGGTTCACTGTGCGGGGAAATCCGTCGAGCAGCACACCGCCCGCGCAGTCGGGCTCGGAGAGGCGACTCTCGACGAGCTTCCACACGACCTCATCGGGGACGAGCTGGCCGTTGTTCATGTAGCCGCGGGCGAGCTGCCCCAGCTCCGTGTTGTTCTTGAGGTGCGCCCGAAAGATGTCACCCGTGGCGACCTGGGGCACGTTGTAGGCCTCACACAGCGCGCTGGCTTGTGTACCTTTGCCAGCACCTGGGGGTCCGAAGAGGATGATGTTCATGCGCTCGCCTCCGAAAACACACGGCTGACGCCCGAGGGGTCAGCCGCTCTATGCGAGGCCACCAGCGCCGAAGCTCACTCGCTCTTGGACCGCTCCAAGAGGCGGCGCTGACGACCTCGAACGTTGCTGGACTGGATCAAGCCGTCGTAGTGCTTGGTGAGCATGTGCCCCTCAATCTGCGCCACAGTGTCCAACGACACGCTGACGACGATGAGCAGGCCGGTGCCGCCGAAGTAGAACGG
>Ga0209467_1003237_pt1 | contig 10775 bp, 5 predicted proteins | sample Higcelwee11metaG_FD_187175 | JGI IMG/M metagenome (GOLD analysis project Ga0209467, IMG submission 187175) | Freshwater pond sediment microbial communities from the University of Edinburgh, under environmental carbon perturbations - High... | ecosystem: Environmental > Aquatic > Freshwater > Pond...
AAGGTCAATTGTCAGATCGATTTTCCCATTGATAAACCCGAAGTCAATACCTCCGTTGTAAGTGATTACAGATTCCCATCCGAGGTCCGGGTTGGCGATCCCGGCAATGAAGTTGGTCGATGCCGTCCCCACCTGTCCGAAGCCTGTCGGTCCGGGCCAGAAGTTGACGTTCGATGTATATGGCGGGTTGGGTGCACCGCCGGGCAGGTTCTGGTTACCAACGGCACCGGCGCCAAGCCTTATCTTCATATAGTTCATCACGTTGGCCCAGTTGGTGGCAAATGCTTCGTTTGTCACAGTCCATCCGATTGATGCTCCGGGGAAGAAACCCCATTTATTGTTGGGACCGAAGTTGGCAGATCCGTCACCCCTGTAGCTAAGTGATACCGAGTAGCGGTCATCAAAGGTGTAATTACCCCTGACGAAGTATGACTCCATCGCCCAGTCGCCCTTGCCGCCGGTCAGGTCCCAGGTAAGCTTGTCGGTACCGCCTGCGTTCATGTCGAGGATATTGTTCTGCAGGTCGACCTTCTTGCCGCCCATTTGCTCCCAGTAGGAGTACTGGGCCTCATGGCCGCCGGTGAATGCCAGTTTGTGCTTTCCGAGGGTCTTGTTGTAGTTCAGGTAGTTCCTGACTGCATAATAATAGGAGTTGTTGCGGTTGTCATAGAGCTGTGCCTGCAGTGACCGCGTGCCTATGTTAGCCTCATACTGGAATGCGATGCTGTTTCTCATACCGAGCTGGTAGGAGAATTCGTTCCTGAGTGACAGCCCCTCCATGAAGATTATATCAGCATAGATATTACCGAATATCTGGCTCTGAACCGTCTTGTTGCCCCTGCTGCTGCTTGTGGCAACGGGGTTGTCAGCCGTGTATGCATAGCCACCTACAGTGTAGTTTCCGGCCCACGTACCGTCAAGGTTTTTAACAGGAATGAGGGGGTTCTGAAGGGTTGACCACCATATTGTACTTTCCGCGGCGTCAGCCAGTGTAACATTCTGGATGCTCCTTGTGATGTTCGAGCTTACGCCTGCCCTCAGCCATTTCTTGACCTGGCTGTCGAGGTTGAAGCGCGTGGAGTAGCGTTTGAAGTCGGAACCGATCAGGATACCCTTCTGGTCAAAATAGCCACCGGAGAAATAATAACTTGTATTATCCTTGCCTCCTGAGATGCCAAGCTGATGATCCATTGTGTAACCCTGGCGGAAGATTGCATCCTGCCAGTTGGTACCTTCGCCAAGAAGCGACGGGTCAGCGAATTCCTCGGTGGGGGTGTAGCCCGGACCGAGCTCGGCAATTACTTCGTTCTGATACTGGGCAAACTCCCGCAGGTTCATTACGTCCAGTGTCCTGTAAACATCCTGTATCCCGTAAGAGGCATCATAGGTAACCTTGCCGTCACCGGCCTTCCCCTTTTTGGTGGTTATGAGGAGCACGCCGTTGGCTGCCTGGGATCCGTAGATAGCCTGTGCCGAGGCATCCTTGAGCACGTCTATCGATTCGATGTCATTGGGGTTCATTGTAGCCAGGAAGCTGTTCTGCGTCTGGCCGTCCGAGCCGCCAAGGCCGTCATAGCCTGTGTTTTCAACATTATTGGAGGTGAACGGAACACCGTCAATGACTATAAGCGGGTCATTGCTGTTGATAGAGGTGATCCCCCTGACCCTTACGGAGACACCTCCGCCGGGCTGACCGCTGTTATTCATTACATGGAGTCCGGCAACCTTGCCCTGTAGTGCCTGGTCTACCCCGGTCACCACCAGGTCCTGTATCTCCTCCGATTTGACGGAGGCGATTGCGGATGTAACTTCCGACCGCCGGATGGTTCCATACCCGATCACAACGACAGCATCAACCTCTTCGGCTGACATTGCCATTGCTATTGTCATGGGCCCTGAAGTGATCGGCACCTCCCTGGTATCCATCCCAACAAAGGTTACCACCAGTGTGGTGGCATCTGAAGGTACCTGAAGGGAGAAATTCCCGTTCAGGTCTGAAGCAGTTCCTATCGTCGTGCCCTTTACCACTACTGAGGCTCCGGGCAAGCCAGCATTATTGTCATCAAGTACCTTTCCGGTAACAGTTCTTTGCTGTGCGAAAAGAACTGCAGATGACATTACAGCTGCCAGACAAATAAGAATTGTTTGTCTAAAGAGTTTGTTTTGCATAGCTGTGCAGTTTTAGGTTTTTAAAGTTAAGCCATCTTAAGACGGCAGCACTGATACTATTTTGTCTCTTTATTGTAATTATTTGATTAGTGCTGCCCGAAAAAAGATAAACTCAGCTTTTGTTGGTGTACTATCTACACAAAGTTAGTAATTATTTGATAAGACTGTTATGGCTCTACTTAAATAATACTTTGGGCAAATCCGCCTGAGAATTGCCTGTATACATTATATTATAATAAGAACCGCTTCCTGCACCTTCCTGTCTTCATATACAGCAGATCTTTTTTTCGCTCCCCTGTTGATTATGCAATAATTTTGAAATACCTTTGAATTCTTACATTGTACACTAAGTCATTTTATCACTTACCGGGTATAATAAAATGATAGCTCACAAGATCGTTCCCAACATCTCAGTTGACTGTGTGATATTCGGATTTGACTTTGAAAAGCTGAATGTCCTGCTAGTTGAAAGGGAGATGAAAAATGAGAAAACCGGTAAGGTCCTCATCAAAGACCACACTCTGACCGGCTATCATATTTTCGAGGATGAAGACCTTGACAGTGCGGCTGCCAGAATCCTGAAGGGACTGACAGGCCTCGACAACATCTTCCTGGAGCAGTTCGGCGCCTTCGGGCAGCTTGACCGTGTCTCTTCTCCCAAGGATAAGATGTGGCTGGATTATATAAATAAGGGCTTCGCTGACCGCGTTGTCACAGTCGGCTACCTGGCACTGATAGACAACACAAAGGTCACCCTCACGCTCAAGGACAGGAATGTCGCATGGTTCCCGGTATCAATGGTCAAGGAAATGGAGATGGCATTTGACCATAAGGAGCTCTTCTACAGCGCTCTGGATGCTCTTCAGCGTAAGGTGAAAGTGGAGCCGATCGCCTTCGAGCTGCTGCCAGACTACTTCACACTCTCACAGCTGCAGAAGCTCTACGAGGCGCTCCTGGGAACATCCTTCGACAAGAGGAATTTCAGGAAAAAAGTGGGGCAGATGCATTATGTCATCCCGCTCAGGAAAAAACAGCAGGGGGTGCCTCACAAGCCGGCACAGTATTACCTGTTCAGCCGGGAAGTGTACGACAAGACAAGAAAAGGACGGATATCATTCATTATCTGAAAATAACCCAACTAACTGACCATAACCATGAATTTGCATCTTATTGACCTGGGCATAGTCATTCTGTACCTGGTGGCCACCATTTTCATAGGCAACTGGGTATCGAAAAGGGCTTCGCGAAACATCCAGTCGTACTTTCTGGGAGGCAATTCCCTGCCGTGGTACTTTCTGGGAATCTCCAACGCATCCGGTATGTTTGATATCGCCGGGACAATGCTGATTGTATACTGGCTCTCGGTTTACGGAATGAAGAGCATCTGGATACCCTGGATGTGGCCTGTCTTCAACCAGATCTTCCTTATGGTCTACCTGTCAGCCTGGCTGAGACGCTCCAACGTCATGACCGGTGCAGAGTGGATCAAGACCCGGTTCGGCGACGGGAGGGCCTCGAACCTCTCCCATGTCATCGTTGTGGTCTTCGCCCTTGTAAGCGTGATAGGATTCCTGTCATACGGCTTCAAAGGCATTGGTAAATTCGTGGCGGCATTCCTCCCGCCCCTTGTGTCAAATCCTGAATACATCCTTGCACATCCGCAGATAAACGTCAACCTCTATGCCCTCATCCTGATGGCTATAACCACCTTCTACGTCGTGAAGGGAGGTATGTTCAGCGTTGTAATCACCGAGGTCATCCAGTACGGCATACTTACAATCGCATCAATTGCCGTGGGCATCATCGCCATCAACCAGGTCTCCCCCGATGCCCTCAACTCGGTCATCCCCGAAGGATGGAAGAGCCTCTGGTTCGGGAGGACCACCGGGCTGGACTGGCATGCAATCTCCGCTACGGCTTCGCCAAAACTGCACTCTTTCAATGACTGGATAAAGACTGACGGCTATGAGTTGTTCGGCCTCTTCTTCGTGATGATGCTCTTCAAGGGAATACTTGTCTCGGCAGCCGGCCCGGCACCAAACTACGACATGCAGCGTGTCCTCGCAACTAAAAACCCGAAAGAGGCCTCCAAGATGAGCTCACTTGTGAGCGTGGTGCTCAACCCTACCCGCTATTTCATGGTTGCCGGACTCACAATCCTTGCGCTGGTGAACTTTGACAAGCTATATACTGGTTCTCTTACAAATCCAGACTTCGAGAGCATCCTGCCCGAGGTACTGGCAACATATGTGCCCGTGGGTCTGCTCGGTTTCCTCCTTGCAGGCCTCATAGCCGCTTTCATGAGCAACTTCGCCGCCACGGTGAACGCAGCCCCGGCATACCTGGTAAATGACATATACAAGAGATACATCAACCCCAACGCCAGCGAAAAGACATATGTGCGGATGAGCTACGCCGCCTCCCTGCTTATAGTTGTCGTTGGCATAATTGTGGGTTTCCTTGTGACCTCAATAAATGACGTGGTGCTCTGGATCACGGCAGCCCTCTGGGGAGGCTACACCGCTCCCAACTTCCTGAAGTGGTACTGGTGGAGATTCAACGGTTACGGCTACTTCTGGGGTATGCTCTCGGGAATCATCGCCGCACTCATCCTGCCCGCGCTGAATATAGGCCTTCTGCAGAACTGGCCGCTGACTGAGAATTTCAGCATGAACGCCTTCCCTGTCATCTTCCTCATATCACTCATTGGAAGTATCCTCGGATCACTGCTTACAAAGAGGGAAGATGATGCCACGCTGAAGAAATTCTACAGGCAGGTACGGCCGTGGGGCTTCTGGAAACCGGTTGAAAGAATGGTACTTGCAGAGGATCCGGCGTTCAAGGCGAACCGCGACTTCTGGAGGGATATGTTCAATATTGCCGTTGGAATTGTCTGGCAGATATCTCTCATGGCCTTCCCGGTATTCCTTGTCCTGAGGGAATGGAACCAGTTCTACGTGGCCGTGGCTGTGATGATCGTTACAACAATCATCCTGAAATTCACCTGGTGGGACAAACTTAAAGACTGACCCTTACAATGAAATACGGACATTTTGATGACACCGCGCGGGAGTATGTCATCACACAGTACAAAACGCCCTGGCCCTGGATCAATTACCTGGGTAACAAGGACTTCTTCTCAATAATCTCCAACACCGCAGGAGGCTACAGCTTCTACCGTGATGCAAGGCTTCGCCGCATCACCCGCTACAGGTACAATAACGTGCCAATGGACGATGGAGGCAAGTACTTCTATATCAATGATAACGGATCAGTATGGTCTCCCGGCTGGAAGCCGGTGAAGAGTGATGTGGAAGACTATTCATGCCGTCACGGCATGGGCTATACCCGGATAGGTTCCGAGAAGGGCGGACTGCGTGCCGACATGCTCTTCTTCGTGCCGGTGGGTGACTCCTGCGAGGTGCAGCGTATCACTCTCCGTAACAACGGCAAACTGCACAGACGGATACGGCTCTTCTCCTTCGCGGAGTGGTGTCTGTGGAACGCCCTCGATGATCAGACCAACTTCCAGCGCAACTTCTCAACAGGAGAGGTGGAGGTGGAGGACGGGGTCATTTATCATAAAACGGAATACCGTGAGCGGCGTAATCACTTCGCCTTCTACTCCGTAAACAGCCCTGTCGCAGGGTTCGACACGGACCGTGAGGCATTCCTCGGACTTTACAATGGCTTTGACCGGCCTGAGACAGTCCTCAACGGACGGCCCCGCAACAGCATTGCCCACGGCTGGTCGCCGGTGGCTTCCCACTGCCTCGAGGTTGACCTGGAACCAGGACAGACGAAGGATTACATTTTCGTCCTCGGATACATCGAGAATCCTGATGCCGAAAAGTTCATCGCACCAAAGGTAATCAACAAGACCAGGGCGAAGGCAATGATAGGCAGGTACGACACAGTCGGGAAGGTTGATGCTGCATTTGCGGCTCTCACAAAACACTGGGACAATCATCTGTCTGTCATCAAACTAAGTCATCCCGATCCGCGCCTGGAGCGCATGGTCAACACCTGGAACCCGTATCAGTGCATGGCGACGTACAACTTTTCGCGCAGCACCTCCTATTTTGAATCCGGCATTGGCCGCGGGATGGGGTTCCGCGACTCCAACCAGGACCTTGCGGGGTACGTTCAGATGATCGCTCAGCAGTCGCGCGACAGGATCATAGACATAGCCTCCACCCAGCTGAATGACGGCAGCGCGTATCACCAGTACCAGCCGCTGACAAAGAGAGGAAATGCAGAGATTGGCGGCAACTTTAACGATGACCCGCTGTGGCTGATCTTTGGAGTAGCTGCATACCTCAAGGAGACAGGCGACTGGTCAATCCTTGACGAGACTGTGCCTTTCAACAACAACCCGGATGATGCGGCAAGTCTGTTCGAGCATTTGAGCCGCTCATTCATGCACGTTGTGAACCATCTGGGTCCGCACGGGCTCCCGCTGATCGGAAGGGCGGACTGGAACGACTGCCTCAACCTGAACTGCTTCTCATCGAATCCCGACGAGAGCTTCCAGACCACCGAGAACCAGAAGGGAGGAGAGGCGGAATCACTGTTTATTGCCGCCATGTTCGTGCTTTACGGTGCCGACTTCGCCGAGATAGCCCGCCGGAGAGGCGAGATGAAGATGGCAGATGAGGCCGCGAAGCATATTGATTCAATGGGCAGGGCAATCAATGAGCATGGCTGGGACGGAGAGTGGTTCCTGAGGGCGTACGACTATTACGGACGCAAGATTGGCAGCCGTGAAAATGAGGAGGGCAAGATCTTCATCGAGTCGCAGGGAATGTGCATTATGGCTGGTATGGGCCTTGACGACGGCAGGGCACTTAAAGCGCTGGCGTCAGTGAACAAGCACCTGGCATGTGACTACGGGATAGTGCTCAACAATCCTGCCTTTACCAAGTATCACATCCACATGGGAGAGATATCCACCTATCCCGAGGGTTATAAGGAAAACGCAGGCATTTTCTGCCATAACAACCCATGGATCATCATCGCGGAGACACTCACCGGAAACGGACACAGGGCATTCGACTACTACAGCCGGATCACGCCGTCGTACCTTGAGGATATAAGTGACCTCCACAAGACAGAGCCGTACGTATATTCACAGATGATCGCAGGCAAGGATGCATTCCTTCCCGGAGAGGCGAAGAACAGCTGGCTCACCGGTACAGCCTCGTGGTGCTATTATGCGATAACCCAGTATATCCTGGGTATCAGACCCGATTATGACGGGCTCCTGATTGACCCGTGCATACCGCCCGACTGGGGAGGATTCACTGTAAGACGCAAGTTCAGGGGAGCGGTTTATAATATCGAGATTGTGAATCCGGAACGCAAATCAAAGGGCGTATGGGAGATAACCGTTGACGGCAGGAAGGTTGATTCGTGCATTCTGCCGGTATTCCCGGCAGGGACTGAACACGATGTTAAAATAACAATGTAATGATATGAGATTCAATAGAGTAATATTGGTTCTTGGCGCCTCCGTTATTCTGACCACGGCAGGCTGCGGCAGCAATGCACTCATTAAGGCAAGGCTGGATGCACCGGCTGCAACGGAGATAATACTCGTGAACCAGGCAGGTTATCTGCCCGAAGCAGAAAAGGTTGCTCTTCTCCGAGCAGATGCAGAGATTTTCGAGCTGATCGATGTCTCAACCGGTTTAAACGTATACGGCGCCGAACCTGGTGAGCCGGTTTACTGGGAACTTTCGGGTGATACGGTCCGAAAAGCGGATTTCTCCGGGTTTAAGACTCCGGGCACCTACAGGATCTGCCTGACTGGAACAGATGTATGCTCCGCCCCGTTCCGAATCGGCGAGGATGTCTACGGCGAAATAACAGCTTCGGCGGTACGGTCCTATTACCTCAACCGCTCAGGGATTGAGATTACCGAGGAGCATGGCGGCAAATGGGCACGTCCCGCCGGCCATCCGGACACTGAAGTGATAGTGCACTCATCAGCCGCTTCGGCCGGCAGGCCTGCCGGATCGGTAATCTCCAGTCCCGGCGGATGGTATGATGCAGGTGATTATAACAAGTACATCGTCAACAGCAGCATCACCAACTACACCCTGCTGCTCTTCTACCAGGTGTTTCCGGAATATTGCAGGTCGCTTGTGCTGAACATCCCCGAGAGCGGGAATGACATCCCCGATCTTGTCGACGAGTTGTTATGGAACCTGAAGTGGTACCTGACTATGCAGGACCCGGCTGACGGCGGGGTGTATCACAAGCTGACAAACCTGAACTTCTGCGGGTTCGTGATGCCTCAGGAGGCTACTGACCCGAGATACGTGGTTATGAAAAGCACTGCCGCCACCCTCGATTTTGCCGCTGTGACTGCTATGGCATACCGTGTCTTTGCAAATGATCCCTCAGAAGAGTTGAAGGCCCTTGCCGCCACCTGCCTCGATGCATCCGGCAAAGCAATGAAATGGGCTGAGGCACATCCTGATGTGATTTACAAACAACCTGCTGATGTGAGCACCGGGGCCTATGGCGATGACAACCTCTCCGACGAATTATTCTGGGCAAAGGCTGAGAGAGCCCTGGCAACCGGGGCACTGCCAGGGGAGGGATTTTTGAATGGTATTGAAACCGTGACTCCTTCGTGGAATCAGTCGGCTACCCTGGGTCTCATCTCGCTGGCAATGAGCAGTGATGCAACCTTTGCAGGACTCCGTGAAGAAGCCACAGTGATGCTCATCTCCTATGCTGACGGCCTTCTCGAAAAGGCCAGCCAGTGTCCCTACCGCATCAGCCTTGACCGGTTTGCGTGGGGAAGCAGTTCGGATGTTGCCAACCATGCCATGCTGAAGCTTATCGCAATGAAGCTCTCGGGCAGCGACAGGTTCCTCCCTTCCGTCCAGGCCGACCTGAACTGGCTGCTGGGGACGAATCCGACAGGCTACTCATTTGTGACAGGGTTCGGAACCCTCTCCCCGATGAACATCCATCACCGGCCCTCAGGTGCGGACGGTGTGCCTGAGCCGGTACCGGGATTCCTTGTCGGCGGTCCGAACACCGTGGTGATGAACGACTGCCAGCCACCGGTGCCGCGGTCGACCTTCCCGGCAAAATCATACACAGACGTTGAATGCAGTTATTCAACAAATGAGATTGCAATCAACTGGAACGCCCCGCTGGTCTTCCTGCTTGGTGCCATGGACAGTTTGAGGCCTTAAACGTTATTGGATCAGCATATGCTGCCCAACATCGTCTGATTACTGTAAAAACCGGATTCAATTGCCTAACTTGGTGGATCAAAGGAATCAGATGATGAGCACAAGAAGATCATTTATCAAACAGGGCGGACTTACTGCCGGAGGTCTGGCCACGGCAACAGCACTGGGAGCAGCCGTTCTGCCGGCTGGCGGAAACATTTACCCCGAACGCGGTGCTGCCGATGGCATTAAGATCAGCAAGATGTTCGTCGAACCTCTCAGCATCGAGATGGAACCATTCCCGATCGCACTCGGAGTGATGACACATCTTGACAATGCCTTTGTCAGGATCGTCCTTGAGAATGGCGTCGAAGGTTTCGGGGAAGCCGCCCCAATCATGACAATAAGCGGAGAAAACCAGCAGACGATTCTAGGTACTATTAACAGTTGCAGGGAGTTCATAATCGGCCAGGATATAAACAACTACAGGGCAATTTCATACACACTTAAGAGTGCCTTCTGGGCACAGGCGACCGCACGGTGTGCCATCGAGATGGCTCTGCTTGATGCATACACAAAAACCCTGAAGATCCCTTTCAGCAGATTTCTTGGGGGAACGGAAACAAGGGTGGAGACCGATTACACGATTGCTATCGTGCCCGCCGAGCAGGCAAAGATGGAGGCCGTCCATCTTGCCGCCGAAGGATTCCGGGTGATCAAGACAAAGGTAGGTACCAGTCTGAAAGAGGATGTCGACAGGGTGCTTGCAATAAGGGACGGCGCCCCTGACTGCGGAATCTTAATTGATGCCAACCAGGGTTATTCGCCGAAGACGGCGCTCCGCTTCATCAATGAGGTGGTGAATCATGGCATTTACCCGGTGATGTTCGAGCAGCCGGTACACAAGAATGACCTGGCCGGGATGAAGTATGTCCGTGACAATACAGAGATCATGGTCGGTGCAGATGAGTCGGTCTTCACACGTGCTGATGCAATCAACATTGTGCGGACCGGTTGTGCCGATGCAATCAACATCAAGCTGATGAAATCCTGCATCATAGAGGCCCTGGATATTGCTGCAATTGCCCGAAGTGCCAACCTGAAACTCATGATCGGTTGCATGGTTGAGACCAACCTTGCTCTGGGATGTGCGGTTCATTTTGCGGCCGGTGTCGGAGGGTTTGACTTCATTGATCTTGACCCGTCGTTTGATATTTCAGAGTGCCCTGTCAGCGGAGGACCCGTTTACAAGGCTCCCTACTGGACCATCGGCCCGGAGCCGGGGCTGGGGTTTGCATCCAGGCATTAGTTGAGTCTTCAGTCGGCAGTCAGCAGTCGGCAGTCGGCAGTCGGCAATCAGCAGTCGGCAATCAGCAGTCGGCAGTCGGCAGTCGGCAGTCGGCAATCAGCAGT
>Ga0209467_1003239_pt1 | contig 10768 bp, 9 predicted proteins | sample Higcelwee11metaG_FD_187175 | JGI IMG/M metagenome (GOLD analysis project Ga0209467, IMG submission 187175) | Freshwater pond sediment microbial communities from the University of Edinburgh, under environmental carbon perturbations - High... | ecosystem: Environmental > Aquatic > Freshwater > Pond...
ATTCAAGCTCGAATGCTTAAAAATAAAAACCGCTCTAAACCATTTCGCACTCAGAACCAAACTCCTCATCCGTGCCAATCAAATGGCGTTTATGGAATTACAGAGATTGAAGAGTGCGTAAGGTCAGTTAATAATTATGTGACCTTATTGTAATCATAAAATTTTAAACTGTTGCACCCAATCAAAAGGTGCAGCCCATGTCTCTCTCTTTTTTCACACGCCTTTCAATACGTCAGAAAATCACCTTAATCGTTGCTATGGCACAACTCTTTGCACTTATAGCCATTATCATCGGCGTTATAGGGATGTATTTATCAAACGGTTCACTAGAAACCATCCATACCCAAAGTCTTCAGCCGCTGCAAAACCTTCGAAGCTGTAAAAATGCCCTCGATAAAGAGATTCTTATCACTGCTACAAACCTCTCTCAGGGAGCAGAAAATTTCGATACCGCACTAGCGGCAGTCCAAAAATCCCATAAGCTATTCAATACACAATGGAATGCCTATATTCAGGGGGGAATTACCCAAAAAGAGGCTAAAGAACTCTCTTCAGCAAAAGTAATCATCGACCGCGCCGATAGGTCAATCGACTTACTCGAAAAAGCGATGAAAGAGAAGCAACTGATGGGAGTTTTGGATCTCCTCCAAAGTGATTTTCCCTATAGTCTTTCCCCTGCTAGCGAACAATTAGACGAACTGATTGAATTACAAATTACCAATGCCAACGATCTCTATGTTATTGCTCAAAGTGATTTTCAAAAAACATTATGGCTCATCATCCTTTCGTTCCCGATAGGGATGATCATCGTTCACATTGTACTTCACTTTATCACCAAAGACTTGCTCCTCAAAATTGCAAACTTGACCCGAATAGCACATCATTTACGTGCGGGGAATCTTCTTGAGAGAATTGAGTCAACCGGCACCGATGAACTCTCGACTGCGGCAAAAGATATGAATGATTCAATGCAAGAGCTGCATAAAATGATGAGCAGTATGAAATGTTCTTCGGACAACAGCATCTCTTCAGCACAAGAACTTTATAGTGTATGTAGCGTAATAAAACAAGGTTTACAAACCAGTGCAACCGATATTTCGCAAAGTCACGAACATATTCTTGCCCTTCAAAAAATCATCGATACCTCAGCATCCGCATCCGAAGAGACCAATACGAAAATTTCAGAAGCTTTTACACAGCTTACTCAAGCGAGCAAACAGATAACACAAATGAATAACGATATTCACACAGTTACCCAAACCCAAATCATCCTCTCAAAAGACCTAAAAACATTGACTTCCCAAGCACAAGAAGTCAAAGGGGTACTCGATATTATCGGAGAAATTGCCGATCAAACCAACCTTTTAGCACTCAATGCTGCTATTGAGGCAGCGCGAGCAGGAGTACATGGACGGGGATTTGCTGTCGTTGCCGATGAAGTTCGCAAACTCGCTGAACGTACACAAGAGAGCCTCTCAAAAATAAATTTTACAATCAATTCAATTGTGAGTGCTATTAGCGAGACAAGCCAAAAAATGGATAAATCAGCCTCTTCGATCCAACTTGTTTCTAAAGACTCCAATTCTATTCAAGGGATTATTCAAATCTCATCTTCTTTGATGTCTGTAGCGGCAGAGAGTATCAATTACTCTAATAAAGGGCTAATCGAACTCAATAAGGGAATCCATGTGATCTCAACAAAAATCGATTCAATCAACGTTATCGCCACCTCTAATACAAACAGTATCTCAGAAATCACAAACGTTGCCCACGGACTTGACACCAATACCGTTGAACTCAACCAAAAACTCCAAAAATTCCGAACTTGATCTAAAAAAGGGTTGTGTTATGAAAGTTCTCTGATCCTCTCGTTTTTGCCATTTTATGGCGATTATAGAGGAACCAGAACATAAAAAGGATAGGATAGGATTTAATCGTTCTAACGTAATACGACTAAAGAAAACTCATTCGACCATTGACATCATACGAATACTCTCTTCAAATGCACTCATATGTTTCATAGCCGTAATCATTGAGCCTTTAAACCCTAGCTTTTTTGTTAACATAGAGGATCGTATGCCGAGTTCACCGCTCAATATTTTTTTCCAATTTTCGGCACTCGCCCACATCTCAAAATCGTGTGGTTCGCCATTTTCTTTACCGGCATAAATACATACACCATCTCTAATACTAAGCTGTACGGGGGGAGATTCTTTGTCTTGATAACGGTAAGTCATCACGGCTGAAAAATTCTCCAACCCTTTTTTTAACGTATCATTGCGATTCCATGTTTCACCATAAGCTTGTGCCCAAGCTTCACTTAAGAATTCCATTTTCATCTCTTTTGGCTAATTTTTAATGAATATTGATTACACTTCCGCCGCACTAACAAGCAGGCGGAAAAAGGGTAGACCGCTCTCACCTGGTCGAATCTTTGTATTGTGTTCTACTTACGAACGCAATGCGCCAAACACCTCATTGAAACTGACATTGTCGTTATCAACAAAAACACCGATGTTTCCTTCAACGCATACGCTCATTTTCGGACCGCTCAAAGCAAAACCGACAACAGGAGTCCATCCGTCTTCACCGCTCATTGCCGTAAAACCGTCTACTTGCATTTGACCCATCATTTTGTTCGCTGCGCACATTTGTGCCGCCATAGCCGCTTCATCTTCGCTCATATCACCTTCGAATGCCAGCAAATTACCTTCGTCCGAAAACTCTCCTGCTGCCACAACACCTTTAACATTCATAATCTCTTTGAGTTTTGACATATTTATCTCCTTTTATTAAAGTTCGTGCAACGCTTTATTGAGCGCATCAAAATCTGCTTTGTCATTTTCTACAAATACACCGCAATTTTTAACAATCAACGCCGATTTTTTCGGACCACTTACAGCAAATCCTGTGATTGGGAAAAAGCCATCTTTTCCTGTATACTCAGTATACCCTGCAGCCTGCATATTGCCCATTGCTTCATTCGCTTTTGCCATCATAGCCGCAACTTTTGCAATCTTAAGCGACATTTCACCCGCATAATCTACCAATTCTCCATGATCATCAAATTCTCCGACAGCTACAACGCCGGGCATTTGAAGTAAACTTCTGATATTTGCCATATAGGACTCCTTTGTAAATCTCATTTTAGCCGATAACATATTGTTATATAATTTTATCGACGTATGAGAAGCTTACTCTTTTTTTGGTCATATACTGGTCACTTTTATGACTAAATATATGACCAAAATGCAACTATTGCGTATAAGAGATAAATATAATATATAATTATTTTTACTTATGATTATATACCCATATACTATAATTACAAGAAATATTTAGCCCCTAAACAAGTGTCGTTTTGAAATGAGTATGCAAGTAAGCTTTATTGCCTGTTTCTACCCATACATTTTGATAAAACAAAAGCAATATCCTTTATTCAATCTTATTTTTATAATTTAACACAAAATTAACACTGATAGTTCATAATCTTACTCTCGGAAATTACCAAGCAGGAGTGAAAAGGAGAAAAATATCGCAGAGATACAAAATAAACACGCTCCGTCTGTCCTATGAATTGGACCTCACCGACAGACGGAAAATCGTATTGCATAGCAACGTTTTATTATAGCGTTTTTACGCTGTTTCTGCGACGTTGCCGTGCATATACACCTTTCAATACACTCTCTTAAAATCTTTTGCATTTATGCAAAAAGCTTTAGGGGGTTGCAAGGGACACCTGTGTCCCTGCCATGCCGATGGGCTTTGCTCATAGGCATGATATAAAACATAAAGGATATATATGTTCGATTTTCCCATATTCGAAATGCCCACGATTGGGCTAAGAATGCTCATGGCGATTAATGCGATCATCCACGTATTTGTCTCTCACGGCGGCGCCGTCGGAGGATCTGTGGTACTCGCTCTCGCCGCATGGTGGACCAACAAGAAAAACGATTTGGCGGGGTATGAAACCGTCTATCGCTTGCTCATGGTCTTTTTTATCATCACTACCTCTGTCGGTGCACTCACCGGAATCGGGATGTGGATTCACGCTAACATTATCAGCCCCAACGCTATCGGTGGACTTATCCGCGTTTTCTTTTGGAAATGGTTTATTGAGTGGATCGTATTTAACTTCGAAGTTATTTTACTTCTCTTCTGGTTTATGACATGGAAACCGAAAGCCGCTACCGCCGAAGGTCGTGCGAAATCAGTCAAATTCGGAATATATTACGCCGTATCCTCATGGGTAACGATGCTGATCATCACCGCGATTTTAGGCTTTATGTTGACACCGAACTTCGACGGTCAGCCGTGGATCGATCCTGAAGTATATCCGGGTACGGTTAACTACAATAATGCACTCTTTAATCCAACATGGTTCCCAGGTCTTTTGATGAGAACGTTCAGTTCGATTGCGTTTGCAGCAGCATTGGCGATTATGTGGACATGGCTGATTACTAATTTTAGTAAAGATCAAGAGATCCGTGAAACCAAAGAACGAATGATCAAATTTTTCGCGACCATTATGATGGTTACCGTTCCTGTTGCTGCGGCATTTGGATACTACTATCTACTCCAAATCCCAGAAGCAGCGCGCGCCATGATCCCGACGGCGATGATGACAAGAGCGTTTGCCGATAAGATGGATTTGATGTATATGATTATCAGCGGCATCGGCGGTGCTGTAGTGGTAACAACGATTATCGCCTACTTCTCTCCGAAACGTATGCCCTACATCGCGGCAACACTCATGGTTGCGGCATTTATGCTCTTTTGGGGATTCGAAGAACGTACCCGCGAGTTTATCCGCAAACCTTACCTCATCTATAACTACATGTATGCCAACGGTATCCGTGTTACCGATGTACCGTATCTCAACAAAGTGGGGATCCTCAAACACGCCATCTTCGTCGATGAAAAAGACAAAGTGATCAATGAGGATAAATCCAATCTTGTTGAAGTGGGACACACTATTGCTCGTATCGAGTGCCGTGCTTGTCATACTGAAAACGGTATCAACGGTCTTAAAGCACTCACGGCGGGATGGAGCGAAGCGGCTATTCGTAACCGTATCAACAACCTACCGGGCGGGGGAACCCCTTATATGGCTCCGTTTGTCGGAACCGAAGCGGAAAAAGACGCATTAGCGGCCTATATCGCATCACTTAATAAAAGAGGAGAGATCAAATAATGAACTGGAAACTCCCTTTTGACATCCCCCTCGTCGTACCGACGATGGGACTCCCAGGCTGGTTTTTTGACACACTGGGCGTAATCGTATTTGTCGTGCATATCGCATTTATCTATACCCTTATCGGAGCATCGACCGCGTCGGTTCTCTACAACATCACAGGGGTATTCAAAAAATCAAAAACGGACGATTTGTTGGCGTATAAAATGACCAATCCGACCACCATTAGTGAAAATATGGGGGCATTATGGGGGGTCGCTCCGCTACTCGTTATTTCGGTTTTGTACACCGGATTTTTCTATACGGCGATTCTAAAAGTATCTCCGCATATTTTGCATATTATTTACGGGAACATCTTCGCGTTCTTGCTCTCATATGCGTATAAATTTAGCTGGCATTCATTGCACCACCACAAAGGGTTCCATATCGCCATCGGTCTCGTTGCGGTATTGACGTTCTATACGTTGCCTCCGGTGTTTATGTCGATGTCAAATCTCTATTTGCAGCCGGAGACGTTTGCGACGGTTCAAAATATTTGGGACATAATGCTCACACCGCTTACGGGCTTTCGTTTGATCAACTTCTTCCTTACGGCGTTTAGCTTTACGGGAATCGTAATGATCTATTTGGGAGTCAAATGGGTTAAAGCGGGCGGTGAAGATGCCGAAGCGGGACGCTTGGCAATCGATCAAGGTAAAAAATGGTTTATGTGGGCAGCTCCTGTCAACATCGCTATCTTGCCGTTGGTATTTTTCGCTTTCAGCCCACGCATCAGCGAAGCGTATATCCATACACCATTTGTGTTCGCGCCGTTTGCGGCTTCGGTAGTCCTCACTATTATATTCTTCTTCTTGCTTAAACGCTTCGGTACAGCAGAGATGAGCATTGGCGATGCGACCAAAGCACTTGTATTGATGCTGGTTGCGGTACTGTTGATGGCAACAGCGCGTCATGGTATTCGTGTGGTGAGTTTCGAAGAACCCCTTAAACTCCAAGCGGAAGCAACGGAAAAATACATGACCGACGTTATCGCTGAGTACAAAGCACACAAAGAGGAGATGAAAAATGCTCCGCAAGTCGTCCTCGATCCAGCAGTGTCGTTGGCAGATTCTAAAGGGTGTTTAGCATGTCATAGTGTTGATACTGCACTCGTAGGACCTGCTTATAAAGAGGTGGCCACAAAAGGTGAAAGTGCTGATGTTCTCACTGCTTCACTCAAAAATGGCTCAACAGGTAAATGGGGTGATACTCCAATGCCTCCGCAAACGCTTACCGATGAAGAGGCAAAAACTCTCGTCGAATGGGTATTGAAACAAAAGTGATGCTTTCGTACTTTTCTTTTTAGTAAAGAAAAGTACACAAAAGAAAATCGTCCTCTGAGCAAATCGCACTCGCAACTCTTTGCACTTCTGCATCGTGCGCGGCTTCTAAAGATGCTCAGAGGACACCTAGACCTATTAACTATTTTCACAAGAGAACCCAATATGCTTCAATCGACCTCCTTAAAGATTCACTCCATATTCGGTTCTCCTGTGAGAATGATTTTATTAACCATTTTGATGAGCATTTCGGTATTCAGTGCCCCCTTATCGCTCAAAAATACCCCATATTATTCCCCTAGCACATCTGCTTCCATTGTCATTTTCTACACCTCATGGTGTCCACCGTGCAAGCGTAGCCTCTCCTTGCTCGATGAGATGAAAAGAACTCATCCTAAACTTAAAATTCATCGCATCAATGTTGATGATCTCCAAAGCCAAAAAAAGGCACTCCCTTATGGACTCTTTGAAAGTGTCCCTCTTATCCTTATCGCCGATAATAATGGCAATGTGGTTAAACGATTTCAGGCGATTCCTGACAAAATAATCCTCAATGCACTGATTCAACGACTCGAAGAGGGGCGACTCGAAAACGGTACCCTCCCAATAGAACAACGAATTGACAGCTGGAAACAAAATCGGAAGGGGATGTAATGCAGTTTTTACGTCAAAACAAAACCTTTTTAGTGCTACTGATCCCTTTTATGGGGATTCCGTGGATAACAATCGGCGATTTTCATCTCTTACTTTTTAATTTCCCTCATAACCGCCTCGAAATCGGCGGGTTCGGTATCGAGATGGGAACGTATACTTTGATTACGCTCGTCCTACTTTTTGGAGTCGGGATTGCGTTGATTAGTGCCCTTACTCTATCGCGCTTTTATTGTGGAACCCTCTGCCCCAATACCTTTTTTGCCCATTTACTCACTCTATTCGGTAAAAAGAAAAAATCGATACGCTCAAAAATAGGAGGCTTTACCCTTCTCACCGCGCTAGCTTCCATGCTAACATTTTCTGTTGTAGCATATGGAGTTAATACTAATGAACTCATCGTCGCGATAACGCATCTCACCTTTGCGGGGTGGCTCGTCATCCTCCTATCATTGCTCATGATCGCCGAGGTCTATATGATACAGGGGTGGTATTGCGCTTATCTCTGCCCCTATGGGGCAACGTGTGCGATACTACCGATAGAGGATCGCTTGAACTATGAGTACAACGACCCACAAAACAACTGCACTGATTGCGGCGGCTGTGTCAAAATCTGTCCGATCCCTGATCTCGATATTCGGCAGGGATTCGATCCGCGCTGTATTCAATGTGGGCTTTGTGAAGAGGCATGTAAAAAAACATTTGCAAAATCGCCCACCAGTTCACTGATTCATCATGATAACCGCTCACTTTTGCGTGCAGGGGGGAGAGGAAAAGGTTTTTCAGTTGTGATAATTACCCTTATCCTTTTGATACTTACAGTGATTCACTTCCTAAGTAATTCTGATCGGCTCGACTCCTGCCGACTGGAGAATCAAAACTTGCACTTAATCAATGCACAAGGTCAAAATTGAAATTCTTGTAATGCTTTTCAACTACTACGTTTAGAACAATTGAAAATCACTTAGCTAGCTATTCCTGCATTCTTATGCAGGAATGGAGAATCTTGAAGAATTGACGAAACATTGATGCCCCGAAGGGCATGGGGAATTAGAATTTGTAACTAAGGGCAGCGTTAAACGAACGTCCCATCCCTTGTAAAGGTGTATAAGTACTCGCAGAGTAATTAACAACATCCACTCCTCCTAATGGAAGCGCATATGCGTGATTAAAAAGATTAGTAATTGAGAAATCCATATTGAACTGTTTTGACCATGCATAGCCTGTTCGGAGATCGACCAAAGCATATCCAGGGGTTAATGGCTCTTTTCGAAGTGTGTCAACCGATTCTTTATCATCAACGGTTTCAACATCGATGCCGTTACTCCATGCACCAGAGACTCGGTCCAATGACATTTTTGCATGAAGCGGCATCATATGATAGAGTGATCCTCCGTTATCACGGAAACCACGGGTATAACTGAGGTTCCCTTTGAGTGTCCCTTTCCCGTTATCACTATTATCCCAAAGAGTTGCATATCCTGAAAGGTCAGCTCCAAAGAGATGAGCATCAGCGTTAATGAATTGGTAATATCCAACACTTGCAACTGTTGGCGCGACTACTGTTTTAACATCAATATAATCTTTGACTTTGGTGTAGTAAGGTGTTAATTTTAATCCCCAATCTTTTTCAGCACTATCATGAAGTGAAAGTGTAGTGCTTAATGTATGCGCAACTTCTGGTTTAAGATTAAGATTCCCTGTATAACCGTTCGCATCACCAAACCAGTTGATCATACGCATATCCATTTTCATTGGATTTGTAAGTGTAACACTTGGTTTGCTTCCTGCCCAAGAGTATCTCTCATAGATATTTGGAGAACGAGTTTTTTGTGCAACACCGATTTCCATATCGGCGGTATTACTGTATTCGTATTTTGTCGTTGCGGTTAAATCAAAATTATTATCACTCTTTTTATGATCAAGTGCATTAAAATAACCAGCATCTACAGGGTCATTAGCGGCCATGCTATAAGCTCCTGTTCCATCATTGTATCCAACTACATCTCCCGTATCCATCGAGACTCTATCGTAACGTGCACCGATAACGGATGATAACTTTTCACTCCATTGAGAATGAGCTTCAGCAAATAATCCGATACGATCACGTTGCCCATCATTAATATTCCAAAAAGTGTTAGGATTCATCCCTTTCATCATGCCACCTGCAGCCGGCCACCAATCGTTGAGGCGATATCGGTTGTAATCGGCTCCAAATTCAAATATTTGTGTATGGCTATACGGAAGCGTTGCTTTGAGATTGACTCCACTCTCCTCTGCTTCAGTATACATCGGCATATTTCCAGTTCGTTCGGAGAGAATCTTGTTCATGTAGTGATCAGTATCTTGACGGTACGCATTGGCATCAATTAAAAGTGCACCGACTTTGCCTTTGTAGCTCAAATTCCCCGAAGTCGATTCATTTCCTAACATATCCATGTATTCGTTCGGGAAACCGATATAGTCAGCATTGGTTTTGGTCAATTTAAGAGAAACAACATCATCAGAACTTATTTTGTAGGCAATGGTAGCGGATTGATTTTGTTGTTGATAGAGAGTATCTTTAACGATTGTACCGTTACCATTTTTATAATTGTTTGCTTTTTCACTATACCCAGAATAATTTACACTAACTTTGTCATTAGCGGCAGTTGCACTGACAGACGCTCCGCGTGCTTGATTATTGCTATGGTAAAAACCAGAGATTTCACCGCTGATCAGAGCTTCACCGCTTTTTGAAGCAAATAGTGGATCTTTAGATTTTACGGCAATTGTTCCTCCAATACTATCTCCCCCTTCACTAACCGGGGTTATTCCGGCCATGACCTCAATCGCTTCGATTTTAGAGGTATCGATATAAGAGAGAGCTGGATTCATGTGATTTGGACATGCTGAAGTAATCGTCATACCATCGATATCGATTTTAACACGATCATCCGCCATACCGTGAATAACAGGAAGAGATGCACGACTTCCCATATTATAGATACTGACACCGGGAATGTCTGTGAGAATTTCGGCTACATCACCTGTCATAGTTTTGGATTTAGATGTTGCAAGTTCTTTGGATGCAATATCAGATTTGGCTGTATCCGACTCAACAGTGATTTTTTGAATGGCTATAGGTTCAGTAGCAAGCGCAGCAATAGCTGCCATTGACAGGAGGGTTATTTTTTTCATCCGTATTCCTTAAATGTTACATTTGTGTTAACGAGAATTGTAGGGATGAAGTGTTACATTAGTGTTAAATGACGTTAAACGCTTAAACAACTTCCAATCGGCTCCATAGGTGATTTCAGAGCCTTTTAGAGTGTGATCGAAACCGATCCCATCCGATAAAAGATTAACGACATTTATAATTTTATTTTTTGTCTTTATCTCTCATAAAATCTTATTAATGTGGATACATTAAAAATCAATCAATAGATTCTTTTCGGAACTACATGTTACATTAGTATTAATTTTTCTTATTTACTCAACTTTCGCACATAAAACCTAGTTCTTTTTTGGTGTAAGCTCCGATAACAGCGATAATTTGGTGCAATTCTTTATTCGTCTTGAGATTATCGTTGATATTGGCTATGTTAGTGAGGATTTGCAA
>Ga0209467_1003241_pt1 | contig 10757 bp, 6 predicted proteins | sample Higcelwee11metaG_FD_187175 | JGI IMG/M metagenome (GOLD analysis project Ga0209467, IMG submission 187175) | Freshwater pond sediment microbial communities from the University of Edinburgh, under environmental carbon perturbations - High... | ecosystem: Environmental > Aquatic > Freshwater > Pond...
TCGAACGTGCCGGCGGCAGGCTGCCAGATTTCTTCATCCGCAGATGACGCAGATTCACGCAGATTATTTTTGGGAACTTTTATAAAACGCAGGTATTCCAGAGGTACGCCAGGTATGGAAAAGAATTCTCTAACCGCTTCTTCTGTTTTAAATCTGAGAGCATCTGCGCAATCTTCGGATAGTTTTTTCCCCACCCACCAGGCTCCCAGGGAATTGTCCAAGAGAAAAGCCACCATATAAGGCTCGGTAAAAAGCTGGGTGACTGCCGGGAGTTCCCGCGCACCGATCTTGACCTCGGAGGCGTTCACTGCGTCTTTTCGTTTGGCCTGCCAGAACTGGTATACCCAGCCCAGGGAATCGGAAGCCGTAAACACAGCAGCGGGAAGATCCGCCAACAGCTTTTCGAGTTTTTGCTGATGCTCCGGCGGCAGGGTCAGTTGAAACACCGGGGAGTCCAGGCGAAATATCTGGGGCAGCATGCGGGCCGCAAACCGGGCCGCCAATTCCCATCCGTTTTTGGCCCCTTCATCCGCCGCCAGATCTTCACATTCTTCCAGTGTCACGGGAACCGGTTCAAGCGGATCGGGATACATGAGCAGATTGTTTTCTGCCAGAAACCGGGCAAAGAGCATGCGGTGCCAATGCTCGTAGGCGACCTCCTCAATCAGGCGGTCCATAGTCTGGGTTTTGCCGCCATTTAAAGTGTCCCCCAGTTGGCGGCCATGAATCCGCAGCCGACGGCGCAAGTCCCGGTCTGTTTCGCTTAAATGGGAAAACGGAGATGCTTCCCCCACGCCGAGCTGATCCAGGGACGCTTTGGCGGCATCTTCGGCGATGTCTCTGGCGTCTTTTACCGTGCGTTCCAGTTTATTGCGTAATGTTTTTTCCAGTGGCTGCATCAGGCGGTACCTCACGGTAGACGGACGACTTGGATAGTGGGAAAAGTGGCGTTCCAGGTTGATCGATTAGCAACGGCACACAAATGCGCCAATGGGCGATGCCATCGAGTGGGTTTGTCCTTTGGCAGTCGATTCTTGAGCTGGTTCATTAAGTAAAGTGTCTGGGCGTTATCCAACTCCACCAGACACTGATAACGAACCGGCTTATCGAGTTTTTTCTCTGCCCAGCGGTATAGGAAAGTATCTCGAAATTTAGTCACCAGATTGTTAATGAGCATATCTTTATCTTGTGACGTACCATACCTGGCTGGATTTGGCGGATCTTTAATTTCAACAAACAGGTAATGGTCAGCGTACTCAACAACAAAGTCGACCGCTTTCATGCAATGTGACAAACCATGGAAGGTTGCAGACGTGGTATCTTGTTCATCAAATTTAAAGGCGCCTATCGCACCAACAAAGTCAAATTGAAGTTGCCCCTCCTGTAGAATCATTTTTTGCCACCTTGCATATTTTTCTGGATTTCACGGGTAACCAGATCTCCAAAGGTATCATCTATGGCATTGGGAGAAATATCGAGATAGCGATTTGTTGACGCAATTTCTATTTCTCCCGTATCTCTGTTTCGATAAAGGCTATGATATAGAATCTTATCTTTTTTAGTCAGTTGCAGATCAAATTCCTTGAGAATAACATAGTCATGGGTCGATAGGAATATCTGCACGCCAATCCGCTGAAGTTCCAACAAAATACCTACAATTGCCCTCATTAGTTTGGGATTCAAATTCGTTTCCGGCTCATCCCAGAACAAGACCGACCCATTCAGCAGTGTGCCATTCTGAATGAGTACCCAAAGCAACCCCAGCTTGCGAAATCCCTCAGCCAAAAGGGTAAACTCCAGCTCACCGTTCTTGCTTCGCAGAAAAAACTCCTCATTTTTGGCGACAACCTTTCCTTCCATAGCGTCTTGCAATCTTTCCAGTAATTGCTTTCGCTGTTTATCGGTTGGACCTTTCAGGACAGGAAGAAAAGCTTTGCGGACGATGTCCACATAGATTTCTTCAAAATGGATTTCCCGTTCTTCATAAAGGGAGCGAAAGCCTGGCGCATTCGCCATCATATCCTTAACCGGAATATAGGCGGCTTCCATGGGGTTTTCCGTCCAGGCTTTTGGATAACCGGAAACTTTTGCTTTCTCAGGTTTGGTGGTGTGATTGGAAAGGGAAAGCCGCAAGTATATTTTTTTATCATTTTCGATCCTGCGCGTCACCTCCACTGATCCTTTGGTGCTTACTGAGGATCGCTTGATCAAACGGCCTATCTGCTTGCCGGATGGATAAAAAACATTATTGATTTTCTCGGCAAAACCGCTCTTGCTTTTGGCGACATCGCAAGCGGCATAGGCGGCTTTCAAGATATGGGTTTTGCCTGTGCCGTTTTCCCCGATAAAAATGTTGATACCTGGCGAAAATTTTACTTCGAGCCTTTCAAATGCTGTGAATCTTTCAAATTTAATTTTTTCAAGCATATTCCGCCTCCTTATTTATCGAATAACGATAGGCCCCGTTTTTAAAGCAGCCTTGAGTAGTTGTTTCACGTCATTCATCCATGTGTCGAGATCTTCATCGGTTTTCAAATTTCGCCGGGGGATTTTAACAAACTTCACTTCCGGCTCCATCAAAATAGCTGCTGCTTCCAATACTTTATCAAATCGAGATGACATGGCCGCCACCCGATCCGTTAACATCGGCAAAGAGAATTTTCTTAGTGTGATCAGCACTTTTTCGGTTGTTTGAACATCTATTTTGGGCTTTGCGGTTTCGGTCAGCATTTGTCCTGAAAGGAGTTCATTACGTTGTTCCGGTTCCAATTGCTGCCAGTTCACATCTTTTCTCAACCGGTCCATCCCGTTTTCATGCTTTTTTTGATATTGTGCGTCCAGATCATTTAAAGCATCGCGCAGGGTTTGTGTGATATTTAAGATGAGTGGTGCAACCGGGTCCGGATCTGCCAACAACAGGCGCTGTTCTTCAATTTTTTGAACTTGCGCGGCAAAGAGGTCTCCATCTTTTAATTCCATGGCGTGGGCAATCAGTTCCTTGAGGATTACCCAAGAGGGCCAGCGTTTACCAATGCGCTCGGATAAATCATTCCAACTATCAATGGATTGGGCAAGCTCATCCCGCTGGTTATAGATTGCGATCAACTGCTCATTCCCAGAAAGCAGCCGAATTTCATTTAATGCGGCAGTATCCGGTTGAATGGGCTTTGGCGCATCCCCCCCGGCCTTTGCTGACAGGCCAATCAATTTTTCAATAAACTGCGGCGCTATAAGGATTTCTTCGCCGGATTTGGCCTGACATCCAATTTTTTGCATGACTTTTCGGATTTGAATGCGCTGGGGGGTGGTTATGGTGGTTGCTTCAATTTTAAACTGTACTTTTCCTATGGCCTTTCGTTCCAGGTCATTCGGATTGATGGGTTTGCCATGATCGTCATTCGCCCGGATCAACCCTGCTATCAGGAGCACCTGCAACCCGCCATCCACCGCATCACGGGACCATCCGAATGGCGGTGATTCAAAATATTGACGGAGCTCAGCCCCTTTTTTACCAGCACCGATAGCACTCATAATGGCTTTGCATACCGGATTATTAGCGGATTCCCCGTCAAAGCCAACGGCTTTTAAAGCATCTGGAGCGCCTTTTTTGGCATCGCTATAAACTTTGTCCCATCCTTTATGGTCTGATATCTGGAATTGATCATAAAGCCGTATTAAGGAATTGTTGGCAGCTTCAAGCACCATATCCTGCAAGTTATTTCCGATGATTTCATTACCGCCGCCCTGAAAAACCCGTGCGCCGGAAAAAGCCTCTCCCAGGAGTTCATTTATTTTTGCTTCCGAAGTCTGGCGAGTTGTTTCCATGGCGGCCTGCGCTTCCAGCCCTTCGGGCGTATTGGGGACCCCACGAATTTCCAGCGTGGAATTGGCTGCTTTAAAATTAATCAGGCTTTGCCTCAGATCATCGGCGGAACGTCTGGGTATGAAGACAAACACTGTTGGTGATTGGTTGCCGGCTTGGCGGGCATCGGCAATGACGCTATTTTCAGAATCGCGCCACCCGTCTCGAATCCATATATAAATTTTCTGGTTATTATCCGCCGGCAACTGCGCATCAAAAACCGGGAAAATATCCCGGCTGACGATGGAAGCGCCCTGGGTAAGGGATAATTTTTTAACTATTTTTGAAAAGTTTCCACGGATACGATCAATCCGTTCCGCCTCAACGCGATGGGCGGCGTTGGCTAACAGGCTTTGCTGGTTTAAAAATTCGTCATTCCAGGCCGTGCTTTCTTCGGTCTGAATGCGATATTCGTCCCCAACTTTCATGAGAAGTTCGCATTTATCCAGCAAGGCCGGAAGCTTGTTTCGCAGGTTGCTGCTACCCGCTGAAAGATCATCCACCATCAGGTCGGCAATATAATCAACTGTTGCCTTGATGCCGATTTCATTATTTTTTCCCCCCAGCTTATTGATTAAAAAAACAAGGCCGCAGGCACGAGCCATATATTTTTCGTCTTCTGTGCCGCCTATCCATTTCATGGTTTTCTCATGTATTTTTCGAGGCAGGATACGGGATTGGAGCAATTTGTCTGCGGAATCAAAATATAAATAATCAGCCGGGACGACATGGCCCAGGGATTCGTCCAGATTGGTCTGGATCACCTTATGGATCATGCTGAGTTGGTTGCGGAGTTGGCTATCTGTTCCGGTTTGATCCAGCACCCGCAGCGTATTCTCCCAAAAGCGGCGGCGAACCGGCAGGATGGGATAATCCTGGTGAAAATAGTCGATATCGTCCTGTCGATGGCCGATGGTGGCGCCGGCCAGGTGCCTGGAAATTTCCCCGAGGTTTTTATTCATGATCTCTTTTATTGGGGGGATGGCTTCCAGTGTTTTTGCCAAAACAACCTTCCGGATGACAGTGTCCACATCGGAATCCGACAATTCAATACGGACTGTGAATCGGCCTTCCAGTTTTTTAAGGTTGGAAGTGCCTGTAACGGCAGTTTGTCCGGTTCCCACAAATAACAGCTTGCCGCCAATCTGCTTGCAGCATGTTTCCACGACCTCCTGAACGGGATTGGAACGTTCCGGGTCTCCTTCACCGACATATTGCTGCACTTCATCCAGGACAATGAGTGATAGAGGAAATTTTCCGTCACGGGTCAGGGCTTGCCGGATACTTTTTATCATTTCATCGTTGCTGACATCCGAAACATTGGGATACAGCCGCGTCATGATTTCCACGGCGCTGTTGTTTTGAGAGAAAACTTTCGGCTTTATCGCGCAAAGAGCGCCGTATAAACCTTCGGCAACATGAAAATTATCAATTTCGGTCTGCCAGTCAAACCCATTATTTTCAACATGCTTGCGGATTTCGTCATAAATGCCTTCTGATTTCAGCCACATGATAAAGCGGGCGACCGGGTATTGTTCCGGCAGTCCTACGGATTTAAATATGATTCTGAGCAATGATAAACGGACGCTTCCACTGGCACCAGCGCCCAATGTGCCTGATGCGGCATGAAGACCGCCATGTCTTCTGCCCTGAGTGGACAGCTCTTTGAAAAAATCTTTAATAGCCTCTGGAAGGGTCGCGATCCCACGGGCGGTCGCGCCGTCTTCAAAAGTGGTGTCCACCCAGAGCGCACGAAGCATTTTAACAAGATGAGACTTTCCGGAACCATAAAACCCGCTGACCCACACCCCCGGCTGTTCCGCCTGACTGATATTACTTAAATAGGTTTGGAGAATATGCGCCATCCCTTTTTCATATTGACCGTCACAAACAAAGGTTTCAAGTTCGTACCGGAGGACGGATTGCGCCTGGATGCTTATATCGTCATTGACGTTTGCCACACCCTGGTTGATCAGTTTTTGAGTGGATGGATCTTTATGATAAATGGCTCTGTTTTTCATAATCATCCTTAAAATTCCTTATCCGCTGTTATGGGTACGGCCAGATAGTTCCAACCATCATAGCCATCAAGCAATCGGTAATTATTGTTTTCATAACTGCCGGGGAAAAAAACGAGTAATTTTCCTTCGACCAAGGGGGCAAGTTGATCAACCACATCCTTAACTTTTAAAAATCCAAAAAGAGACCCGACGCCTTTTGCAGCGACCACTGTATTGGCATCCGCCCCTTTCTCTTTTAAAAAGGCTTTGAACTGATTTGTAATGAATGCCATATACCCCGGCAATCGAGTGGAAAGAAGTTCCGGTTTTTTTAAATAACTTTTTGCATAGGGCTCAGTGGAAAACCAATTTGCAAAAGACTCCGTTAAATTAAAAACATGCCAATTGTGTCCGGCTGATTTTGTAACCAGCTCAAATTCTTCTATCCTTGCTCTGAGCTTTAATTCATCATTTTCATTATAAACACAGAAAATTACCCGCTGCATCGGTGCCGCATCGCTTCTCCAAGGTATGGAGATGAACTTGTTGTATGACTGAATCAGCCGCTTAATTTTGCTCACGTATCCAATCCATTTCCTGATTTGTTAATAGGTTGGGGAACAACAATTCCATGACATTGCCGATACGTTTAAACACAATCCACCCTCTTTGGGATGCGATTTCTGCCAGTTCAATTGTCCGTTGGGCAGGGCAGTCAAGCAGACGGGTATATTCTGAATTAAATAACGATTCACCGCGCAACCCGGATAAGTAACCTAAAAATAACGCATACGCTGCTGCGCCCGGTGTCGGATTGGCCTTAGAACGTATTTTTTTAATACGTCCGGATAGATGACCTGATTTGGTAAATGAGGAATTTATATTCTGGGCAACAGATTTAAGCGTTGCTTTGCTGAAGCGGTCAGATTCCATGTTATCAATGCTTTCTTCAAGCGTTTCTCGCTTTACCAAAGTTCCTTCAGGAAAATTTAAGATAAATTCGGCAGTGCTTTTAAGAAGGGAATCTCGCGCATAAGCGCAAATCAAAGCGATTAGGGGATGACCGTCTTTATCTCTTTGCCAAAAAAACCGGAGAGCACGAAAAATGGCAACGGATGGATCAAGGACATACAAATCGGTTAAATGCTTGGCAGTCAATTGGCGGGTTTTAACTGATCTTTTTTTTAAGCAATTATCCTCAACAATGGCTTTCAGGAATTCGTTTTGGGGGGCTGTGGGATCAGTAATTTCCTCAAAAAGAAGTTCTAAATCCTCCAGCATCATTGTCCGAGCCATATGAACGCTGCCTTTGGAGAAACTGAAGCCGAATTTGGATAAAAGGTCTTTTTTAGGATTTTTCATTTTTAGAATGATTTCTTTCTTCAATTCCCCTCTTGGTCAGCACTCAGCGCATGCTGAGTTCCCGGTACAACTTCTGCGCCTCTTAATATATCGGAGAGTTTTCTACTCCATTAACATCATCTGGGCGAGTGAAAAGGGTTTCTAATACCTGTCGGGCCACTTCCAGCTCGTTGGCCATGCGGTAAAGCAGGGCAAGGCCGTAATAGGCATTGGGGATATCTTTGATACCGATGGCCTTTTTGAAAAGAATTTCCGCTTTCTGAAATTCACCTGTTTGATGGAGATGTTCATGGCTCTGGCAATGACACCATAAAGCTGCCGGATGCGTTTGATGATATCCTGTTCGGAGCAGGCCGCCGGATCAAATCTTTTTCCAGGCGCGATCATGATGTCTTTAATGGGTATATGCAATTTCATGAGATATTTGCAGCGGTCTTTTATTTGGCGTTTGGTTGGAACAAACCCAGGGCGGTTTTGTATCCCCCCTCCAGATCAATCCCGGAATCGATCTATAAATCAATTTATTTAAATTCATGTACTCCATTTTCATTATAATTTAAACGCCTTTTTAATTTTTGTATTGAGATATCAGTATCAGAATGGTCTGACAAAGACTATGTCAGAATTGATGGGGTTTAGGAAATGGCGGTGATAAAGAAAATATCCAGAATAACGGGCTATATCAATAATTTTTAAATTGAACAGCATCATGCAAATTTTCTTGCCGTTACGATGCAATCCATATTTTCCCCGTGCTGAATCTGCTGGATATCGACAAATCCAGCAGATTCCAGAGTGCTTTTCACTTCCTGGAATGTATAGGTGTCGCCGCCTTCCGTGCCTACCAGCATGTTTAACGCAAAAATGGCCCCTGCTGGCGGACGGGTACGGCTATCTTCCATGATGTGATCCCTTATCAAGAGGGTTCCGCCAGGCTCTAATGCGCGATAAATTTTTTCATATAGCGCAAGGTTCTGGGTCGGGTTGTTCTGGTGAATAATGGCGGAAAGCAGCGCCAAATCGAACCCTTTGGGCAATTCATCAGCATAAAAATCACCGCTGACCATATCCACGCGGTCCGCCAACCCGGCTTCGCGGATGCCTGCCTCAGCCAATGGGATCACAGGCTTGAGGTCAAAAATCACACTTTCCAGTTCAGGATTTTTATTTAAAAAGGCGATGGTGTAAGTGCCTGAAGCGCCACCTATGTCGAGAAGTTTATGATATGAGGATAAATCCAGACTATTTGCGATTTTTTGCGAAAGCCCCCTGCCAATTACATGCATTGCGCCAATAAAGGCATTGGCGGCTTTTTCGGATTTTTGGGAACGGGGAACCCTTGAGGGATTTTTGCCATGAACAACCGTTTCGGTCAGATGGGACCAAGCATCCCAAAGCTCATTCATGTGAAGTACCATGGGAAGGGTTGATTCAGGATGGTCGGATGAAAGGAGCAGGCCGTCTGGTGTCAATTGATATTTACCATTTTCTTTTGTAAGGAACCCATAAACGACGATCGCATCCAGCAGCCGAGTGACGGCCCTGGTGTCGAGCTGATTATTGTCAGCGATCTCATCAGCCGTGCGGATGCCCCGGTGAATCTGGGTAAAAATATCCAGTTCAGCGCCGGTCAAAATAATGCGGCTTTCCATAAAATTCCGAACTTTTTCCAAGAGGACCATCGGCTTCTCCATAAGTTTCTTTTTATATTATATTTTCAAGCTGACATAGTGTTGCAGTGATCATTTTTAAAAAATTCATTTCCTTTCAATTGTGACGAGATTGCCTTCAGCACGAATCAAATATTCCCCTAAAAGGCCTTCGTGTTTCAGCGCAGTGGCTGCGGCCTTTATCCGCGCAGGAAACCTTGATTTATCCTTGAATTTTTTGCTGGCCCAGGCACGGAAATGATCACTGTTCAATATTTCCAGATCCATCGACCCCTGATATCCGGAATTTTCAAACATTTTTTCCCATAGATTCGCTTCTCGATTATCGGCCAGCATTTTCCTGAATTCTGATGTAAAGCCGGTTTCATTTTTTTTATTATAGGGAATGTCGACCTGTATTCCCCGAAGGTCAAAAATCTTTCTTGGGATTTCAATCTTAAAACAATTCTTTTCAGCTATTACCTTGAATGCCTTTTCCCCTTTTTCAGGCAATGGTTGAAGCGCCTTATTCAAGACTGAAATTATTCCACCTACAGGTTCATAAAAGACCTGATAATCACTGTCTTTCTTTGGCCTGGAAAGAATTGCGTTGAATCTTTCTCCTTCAATAGCCAGAAATACAGCCCGATTTTCGTCCGGGCGCATGGGCTTTTCGTTAAAAAAAACATCAACAAGTCTGCGCTCCAGTTTAAATCCAACTTCCAACACCTCGGGATGAAAATATATTGTCTGCTGGAGTCGGGCGCGACTGAAATATCTTGTCAGGACAAAACTGGCGCGATCCTTCACAATTGTCTTGAAAAGCGGATCTCTCCAGAAAGGTTCGTATTCCGGCTTGAGCTTGAAAATATTGCGAGACTTATCCAGCATGAAACAGTCGGCTTCCAAATTGCTCAATTTATCCAATGGCATGTTTTTTAAATGAGCAATAACCGACGATAAGGGATATTTTTCAGGCTCCGATGATCTGGCCAGCGCCTCAAAATCAAAAAAGTGATCCGGATGCTCCAGGTAATATCTTTTAAAACTCAAGGCGATGTCACTGATATCCCATGATGTTCCTTCGAGTTCCAGCAAGGACAGAAGAACCACCATTTTATATGATTTCACAGGATTGAGGCCGCTTTCGATACGCTGAAGTAACATTTCACCAGGCGTATCAAGCAGTCTTTTTTCAAAAATATCTATGGCGCCATCCTCACAGAAATTTTTTGCGCGCAGCCAGTTCCCAAATGGTTTGGGCCTCAAATAAAGATAGGGATCAATGTCATAAGCATTAAATATCATATCCATGAGTTCGAGCGGAGTGTCGCTGTTGAGATCATTCTTAATATCCAGATAGATCATTTTAAGGCGTTCTTCGACTGACAGGCCACTGATGATTTTTTGAATTTCCTGGTCCCATATACGCTGAACGCCGGTATCGGAGCTTACATAGCATCCTTCCGGAAGTTTCTCTGAAAGGAGTTTTGAAATACCCTTTTTTGCTTCAGGGATAAAATCTTGGATCGATGAATAGCCGCAAAGTGCAAGGGGGGCGACATGGGCCTTGCGAAAATTACCAACAAAATCAAGTACAACCAGAAAATCTTTCTTTTCATGGAGTCGCAGTCCCCGGCCGAGCTGCTGAAGAAAAATGGTAAAGGATTGGGTTGGTCTCAAAAGCAGGACGTGCGTCAGTTGTGGAATGTCCACGCCCTCGTTGAAAATGTCTACTGTGCAGATAATGTTCAGGGAATCGATTTCTGTTTCAAGTCGGCATATCGCGTTCCTGCGATCCTCATTGGATGAATCGCCCCAGAGGGCGATGGCCGGCAATCCGTGCCGGTTTGTCAATCTTTCAGCGGTGAATCTGGCATGGCT
>Ga0209467_1003242_pt1 | contig 10756 bp, 6 predicted proteins | sample Higcelwee11metaG_FD_187175 | JGI IMG/M metagenome (GOLD analysis project Ga0209467, IMG submission 187175) | Freshwater pond sediment microbial communities from the University of Edinburgh, under environmental carbon perturbations - High... | ecosystem: Environmental > Aquatic > Freshwater > Pond...
GACGCGCCGCAGGCGATGAGGACGAGGGTGAGAAGCATGGTTACCTCGATTGAAGTGTCAGGCGCACACACCCTAACCACGGCGCGGCGGGGCGTCTCTCTCCGGGGCGGTCGTGGAGGGCGCAAAGCTGCGCCGCCTCAGCTCCGCCCGCAGGTCCTCGGTCACCCGGCGCTGGGCCCGCAGCAGCTCGGCGATCACCCCGGTCACGCCCAGCACCGCGGCGACGGTGAGCAGGCAGGCCGCCAACACCAAGGACTGAACGTGGCCGTTGACTCCTTGCAGGTGGTAGACCGAGCCCCGAAGGCCCAACAGCAGCCCCGGCACAAACGCCGCGGCGCTCAAGGCCCCAAACAGCGTCAGCGGCCGGTGCATCGCCGTGGCCCGCAGCGCCGTGAGACCCGCCCGCACCACATACTCAGGCACCGACCGAATCAGCCGCGAGGGCCGCGTCGGCGGGCGCGCCGTCACCCCAACTGAGACCACCCGGGCCCCACGCTGCCCGGCCTGCACCAAGGTCTCTAAGGTGTAGGTGTAGTCGCCGACGACCAACAGCGCCGCGGCCAAGGCGCGGCTGTGCGCCCGAAAGCCCGTTGTCACATCGGTCGCATGAACGCCGGAGAGCCAGGCCACGATCCGGCTGCCCCAGCGCTGTAGCATCTTTTTGCTGGGCGAAAAATGCGACAAGGTGGCCGTTCGGCGGTCGCCGAGGGTGAGGTCCGCCTCACCTCGTTGGATCGGCGCCACCAAGGCGGGGATGTCGGCGCCGTCGTACTGGTGGTCGCCGTCGAGGTTCACGATCACGTCGGCGCCTAAGTCTAAGGCGCGGTCGAGGCCCGCGGCGAAGGCCCGGGCGAGCCCCTGGCGTTGGGGCAGGCGCAGGAGGTGGTGGGCGCCCGCGGCCAGGGCGACCTCCGCGGTGCCGTCGTCGCTGCCGTCGTCAATCACCAGCAGCTCCACGGCGTGAAAGCCAGGCAGCGCCCGAGGCACCGACGCCAAGACCCCGGCCAAGGTGGCGGCCTCATTGTGGCAAGGAACCTGCACGATGAGCTTCATGGCGACGCCGCCGTGAGCGCGAACACCCGCAGCTCCCCCAGCTCAGCCACCACCACGCCCGACACCCCGACCTCACCAAGCTGGGCACCGACCACCGCCCACTCGGCCTCAGTGAACAAAGCAAAGCACGGGCGCCCCGCTTCGAGGTGATGCCGGATGAGCCCCGGCGCCGAGGCCCCGCCGTCGGGGGCGCGTGAGGCGAGGATCACCCCCGGTCGCTTGTGCAGCCCGAAGAGGGGGTCGGGCACCTCAGCGAGCACCAAGGCGTGATCGGGCACCACGCGGCCCACGGCCTCGGCGATGGTGTGGTTGACCTGCCGGTGAAGCCGATGGCGGTTGAGGTCGAGCACCACGGCCTGCCCCGCCGACCAGCCCAAGGCGAGGCCCAGCGCCAAGGCCGCCGCGCTGGATCGGGCCCAGGCCAAGGCCCCCAAGACCGCCGCCAGCACGAGCGGCAGGCCGTAGAACGCCTGCTCGGCGAGGGCGGAGGGGGGCTGGGTGAGGCGCGCCACGGCGAGCACCCCCGGCGCGGCGACGGCAAAACCCAAGGCCACGGCGGCCGCGCGACCGGCGGCGATCTGCGTCACCAGGGGGCTCACGAGGATCGCCGCCGCGGGCAGCACCGGCAGGAGATACCGCTGGTTGAGCCCCAGCCCGCCGTGCCAGCCCAAGGCGCCATACAGCCCCACCCAGGCGGCGATCACGAGCCACAGCGGCGAGCGTGACAAGGCGAGGGGCCCCTGTCGCAGGAGCGCCCACAGCGGACCGAGGAGCAAGACCAGCCACGGACAGCTCTGCAAGAGCGCCCGTTTGAAGCAGGCGAGGTAGATCACCCCGCCGCCCGGCCCACGCGACATGGCCGGCTCCAAGGCGGGCAGCTCCAAGGCGCGGAGGTCGATCACCAGGGCGTACACCCCCCGGGCGAGGCGCAGGGCGGGCTCAACGCCGAGGAGGCTGAAGATCCCGAGGCCCAGCGCGGCGAGGGGTCCCCTGCCCCAGCCTGAAGCGCCCCGAACCGCACCCCAGATCAGCAAGAGCCCCAGCCCCAGGCCCACAGAGCCCAGGTGTGCGTTTACCCCCGCCGTGCGCGCGACGTGCGCCGCCGGGCTCGTCTCCGAGACGCCATAGCTCAGCAGCGACCAGGTCCCGAAGCGCTCGTGGTTGCTCCAGGCCAAGGCCAAGAGCGGCGGCGCGGCGCCCAGGACGCTGAACAGCCCCCGCCGCGCCCAGCCCGGCCCCGCCACGACGCTCGCCGCGATCAGAGCCGGGAGGAGCAGCACGCCGTCGAGGCGCTGGGTCACGCCGAGACCGAACAAGAGCCCCGCCAGCGCCGGGCGCCGCGCCGCGGTGACGAGGGCGCCCAGACCAAAGGCCAAGGCCGCGCCGTGAGGGGTGGCGGCGAGGCCGTACTCCCAGAAGAAGCTCCCCAAGAGCAGGATCCCCAAGGCCGTGAGCCGCTGCCCCGACGGCGCGAGGGCCGCGGTGAGCCATGCGGCCGCCGCCACGGCCACCCCGCTCACGAGGTTCACGCCCAAGGCGCCGAACACCGCGGTGAGCGGGGCGCTGAGCGCGGCGAAGCCCGGCGGGTACTGGCTCACCAGCCGCCCGAGCTGGGGCGTGACCTGGGCCGAGAACCCTGGCGCCAACATCGCCAAGGCCGCCGCCGGTCGCTCGGCGTAGCCGTTGCCCAGATCAAAGCCGCGCCCCTCCGCCATCGCGCGGGCGGCGAGCTGGTTCGTGCCCTCGTCCAACAAGAGCGCGCCCGGGCTCACCAGCAGGCCCCAGGCCAGGGCGTGGGCGACCAGGGCCACACACACGCCCAGACGCCAGACGCCTGGCGCCAAGGGCTCAACGCTGGGGTGCTGCGGCGCCATCTTGGCCCTCTCGCGCCCAGAATACACCCTCAGCGGCCTCGGTTTTCGCGCGCCTCCAGACGCAGCGCCCGGGCCTCAACGGGCTATAGATTCGCCCAAGACCCACCCCTTGCCCCTGAGCGAGCGCGCCATGAGCGAAGGCAACATCTCGTATCTCCCCACCGACGGCCTCTCCTACGACCCCAACGAGCCAAAGTTCTGGGACAAAGCGGCCTTAGACAAAGAGATCACCCGCGTCTTTGAGATCTGTCACGGCTGTCGCATGTGCTTTAAATTCTGCGACAGCTTCCCCAAGCTCTTCGATCTGCTGGACAAGACCCACGACGGCGACGTTCACAAGCTCACCGCGGCGGACGTCGAGGGCGTGATGGACGCCTGCTTCCAGTGCAAGCTCTGCGACGTGCAGTGCCCCTACACCCCTCGGGACAACCACCAGTTTCAGCTCGACTTCCCCAAGCTCGTTCACCGCTACGACGCGATCAAGGCCAAGACCGAGGGCCTCACCCTGCGCGACCGGGTGCTCGGCGACCCAGACCTCACCGGCAAGCTCGCCCGGGCGAGCTTTGGTCTGGCGAACACGATGAACCGTGTCTCCGCCCACCGCTGGATGATGGAGAAGGTGCTGGGCATCCACCACGACAAGCTCCTGCCCGACTTCGCCCCCGACACCTTTGAGGCCTGGGCCGCCGCCAACGGCAAGATCACCCAGGCGCCCAAGCCCGGCGAGGCCCCCGAGGCCGTGCTCTTCCAGACCTGCTACGTGCAGAACAACGAGCCCCAGATCGGCCAAGACACCCTGGAGGTCTTGGAGAAGAACCAGGTGAAGACGGCCTGCGTGAAGGGCCTCCAGTGCTGCGGCATGCCCAAGTGGGAGCATGGGGATCTGGAGGGTCTGCGGGCCCAAGCGAAGGCGAACTTGGACCTGCTCACGCCGTGGGTGGAGGCCGGGGCCAAGGTCATCGCCATCAACCCCACCTGCTCGATGATGCTGCGCCGGGAGTACCCCACCCTGGTCGCGCCTGAAGACAAGGCCCGCGCCGAGAAGCTCGCCGCCGCGGTGCGAGATCCGAGCGAACACCTGTGGTCCATTCGCGCCGAGCCCCGGTTCAACACCGACTTTAAGTCAACGCCGCCCCAGGGCGCCGTCGCCTACCACGCGCCCTGCCACCTGCGCGCCCAGGCCATCGGCTTTCGGGGCAAACAGCTCATCGCCAAGATCCCCGGCGTGAAGGTGGACGCCGTGCAGGAGTGCTGCGGCCACGACGGCACCTACGCCATGACCGTGGAGGGCTTTGAGGCCAGCCAACGCATCGGCAAACGTGCGTTTGACGGCATGGCGGCGCCGGGCGCGAAGATCTGGGCCACGGACTGCCCCCTGGCCGCGGTGCAGTTCCAGCAGCACGCCGGGGTGAAGCCGATGCACCCGATGAGCGTGCTGGCCCGGGCCTACCGTGAGGACGGCTTTAAGGACGAGGGCGAGAAAGGCTGAGCCAGACGTGAGGCTCAGCCCTTGAGCGCCGCGTAGACCTCCTCCGGCAGCGGCACCAGCCGCCGCTGGGGGTCGACACAGCACAGGGTGATGAGCCCCTCGACCAAGGGGCCTTTGCCGCCTCGCCAGATCGACTGGTGAAACATCGCCCGGTACTCGCTCGGCGCATTGGCGGTGGTGCGCACCTCCAACAAGTCCCCATGAACGGCGCCTTCGCGGTAGGTCAGCTCGGCCTTGTACACGACGAAGCCCACGCCGCGCTCTTGATACAGCTTGACCAGGGCCTCGACGCCCAGCAGGTGCTCACGCGCGCGCTCGAAATACTTGAGATAGTTCGCGTGGTACACGACCCCGGTGAAGTCGGTGTCTTCGTAGTAGACCTGCACGGGCAGGGAGTGGGTCACAGGCACGCGCCGCCTCCAGTGAGCGGCACATAACGCTCCCGGCCTGTGGCGCCCGCCGCGACGTCCTCAGGCGAGAACCGCAGCGGGTGGGCCTGGTTGCCCAACCACAAGGCCGCCTGATCATCAAAGAAGGGGCTCTCCAAGATCGCCGACTGGCCGCCGGGCAAGATGTTGAGCCCGCTCACGCCGTCGGGGCGAAGCTCCACCACCATCCGGAACACCGGGCCGCTGCCGTAGCTGAACGAGGTGCCCGACCAGCCGGGGTTCGCCGCGTCGACGCCGTACTGGTCGCCGGGGCGCGGGAAACCCGTGAGCTCGGCGCGGGGGTCGTTGGAGGGGATCTCCGCCGCCAAGGGGAGCTGCTCCGTGGTGATCGAGAACGGGTTGATCAGGGCGGCGTAGGTGGGGTCGTCGCCCAAGAAGTCTTTGAGCACGCTGTCAAAGCTGACCGTGTGTTTGTAGCCCCACAGCCAGCCGGCCATGTCCGGGCTGCCGAAGCCGTCGGCGCTCTCAAAGAAGGCCAAGGCGTCGATCAGCGCCTTCACGGCCAGCTCGTCGCTGGTCTCGATCTCCGGGGTGGAGAGCACGTCAAAGAACGCGCTCTCTTCAGTCTCGGGGTTGTAGCTGCTCAGGCCCTCGGGGTTGCCGGGGCCGCGGCCGCGCATGAACAAGGTCATCGCCCGGGAGCGCCCGGTGCCGCCGGTGGGCTCCCAGACATCGGGCAGGCCCTCGTCGTCGAGCACGGCGCTCTGAAACCGCGAGAACCAGCCGTTGAACAGGGTGGTGGCGACGGCGTGGGCGTCGTCGCCCTCGGCGGGCAGGTGGTAGAACGTCTCGACACCCGAGGGGGTGGGCGCCCCAGCCGCCAACCAGGCCTCAAGGCGGGCCTGGGCCTCGTCGAGCCGGTCGGGATCGGCCTCGTACAAGGCCGTGAGGCGGGCCTCAGCGCTGCCCTCCTCGGCGGAGGCGGTGGCGGACGCGGCGCGAGCGGCGTCGATGGCCGCGAGCAGGTCCGCGGTGAACTGGATGCCCAGCGGGGACTGGCTCTCGCCTTGCAGCGCGGCGGTGCTCTCGACGGTGACCCCTCCGGCGGCGACCTGCTCGGTGAGGCGCCGGGTGATGATCTCGGCGCGATAGCCCTCCATCCACGGACCGCCGATGTACCAAGGCTCGTTGAGCAGATCGCCGTCGAAGGTGATGCCCGCGGGGTCGTTGTTCGCCGTCACCACAAAACCCGCGGCGGGGCTCAGGGACCGGGGCATCTCCTCAAAAGGCACAACGCAGGCGGCGGGATCGCCCTCGACGACTTTCCAGCCGTCGAGCTTAATCGTGAACCCGCCGTAGGTCGTGCCGTCGAGGAGCTGGCTGGGGTTGGCGCCGTCTTCCCAGCCGCCATCGGCCCCGCGGGGGAGCTGATCGCGGCAGGGCACCGCCTGATAGGGCGTGTACAGCACGTCGCCGTGGATGTCAGCGGCGACGATGTTCTGGGAGTACGCGACGAGGCCTCGGGTGGCCTCGGCCAGCTCCGCCACGCTCCCGGCGTGGCCCATGGCGTCAAGCGCCGCCAAGGGGTTGCCGCCGTCTAAGCCGACGTAGTCAAAGGCCAGGGCGGTGATCACCCCGTCGCCGTCGAGGTCACCGGGCACGACGTAGCTGCCGCCCAGGTTGACCAGGCCCTCGCCCGGGGCCAAGGCCTCATCCGCGCTCGCCGACCGGCCCTCGATCTCGGCGATCCAGCGGCCATCAAAGGTGGTGTAGCGCGCCCAGGTCTCGATGCGGCCCTCGCTGCCCAGGAGCGGCACGTCGGCCACCACCCAGGTCTCCATCGTAGAGACCACCGGCTCTTCGCGTCCCTGAAACCGTGTGGCGGCGGGCAGGCCGTCATCACCCAAGATCAGCTCCTCACGATACCAGTCGGTGATGTCGCCCATGAGCTGGGTCTGGTTCCAGGCGACGAGGCCGTTGGTGCCTACGGCCATCAAGGGCATGCCAGGCACCCCCAGGCCGGCCTGGTGGGTGTCGCCGCCGCCCAGAAGCTGGGTGTCTAAGCCGAGCTGATAAAACAGCGAGGGCACGGTGAGGCTCAGGTGCCCGTCGCCGGCCAGGATCGCCCCGCCGCCCGAGGCCGCGTCCGCGCTCACCGCCCAGGCGTTGGAGCCGAAGCCGTTCTCCCAGTCGTGGCCCAGGCGGCGCTGCAGGCGATCGAGGCGATCATTGAGGCGGCCGAGCACCTCTCTGGGCACCCGGGGGTCGGCGGTGAGGCCCCGGTGTTGGGGCGGCGCGGGGGGCCCGGCGGTGGCGGCGGCGGGCCAACCTTCAGCGGCGCCGACGGCGTGAACCGGCTCGACACGAAGCCAGATGTCATCGACGACGCCCGCCCGGCGAAGCTCGCCCAAGGGCGCGTCGGCGTAGAGGCTCGGCAAGGCCGCGGCGGTGTTGGCGCGGCCGATGTCGCCGGTCTCAAAGCCCAGCTCATAGATCAGCGTGGCGCCGACCCCGGCCACCGAGCGCCGGTCAAACGGCAGCATCAACATCCAGGGCTCCTCCGCGCCCAAGAGGTTGCCCGCGAGCGCCAGCTCACTCGGCGGGTCCAGCTCACCGGCCTTCACGGCGAGGATGTAGGCGTTCACACCTTCAGCGAAGGCGTCAAACTCGACGACCTGCTCCGGGGTGAGCCGGGCCAACAACGAGTCGGCCACAAAGGTCATGCCCATGACGCGGCTCTCCATGTCGGTCTCCAGCGCCGCGTCGCCGAGCAGCTCAGAGACCGTGCCTAAGCCCAAGCGCCGGGCGAGGTCCATCTCAAAGAAGCGGTCCTTCGCCATGACAAAGCCCAAGGCGCGGGCGAGGTCGGCGCGGTCGTGGGCGTAGATGTGGGGCCGGTCACCCTCGGTGCGCAAGACCTGCACCTCACAACGAAGGCCCTGGAGCGCCCGGGTCTCGGTGACGGCGATGGCGTCCAGGGGCGTCGGCGCCGGGGCCTTCGATGAGCAGGCCGCGAGGACGAGGAGGAGAGGCGAGGTGCGCATCGGGGCTCCGAGGTGGGGACCGGGGAGTTTATCGGGTTTTGGCCTCGGGAGGGAGGGTGGTGGGGTAGAGGGTCAGGGAGGCGGCTTGGGGAGCGTACATCGTGAGGATGAGGCTCATGGAGGCGATTTTTTCTGGAAAATCGTCTTCTTGAGGCTCATGAACGCGATTTTTTCTGGAAAATCGTCTTCTTGAGGCTCAAGATCGCGACTTCTCTCCACGAAGCCACCTTCTTGAGCCTCAAGATCGCGATTTGCAGGGAATGCCCCCCTCTGACGGGCCCACTTTTGCCCGTTTCTCTCCACTTGGGCCTTGAACGGCGTAGGCGCCCCTACCGCTTCACCAACACCACCGAGCCCCGCGCCGGGACCGTCACCGAGATCGAGTCCCCGCTCGCGGTCACCGTGGCGCCGGTCAGCACGTCCTCAAACGTGGCGCCCGCCGTGAGCCCCGCGAAGCTCAGCCCGTTCGTGAGCGTGCGCTCGCTGCCCGAGCGGTTCACGATCACCAGCGCCTCGTCGCCCTCGTACACCCGCGCCCAGCCCAGCACGTCGTCTTCAGACCACCAGCCGGTGCGCGCGCCGATGGCCAGGGCGGGGTGAGCCCGGCGGGCCTGGCCCAAGGCGGAGACGTGGCTCAGCACCCGCTGCTCATCGGCGCCAAGCTCGCCGTCAAACCGCATCATGTGGCGGTTGTCGGGGTCGCCGAAGCCCTCTAGGCCGATCTCGTCACCGTAGTAGATGAGCGGCAGGCCCTCGTTCGTGAGCAGGTACGTCCAGGCCAACATGAGACGCTCATAAGGCTCACCCCAGCCCGGGGGCGTGGCGGGGCTGCGCAGGCGACCGTCGGAGCCGCAGATACCGTCGCCGTACAGGCTGCCCACCTGACCGGCGGCGTGGGTGATGAAACGATCGACGTCGTGGTTGCCCAGAAACGTGCTCATCAGGGTTCCGCTATACGCCGAGGCGCTGGCCTCACGCTCGGCGTCGAGCTGGGGCAAGCTGCTCTCACCGCGGGCAAAGGCCGAGAGGATCGCCCAGTACATCGAGAAGTCAAACTGTGCGTCAAGCTCCTGATCGTTCACATAGGAGCCGATGAGCCCACGCTCGCCGGAGAAGGTCTCGCCGACGGTGTAGAACTCCTCGTCGCCCCCCGCCGCGCGGTGCTCGATCTCGGCGACCACCTTGGACTGTAGGTTGAAGTACACCGAGTGGGGCATGTGTTTGACCGCGTCTACCCGATACCCGTCGATCTCGTAGTCTTTGGCGAAGGCGACGGCGTCGTTGACCATCTGCACCAGCGGGTCTTCGTCGTAATACCGGATGTCGGGCAAGAAGCTGTCGAACCAGCAGACCTCGGGCGCGGTGTTCCACACGTCGCCTTGGCAGATCAGCTCGCTGTTGAACCAGTCGGTGTTCGCCGCGTAGGCGTGCTCCTCGTGAACGTGGTTGGCCACCCAGTCCACGAGCACCCGCATCCCCCGGGCGTGGGCCTCGTCGATGAGCGAATGCAGGAGCGCCTCGTCGCCGAAGTGCTCCTCCAAACCGTTGGCGCTCGCCGGCCAATAGCCGTGGTATCCCGAGAAGTTGGCCCCACACTTGTCGCCCCAGGCGCCTTTGGGGTTGTTCTGGGGGGCGGTGAGCCACAGCGCCGTGACGCCTAAGTCGTCGAGGTAATCCAGGCGGTCAATCACGCCCTGCCAGTCGCCGCCCATGTAGTCGGTGCTGCTGTAGTTGGTGCCCTCGGTGGTGTTTCGGCCGGTGTCACCGTCCTCAAAACGGTCCACAAACACAAAATACATCAGGCCCGTGGCCCACTGGCGGTCATCTGTCCAGAATGGGACGTAGACCTCCTCGCTGCCGACGCCGTCCTCATCCACGGCGGTGAGACGCAGGGTGTGACGCCCCTCGCCGAGCCCAGAGAGGTTCAGCTCGTCTGTGTTGGTGAGCGGGGACTGCTCGACGCCGTCCAGCTCCACACGAATGGAGCGCAGGGCGGCGCCGGAGCGCGCCGGGGAGAAGCTCGGCGAGAGCCGCACAGAGCCCGCGGCGCGGTTGATGGCGAGGCTCTGGAGGCTGAGCGTGGGACGATCACAGTTGCCTACGGTGATCATCGAGTTGCAGCTCCCCTCCCCCAGCCCGCAGGACGGGTTCCAGTCGTAGCCCGCGTCACACTGGGTCTCGCTGGCGTTTGGGTCGCAGGACCACTCCTCGTTGCGGCCATCGGCGCCGGTCTTCTCGACGAGCTTGTAGGGGTAGCTCCCCGGCGCCAGGTTCACCGTGACCGACCACACGCCGTCGGGGCCCTCCACCATCGGCGTGGCCTCGGTGCTCCAGGCGTTAAACCCGCCAGCGACGGCCATCCCCGCGGCGGCGGACCGGGCTGTTGCGGTGAAGGTCACCGGGCAGCTCTCGGCCAGGGGCACCTCGGTGTCGATGGCGCCGCCGGAGTCCAGGCCCGACTCCGAGGGCGTGTCCGCGTCCTTACAGGCGACGAGCAGGGCGAGGGTGAGGATCATGGGGGCGGGCTCCGAGGGGGGCGTTGCCGGGGAAGACTCAGGATCGCACCGGCTCGGCCCAATGACAAGCGTTAGGCGCGGACGGCACACCCCTTGCGCCCGACGACGACGCCCCCCCGCCGATCGGGGCGTTTGGGAGCACCAGCGCTGCCTACGCACGATCCGAGCCCCCAACCGCCCGATCGGAGCGGCCGAGGCCGCCCATCCCCTTGACCACGAGCGACCTCCGGCTCCAGCGGCGCGGCGACGGTGGTGACGGCGCTCACCCAACACGAGGGGCTGGTCATGCGCCGCCCACGCGGGTCGGGTTTGGTGTCCACGGACGAGTCACGACCCCGAGGCCACCGGCGCGCGGACCGCAACAGTAGACAACGCGCAAAGCTCAGGACAC
>Ga0209467_1003244_pt1 | contig 10752 bp, 5 predicted proteins | sample Higcelwee11metaG_FD_187175 | JGI IMG/M metagenome (GOLD analysis project Ga0209467, IMG submission 187175) | Freshwater pond sediment microbial communities from the University of Edinburgh, under environmental carbon perturbations - High... | ecosystem: Environmental > Aquatic > Freshwater > Pond...
CGAGATCGTGCGCGAGGTGGACGCCATCACCATCCACATCCTGCCCTACTGGGAAGACCCGCCGACCTCGCTGGGCCACGTTCTGGAACACATGCTGCGCGCCCACGCGGCAATCGCCCGCGCCTACCCCGGCAAGCCCATCCTCATCGGCGAGATCGGCTGGCCAAGCTCGGGCCGCGTGCGCCGCGACGCCGTGCCCGGCCGCGTGGCCCAGGCCAGCTTCGTGCGCCAGATCATCAACCTGGCCCACGAGCGCGGCATCGACTACAACATCTTCGAGCTCTTCGACGAGCCCTGGAAGGTCGCGCAGGAGGGCACTGTCGGCGGCAACTGGGGGCTCATCGACGTGGACCGGAACATCAAGTTCCCGCTCACCGGGCCGGTGTCCGAAAAACCGTACTGGCTGACCGCGTTCCTGGCCTCCGCGGTCCTGGCGGCCCTGCTGGCCGGCCTGGCCCTGCGCCTGCGGCCGCCGCGCGGGCCGGGCCGCACGGCCCTGCTCTGCCTCTCGGCGCAGCTTTTCGCCACCCTGCTGGCCGCCAGCGCCGAGCAGAGCCTGCGCCTGGCTTACAGCCCCATCGGCATCATCAGCGGCGTGCTCATGACCGGCGGCGGGGCCGCGCTCTGCCTCATGGCGTTCAGCGAGCTGGCCGACCTGGCCGCCGGGCTGCCCGGCCCGGCCCCGCTGGCCCCGGCCGTGGCCCGCCTGGAGTCGCTACGCCGCTTCAAGCCGGAACCCAGCCGGGCCTGGCTCATCGGCCTGCTCGACCTGGCCTGCGCCTGCACCGCCCTGGCGCTGACCATCGCCCTGATCATCGACCCGCGCTACCGCGACTTCCGCGTGGCCCAGTTCCTGCCCGCGGCCCTGTGCCTGGGCCTGCGCCTCCTGGTCACGCGCGAGAGCGCGCGGCCCGTGGGCGCCCCGCGCGAGGAGCTGCTCTTCGTGGCCGCCTTCGCCATCGGGGCCGCGGTCATCCCGGTGAAGGAGGGGCTGGTGAACCCGGCGGCCTGGGCCTGGGCCGCCACCCTGCTGCTGCTGGCCGCGCCCTGGGCCGTGTCCATCCTGCGCCAGCGCAGGGCCGCGCGCCTGGCGCAGACGGCGGGCTAGGCCCGTGGCGGCCGCCGCCGCGAGACCCGGCCTGCGCGCCGCCTGGCGCCAGTGGTCGCGGCTGCGCGGCATGGCGCTGGCCGCCGTGCTGGCCTACAAGGCGCGCTCGCTGTTCGTAGTCCTCGGGGTGGGCTTCGGCGTGGCCGCCCTCACCCTCATCGTCACCGCCGTGGACGGGGCCGAGCGCAAGGCCGTGGAGCTCGTGGAGTGGTTCGGCCCGGACGCCGCGCTGGTGTTCGGCGGCAATTTCAAGAAGCAGGCCATCGGCGCGCGCTTCAACACCATCACCGAGGAGGACATGCGCGGCATCCGCCAGTCCCTGCCCGGCGTGACGGTGGTCGTGCCCATGCGCGCCAAGCAGGACGTGCCCCTGCGCCACCAGGACAAAAACGTCCCGGCCACCCTGGTCATCGGCGCCACCGAGGACTACGCCGGGGCCTGGAACTGGCCGCTGGTGGAGGGCCGCGACCTCTCCGAGGAGGACGTGCGCCTGGGCGCGCGCGTGGCGCTTCTGGGCGACCGGCCCGCGCGCGAGCTCTTCGGCGACGAGTCCCCGGTGGGCAAGAGCTTCCAGGTGGGCAAGTTCCAGGCGGAGGTCGTCGGCCGGCTGAAATACCGCGGCGCGTCCGGCGGCGGGGCGGACGTGGACGACCGCATCGTCATGCCCATCACCACCGTCACCAGCCGCTTCAATCTGGAGCGCAAATACTACCGCGCCCTGCGCATCAAGTTCCTGGAGCCGCAGCGCATGGGCGCGCACGTGGAGAACCTGCGCGGCTTTCTGCGCATGAACCACCGCCTCGAGCCCGGCCAGGACGACGACTTCTCCATCATCACCGCCGACGAGATCCTCAAGTTCCTGGCCGCGTTCAAGGGCGGGCTGGTGGCCTTCCTGGGCGTCACCGCCGCCGCGGCCATGCTCGTGGGCGGCTTCGTTTTGGCCAACCTCTTCTCCATCAGCGTCAGCGAGCGCAGCCGCGAGATCGGGCTCAAGATGGCGCTGGGCGCGCCGCGCGGCGCCATCCTGGCGCAGTTCCTCCTGGAGGCCCTGCTCCTCACCGCCGTGGGCGGGCTCGTGGGCCTGGGCCTGGGCCTCGGCCTGGGCCAGCTGCTCACGCGCCTGGGCATGCTGCAGATCCTGTTCTCCTGGAAGGTCTTTTTGCTGGCGCTCGCAAGCGCGCTGGCCATCGGCCTCGTGTTCGGGCTCAAGCCCGCGCGCCACGCCGCGGGCCTGGATCCCATCGCGGCGCTCCGGGGCGAGGGATAGTCCGGGGGGGGCGCGCCTCCGGCGGCCAGAGGGCTTCGCCCTCTGGACTCCCATTAGGGGGTGATGGTGGCCAAATTCACCCCCTGAAAGGGGCGCAGGTCCAGGGGCGCGCAGCCCCTGGCCTGCGGAGCATGAACCCAAACCACAGCATCAGCCCCCTGGCCTGCGGGGCGCCGGCGGATTCGGCGATCCGTGCCACGGTGGCCGGACTTGGCCCGGCGCTGCGAAGCGGCAACGCCGGACCATTGAATTGACTTTCTCGGATTAGCCCAGCGCCAATTCCCTTCTCGCCAGCTTCGCCGCAGCCGCCATGTTCGCCAGGCTGGCCAGGGTCTCGGGCCAGGCGCGGGTCTTGAGGCCGCAGTCCGGGTTCACCCAGAGCCGCTCCACGGGGATGACCGCCGCCGCCCGGCGCAGCAGCCCGAGCATCTCCTCCGCCGAGGGCACGCGCGGGCTGTGGATGTCCCACACGCCGGGGCCGATCTCGTTGGGGTAGCTGAAGCGCCGGAAGGCCTCCAGGAGCTCCATGCGGCTGCGGCTGGCCTCGATGCTGATGACGTCGGCGTCCATGGCCGCGATCCACTCCACGATCTCGTTGAACTCGCAGTAGCACATGTGCGTGTGGATCTGGGTCCGCGGGTCGGCGCAGCCCACGGCCAGCCGGAACGAGTCCACGGCCCAGCGCAGGTAGCCGTCGCGCTCGCGCGAGCGCAGCGGCAGCCCCTCGCGCAGGGCGGGCTCGTCGATCTGCACGACCTTGAGCCCGGCGGCCTGCAAATCGGCCACCTCGTCGCGCAGGGCCAGCGCGATCTGGCGGCAGGTCTCGCCGCGGGGCTGGTCGTCGCGCACGAAGCTCCAGCACAGGATGGTCACCGGCCCGGTGAGCATGCCCTTCATGGGCTTTTCCGTCAGCGACTGGGCGAAACGGCTCCAGTCCACGGTCATGGGGCCGGGGCGGCTCACGTCGCCGTAGATCACCGGCGGCTTGACGCAGCGCGAACCATAGCTCTGCACCCAGCCGTTCTTGGTGAAGCAGAAGCCTTGGAGCTGCTCGCCGAAGTACTCCACCATGTCGTTGCGCTCCGGCTCGCCGTGCACCAGCACGTCCAGCCCCAGGCGCTCCTGGGTCTCCACGGCGCCGCGAATGGTGTCCTTGAGGAAGGCCTCGTACTGGCCGGGGGTCGTCGCGCCCCTCTTGAACCCGGCGCGGGCGGCGCGCACCTCGGCCGTCTGGGGAAAGGAGCCGATGGTGGTGGTGGGCAGCAGGGGCAGGCCGAGGGCCTCGCGCTGGAGCTCGGCCCGCTCGGCATACGGCAGCGCGCGGGAGAGGGCCTCCGGGCCCGTCTCGGCCATGCGCCGGCGCACCTCGGGGTTCACCACCAGCGGGCTGGCCCGCCGGGCGGCCTGGGCGCGGCCGTTTTCCGCCAGCCACTGCGCGCAGTCCTCGCCCTGGCTCGATTCAAGCCCCTGGGCGCAGTCGGCCAGGTGGCGCAGCTCCAGACACTTCTGCAGCGCGAAGGCCATCCAGCTCTTCTGCTCCGGGGCGAGGCCGTCCTCGCCCTCCAGGTCCACGGGGCAGTGCAGGAGCGAGCAGGACGGGGCCACGAGCACCCTCTCCCCCCCCAGGGCCAGCACGGCGCGGTCCAGAAGCCCCAGGGCGGCCTGCGCGTTCACCCGCCAGATGTTGCGGCCGTCCACCACGCCCAGGGAGAGCGCAGCCAGCGGGTTTAGGTGCGTGAACACGCCCTCCAGCTGCTCCGGGGCGCGCACGAGATCCAGGTGCAGGGCGTCCAGGGGCAGCTCGGAGTACACGTCCGCGTTCTGGCCGACGCCCCCGAAGTAGGTTGCCAGCATGACCTTGGCGGGCGCGGCCGCCGGGAGGATGCGCTCCAGGGCCGCGCGGAAGCGCCGGGGCTGGTCATGGGGCAGGTCCAGGGCCAGCACCGGCTCGTCGATCTGGATCCAGTCGGCCAAGGGCGCGATCTGGCGCAGCAGCTCCACGTAGGCCTCGGCCAGGGCGGGCAGCAGCGCGAAGCGGTCGAACTCCCCGCCCGAGCGCTTGCTCAGGTGCAGGAAGGTGCAGGGGCCCGGCAGCACCGCCTTGACGCGCAGGCCCGCGGCGCGGGCCTCCTCCAGCTGCGCCGCCAGGTCGCTGGCGTCGGGCGTGAAGCCCTGGTCCGCCGAAAGCTCCGGCGCCAGGTAGTGGTAGTTGGTGTCGAACCACTTGGTCATCTCCATGGCCCCGGCCCCTTCGCCCTGGCCGCCACGGGCCATGCGGAAATAGGCGTCCAGGTCGCCGGGCGCGGCCTGGCCGAAGCGCTCCGGCGTGGCCCCCAGGCGCACGGCCATGTCGAGCATGTGGTCGTAGAGCGAGAAGTCGCCCACGGGCACGATGTCGATGCCCGCGCCAACCTGGTCTTTCCAGTGGCGCAGGCGCAGGGAGCGGGCGGCGTCGAGCAGGTCCGCGCGGCTCGATGAGCCCGCCCAGCAGGCCTCCAGCGCCTTCTTGAGTTCGCGGTTCTTCCCCATGCGGGGGAAGCCCAGGGTGTGCGTCAGCATGCAAAAGCCTCCTGTGGTCGGTTTGGCCAGGACCAGGGGGGAGGGACGCAGGCGACGGCAAGCGGCGGGAGAGGACGCCGCGAAACGCGGCGGCCATCGCGCCCAAGGGCGCATCTCCGCTCCTGGCCCATGTCGCGGGGCCTGCGGCATCTTCCCGCTTCGAGGCGTCTTCTGGCTTCCGGGCGGGGGCACGTCCCCCGGCCATGGTGGCCGCGTCCTTCCCAGGCTGGTTCAGGCCCAGTGGTCGCGACCGGCGTTTTTCCCGGTTACAGCAGCGCGTCTGCGACGGATTCGCACCGTCTTCCGTGTCTCGAAGGGTGTCTGGCGAATATCGAGCGATTTCTTCTAGGCGGACGGCCCCGGCACTGTCAAGCCGCCCGCGGCGCGGGACTAGGCCCGGACCACCAGCCGCGTCCCCGCTCCCAGCCGCTCCCGCAGCCTTGCCGCCAGCGCCTCGGACGCGTGCGCGCGCCCCGACGCGGCCAGCCCGGCGTCGGCGCAGCCCTCCGGCTGGAAGGCCTGCAGCGCCCAGGCGAGAGGGGCGGTTCCGCCGGGCAGGGCGGCGATTTGGCCCGCCAGCTCAAGCAGTTCCTCCTCGGACAGCAGCGCCGGGTGCCAGGTGGTGCGCAGCTCGAAGGGCAGGCCCGAGGCGCGCAGCAGCTTCAGGCTCTCCCAGGCGGAGCCAGCGCTTCCCGGCGCGCCGGTGATGCGCTCATACGCTCCGCGCGGGGCCTTCAGGTCCAGGCCGATCCAGTCCGTGAGCGGCAGCGCGCGGGCCAGGGCCTTGGGGTCCAGGCCGCTGGTGTGCAGCCCGACCTCGAAGCCCAGGGCGCGCACCCGCCGCATGGCGTCCGCCAGCCCCGGCTGGAGCAGCGGCTCCCCGCCGGAGAAGACCACGGCGTCCAGCAGGCCCTGCCGGGTTTCCAGCCAGGACACAACCTCGGCCCAGGGGCGTTCCCCCGGCCCGAAGGGCCGCAGGGCCGCGTTGTGGCAGTAGGGGCAGCTCCAGGCGCAGCCCTGGCAGAAGACCACGGCGGCCAGCTTCCCCGGCCAGTCCAGCGTGCTCAAGGGGATGAGGCCGCCCACGGCCAGATCGGCGGCCCCCCCCTCCCGTCCGGAGGGCCTCACGCGGGGAGCTCGTCGCCGCCGTGCGCCGGCTCGCGGAAGCAGATCCGCTCGTCGTACTCGCCCTTCTTGCCGATGTTGAAGGCCGAGCGCGGCCGGTAGTAGCCCATGACGCGGGTCCAGATCTCGCAGTCCTGCTCCCGGCCCTCGCCCGCGCAGGACGGGCAGGTCTTGTGCTCGCCCTCCAGGTAGCCGTGGCTCGGGCACACGGAGAAGGTCGGCGTCACGGTGATGTACGGCAGGGCGAAGCGCGTGAGCGACCGGCGCACCAGCTCCTTGCAGGCGTCGGCGCTGGACACCCGCTCGCCCATGTACAGGTGCAGCACCGTGCCGCCCGTGTACTTGCGCTGGAGCTCCTCCTGCCGGGACAAAGCCTCGAAGGGGTCGTCGGTGAAGCCCACGGGCAGCTGGGAGGAATTGGTGTAATAGGGCTGCTCCGGCGTGCCGGCCTGCAGGATGTCCGGGAAGCGGAGGCGGTCCTCCTTGGCGAAGCGGTAGGTGGTGCCCTCCGCGGGTGTGGCCTCCAGGTTGTACAGGTGCCCGGTCTCCTCCTGGTAGCCGGTGATGCGCGCGCGCAGGTGATCCAGGAAGCGCACGGCGAGCGCGTACCCGGCCCCGGTGGTGATGTCCTCGCTCCCGCCCGCGTTGTCGGCCGTGAAGTTGCGGATCATCTCGTTGACGCCGTTGACCCCGATGGTGCTGAAGTGGTTGCGCAGGGAGCCCAGGTAGCGCTTGGTGTAGGGGAAGAGCCCGGCGTCCATGCGGCGCTCGATCTCCTTGCGCTTGATCTCCAGGCTGGTGCGCGAGATGTCGAGCAGGGCGTCCAGCCGGGCGTAGAGGTCGCGCTCAGTGCCGCGGGAAAGAAAGCCCAGGCGCGCGCAGTTGATGGTGACCACGCCCAGCGACCCGGTCTGCTCCGCGCTGCCGAAGAGCCCGTTGCCGCGCTTGAGCAGCTCCCGCAGGTCCAGCTGCAGGCGGCAGCACATGGAGCGCACCATGTTCGGCGTCAAATCCGAGTTCAGAAAATTCTGGAAATACGGCAGCCCATACTTGGCGGTCATCTCGAAGAGGATGTCCGCGTTGGGGCCGTCCCAGGGGAAATCCTTGGTGATGTTGTAGGTGGGGATGGGGAAGGTGAACACCCGGCCCTTGGCGTCGCCCGCGGTCATGACCTCGATGTAGGCGCGGTTGATCATGTCCATCTCGGCCTGGAGATCGCCATAGGTGAAGGCCATCTCCTCGCCGCCGATGACCGGGCGCTGCTCCCTCAAGTCGTCCGGGCAGGTCCAGTCGAAGGTCAGGTTGGTGAAGGGCGTCTGGGTGCCCCAGCGCGAGGGCACGTTGAGGTTGTAGATGAGCTCCTGGATGCACTGGCGCACCTCGTCGTAGCCGAGCTTGTCCTTGCGCAGAAACGGCGCCATGTAGGTGTCGAACGAGCTGAAGGCCTGGGCCCCGGCCCATTCGTTCTGCAGCGTGCCCAGGAAGTTCACGATCTGCCCCACGGCGCTGGACAGATGCCTGGGCGGCTTGGCCTCCACCTTGCCGGGCACGCCGTTGAGGCCCTCGGTGAGGAGCATGCGCAGGGACCAGCCCGCGCAATACCCGGCCAGCATGTCCAGGTCGTGGATGTGCAGGTCGCCCTCGCGGTGCGCCCGGCCCACCTCCGGCGGGTAGACGTGGTTGAGCCAGTAGTTGGCCGTGACCTTGCCGGAAACGTTGAGGATGAGCCCGCCCAGGGAATAGCCCTGGTTGGCGTTGGCGTTCACGCGCCAGTCCTGCCGGTCCAGGTACTCGTTGATGCTGGCCGCCACGTCCACCACGGTCTTCCTGTCCTGGCGCAGGCGGGCGCGCTGCTCCCGGTACACGCTGTAGGCGCGCATGGTCTTGAAGTGGTTGGCCGAGATGAGCGCCTGCTCCACCGTGTCCTGGATGTTCTCGATGTCCGGCACGCGGCCGGAGAAGCGATGGGAGAGCACCTTGACCACCTGGGCGGTCAGGAGCACGGCCTCGGCGGCGTCGAACTCGCCCGTGGCCGCGCCGGCGCGGCGGACGGCCGAGCGGATCTTGTCGGCGTCGAAGGCGATGGTCTCGCCGCTTCTTTTGCGCACCTGGGCGGGCGGGGCGATGGGCCGCAAGGGCGTGAGAATGGCGGCCGGGGCGCTGGGGGCGGGCTCGGCGAGGGGCTGGGCGGTCTGGGACATGGCGGTCTCCGGCTGGGTTCTGGTTTCGATGACGCGGGGGCCGAAACCAGCGGCCGAGGGGGACCACGCCCGTCGGAACCGCCGCATCGCCCTCCCGCGAGGCGCACGCATCATGCCGCGGGACGCGCGCTGCGCGCGGGGGTCCGGCGGGAGCAGGCAGGTCTTCGGACTTGCGGGCGTTTGCGACCTGCGCCGCCTTCCTCATCCCCCGACTTCCCGGCGCGCGCCAGTGTCTCGCTGTGGGGACTCGTTCCCGTTCACCGCTGCGGGGCAGCTCTGGATTCGCACCAGATTCCCTTTTCACCCGGACCAGTCCGGGCACCAGCTCAACTGCGTATATGGAGCCGGCGAGGGACGAAGTCAAACCCCGGTGCCCCACGCATCCACCTGATTTTACTTGAGCATATCGCGCGGGCGCGGCCGCCGCGGGCGCGGCAACCATCTGGAATCGCGGGGCAATATGTCCGCGCGCCGCTGCCGGCGAAATTTCCTAGAAAAATTCTTGAGTCTTTGGCGCGCGGGATCGCCCTTGGCGGCGACCACCCGGCAAGGCGGGCCAAAACGGCTGCGGTCCGCGGAATGCCGCCTGAAGAGGGTGCGCGATTCGCGGTGTCGGCGCGACGTGGCCAGGTCTCCGGCATGTCGTGCCGCGAAAGCCGCATTCGTGTTCCCCGCGACCTTCGAAACAGCGCCCGGGGCGCCCGTGTCTTTGGCGCAGGCTCCGCCCAATCATCCGCCCGGCGAGGAGGGACTCATTTCCCCAGGCCGGGTCCAGGGGCGAGAAAACCCCGAAGGGGGCCGCCGGGCGCCTCCTCTCACAACGCCGCCGGCCGGTCGATCCACTTGCCCACCACCGGGGCCACGTAGCCGGCGAAGCGTTCGAGCAGCGCGTCCGGCGTGGCCGCGGCCAGCAGCATCCCGCGGTGTTCGGAGCGCATGAAGCCCTGGCCCACGGAGTGGTCGAGGAAGGCCATGAGCCCGTTGTAGTAGCCGTCCACGTTGAGCGCGCCGCAGGGCTTTTTGTGGAACCCGAGCTGCGCCCAGGTCAGGATCTCGCAGAGCTCCTCCAGGGTGCCCAGGCCGCCGGGCAGGGCGATGAAGGCGTCGGACAGCTCGGCCATGAGCGCCTTGCGCTCGTGCATGGAGGCCACCACGCGCAGCTCCGTGAGGCCGAGGTGCGCGACTTCCTTTTTCTTGAGCGCATCCGGGATGATGCCGATGACGCGGCCGCCGGCCTGGAGGGCGGCGTCGGCCAGTGCGCCCATGCAGCCCACGTTGGAGCCGCCGTAGACCGTGGTCAGGCCGCGGCGGGCCAGCTCCGCGCCGAGATCCTTGGCGGCCTGCAGGTAGGCCGGGCTCCCGCCGGGGTTCGAGCCGAGAAACACGCAGACGCTTCGCATGGGGGGACTCCTGTGGTGGATGCGGGGAATCAGGCCATCTGGTCGCGCAGCTGGCGGAAGATGTCCTGGAGTTGCGCGGGTGTGGCCTCGGCCTCGTTGATGCGCATGCGCCGGATGAGGCCCACGAGGTTGCCGCGCGGGGTGGTGGTGCGCTCGAACACGATCTCGCGCCTTTGGGCGCGGCCCAGGGGGATGGCGCAGGCCCAGGCGCCGTCGGCCTCGGCGAACCAGTCGGCCCGGGCCTCGGGCGAAAGCGTCTCCACCAGCCGGCGCACGCTCTGGCCGCCGGGCAGGCCCAAAAAGTCGCCGCGGTCGGAGCGGATCACCACCGGCAGGTCCAGGAAGGCCTCCTCGGGCCGGACGGGCGCGGCGAACGGCGGCTCCGGCCTGGGCTCGCGCCGCAACGCATAGGACGCCACCGCACCCGCGCCGCCATGCACCGTGACGATCTTCCGCGCCGTCACCACCCCCCCTTCGGGGTTCAGGGGTGTTGGCGGCGCGGGCGGGGGCTCGGTGGCGGGCGGGGAGAGCGGCTCGGCTTCCGGCTCCGGGTCGGGCGCGGCTTCGGGTTTGGGCGCGGGCGGCACGGCGGAAGCCGGCGCAGGAGCCGGCATGCCGGCGAGGCGCGCGGCGCGCAGCTCGGCCAAGAGCTCGGCCACCAGGGTCTTGGACGCGGCCTCCAGGGTGGCCAGGTTGCGCACCTCGGCCTCAAGCTGCTCGATGCGCTGGCGCGCGGCCTCCTGGGCCTCGGCCAGGGCGCGCAGCTGCGGGGCCAGGGCCTCGTCCGGGGGCGCGGCACAGGCCTGATGGCCGGCAAGCTGGCGCGATATCGATAAGCGGCGATTCTGTGGATATTCTTTAAATTCGGTACGTAATGCCTTGGCTACTTGCGAAATCGACAAGCCTTCCGCGAAGCGGTCGCGGATATTCAGGCACACGGCCAGGGCCTCGGCATGCAGGCGCACGGGCTTGCCCTCCCGGGCCACGGGCAGGAACGCGGGAAATTTGGACCGGTAGCTCTTGATGGTGGTTTCCGACACCCCGAGCAGCCTGGCCAAGTCCCGATGCGTGTACGTCCGCGCGTGCATGAGC
>Ga0209467_1003245_pt1 | contig 10752 bp, 8 predicted proteins | sample Higcelwee11metaG_FD_187175 | JGI IMG/M metagenome (GOLD analysis project Ga0209467, IMG submission 187175) | Freshwater pond sediment microbial communities from the University of Edinburgh, under environmental carbon perturbations - High... | ecosystem: Environmental > Aquatic > Freshwater > Pond...
ATATGACGTTCAATTACTTCAATCACGAAGTCAGTGTCGGATACATATTTTGCAATCTCAAGTTTTTTTGTTTTACCGGCATATTTTTCATCACGGATTTCTTTTTTCATCACACCTTCACGAACAGTTGCCATTTGTGGGCGACAATCCGGGTTCACAATGGTAGCAACGATATTACCGCCAAAGGCAGGACGGATCTGATACAATAAATCATTGTATATTTTTCCGGCTTTTTTATCTTCGTAAGCTCCGATTTCTAATGACGTACAGTCGGCAGTTAATCCGCTGAACAATGCAGAAGAAACGCGGGGACCCAAATCACGACCGATGGAAGTAGCTCCCATCAATGCAATCTGAGGTTTTTCTTCTTTAAAAAGATTGACTAATACCGATGTGTGCGGAAGGGTAGTATAAGGCGATAAACGTTTGTCATCGGCCAAATATAAAGTGTCAACGCCATAAGGAAAAACCTGCTGTCCGATTTTATCTAATTGATAACCGATGGCAACAGCTTCCAGTTTGCATTTTTGCTGATCTGCCAGTTTACGGCCTTTGGTCAGCAACTCAAGACTAACATCACCAACGATGCCATCTTCAATTTCTAAATATACAAATATATTGTTCATGGTACTTATCCTATCGTGTGGTTAGCAATTAATTCCTTCATTAAATCTTCTATTTCAGCATCAGCGGCAGTGAGTTTTTTACTTTCTTTTGCTGTGAAAACAACGTTTTCAATTTGCTTAACTTTGGTAGGAGAACCACTTAATCCAAGCCATTTAGCTTCATGCTCAATGTCAGACACGCCCCACTCTGCGATGTTAAGATATGGATGGGTTTGATAGAAGTCAGTATAATCTGTTGAAGATTCCTGCCTTTCTGTTGTTGTTTTGGCATTTTTGTATTTCAGGGTAAGTTTTGCATGTCGTGGACGACAATTAGCTGCTGAGCTGTTGACTGTTATCACCATTGGAACAGGACCTTTCACCACTTCCACGCCTCTTTCGAGTCGACGTTTAACAGTGATTTTTCCGTCGGTTAAATCTAAAATTTCTTCAGCATAAGTAATTTGAGGGAGACCTAATTTCTCGGCAACCTGTGGACCAACCTGAGCTGTGTCACCGTCGATAGCCTGACGACCACAAACGATAATGTCCACTTTGCCTATTTTGCGTATGGCAGCCGCTAAAGCATAAGATGTTGCCAGCGTATCTGAACCGGCAAATTCACGGCCACTCAGCAGATAACCGCCATCGGCTCCGCGATACATACTCTCCCTGATGATTTCGGCAGCACGGGCAGGGCCCATCGTCAGCACGTGAACCTGTGCTCCTTCAATTTTTGATTTTAAACGAAGTGCCTGTTCGAGTGCGTTCAAATCTTCGGGATTGTAGATAGCAGCAAGCGCAGCACGGTTTACCGTACCATCTGCTTTCATGGCATCTTTCCCAACATTACGCGTATCGGGCACTTGTTTTGCAAGTACAACAATGTTAAAACTCATTTGCGTATTATTTTGGTTTGTTTATGTGATTGATTCAATGGATTTAGTCGTTTTGCGTGACTCGGCATAATCAAAACAAGTTTTGCTTCTGCTCTCGCTACTTAAAACGTTCAATTATATGAGTCATTATCCCCTCAGTTTTCTTTAAAAAAGAGAAAATGGGATGCTTTGAAAAAAGCCGTACAAAAATAGCAGTTTTTATTTAAGATACAATTATTTATTGCACATATTTGAATTTATGTGCATAAAAATTAAGGACTTCTTTTTCTTCTTTTGCTTTTTTAGACTTGTGGAATAAAACCAAATTGCTTTGATATGTCAAAAATAAGCTGTTTTGTAATTTATCAAGCCTCATTAACTTCTCTAACTTCACTAACTTCCAAATATTTAATTTGATTTTTTTTGATAAACATCAATTTATACAAAATAACGCGGGACTTTTCACAAAGTCCCGCGTTATAAATAGGTATTAGTTTTTTTAAGGTATAAAAAAGATTGTGTTGTTTAGTTAACGATTGCAAAGAAAGAGGGATTTTGGATGGCAACCAAACGAAAAAATATGTTTTACAACCTGTTTTTGCCTGTTTCTTGGATTTTCAGTCAAAAAAACAGCTTTTTATGATAATGAAAGACCAAATAAAGGTATTTTGAAAAAATCAGTATCTTTGTTGTGCAAAAATAATGTGCAATGATAAGAAAAATATCTTTATTAATAGTAATTGTAATGGCATTTTCGTGTCGGCAGGAGGCAAAAACGGTTGTGAGTAAGGAAGTTCCTGTTGTAGTTCCGGTTTTTTCAGCCGACTCGGCTTATCGTTTTATTGAGCAGCAGGTAGATTTTGGTCCCAGGGTGCCAAATACCGATGCACATAGGGCTTGTGCAGATTATCTCGTCAATACATTAAAAAGTTTTGGAGCAGATGTCACCGGGCAAAAAGTAAAACTCCGGGCATTCAATGGAGACATACTTAATGCGAATAATATCATTGCTTCATATAAACCTGAGGCAAAACAGCGGATTTTACTTTTTGCACACTGGGATACACGTCCATGGTCGGACCATGACCCTGATCCTGCAAACTACAATAAACCGGTACTCGGAGCGAATGATGGAGCGAGCGGTGTAGGCGTTTTGCTTGAAATAGCCAGAAATATCGGGATCTCGTCTCCACGAATGGGTGTTGATATAATATTTTTTGATGCCGAAGATTATGGTGCACCCGAGAACTTCACGGGTAACGCGGAAACTTCATGGTGTCTGGGATCGCAACATTGGGCAAAAAATCCCCATGTTAATTCATATATTGCACGGTTTGGGATATTGCTTGATATGGTGGGTGCCCCGGATGCAACTTTTTACAGGGATCAGATTTCTGAGCATTATGCCGCTAGTGTAGTCAGCAAGGTGTGGGATAAAGCATCAGATCTGGGTTTTGAAAAATATTTTATTAACAAAGCTGGAGGTGCAATTACCGATGATCATCTATATATTAATCAGATTGCCGGTATTCCCAGTATTGATATCATCCATTATAATCCAAATAACCAACATGGTTTCGGCGATTATTGGCATACGGTAAATGATGATATGCACAATATTGATAAACAAACGCTTTTTGCAGTCGGCACCACGGTGATGCAGGTAATTTATAATGAATATTAATAGATAACCACATTAGTCACATAAGTAAACATTAGTATTTGGTTGAAAATAAAGATATTAATTCATATTTCTCTCAATAGTTAAAGCTTATGTTTTCTTATGTGACTAATGTGGTTAAAAAGTAAGTCAATGAAGTTCAAAAAAATAGCAGTAAAAATCGGCAGCAATGTCCTGACCAGATCCGATGGAACGCTGGATATTACCCGCATGTCGGCATTAGTGGATCAGATAGCGGTATTGCATAAAAAAGGAGTGGAAATAGTGCTTGTTTCATCCGGGGCGGTTGCGTCGGGAAGAAGCATTATGGGACTGAACAAAAAGATGGATGTGTTGGATCAGCGCCAGCTTTTTTCTGCTGTCGGTCAGGCAAAGCTAATCAATCATTACTGGGATTTGTTTCGCGATCATGGGATAACGGTCGGGCAGGTGCTGACAACCAAGGAGAATTTCAGTAGCCGTCGCCATTACCTTAATCAGCGTAACTGCATGAAGGTAATGCTCGAAAATAAAGTCATTCCCATCGTCAATGAAAATGATACAGTTTCCGTTTCGGAGTTGATGTTTACCGATAATGATGAACTTTCCGGTTTGATTGCATCGATGATGGATATGGAGGCGCTCATCATTCTGAGTAATGTGGATGGTATTTTTAACGGATCACCTAATGCACCGGGCGCAAGTGTTATCCGGGAAATTAAAAAAGGAGAGGATGTCACTGATTTCATCCAATCTTCAAAATCATCTTTTGGTAGAGGAGGTATGGCAACAAAAACTTCTATTGCCCGGAAAATTGCCGACGAAGGCATTGATGTTTTCATCGCCAATGGAAAGTCTGACAATGTTCTTGTAAGATTATTGGATAAAAAAGGAGAGGTAATCTGTACTCGTTTTGTGGCCTCTTCCGATTCTGTATCGTCCGTAAAAAAATGGATTGCTCACAGCCAGGGGTTTGCCAAAGGAGAAATTCACGTCAACGAAAATGCCGCCAAAGCCCTTGTCGGCGATAAGGCCGTGAGTTTACTTGCCGTAGGCGTTACAAAAATCGTCGGTGAATTTGAAAAAGATGATATCGTTAAAATCATTGATGAAAAAGGAAAATCACTTGGCGTGGGTAAAGTGCAGTACGATAGTGAAAAAGCTTGTGAGATAATAGGTAAGAAAAATCAGAAACCTTTAGTGCATTGTGATTATTTGTATTTGGAATAAAACCGACCAAACCAACCTCTCAAAAGTGAGAGGATAATTATAACTAACCATAAAAAATTTATTTGTATGAAAACAGAAGAAATCAAAGCGCTGTTTATGCAATTTGAATCAGCAGCGTCTGAATTAGAAGGAATTGAATGCTGGAGCGCCAGAGAATTGCAGGGATTATTGGGTTACAGCAAATGGGAGAATTTTGAAAAAGTGATTCAAAAAGCAAAAGAATCATGTATTCAGGTAGGCGAAAAAACAATCGATCATTTTCCTGACGTCAGGAAAACGATACTGATGCCCAAAGGAGCTGTAAAAGAGATAGATGAAGTACTTCTTACTCGTTATGCCTGCTATTTAATTGCACAAAACGGCGACAGTCGCAAGCCGGAAATTGCATTTGCCCAGAATTATTTTGCCGTCCAGACCCGTAGAGCTGAAGTAATTGAAGAAAGATTGCTGGAATATGAACGGGTAAAAGCCAGAGAGAAGTTAAGTCAAACCGAAAAGCAATTATCACAGATACTGTATGAGCGGGGAATTGATAATAAAGGGTTTGGTCTTATACGATCGAAAGGAGATGAGGCGTTGTTTAGATTGAAAACAGTTCAACTAAAACGAAAGTTGGGCATTCCGGATAGTAGACCACTTGCCGATTTTCTTCCGACAATTAGCATTAAAGCCAAAGATTTTGCAGCAGAAATGACAAGCGTAAATGTTCAGAGTAAAAATCTTGAAGGACAGGATCCTATAGAAAAAGAACACGTGGATAATAATACTGCTGTTAGGAAAATGATGATTGATAGAGGGATAGTTCCGGAGAACCTTCCTCCGGCAGAAGATGTAAAAAAAGTCCAAAGAAAATTGGACGGAGATGATAAAAAGATGTTGAAAGTTTTGAAGAAGAAATAATAAATACCATGCATATGCCCATCATATGACATATATATTAATGAAACAGAAAATTATGAACTGGAAACAAAACGCTCTCGCCGCATCCCGCTCTCTCAATATGGTGGACGACGAGACAATCAATAAAATATTACTTTCTTTGGCTGATGAAGCCATTACCCAAACAGAAGTTATTCTCAAAGAAAATACGAAAGATCTGGCTGCGATGGAGCAGTCGAATCCTATGTACGACAGGTTGTTGTTGTCGAAAGAAAGAATAGAAGGGATAGCCTCGGATATCCGTAATGTGGCGACTTTGCCTTCTCCCCTCGCAAAAGTAAAAATGGAAATCGACCGCCCGAACGGCATGAAGATCACGAAAGTCAGTGTGCCTTTCGGGGTAATTGGCATTATCTATGAAGCGCGTCCCAATGTCAGTTTTGATGTGTTTTCGCTCTGTCTCAAATCCGGCAATGCCTGCGTGCTCAAAGGAGGAACGGATGCGTATAACTCAAATGCGGCTATCGTCAAAGTCATTCAATCGGTATTGGGGAAATTCGGATTGGATGAAAATACAGTAACGTTGTTGCCCGCCGGTCGCGAAGCTACCGCAGATCTGATGAATGCAGTGGGTTTTGTCGATATGATTATCCCAAGGGGAGGAAAAGGTCTGATTGATTTTGTGCGTGACAATTCTAAAATACCGGTTATAGAAACCGGTGCCGGCATCTGTCATACCTATTTTGATGCTTCCGGCGATCTGGAAAAAGGCAAATCCATCATCTTTAATGCTAAAACAAGGCGTGTAAGTGTGTGTAATGCGCTTGATTGTCTGGTGATTCATGAAAGCAGATTGGCTGATTTGCCCGAACTGTGTGCAAAACTGGCTGAAAAAGAGGTGATCATTTATGCTGATGAAAAATCTTTTTCAATATTGAAAGAAAAATATTTTTTATTGAAAAAAGCTGATACTGAAAGTTTTGGAACTGAATTCCTGGATTATAAAATGTCGGTAAAAACCGTTGCTTCTATTACTGATGCTATTGCTCATATTTCGGAATACAGTTCAAAACACAGCGAATGTATCATCAGTGAAGATAAAAAAAATATTGATATTTTCGATAAAATGGTAGATGCAGCCTGCGTTTACACGAATGTGTCCACAGCTTTTACCGATGGTGCTCAGTTTGGACTTGGTGCCGAGATTGGTATCAGTACCCAGAAATTGCATGCCCGCGGGCCGATGGCTTTGGAGGAGCTTTGTTCGTATAAATGGATCATCAAAGGAAGCGGTCAAACACGATTGTAAACCTAATTGTTATCCGCTGAGTATGTTACAATTAAATTATTTTTAATTTTTTTTGCATATTCGGAAATATTTGTTTTCCTTTGTGCTCAAGAATGCGTAATGTATCGCAAGGTTATTCTGAATTTACCCTCTTAAGGCAGGTTTTGTTCTAACCAATACGTTTGTTTATGCTGTTCTTAAATGGTTAATTTATTCATTTTATTTTTTATTTTTTTATGAACATTTATGTAGGTAACTTAAGTTACAGAGTCCGTGAAAATGACCTGCAAGGGGTTATGGCTGAATATGGCCAGGTTCAATCTTGTAAAATCGTTAAAGATCGTGAAACCAACAAATCAAAAGGTTTTGCTTTCGTAGAAATGGATGATGCAGGAGCTGAAAAAGCGATTGCAGAATTGAATGGTGCTGACCTTGATGGTCGTACTATGGTTGTTAAAGAAGCCAGACCAAAAGCCTAACAAACTTTCTGATTCAAGAAATTAACTTCTGTTGTCCCCGTGATGACAGAAGTTTTTTAATTTATATACATGACGTTAAACGGATTATCAAAAGAGCCCGGCCTGGGATTGAAAACGATACAGTTGGTTTTATTGACCATTGTGTCCGCCCTGATTTCTTTATTATTGTCCTCGTTGATTACAGGGGGTGATCTCAGCCGGATAAGTGCAATGAAGACAGCACAGTTATTCCAGTCTGTTGGGTTATTTGTCATTCCTCCTTTTTTGTTGGCGTTTTTCTGGAGTTCGCAACCCTTTACATACCTTCGGATTAACCGTTTACCAAGCTTTAAAAGTGCAATTTTCGCGATTGTCGTCATGATTGCAGCTATTCCTGCCATCAATTCGTTGGGAGAACTGAATCATGCCGTCAGGTTTCCGGATTTTTTATCTTTTTTAGAAAAGTATATGATGGAGATGGAAGCAAAAGCGGAGGAACTGACCCATAAAATGCTGGCAGTAAGTTCTATTCCTGATTTGCTGATTAATATTGGTTTGATTGCTATCATTCCTGCAGTTGGCGAAGAGCTTTTTTTCAGGGGAATTATTCAACGTATGCTTCAGGATAAGTTGAAAATGCATATGGCCGTTTGGATTACAGCATTTATTTTCAGCAGCATTCATTTTCAGTTTTATGGTTTTATCCCACGTTTGCTGATGGGCGCTTTCCTTGGTTATCTTTATGTGTGGACAAATAACCTTTGGGTGCCGATATTGGCACATTTTACCAATAATGCTTTGGCGGTAGTTTTTTTCTATTTGAAAAATACCGGACAAACAACTGTAGATCTCGAAAATATCGGTAATTCGGAAACATATATGGTAGGGATGATCAGTATGGTAACAGTAGCGGTGCTGATATACTTTTTCAGGCCAAAAATATCCGTATCTTCCTGATTTCTTATTTATTTGTTGACAGTTCGTCTCTCTCTCACTATCAATAAAGCCTCCTCCTTCAAATCCGCCGGTAATTCAATTGCTCTGAGTTGCAGACTTCTCAGCCAACCGGCAACATCGCTTTCTTTCAGGGTGTAGAATACTTCTGAGAATTGCTTTTTCTGAGCTTCTGTATATTCTGATGGATTCGTTTTCGTCATCGTATCAAGCTCATCATCATCATAATAGATGATTTCACAATCCGGACTTAGCAATGAATCGCGGTCGCAGACTTCGTGAGCTCCACAACATTCTTCATCTATCTGAATGTTTATTTCAACTTCTTCCTGCTTCTTTTTGCGGTTCAAATATGTAACCAACATCAACAAAGCACCAAACACAACCAATATAATTATCAATACCCACATATCCTATTTCCTCTTTGAATTAAAAAATCACCGCAAAATTAGTTAATTGTAGTTGAAATTAGCTATTTTTGTAAGTTAAAAATACAATAGAAAATGCTTTTTTAAGTTTTAAACGAAGTAGTTTTAAACTTGATAACTATTCTTAATCTGTCGACAATTTGAAATCAGGAATAACATATCTTTTTATCTCTTTTTTGATGATAATTTTTCTGGCAGGATGTGCTACGAATAAGAACACACCCGTCAGCCGTGCCATGTTGTCGTTAAACACCCGTTTCAATGTACATTTCAACGGAAGAATCAGTTATGAAGAAGGATTAAAAGCAATCAATGAAACCAACAAGGATGATTATGGGCTCATTATACCAATGTATCCTATCAGCAATCATGCAAATGCAGCGGCGGCAACTTCACAGTTGAACCGGACCATAGAGAAATGCAGAAAAGCGATTAAAACCCGCTCGATGAAAATAAAGCCGAAGTATAACAGGAGAAAAGCATCGGATCCTGCTATCAGGGCTTTTATGAAGCAGGAAGAATACAATCCTTTCATGCCCGAAGTGTGGATGTTGCTGGCGAAGGCAGAGTTTCACAAAGCAGATTTTTTGGGAGCGGTGGGAACATTTAATTATATTGCCCGTCATTTTCCTGAAAATATTGATTTGGGAGTTGCATGTCAGTTGTGGGTGATTCGTTCGTATGCCGAGCTCGATTGGATTTATGAAGCGGAAGATTTATTTTCAAAACTGAATCAGAAAAGTCTGAACGGTGATAATGTGGCTTTGTATGCTGCCGTTTATGCGGATTTATTGTTGAAAAAACATCAGTATAAAGAAGCGATACCTTACCTGGAAATGGCGTTTAAAAAAGAGAAAGATAAAAGTATGAAACTTCGGTTCTCTTTTCTGTTGGCACAGCTTTATCAGCAAACAGGAGATGTCCGGAGTGCTTACAATGCGTATTCGGAGTTGATAAAATTGAGTCCTCCTTTCGAAATGGCTTTCAATGCAAAGATTAACAGAGCAGGTCTTTTTATCGGAAATATGGAGGAAACCAGAAGGGAGTTGCACAAGATGATCCGGAATTTTAATCATAAAGATTATCTGGATCAGTTGTATTATATGATAGGTAAATCATATTTGCACGAAAAAGATACCGCTAAAGCGTTGGATTATTTTCAGCAGGCTGTCGAAAACAGTACACGTAACGGCGTTGATAAAGCAGTTGTACTTATTGCCATGGGGGATTTGTATTATGAAAAGCAGCAATATGTCAAAGCACAGCCGGCATATGATGAGGCTTCGAAGATAATAACCGTTGAAAATCAGGATTACGGAAGGGTTTCGAAAAGAGCAGAGATGCTTGCCGAGTTGGTTGTTCAGCATGAGATTGTGGTGTTACAGGACAGTTTGCAGCGACTCTCGGCCATGCCGCACGAGGAGCGGATGAAGAATATTCTGGCCTACATAGCTAAAATTGAGGCTGAGGAAAAACTTGCAGCCGAGCGGGAAGCAAAGTTACAGGAACTGAATGAACAGAATGAAAATATGGCGGAAAACAATATGCCCCCAACCCAGATTGGGGCAAATAACCCCAATCAACAGGGTGAATGGTACTTTTATAATCCTGCTCTGATCAGGAGTGGTCAGGCCGAGTTCATCAATAAATGGGGAAGAAGAAAATTGGAAGATAACTGGAGGCGATTGAATAAATCTGCGGTACTTTTTGCTGATGATACTTCCGACAGCATCAATCCTGATGCGGTTAGTCCTGATTCATTAGTTGCGGATAGTGCTGTGGTTGATAGTGTCGTGCAGATTGCGGATAATAAAACCCCCGAGTATTATCTGAAACAGATTCCGGAAACGAAAGAACAATTGGCAAGGTCAAGTCAGATTTGGTCGGAAGCACTTTTCAGGATGGGGCAAATTTATAAGGACAAGCTGGAGGATTTTCCATTGTCAATAGCAACTTTTCAGGATTACCTGCAGCGGTTTCCCGAATACGAATCGGTACCCGAAGCGTATTATCAGTCGTATTTAATGTACATTAAGCTTGGAAACAAAATAGAAGCTGAAGTGCTCCGAAACAAGCTGATTCAGCAATATCCCGATTCAAAATATGCGCAGTTGCTGTTACATCCGGATTATGTGGAAACCAAACAGCAAATGTTTGTCGAGCAGGATTCGCTTTACAGGCTTACCTATATTGCTTTCAACAAAAGTGACTTTCCGACGGTATTTTCCAATGTGGACTATATTGCCGGGAAGTATCCGCTGAACACACTGATGCCGAAATTTATGTTCCTGAAAGCCTTAAGCATAGGGAAAACGCAGGATCAGGGTAGTTTTGAAACATCACTCAATGATTTGTTGAAATCACTTGCTATC
>Ga0209467_1003248_pt1 | contig 10739 bp, 8 predicted proteins | sample Higcelwee11metaG_FD_187175 | JGI IMG/M metagenome (GOLD analysis project Ga0209467, IMG submission 187175) | Freshwater pond sediment microbial communities from the University of Edinburgh, under environmental carbon perturbations - High... | ecosystem: Environmental > Aquatic > Freshwater > Pond...
TCAACCATCGCCCAGGCCGGGGCACGTTCTGGCAAAATCGTCGCTGTCGCCTCTTTCTCCTTCGCTTTTCCGTGTTTTTAACCTTGACTTTTTGCCTTGACTGAATCAAATCTCAGTTTGAAAAATATAAATAGTATAGAATTTTTCCCGGCATTTTCATGTCTGTTGCCAGATCTCCTTGCGGCTCCCCCACTGCGCCGCGAGGACTCGCAACGACGGCCTCTTTCCAGGCCTTTTGGATTAGGGGGACAACAGGGGCTCATGTGAATCTGAAGCAACGGCTCACCTCCACAGAGAATCTGCTGCGGTCCATCCGCAACGGGGAAGCCTTTGCATCCGGCGCAGAAGGCCGGGGCGATTCAAAAAAAGGTGCGCAGCAGGGTTCCATCTGGACCCGGCGCATTTCCCTGGGCGACATATTCACAGGGCTCATCCGCCGCCAAAAAAACGCCTCCACCCAAGCCGACGAGGCTCCCGCCATCGCGCAGACACCCGCCGCGCCACGCAAAGGCGCACCCGACAGGGCACCGGCTTCCGCCGCCCCGTCATCAGCCACACCCGCCGCGGCGCTTGCCGCTCCCGTTCCGAAGTCCGCCGCGCCGAAGCCGTTCTGGACCCGCCAGTTCAACTTCAAGCGCAGCGGCAAGGCGCTCAACATCGGCGTCAGCGTCTCCGGCCCAACCCTGTGCATCGCCGTGGTCCACAACTCCGGCCCAAGCATCGCCGCCACGCGGCGCTTCCCCATGGAGCCGGACCAGGCCCCCGGGGAAAGCGGGTTTGCGGCCTTTTGGCAAGCCTGCCTCGCCTCCATGAACTACGCGGGGGTTGCGGCCGATGTATGGGCCGTGCTGCGCTCCGCCGACCTGGACCTCAACGTGCTGAGCGTTCCCAAGCTTGCAGGGGGCAAGCTCGACGCCGCCGTTTACTGGACTCTGCAAAAAGAAAAGAAATTCGCCGAGGCCGAGTACATTCTGGATTATCTCGTCATGGGCCCCACGGCAGACTCCAAGACGCCCAAGCTCGACGTGCTGACCTGCCTGGCCCGCCGGGCCGATGTGGAGCGCCTGCGCGACAGCTTCCGCGAAGCGGGCACGCCCCTGGCGGGCATTACGGCCATTCCCAACGCCTTTCTGGGTCTCTACCGCCGCGCCGGGGCCCCCACCGGGTTCACCCTCGCCGCCAACATCCACGTGGAGCCGGACTTTTCAGCCATCGGCCTCTACACCAAGGATCACCTGCTCTTCAGCCGGTTCATCCGCTCTGGCGCGGGCAGCATGGCCGACACCCTGGTGGACCACTTTCAGGAACAGGCCAAGCCCAAGGCCATGCCCATGGACGACCTGGAACTGCCGCTTCCCGGCGCCCCGGCCCCCTCAGCCTCCGCCGGTGGTGCGCCGCTCACCCAGCAGTTGGACGGCATCCAGGCGCAGGCCCTGCTGCGCCACGTGCTCCTGGGCGCGCCCAAGCCCGACTTCGCCTCCCCGGGGCACCTGCTCACCCCCGCGCAAATGATCGACATCATCGCGCCGGCCATCGAGCGTCTGGCGCGCCAGGTGGAACGCACCCTCGACTACTACGCCAGCAGCCAGCAACTGCGCTGCGACGCCCTGCACCTGAGCGGCGACATCTTCGCCTCCGACGCCATCGCCCAGTCCCTGGCCGGCCAGCTCGGCTTCACCTCCGTGGTGTTCGATGCCACGCGCATCGTCAAAGGCGGCGACACGACTGCCCCGGACGACCGCATGAGCATGGCCCCGGCGCTGGCCGCCGCTCTTTCCCCGGCCGGCAAGGGCATCAACCTGCTGTCGAACTACAAGGTGCGCACCGCGCAAGAGGCAAAGCGCGCCGTCACCAGCAGCCTTATCCTCGGCCTGGCGGCGCTCATGCTGGTCATTGGCGGCGGCGGCCTGGTGCTCGACAAACGCGTTTCGGCCAAGAGCCGCGAGCTTGACGCGCTCAAAACCCAGCGAGCTTCCCTGGGGCCCGCCGTCGACGAGGCCACGCTGCTGGCCAGTGTGAATCTCTTCAAAATGCGCCAGCAAGGCCTGCGCGAAACAACAGCCCGCATGCTGGCCTCCGCCGCCCTTGCGGAAATAGCCCTGCGGACCCCGGAAGGCGTCCGGCTCCTGAGCTTCACCGTGGACTATCCGAACGCCGAACCGGCGGATGCGGGCGCGGCCAAGGCGCAAGCCCCGGCACCAGCCCCGGCCAAGGCCCCCCCCGGAGCGGAATCGGCCAACGGCAGCGTGCTTGTCGAAGGCATCGTCACCGGCGACAAGGCCCAGTTTGACGGCACTCTCTCGCGCTTCGTGCTCGATCTCCAGACCTCGCCCCTTTTCGCCGCGCCCACGGTCAACGAGACCGGCATCAAGGAACTCGGCAGCGGCACGCAGGTGCTCTATTTCAGCTTGCGCCTGGGGGTAAAGTAATGGCCCTGGCCCTTGGCGTGAACCTCGCCATGACGAAAGAGCTCAAGCAGCTTGCCATGCGCGTCGCCATCGGCGTGGTGCTCTTCCTGGTTGCCACATACGCCCTGATCGGCATACCGATTCTGGAGAACCGCAAGCTCGACGCAGCCATCATTGCGGAGAAGGCGGCCATAGGCCACAGGCAAAAGCTCATGCCGATTTTGGCCAGCATGAGCTTCGGCGCAGACAACGCCACCCTGACCGGAATGCTTGCTCCGAAGGGTGAGCCGATGCCCCGCGCACAGGCCTACCGCGCCACGGAAGAGCTTGCGGGCATTGCCGCCGCAGCGGGCATGGAGACCCTTGACGTTTCCCTGAATACCGCCAGCATGGGGGCCGGGGGCGACACCCTGCAGGTGCAGGGGGTTTTCGGCGGGCAGATCGAGGGCGTTTACGAACTGCTGCTCGCCGTTGGACGCATGCAATGCCTTGCGCACGTAGAGCGCGTGGAAATACGCGCCGTGGACGGACGGCTTGAAATGATGCTGCTTTTGCGCGTGCGCCTCGGCGGCTGATGCGCGCCGGAGCGGCGGCCCAGCCGGGCCGGCGCCGATGAACAACGAGACGGAGTGCTTCGACAGGCATGGAGAAACGGGAAAAATACATGCTCGGCATCATGGCCGCCACTGCCGTGGTGGCCGGCGTGATGTTTTTCTCCGGCCGTGAGGACAAAGCCGCTCCGGGGGCAGACCCCGCGGCGCAGATCAACATGGACGAGCTGGCGCGCACGGTGGACCAGGCCAAGCTGGCCGCACCGCAGATGTACGCCCTTTCGCTGCTGGCCCAGAACGCCACGGCGAACCCGTTTTATGGCGGCAAGGCGGGCCTTTCGCAAGATGACGCGGGCCAGGGCGACGGCGAGGAGCTTGTGTACAGCGGCTATATCAGAATCGGGCAAAAGGTGTTCGCCGTCATAAACGGCATCGAATATGCCTGCGGCGACAAATTGGCCGAGGGCGGCTACGTGGTCCAGGCAATCGACAAGAACACCGTGCTTCTGGAGCGAACGGATGGCTCCAGCGGCCGCAAGTTCACACGGCGCGTTCCTCTGGTGGAGGACGAAACGGACAAGATCCGCATACGGGTGGTCAAAAAACGATGAACCGAAAGCCAACCAAAATTCTGGGACCGCTGGTCGCGCTTTTGGCCGTTCTGCTTTGGAGCTGCGCCTCGCACAAGCCCGAGACCACACCAGTGGAGGACTCTGCCGAGACCTGGCGCGCCATGGAAAAGCAGTCCCAAGGGCATTCCCCGCGCGGCAAGTTCCTGCTGGCCGAGCCGCCGGTGGTCATAGACGCCCCCGGCAAAAGCAGCCAGCAACTGCGCGCGGCCCAGCCAGCCCTGCCCACAACGCGCATGAGCCTGCGCATGCACAACGCCGAGGTTGTGGCCGTGCTGCAGGCACTTTCCCGCGCTGCGGGCAAAAGCGTCGTCATCAGCCCCGGCGTCACCGGGACCCTCAATGTCAACATAGTGGAGCGCCCCTGGGACGAGATCTTCACCGGCATTCTGGCCGCCAACAAACTCACCTACAACTTCGAGGGCGACACCATCCGCGTCATGGCCGCCTCCGACATGGAAGGCGCGCTTGAGCTTGCCACCATACGCCGCAAGACCATGGCCGAACGCACGGCCAGCCTGAAGGAAGAACCGCTGGTGACCAGCGTGGCCAAGGTGCGCTTCGCCGACGCCAAGCTGCTGCAAAAAACCATAGAGGCCACGCTCTCAAAAGACAGCACCAACAAGCCCGTGGGCAGCGTCCAGGTGGACGACCTGACCAACTCGCTCATCATCCAGAGCGTGGAGCCGGACATATCCAAGGTCACCAAGCTGCTCTCCCGGCTTGATGCGCCCCGCGCGCAGATCAAGCTCAAGGCGCACATAGTGGAAACCACCAAGGAAGTGGCGCGCGACCTGGGCATTCTTTGGGGCGGCAACTACTCCGGCCGGGTGCGCAGCGGCAACAGTCTGGGCATAAGCGGCGGCTCCGCGCTCAGCTCGGACGGCACCACAAGCACCGCCGTGGTGGGCACCGGCACCCTGGGCGCGCTGGCGGCGGGCTTCCCGGCCTCAAGCGTGGCCAGCAGCGGCTCCGGGCTGGCCCTGGACATGACCTTCGGCAAAACCGACGGCAACATCCTGGAGACCCAGCTGCAAGCCCTGGCCACCACAAACAAGCTGAACATCATCTCAAGCCCGTCCATAGCCACCATGGACAACCAGAAGGCCTACACCGAGGCGGGGGAGCGCGTGCCCTACCAGACAAGCTCCGGCACGGGCAACAACATCACCTACTCGGTGAACTTCCAGGACGCCGTGCTGCGGCTTGAAATCACGCCGCACATCATCGACGACGAATTCATCAAGCTCACCGTGCTGGTGCAGAAAGACGAGGTCGACACTTCGCGCACGGTTTCGGGCAATCCGTACATCGTGAAGAAAAAGACCGAGACCACCCTCATTGCCAGAAACGGCGAAACCGTCGTCATTTCCGGTCTTTCCAAGCTCAAGAACAAGCTGGCGGAGTCGGGCATTCCCGGCTTGATGGACGTTCCCGGCGCGGGTTGGCTGGCCAAGAGCCAAAGCAAGGACGACCTCAAGGACGAGTTCATGATCTTCATCACGCCGACGGTGCTTGCCGACTGGAAGCACGGCGAGAAGCAGAAGACCTATGAGGAATTGGAAAAGGAAATTGCCGACGCCAAGAAAGCCGCCGAGGAACAGAAGGACCAACCCGCCCCTGACCAGAAAAAGAGCGCCGTCAAGCCCGTGCCCGTGCAGACCGGCGACGCGGCCCTCAGCGCCCGGCAGAGAGAGCGAGACGACGACGCCAAGCAGACCCCCGCGGACACCGTCGCCGGCGATGCCCTGGACGAGGAGGCGCTGCTCAAAGCCAGAGCCGCCAACCCGGCTCTCGGAGGTCGGAAATGAGCCACTACGCGGGACAAGGATTTGAGCGCGAGCCCTTTTCCAGCTCGCCGGACCCGACCTTTCTGCTGGCCACCCGCCAACACGGCACCTGCCTGCAAGAGCTGGAGATATCCTTGCGCCTGCGCCGCGGGCTCAATGTCGTCACCGGCGACATAGGCACCGGGAAAACCACCCTGTGCCGCAGCCTGCTGCGCATCTTCGCCGAGGACAAAAGCACGGACGTACACCTGCTGCTGGACCCGCACTTTGAAACCACAGAGGATTTCCTGCGGGTCATCCTGGCCAGCGTTTCCGGCCTTTCGCCCGAGCCGGGCCTAAGCCTCTGGGCCTTGAAGGAGGCGCTCAAGCAACAGCTCTTCCGCCTGGGCCTGGTCGAAAAGCGGCTGGTGATCCTGGTCATCGACGAAGGCCAGAAGATTTCGCCGGAAAATCTTGAGATACTGCGCGAGATGCTCAACTACGAGACCAACACCTCGAAGCTGCTGCAGATTGTGCTCTTCGGCCAGCGCGAGCTGGAGCCCATGATCGAGGCCATGCCCAACCTGGCCGACCGCATCAATGTGCGGCGCAGGCTGCGGCCCTTAAGCTTTTCACAGACGCGGCAGATGATCCGCTACCGGCTGGCCGTGGCCGCGGGAAACCAGCCCCCCGCCGTAAGCTTCAGCCTGGCCGCCATGACCGCCATCCATCTGGCCTGCGGCGGCTCGCCCCGCAAGACCGTGCGTTTGTGCCACATGTCCATGCTGGAAATGCTGGTGCGCGGCGGCACGCGCGTGGGGCTCCCGGAGGTGCGCGCAGCAGCCCGCCCCGACACCAAGCCCCCCCGCACGCGCCGGGCGGTCGGCCTGGCGACCATGGCGACCATCGGCATCGTTTTCGGAGGGCTTTGGTTCTCGCTCAAGGCCCAGGGCCCCGTGCTGGCGCCGGGGCAAAGCACCGCCACAACCGCCGTTACGCCCGCCGGCCAGCCCGCCGGCCAGCCATTCGGCCAGCCAGCCCCGACGGATATTCCCGCAGCAGGGCCCCAGGCCGAGGGCAGCGCCACGCCGGACGCCCGCGAGGCCAGCCTCCGCACCGAGGGGCTTTCACTGCGCCCCGACCAGGCGGACGCGCCGGAGGCGCCCACTGCGCGCGTGTCGCTTTTGCCCCAGCGCGACCAAGGACCGGACGTGCGCAGCAAGGTTGACACGACCCGGCCGCCTCTGCTTCAAGTGGAAGCACGCGTAGGCGCCGCAGGCGCTGTGCAGGCTTCGCTTGCCGACCAGGGGTCCGCCGCGCAATTGGCCCAGAAGGCGGCATATTCACCGCCCAGCCGGTAGGCCGCCCTTGCCGAGGTCCAGTATGCACTCCAGGATGGACATGTGAGAAGGGAACGCAAACGACTGGGCGAGTTGCTCATCGAGGCAGGCGCCCTGACCGACGCCCAGCTTCAGACGGCCCTTGCGGGCCAGAAGAAGTCCGGGCTCAAACTCGGCCAATATCTCATCCAGTCGGGCATCCTCAAAGAAAACATCATCATCGACTCCGTCGGCCAGCAGTTGCGCATCGACCGCTACACGCCGGACAAGCACCCCTACGACGACCGCATCGACTCCTACCTCGCCGAAGAGCTGGCGCAGAAGTACCGCCTGGTGCCCCTTTCCAAGCGCGGGCACCTGCTGCTCATCGCCATGACCGACCCCATGGACATCAACGCCCTGGACGCCGTGGAGATAGCCACCAACCTCGAGGTGGAGCCGGTCATCTGCTCCGAGAACGACTACGAGCTGCTTTTCGGCGCCATATACGGCCGCAGCGAGCAGCAAAAGGATCTTTTCGGCGGCATGACCGCAGCCGAGGACGACTCCGACATCACCACCCAGGTGGGTTCCGACGAGAAGGAAGACATCGCCATCGACACCTTGCAGGACCAGGCCTCACAGGCCCCGGTCATCCGCATGGTGAATTCGATTCTGAGCCAGGCCGTGCGCGAGCACGCAAGCGACGTGCACATAAGCCCCGAGAAGGACAGCATCCAGCTGCGGTTCCGCGTGGACGGCAAGCTGCGCATGATTCCCGCGCCGCCAAAGGCCAGCTTCCTGCCCCTTGTCTCCCGGCTCAAGATCATGGGCAACATGGACATCGCCGTATCCAAGATCCCCCAGGACGGCCGCTTCACCTTCGTCACCCAGCGAAGGGAATTCAACGTGCGCGTTTCGAGCCTGCCCACGGTGCATGGCGAAAATCTCGTGCTGCGGCTGCTTGAGCGCAACGCCCACGGCTTGAGCCTGGGCGAGGTGGGCCTCTCCCAGGCCGACCGCCTGAAGGTCGAGGCCGCCTCGACCAAACCTTACGGGCTCATCGTTGCCGCCGGCCCCACCGGCTCCGGCAAGAGCACCACGCTCTACGCGCTCCTGAAGCACATCAACACCCCGGACATCAACATCGTCACCCTGGAAGACCCGGTGGAATACCGCATGCCCACGGTGCGCCAGGTGCAGCTCAACCGCCGCGCGGGAATGACGTTCGCCTCCGGACTTCGCAGTATCCTTCGGCAGGACCCGGACGTCATACTTGTGGGCGAGGTGCGCGACTCCGAGACGGCGGAGATTGCGGTGCAGGCCGGGCTCACGGGCCACCGGGTGCTGACAACCCTGCACACCAACGACGCGGCAACAGCCATCACCCGCCTTATCGAGATGGGCATCCAGCCGTTTCTGGTCTGCTCGGTGCTTCTGGCTTCCATCAGCCAGCGGCTGGTGCGCAAGAACTGCCCGCACTGCGCGGAAAGCTACGTGCCAAAGAAGGAGCTGCTCATGGCCTTCGGCATCAGCGAACACATTTTGCCAAAGTTCAACTTCCAGCGGGGCACGGGCTGCCGCACCTGCCACCAGACCGGCTATTCCGGCCGCATAGCCATCTACGAGGTCCTCCAGATCAACGAGATGGTGCAGGACATGATCATGGCGGGCGCCACGGCAAAGGACATCACCCGGGCCTGCGTGCAGGCCAAGACCCTGCGCACCCTCAAGTCCGATGCCTTGGCCAAGGTCGCCAAGGGGCTGACCACACTGGAAGAGGCCGCAAGCGCGGTCATGATATAAGGACCGAGCGACCGTGCCCTATTACAAGTACACCGCCATAGACGCCAACGGCTCAAACGCCAAGGGCGTGGTCGAGGCCGCCACCATAGAGACGGCCCAGGACATCCTCGCCGCGCGCGGGTTCATTCCCACCGGCGTGGCGGAGACAAAGGCGCCCGGCACCGCCAGCAGCGGCAATTTTTTGACGGACCTCTCCCACCGGATGCAGGCCATCAAACCCCAGGACCTGATTCTTTTCACCAAGCAACTGCGCACCATGCTGAACGCCGGCATTCCCGTGCTCCAGTCCATGGACGTTTTGCAGAACCAGACCGAGAACCCACGGCTCAAGAGCGCCATCATCAGCATCGCCGCCGACATCAAGAGCGGCGGCAGCCTTTCCCGCGCGTTTTCCAAGCACAAGAGCATTTTCCCGGAACTCTACTGCAACATGATCCACGCGGGTGAAATATCCGGTACGCTGACGGAAGTGCTGGACCGACTCATCTACATTGTGGACCATGAATTCAAGGTCAAAAAAGACATCAAAAGCGCGCTTACCTACCCCATTGTCGTTGTTGTGGCGCTGGTCATCGCGTTCTTTGTGCTCATCCTTTTCGTGCTGCCGCAGTTTGTTTCGCTGTTCACCAAGGCCAACATCACCCTGCCGCTGCCCACGCGCGTGTGCCTGGCCATTTACAGCGGGCTCACACAATACTGGTACATCGCGCTGAGCATCGTCGGCTCCATTGTCTTTGCGCTCTCGGCCTACTTCCGCACGGAGGCGGGCAAGATCACCCGCGACGGCTTTCTCTTGCGCCTGCCCATACTCGGCCCGGTGTTCCGCAAAGGCGCCATGGCCCGCTTCGCCAGTATTTTCGCAATATTGCAGGCCAGCGGCATCACCGTGCTGGAGGCCATGGACATCCTCACCGGCACAATCGGCAACGCCTACATCGCCCGCGACTTCAAGAACCTGCGCGTCAAGCTGGAGCAGGGCCGCGGCCTCTCCGGCCCGTTGCGCAGCAGCAAGTCCTTCACCCCCATGATGGTCTCCATGATCACCATTGGCGAGGAGACAGGCAACATGGAGGACATGCTGAAGGAGGCCGCGCGCCATTATGACTATGAGGTGGAGTACGCCGTCAGCAAAATGAGCGAGCTGCTGGGGCCGGTGCTGGTGGCGGGTCTTACTGGGGTTGTGGGCTTTTTCGCCCTGGCCATTTTCCTGCCATTGGTGGAACTGATGCAACACTCCATGTCGGGGCTGAAATAAATATTGTTGCGTCTCAAATGGATAGCAACAATTATTCTCAATTGGGCTAGACGGCTTGGAACAGGATTTGCTATAGCTTACGTAGAAGCTCCCAGGGTGTGGCCGGGGAGAGAATAACGGAACTATTTTCCCAGTGGAAAAGCTGGGGGAAACATCCAAGGAGGCATTCATGGAGTTGAAGAAGCGGAAGAAGAACCAGGGTGGCTTCACCCTCATCGAACTCGTGTCGGTGGTCATCATCCTCGGCATTCTTGCCGCCGTCATCGTGCCGAAATACTTCGACATGACCGGCAAGGCCCAGGACGGCGCCTACAAGGGCGCGCTGAACGAAGGCATGGCCCGTTTGAACATGGCCTATGCCCAGTACCTCATGACGAGCAGCGTCAAACCCGCCCAAGTCTCTGCCTTGCAGGGCTCCAACCTGCTTGGCACTGATATTACCAAGGTCAACATCGGCGATTACAACATCAAGTACGTGGGCAGCACCAGTGCTACAACCATCACCCTGATGGGTTCTGACGGCACTAGCACCCTCAAGTACAGCGACAACACAGACGCCGCCAAGACCGTGCCCTGGCCCGACTAGCCAGCACACGGCAGAAAATACCAGCAAAAGGGGAGGACGTTGGTCCTCCCTTTTTTTGCGTTTGCGAAACTTGCGCTGCATTCCGTCCGCGTGCTACGGTTTTCCTATGAAGGAAAGGGAAAGCCCGCATACGTCTTGGCGCGCGCTGCCTTTCGCCCGCAATGGGGGCGGGGCCAACGGCTTTACCCTTATCGAACTGGTCTCGGTCGTCATCATCCTTGGCATTCTGGCCGCCTTTGTCATGACACGCTACCTCTCGTTCGTGAACCGCACCGCCGCCAGCGTGGCCCAAACCGTTGCCAGCGATGGCTTGAGCCGCTTCAAGAGCGCCTACAACCAGTACCTCATGACCACGAACGCCCATCCTGCCGACCTCGTCAGCCTTGCAGGCTCCAACTACTTGGACCTGGACGGCA
>Ga0209467_1003251_pt1 | contig 10733 bp, 10 predicted proteins | sample Higcelwee11metaG_FD_187175 | JGI IMG/M metagenome (GOLD analysis project Ga0209467, IMG submission 187175) | Freshwater pond sediment microbial communities from the University of Edinburgh, under environmental carbon perturbations - High... | ecosystem: Environmental > Aquatic > Freshwater >...
CACCGGGGCCACGCCCAACCAGTACCAGACCGGCTGAGGCCGCGCCCCCCGCCCGCAAAAAACGCCTCCGCCACCGCAATATCCTGCCATACGCCCTCCCCCGCCCCGGGCTATGCCCCGGGCACGATGCGGTACGGCCGACACCCGGGCGAACCCCCGTAGGGCGCACCGCCCATGGAATTGCCGGGGCGGACGGGTTCGCGCTCCATGTCGCCCATGTCGCCCATGTCGCCCATGTCGTAGGGAGGAGGAAATTGTGCCCAACCGGAAGGAAACCGTTGTGCCCACGTTGTGCCTGGCCGGGGCCGTTATCCTGTGGGGATCGAGCTTCGTGGCCGCCAAGCAGGCCCTGACCGCCTTTTCGCCCCTGGCCCTGGTCTTTATGCGCATGGCCCTGGCGGCGGCCGTTTTCGCCTGCGCCGGGCCGCTTATGAGGCCCAGCCGCCCGGCCCCCGGGGACTGGAAATGGCTGGCCCTTTTGTGCCTGTTCCAGCCCTGCCTGTATTTCATCTTCGAGAGCCACGCCCTGACCCTGACCACGGCCTCCCAGGCCGGGGTCATCTCGTCGCTGGTGCCGCTTCTGGTCACGGTGGGGGCCAGGGTGTTTTTCGCCGAGCCGCTTTCGGCGCGCACGGCGGCGGGGCTTGCCCTGTGCCTGGCCGGGGTGGCCGGGTTGTCCCTGGGGGCTGGGCATGAGGCCGAGGCCCCCAGCCCGGTGGCGGGCAACCTCCTGGAGCTTGCGGCCATGGCCTGCGCCGCCGGATACATGCTGGTGGTCAAACATTTAAGCGCCCGCCACGACACCTGGCGGCTCACGGCCCTGCAATGCTACGCTGGCGCGGTCTTTTTTCTCCCGGCGGCCCTGGCCGCTCCGGCCGAGATGTGGCGCGCGGCCGACGCCTCGGCCTGGGCCTCGGCCGCCTATCTGGGCCTTGGGGTGACCATCGGGGCCTTTGGCCTCTACAACATGGCCATGGCCCGCATGCCCGCCGGACGGGCCTCCATGGCCATCAACCTGGTGCCTCCGGCCGCCCTGGCCGCCGGGGTGTTGTGCCGGGGCGACGTCCTCACCCCGGGGCAAATGCTGGCCTGCGCGGTCATCGCCGCCGGGGTGCTGCTGGGACGTCCGGGCAGGATCGCCTCCATCCGTTTCCACAAAAAACGTCTTCCGACAGCGGACGCGTCGGGATGACGCCGCATTCCTTAAAAAACGCCCCTTCGTTCTTCCTTCAAATCATCCTGTGACGAACGCCTCGATGTGCTGGTTATATCGTCGGCGCCCCTTTCGCCGCACCAGCCTTTCGCAGACGATGAACTTGTTTGAAAAATGCAGCAAGATGGTCAAAAATGCGTCCGAAACAGACCAGCGTTTTCGGAATTCCAGAAAATACGCAACTGCAGCGAGACAACATTTCCAGACGATGCGATTTCCACTTTACTTGCAAAACCATCCCCACTACAGGCTAAGCAGTAATCCGTACATTCCCAGCTCCCGACCTGCTGCCTGCCGCAACCAAACAGACCCGTGGAGGATGGGCCATGAGTGCAAACGCATGGACGTGCCAGGACCAACGATATCGGGGAAAAGGCTTCCGCTGCCGACCTTCGAACCAGAAACCAGCGAAAACGCCGCCCAACGGCCAATGGCCCCGGCGCATGTTCCTGGGCCTTCTCCTGCTCCTTGTGGCCGGGTCGGCCCAGGCCGCCGGTCTGGTCGTGGACCACACCTCCGTCGGCATATTCCCAACCATTCCCCAAAGCGCCTTCACCGCCGCCAGGCAACAAACCGTGGCCTGGTACACCCACACCTCCCACGGCAGCCAACTCTACCAGGGGCTGACCATGCTTGCGGAGGATGGATACGCCATCCCGCCGGATTTCACCGACAACTACGACACCGACCTGGGCAACGCCAGTTGGGACGCCCTGACCCGGACCTGGCTTGACGGGCATCCCGCAACCACCCTGATCATGTGGTCCTGGTGCGGCCAGCTCTCCTCAATGTCCAGCACAGATGTGGACGCCTACCTGGCTAAGATGCAGGCCCTGGAGACCGAATATCCCGGGGTGGTCTTCGTGTACATGACCGGGCACCTGGACGGTTCCGGGCCGTCGGGAACCCTGTACCAAAATAACGACCGCATCCGGGCCTATTGCCGCACGAACGGCAAGGTGCTTTTCGACTTCGCGGACATCGAGAGCTACAATCCGGACGGCACGTACTTCCCGGACGCCTCGGACGCCTGCGAATGGTGCCAAACGTGGTGCGAAGGCCACACCTGCCCCACCAACTGCACCACAAGCTATGGCGACTGCGCCCATTCCCACTGCTTCAACTGCTCCCGCAAGGGGCAGGCTGCCTGGTATCTGCTGGCAAAGCTGGCCGGGTGGAATCCGGACCCGGGGGCCGGTCCCGTCTCGCTGCTCCTGTTCGAAGCGGAGTGACCGCCCTTTCGCCGCATCCGATCAAGGCGTCTCGTTGTTCCAGTCCGTGCCGACAACCGTAAAAGGAGGCCCGAGATGGACAGCTCGCCGTCCCGTCCCCGCCGCGCCCTGGCGCTTCTCGTCGTCCTTGCGGCGGTTTTATTTCCCACGCCCGCCCGGCCCGGGGATGAAGCCGCCTTTTTCCCCATCGTGGTCAAGCCATCCGCCCCCGCGACGTCCTACCTGAGCATCCCGTACACGGCCTTCGTCGGTCCACTCGGGGCCACGAGCGCCTTGCTCAACACCGGAGCCTGCTGGAACGACAACGGCACGATTTTGCTCTATCTCGGCGCGCCGGTGAATCTGCCGCACGGGGCCGTGGTCAAGGAGGTCCGGGTGGACTATTACCAGTATTACGCCGGGGACGAGGCGACCATGGTCCTGTACCGGGTCAGCAACATCTCCCAGCACACCACCATGGCCTCCCTGACCTGCGGCGACGCGGGCACCGGCCACGTCGCAACCACGGCCATTACCGCCCCTGTGGTGGACAACGCCAATTATTCCTACATTCTGCAGGGCTGGGGATTTCGCTGCGACCGCACGATGGCCATCCGCTCCGTGCGCATCACCTATGAAGCCCTGTAAGGCCGTACCCTGGCCGTGACCGACGGCCACAGGCGCCTGATCCGCCGGAAAGGACGCCCGCCTGCCCCGGCGGCATCCCGGTTTCGAGCGCCCCCTGCGCCGTGACCCGCTCGTACTGAGCCCTTGGCAGAGGCCCACCCGAATTATAAAACACCAACGGACGTCTCCCCCAAGGAACACAACTCCAGCCAATCCCCTCTCTGGCGGCTTTGAGGCTTCCCCTTCGCGCCCTCTCACGGTAAGCTGACCTTTCCTGCGGCCTCACCGACCTGGCGTGACGCCCGCACCATGTTCCCGGAGAGCCGGGCTGCGGCGCGTTCCGCCGTACGGAAAGACCGTCCATGCGCAACAAATTTCTCGGCACCGGGGTTCCCGGCTACAACCCCCTGCGAAAGCTCGCGGTCATTTTCTCGGGCCTGCGTTTCGCCATCATCTACGACCTGTCCGTGGCCTACAAGGTCGTCCTGTCGCTGGGGGTGCTTACCGCTTCGTTTCTTTTGCGGGCCTGGATGGATTTTTTGCTGATTTTCGTAGCCACGGGGCTGATGCTCATAGCCGAGATCTTCAACAGCACCATCGAGGCGGTGTGCGACTATCTGCAGACCGCCGAGGACCGCAAGATCGGGGCCATCAAGGACATGGCCGCAGCAGCGGCCGGGATCGCCATTTTCCTGTGGATCGTGGTCATGGGGTACGAAGTCGTGGAGATGATCCTCCAGTTGCGCCAAAAACCCCTGCTGATCGTCATCCCGTAACCGGGCCGGGTGACGCCCCGCCCCCAAACCAGCCCAGAGGATGCCCATGAACCCTGTTGCGCCTTGCCGCTTTGCCTGCCTTGTCCTTTTGCTCCTGCTCGCCGTGGCCGCCGGATGCCAGAACTCCTCATTGCGCGCCGCGCCCGCCGCCGGGACGGGATTCGTCCCCATGTCCGAACTTGCGCCCAACCCTGATCTGCCCTTCAACAAGGCATGGTTCAAGGAAGGGGTGGATTTCTCCTCCTACCACAGCATCTACGTCCCCGGGGTCAACACCCGCTACATGCTGCAAAACGCGTCCTGGTGGCAATCCAAAATCCGGGGCGACCAGATGCAGCAGGACGTGCAGACCGTGGCCGCCTACATGCGCCAGCACATGATCGACGCCATCAAAAACGACCCGAAAAAACGCTTCCAGGTGGCGGACGCCGCCGGTCCCGGCGTCCTGGTGCTGGATGTGGCCCTGACGGAACTGGTGCCCAGCGACCCGGTCGTCGCGGCCCTGACCATGGCCGCGCCCTACGGATCGGGGCTTGCGGTGGAGGCGGTGGCGCGCAAAACCGGCGACGTGGCCACCGTGGCCTTCGAGGCCCGCCTGATCGACGGGGCCACGGGCGACACCGTGGCCATGTTCGCCGACCGGGAGCAGGCCAAGGCCTCCTACATCGATCTCAACGCCCTGACCTGGTACAGCGAGGCCCATGTGATCATCGGCGAATGGTCCACCCAGTTCGTGCAGGTTCTGGAGCGTCGGCCCGGCGAGGTGGTCAAGCCCGCCCCGTCCTTCTCCATCCTGGCCTGGTAGCCCCAGCCGCCGGTCCTGCGGCCGCGGCCGCGTGACGCAAAACGCCCCCTGTCCGGCGGAAACCACCGGGCAGGGGGCGATTATTGTTTGGGAAACCGGCTGTGCGGCGGACTCAGTCCCCGGGCCGGAAGGTGACGAGCAGATCCTCGCCCAGGCGTTCCGTGGCGGCCAGGCGCAGGCGCAAGGCCTGCTCCATGGTCTCGGCCCGGCGGCCGGAAAAAAGCGGCACGGCCAGTTCGTCGCCCAGGATCTTGGGGGCGTAGAACAGCAAAAATTCATCGACCAGGCCCGCCGCCAGCAGGGACAGCCCCAGCCGCCCGCCGCCCTCGCACAGCACCGTGTGGCGCCCGGCCTCGCCGCGCAGGACCGCCAGGGCCGCCTGAAGCGACAGTTTGCCGGGTTCGCCCACGGCCATGACCCGCACGCCCGTCTCGCGCAGGCCTGCGGCGGTTTGGGAGGCAGCGGCGTCGGAGTCCGTCAGAAAAATCGTCTGCGCCGGGCGCTGGCGCAAAAGCGCCACGTCCGCCCCGGGCTCGGGAAGCCGACTGGTCAGCACCACGGCCAGAGGATTTTTGGCCCAGTCCGGGGCCGGGGAGAGGCGCGGGTCCAGGCCCGGGTTGTCGGCCCGGAAGGTCTCGCCGCCCACCAGCACGGCATCGCAGCGGGCCCGCAGTTCATGCACCCGGCGTCTGGAGGCCTGGCCGGTGACCCACTGGGAATGCCCGGTGCGGCAGGCGATGCGGCCGTCCAGGGTGGCGGCCAGCTTGAGCTGCACAAAGGGACGATGGGTGGTCTTCCAGACCAGAAAGTCCGCAATCATGTCCCGGCATTCGCGTTCCAGAACCCCCACGGCCACAGCCACGCCGCGCTCGCGTAAAAACGCCGCGCCCCCCCCGGACACGTCGGGGTTGGGGTCGGGACAGCCCACATAGAGGCGTTTGATTCCGGCCTCCAAAAGGGCCGTGGTGCAGGGAGGGGTCTTGCCGTGGTGGTTGCAGGGTTCAAGCGTCACGTACATGGCGCAGGCCGCCGGGTCGACGCCCTTTCGCCGGGCGTCCTCCAGGCAGGCCACCTCGGCATGCGGGCCGCCGCACCGCTTATGGCGGCCAACGGCCACCACCTGGTCATCCTTCACCAGGACCGCGCCCACGGCCGGGTTGGGGGCTGTCAGTCCCCGCGATTTTGCGGCCTGGGCCAGGGCCTCGCGCATGAAGCGCGGGTCACGATCCGAAAGTACCGGTGAGCAGTTCAAAGGCGATCCCCGCTTCCGCCACCATGGCCTCGGAGAGTTCGTCCGGATAGGCCTGGGCGAAGAAGATGTTTTTGACCTTGCAGTTGATCAGCATTTTGGCGCAGATGAGGCAGGGCTGGGTGGTGCAGTAGATGTCCGCGCCCTCGATGCTGATGCCGTGCACCGCCGCCTGGATGATGACGTTTTGTTCGGCGTGCAGGCCCCGGCACAGCTCGTGGCGCTGCCCGGAGGGGATGCCGAGCTTTTCCCGCAGGCAGCCCACGTCCAGGCAGTGGGCGATGCCCGACGGCACGCCGTTGTAGCCCGTGGCCAGGATGCGTTTGTCGCGCACGGCCACGGCGCCTACCTTGCGGCGCAGGCAGGTGCTGCGCTCGGCCACTAGGTGGGCGATGCGCATGAAGTAGTCGGGCCAGGGGAGTCGGTTGTCCATTCGTATGGCCTTTGGCGGCAGGCGTCATGCCGGTTTCGTGGTGGTTGCCCAGGGTCAGCCCCTTGGTCTGCCGCGAGGCGTTTTCGCCGTCCGGGACGCATGGCGCGACCGAATGGGCGACGGCTCGCCCGGGTTGGCGGCGGCGACAGCCTTGGCGGAATTTCGGGCCATGTCAAGCCCCACTCCGACCGTCACCCCTTCCGCTCTCTTCTGCGAAACGCACGCCATGTGCATTTCGGCCTGGAAAATGGATATCCCTGGCACTTCATGTCGCAACCGTTTCGCCATATCTGGCGGCTCGGCCCCGAATGCGGGCGAATGATGCAGCGGACAGGATATATTGCAGGATTTTGTGATATGTTGTAGAAGAACATTGAAAAATAAGCCTGGGCGGCGGCGCTGCGGACTGTCTTGGCGCGTGCGGCAAAACCACGCCGTATCCTGGGCGGCGTACCATGGATTTCTGGCGCATATCACTTGCTTGATATACGCCGCAAAAAAATCCCATCCGGGCATAACCACATGGAGAGAAGCGTTTTTTCCGGCTTTGCCTGAGGCGCGACCGGGTGAAGACGCAGATATCATGGACACGATCGTACGCAAAAAAATCAGGTTTCTCTACTACACCTCCGCCCTGATGGTCATGGCCGCCGTGGCCCTGGCCGTCTCCGTCCCGTATTTCATCGACTCCCGGAAGAACTACGACCTGCTCATTTCCGAGATAGAGAACTCCATCATCTTCTGGCATCGGACAACCCTGAAACAAAGCGTCACCCGCACGATAAGCGAAATCGAGACGATACGTTCGTTCACCCGGGCCGAGTTTAAGGCCCTGTGCGACGCCCAGGCCCGGGCCTTCTCCCGCCTGGACGCACAGGACGTCGAGGCCCTGGCCGCGCCCGGTCGTGACGGGTCGCCCGCCTCCCGTGGCATCCCCCTGACCCTGGCCGACGCCGGGGTCGTGATCCGCGAGCAGGCCACAGGGCGGGTGGTCTGGACCAACGGCCGCCAGGACGCCGACGCCTTCACGCAGGACGAATCCGGCGAAGGGGCCGCCTTTCCCGTGACGGCCACGGCCCCCCTGCCTCAGGGGATGGCCGTCACCCTGTTTTTTCGGGCCGCGTCCCTGGACTCCCTGGCCAAGGCGCGGGCCAAGGCCCTTATCCGCGCCGTCCGCTTTGACCAGGGCAGATACATCTGGGTCAACGAGGTCCAAAACTACGCAGGCGGCGACAATTACGCCATCCGTGCCGTGAATCCGAACCTTCCGGAGACGGAGGGCAACCCGCTTTCCACCAATACGCCGGACATCCATGGAAATTTTCCGTACAAGGAGGAACTGGAGGGGATAAACCGGGACGGCGAGCTGTATTTCACGTACTATTTCAAAAAAGTGGACAGCATGGAAATCGCCCAGAAGATGGCGTACGCCAAGCTGTACAAGCCTTTCGACTGGATCGTGGCCACCGGCGTGTACATGGACGACATCGATGCCGTCATCCTGAAAAGAAAACAGGCCCTGACCGACGCCTACGCAGCGCAGGTCAAAAGCTTCATCATCCTCATGGCGGTCGTCTTCATGGTGTGCGCGACGCTGTTTTATGCGTTCGAGCGCCGGATAAACGCCATGGTCAGCTCCTTTCTCTCCAGGCTGCAAAAAGACGAGCAGGAACTGCTCAAAAAAAACGACCGGCTCACGGCAGCCTATACCCAACTCGAACAGGTGGCCTATCACGATTTCCTGACCGGACTCCTCAACCGGCACGCCATGTCCGACAGAATCGGGGAGGAATTCTCCAGAAGCGCCCGAAGCGGAGCGCCCTTCTGCCTGATCCTGGCCGATATCGACGACTTCAAGCACATAAACGATACCCTGGGCCACGACGCTGGCGACATGGTGCTGGCCAAGGCCGCAAACCGCCTGCGCAAAAATCTCCGGCATGAGGACGTGGCGGCCAGATGGGGCGGCGAGGAGTTTTTGATCCTGGCCACCGCCTGCGACCAGGATACGGGCGGCATCCTGGCCGAGAAGCTGCGCTCGGTCGTCGGGGGAAAGCCCATCCGCGTCGGTGAGGCCGCCCTGAACGTCACCATGACCTTCGGCGTGGCGGCCTACGCGCCGGGCAAGACCTTCGACGAACTGCTCAAAGACGTGGATCTGCGCCTGTACGACGGCAAACGCGGCGGCAGGAACCGGGTGGTTTCGGAGGCCTGCGCCTAGCGTCCGGACGTCTCCCCTCCCACAAAGCAAGGGGCCATGACCCGCCCCGACGATTCCCCCCAGGTACGGATCATGGCCCCGAAAGAGCCGGAAAGCGCCCCCGCTAGCAGGCGAACAGCGGGAACTGGCGGGCGAAGGCCTCGATCTCGATGCGAATCTCGTCCAGGCGTGTCTCGTTGGCCCGGGCCTTGATGGCCGCGTCGATCCAGGCCACGATGCGCTCCATCTCCGCTTCGCCCATGCCCCGGGTGGTCAGGGCCGGGGAGCCCAGGCGGATGCCCGAGGTCACGAACGGCGAGCGGGTCTCAAAGGGCACCGTGTTCTTGTTCACCGTGATCCCGGCCTTGTCCAAGGCGATCTCCGCTTCCTTGCCGGTCACGTCGGTGTTGGTCAGATCGATGAGCATGAGGTGGTTGTCCGTGCCGCCGGACACCAGATCGTAGCCCAGGCCCATGAGCCCCGTGGCCAAGACCTGGGCGTTTTTCACCACCTGCCCCTGGTATTTTTTAAACTCCGGACGCAGCGCCTCGCCAAAGGCCACGGCCTTGGCCGCGATGACGTGCATCAGCGGCCCGCCCTGGATGCCCGGGAAGATCTGGGAATTGAGCGTCTTGCCGAACTCCTCCGAGGACAGGATGAGCCCGCCCCGGGGACCGCGCAGGGTCTTGTGGGTTGTTGAGGTGGTGAAATGGGCGTGGTCGATGGGCGAGGGATGGTGCCCCGTGGCCACAAGCCCGGCGATGTGGGCCATGTCCACCATGAGTTTGGCCCCCACCTCGTCGGCGATGGCCCGGAAACGCGAGAAATCGATGATCCGGGGATAGGCCGAGGCCCCGGCGATGATCATTTTCGGACGATGCTCCCGGGCCAGCCGGGCCACTTCCTCGTAGTCGATGGTCCCGGTCTCTTTTTTGACGTGGTAGGACACGACCTTGTACAGGCGTCCCGAAAAATTGACCGGGGAGCCGTGGGTCAGGTGCCCGCCGTGGGACAGGTCCATGCCCAGGATGGTGTCGCCGGGGGTGAGCGCCCCGAAGCACACGGCCATGTTGGCCTGGGAGCCGGAATGGGGCTGCACGTTGGCGTACTGCGCCCCGAAAAGGGCCTTGACCCGGTCCCGGGCCAGATCCTCGGCCACATCCACATATTCGCAGCCGCCGTAGTAGCGTTTGCCCGGATAGCCCTCGGCGTACTTGTGGGTCATGACGCTGCCCTGGGCCTGGCGTACGGCCGTGGACACGAAGTTCTCCGAGGCGATCATCTCGAGCTTGCCGGTCTGGCGCTCAATCTCCAGGGCAACCGCACGGCCGATTTCCGGATCTGAGATATACAGTTCGTCCATGTTCCCTATAGTCCTTTGTTAGCCCTCAAACTTCTTGAACACGATGCAGGCGTTGGCCCCGCCGAAGCCGAAGGAATTGCACAACACCGAGGAGACCTCGGCCTTTCTGGCCACACCTGGGCAATAATCCAGGTCGCAGGCGGGATCGGGGTTTTCCAGATTGATGGTGGGCGGGATGACGCCCTCCATGATGGTCTTGACGCTCATGACCGACTCGATGCCCCCGGCCGCACCCAACGTATGCCCGATCATGGACTTGTTGGAGGTGATGGGCGTCGTGTAGGCCGCAGAGCCGAAAACCTTCTTGATGGCCGTGGTCTCGCACAGGTCGTTGAGATAGGTGGACGTGCCGTGGGCGTTGATGTGGGCCACCTCATGTGGGGCAAGCCCCGCCTCGCGCAGGGCGGCGCTCATGGCCTGGGCCATGCCCTCGCCGGATTCCGGGGGCGCGGTCATATGGAAGGCGTCCAGGGAGGCCCCGAAACCGCCCACCTCGGCCAGGATGGTGGCCCCACGGGCCGTGGCGTGCTCCAAAGATTCCAGAACCAACAGGCCGCAGCCCTCGCCGTTGACGAAACCGTCGCGTTCCTTGTCAAAGGGGCGGGAGGCCTTGGCGGGCTCATCGTTACGGGTGGACAGGGCCTTTAAGGCGTTGAACCCGGCGATGCCCAGGGGGGTGATGGTGGATTCGGCCCCGCCGCAGATCATGACGTCGGCCCGGCCCAAAAGGATGTCGGTATAGGCGTAGCCGATGCCATGCACGCCCGAGGCGCAGGCCGAGGTGGTGCACAGGCCCGGCCCCTTGGCCCCGGTGAAGATGGATATCTGCCCGGCGGCCATGTTGGCGATGATCATG
>Ga0209467_1003252_pt1 | contig 10732 bp, 9 predicted proteins | sample Higcelwee11metaG_FD_187175 | JGI IMG/M metagenome (GOLD analysis project Ga0209467, IMG submission 187175) | Freshwater pond sediment microbial communities from the University of Edinburgh, under environmental carbon perturbations - High... | ecosystem: Environmental > Aquatic > Freshwater > Pond...
CGCCTGGCGAACCTGCGACAATGACCGGCTGGCCTCGATGGTGAAATTGGTAGACACAGCGGACTTAAAATCCGCCGCTTTCCCGTGAGGGGGCGTACCGGTTCGACCCCGGTTCGAGGCACCATGTCCCCTAGGTTTTTTCCGGTTTCACCGGTACAGTGAGTTTCCATGACCCGATACAACGCGCCCTTTGAAATCCACGTGCATGGCGATGTGCCCTTGCGCGAGGATGTGGCTTACGGCCAGATTCAGGATGCGCTCAAGCCACTCTGGCAGTACGCCGGTGGCCGCTCGCTGGCGGCGGCGGCCGAGAGCAGCTACGAGGACGAGCCGGGTATCCGCTTTGACGCGGAAGCGCACGTGTTGCAGATGTGCTGGACGGTGCCGGGCGATGAGGATTTCCGCCAGGTGATCGAAGAGGCTTGCATGGGCTTGAACGACATCGCTTCGGCCGGTGCACCGCTTGAAGTGTCCTTCTATGACACCGAGTTCGATGAAGAAGACGAGTCCTCGGAAGAGGAGGCGCGCGACGACTTCATGATGTGTTTTGTCGGCCCCACGCCCGCGGCCATCATGCAGGTGCAGCGCGATCTGCTGGTGCAGGACGTGGTCCACATCATGGAGCGGCACTTTGATGCCGCCGAGCTGGGTGATGTGGTCGCTTCGATCGACAAGCTGTTCACCCAGCGCTTTGATGCCCTCGTCAATTCCATGCAGCTGGGTCGCCCGCCCCGTGGGCATGGTGGCGGTTCCTCGGGTCATGGCGGTGGGCGCAAGCCTCGCCATCTGCACTGACCAGCCCGATGGATCAGTGGTCTGCCGTGTGCGCAGGCCCCAGGCCGATGTCACCGCTTCGGGTACGTCGACGCGGCAAGAACGCATGAGGCCCTGATGGCACTGTTTTCCACCGAGGCCCTGAACCCCGGCGTGCGCAGGCGCGAGGTGTTCGGTTGGGCCATGTACGACTTCGCCAACTCGGGCTACACCACCGTGGTGCTGACGGCGGTGTTTGCGGCCTATTTTGTGGGCGCTGTCGCCGGCGGTGCCGCCTGGGCCACGTTCGCCTGGACGCTGGCACTCAGCGTGTCGCACGCGATCGTGATGGTGACCATGCCCGCCATGGGCGCCTGGGCCGACCGCTACGGTGCCAAAAAACGGTTGCTGATGTTCACCACCACGGGTTGTGTGCTGGCCACGGCGGCGCTGGCCTTCGTCGGCCCCGGGATGGTGGCGCTGGCGGTGCTGTTGATCATTGTTTCCAACGTCTGCTTCGCGTGGGGCGAGTCGCTGATCGCTGCGTTCCTGCCTGAACTTGCGCGGCCAGCTGCCATGGGCAGGGTCAGCGGCTGGGGCTGGAGCTTTGGCTACTTCGGCGGCATGCTGGCGCTCGGTCTGAGCCTGGTGTACGTGATCCGGGCCCAGGGGCAGGGGCAGACCGCCGCCCAGTTCGTGCCCGTGACCATGTGGATCACCGCCGGCCTCTTTGCGCTCGCGGCGCTGTTCACCTTCAAGCTGCTGAAAGAACGGGCCGAACCCCAGACCCGGTCGGCTGAAAGCGGCTTGAAGGCTGCCTTGAGCCGCCTGCAGGCCACCTACCACGATGCCCGGCGCTACCGCGATTTCATGTGGTTGCTGGCCTGTGCGACGGCGTACCAGGGCGGCGTGACCGTGACCATCACGCTGGCGGCCATCTACGCGGAGCAGGTGATCGGCTTTGTGCAGCAGGAAACCATGGTGCTGATCTTCGTGCTCAACATCGCGGCTGCACTGGGCGCGTTTGCCTTTGGCTACTGGCAGGACCGGCTGGGCCACAAGCTCGCGCTGGGCATCACCCTGGTCGGGTGGATCGCGACCTGCGTCGTCGCCGCACTCACCACCACCAAGGGCGGTTTCTGGTACGCGGCCGCGATCGCGGGCCTGTGCATGGGCTCCAGCCAGTCGTCAGGGCGCGCCATGGCGGGCATGCTGGCGCCGCCCAGGCAACTGGCCGAGTTCTACGGGTTGTGGACCTTTGCAACGCGGCTGGCGAGCATCATCGGGCCCTTGAGCTATGGGGCCATCACCTGGGCCACCGGGGGCAACCAGCGCCTGGCCATCGGGTTCACGGCGCTGCTGTTTTTGCTCGGCCTGGTTTTGCTGCTGCCGGTGAACATGGAGCGGGGTCGTCGGGCGGCCTTGTCCGGTCCAGGCGCGGCGAACGGCTGACCTCAACGTCTCCAAGCGGGTTGTTCGCCGGATCAGACGCTGATGTGGGTGGCACCCACGGTGGTGCCGAGCCAGCGTGCCGCGGCCTGCGCCAGCGGTGCCGGGTCGCCGGTGGACAGCAGCGTGATCTGCGGTGTCGCGCCATCTGAGGGGTGGGTCTCGGGTAATCCCAGCACCGCCCGCGTGCGGCGTGCCACCGGCACGCCGGTTTCAACCAGGCGAACATCGGGTCCCGACAGCGCTTGCAGGATGTCGGCCGCGAACGGGTAGTGCGTGCAGCCCAGCACCAGGGTGTCCATGGGGTCAGGGGTGCTGGCGTGGGCGCGCAAAGCATCCAGGTAACGTGCGCACAGTGCCCGTGTTGTGGTTTCGTCGCCGCGCTCGATCGCATCGGCGAGGCCATCACAGGCCTGGCAGTTGAAGTGCAGCGCGCGGCTGGATTCGGACTCGATCCGGGTGCGCAGGCGGGCAAAGCGCTCACTCTCGACGGTGCCGCGCGTGGCGAGCACGCCGATGTGCCCGGTCTGGCTGAGGGCAGCAGCGGGTTTCAGAGCGGGTTCCACGCCGACGATGGGCCAGTCGGGGTGTTGCTGGCGCAACGATTCGATGGCCTGGGCGGTGGCGGTGTTGCAGGCCACCACCAGGGCATCGACCGCATGGTCTTTGCGCAGTCGGGCGGTGATGTGCTGGGCTCGCTCGGTTACCTGCTGGGCGCTGCGTTCGCCGTAGGGGGCGTGCGCACCGTCGGCGAGGTAAACGTAGCGGGCTTCCGGTATTTCGAGCAGCAGGGCGCGCAGCACGCTCAGGCCGCCCACCCCACTGTCAAAGACGCCGATGGTCTTCAAGCAGCGGCCACCGAGATACCCTTGAACTCGCCCGAGGCGATGCGCTTGCTCCACTCGGCCGGGCCGGTGATGTGGGCGCTGGTGCCGCCCGCGTCCACCGCCACGGTCACGGGCATGTCGACCACGTCGAACTCGTAGATGGCTTCCATACCCAGGTCGGCAAAGCCCACGACCTTGGCGGTCTTGATGGCTTTGGAGACGAGGTAGGCGGCACCGCCCACGGCCATGAGGTAGGCCGACTTGTGTTTCTTGATAGCCTCGATGGCGACCGGACCGCGCTCGGCCTTGCCGACCATGGCGATCAGGCCGGTTTGCGCGAGCATCATCTCGGTGAAGCCGTCCATGCGGGTGGCGGTTGTCGGACCGGCAGGGCCGACGGCCTCGCCCTTGACCGGATCGACCGGGCCGACGTAGTAGATGACGCGGTTGGTGAAGTCCACCGGCAGCTGCTCGCCCTTGGCCAGCATGTCCTGGATGCGCTTGTGCGCGGCGTCGCGGCCGGTAAGCATCTTGCCGTTGAGCAGCAGGGTGTCGCCGGGTTTCCAGCTCGCCACCTCGGCGGCGGTGAGGGCGTTGAGGTCCACCTTCTTGCTCTTCACGTAGTCGGGCGTCCAGGCCACGTCGGGCCAGAGGTCCAGGCTCGGCGGGTCGATGTAGACCGGGCCGCTGCCGTCGAGCACAAAGTGCGCGTGGCGCGTGGCGGCGCAGTTGGGGATCATGGCCACGGGCTTGCTGGCCGCGTGCGTGGGGTACATCTTGATCTTGACGTCGAGCACGGTGGTCAGGCCACCCAGGCCCTGCGCACCGATGCCCAGGGCGTTGACCTTTTCAAACAGCTCCAGGCGCATTTCTTCGACCTTGCTGAGCTTCTCGCCGTTGGATGCCTTGGCCTGCAGCTCGTACATGTCCAGGTCGTCCATCAGGCTTTCCTTGGCCATCAGCACGGCCTTCTCGGCGGTGCCGCCGATGCCGATGCCCAGCATGCCCGGCGGGCACCAGCCGGCGCCCATGGTCGGCACGGTCTTCAGCACCCAGTCGACCACGTTGTCGCCGGGGTTGAGCATGACCATCTTGGATTTGTTCTCGGAACCGCCGCCCTTGGCGGCCACGGTCACTTCCACCGTGTTGCCGGGCACGATTTCGGTGAAGATCACGGCCGGCGTGTTGTCCTTGGTGTTCTTGCGGTCGAACTGCGGGTCGGCCACGACGCTGGCGCGCAGCGTGTTGTCGGGGTGGTTGTAGCCGCGGCGCACGCCTTCGTTGATGGCGTCGTCCAGGCTGCCTGAGAACCCTTCCCAACGCACGTCCATGCCCACCTTCAGGAACACGTTGACGATGCCGGTGTCCTGGCAGATCGGGCGGTGGCCGGTGGCGCTCATCTTGCTGTTGGTCAGGATCTGCGCGATGGCGTCCTTGGCGGCGGCGCTCTGCTCGCGCTCGTAGGCGCGCGCCAGGTGGGCGATGTAGTCGGCCGGGTGGTAGTAGCTGATGTACTGCAGGGCGGCGGCGACGGATTCGATCAGGTCGTTCTGGCGGATGCTCGTGGTCATGGCGTGGGGCAATGGTGTTGACGTGGACAAGGCGTGCCGCGCTGGTGGCGCGGCGCAAGGTCTGCTACGGTGGGATCAGCCTGCTATTTTGACAGGCCCAGCCTTTCACCGGCTGACGACCGGAGCCATGCCATGAACACCCTGTCAACAACCCGCATCGAAACCGACAGCATGGACGCCATTGAGGTGCCCGCAGACCGTCTGTGGGGCGCGCAGACGCAGCGCTCACTGGCGCACTTCGCGATCTCGGGCGAGCGTCTGCCGACCGAGCTGATCCGTGCGCTGGCCGAGGTCAAGCGGGCCTGTGCCGTGGTGAACCCGTCTCTGGCTTCGCTGGACGCCGACCGGGCGGACGCCATCGTGGCGGCAGCCGACGAAGTCATCGCCGGACGGCACGCGGGCGAATTCCCGCTGGTGGTCTGGCAGACCGGTTCGGGCACGCAGACCAACATGAACCTGAACGAGGTGCTGGCCAACCGCGCCAGCGAGTTGCTGGGCGGCGCGCGGGGAGAGGGGCGGCTGGTGCACCCGAACGACGACGTGAACCGCAGCCAGTCGTCCAACGACGTGTTTCCCACCGCCATGCACGTGGCCGCGGTGGAGGGGTTCACGCAGCGGCTGTTGCCCGCATTGTCGGATTTGCGTGAGACCTTGACCGCCAAGGCCGTGGCGTTCGACGACATCGTGAAGATCGGCCGCACCCACTTGCAGGACGCCACGCCGCTCACGCTGGGTCAGGAGATTTCGGGATGGGCCGCGCAGCTGGCGCACGCTGAGCGTCATGCGCGCGCCGCAATGCCTCACCTGTGTGAACTGGCGCTGGGCGGCACGGCGGTGGGTACCGGATTGAATGCCCCGGCCGGCTTTTCAGAACAGGTGGCCGCCGAGCTGGCCCGACACACGGGGCTGCCGCTGGTGAGCGCACCCAACAAGTTTGAGGCACTCGCCAGCTGTGACGCGCTGGTGCACGCGCACGGCGCGCTCAAGGGGCTGGCGGCCAGCCTGATGAAGATTGCCAACGATGTGCGCTGGCTCGCCAGCGGCCCGCGCAGCGGACTGGGTGAGCTGTTGATTCCGGAAAACGAACCCGGCTCGTCCATCATGCCGGGCAAGGTCAACCCGACGCAGTGCGAGGCGCTGACCATGTTGTGTTGCCAGGTGATGGGCAACGACGTGGCGATCAACATGGGCGGCGCGTTGGGCAACTTCGAACTCAACGTGTTCCGCCCGATGGTGGCACACAATTTTTTGCAGAGCGTGCGCCTGCTCGCCGATGGCATGGCGAGCTTCAACGCGCACTGCGCGGCCGGTATCGAACCCAACCGCGAGCGCATCACCGAGCTGCTGGAACGGTCGCTGATGCTGGTGACCGCACTGAACCCGCACATCGGCTACGACCGGGCCGCCGACATTGCGAAGAAAGCGCACCGGGAGGGCTTGACCCTGCGCGAGGCCGCTCTGGCGTTGGGCCACGTGTCGGCAGAGGACTTTGACCACTGGGTGGTGCCACAACGGATGGTCGGCCGCTGAGCTTGATCCAGCGCCACACCGAAAAAAAGCGGCCTCAAGGGCCGCTTCCGGGTAGCCGTTACCGGGGGCTCAGTGGTCGCTGCCCGCGGGCTTGCTCATCAGTCGGTCGGTCACGGCGATGGCCATGGCGCTGAGCAGGAACACCACGTGGATGATGGTCTGCCACATCAGCACCTTTTCTTCGTAGTTGGCGGCGTTGATGAAAGTCTTGAGCAGGTGGATCGACGAGATGCCGATGATCGCCGTGGCCAGCTTGACCTTGAGCACCGACGCGTTTACGTGGCTCAGCCATTCCGGCTGGTCCGGATGGCTCTCCAGGTTCATGCGGCTCACGAAGGTCTCGTAACCCCCGACGATCACCATGATCAGCAGGTTGGAGATCATGACCACGTCAATCAGCGCCAGCACCACCAGCATGATGATGGTCTCGTTGAGCGAGGTGACTTCGAAAGACTCCTTGTAGCCAATGCTCTTGACCAGGGCCGCCAGCGCGTCCGTGTTGCCGAAAGCGGCCTCGATCAGGTGGACCAGCTCCACCCAGAAATGGAAGACATAGATGCCCTGCGCCAGGATCAGGCCCAGGTACAGCGGCAACTGCAGCCAGCGGCTGGCGAAGATCAGGTTGGGCAGGGCCTGCAGGGTGCTGGTGTTTTTGACGGGTGTGGTCATGGAAGGTACAAGTGCTGTTGGTGCGGGCAAACCCGTAGTGGGCGGGCCCGATTGTAGGAGCGGGCGGATGTCCGCTGTGCTACAAGTCCATCTTGGCGGGCCTACGGATCGTAGCTTCCCCCTTGGTACAGGGCTACCCGCGCCAGCCTATGTAAGTGGCTCGTAAGAGCCTTTGCGCACATTCACGCGTTACCTGTTCCCACAACACCTGAGGAGACTGCCCATGTCCGCGCCTTCGTCGTCGATCGAATCCACCCTGGTCGAAAACCGCGTTTTTGAACCCACCGAAGCGACCCGAAAGGCCGCCCGCATTTCGGGTATGGATGCCTACAACGCCCTTTGCGCCGAGGCAGAGAACGACTTTGAAGGCTTCTGGGCCAAGCGCGCCCGCGAAACGCTGACCTGGAGCAAGCCTTTCACGAAGGTGCTGGACGAGTCGAACGCACCGTTCTACACGTGGTTCGAGGACGGCGAACTCAACGCCTCCTACAACTGCCTGGACCGCCACATGGGCACGCCGGTGGAGAACAAGACCGCCATCATCTTTGAAGCCGATGGCGGCGAAGTGACCAAGGTGACCTACAAGGAACTGCTGGCCAAGGTGTCGCAATTTGCGAATGCCTTGAAGGCCCGTGGCGTGAAGAAGGGTGATCGCGTCGTCATCTACATGCCCATGACGATCGAAGGTGTGGTGGCCATGCAGGCCTGCGCCCGCATTGGCGCGACGCACAGCGTGGTGTTCGGTGGCTTCTCCGCCAAAGCTTTGCAGGAACGTATCCAGAACGCCAGCGCCGTGGCCGTGATCACCGCCAACTACCAGTTGCGCGGTGGCAAGGAACTGCCGCTCAAGTCCATTGTGGACGAAGGCATCGCCATGGGTGGCTGCGAGTGCGTCAAGGACGTGATCGTCTTCCAGCGCACGCCCACCGCCTGCAACATGGTGGCGGGTCGAGACAGCTACATGCACGAGGTGATGGCCTCGGAGTCCACCGACTGCCCGGCGGTCATGGTGGGTGCCGAGCACCCGCTGTTCGTGCTCTACACCTCCGGCTCCACCGGCACCCCCAAGGGCGTGCAGCACAGCACCGGCGGTTACCTGCTGTGGGCCAACCTGACCATGAACTGGACCTTCGACCTGAAGGACAGCGACGTGTTCTGGTGCACGGCCGACATCGGCTGGATCACCGGCCACACCTACGTCGCTTACGGCCCGCTGGCTGCGGGCGCGACCCAGATAGTGTTTGAAGGTGTGCCGACCTACCCGAACGCCGGCCGCTTCTGGCAGATGATCGAGAAACACAAGTGCTCGATCTTCTACACCGCACCCACCGCCATCCGCTCGCTGATCAAGGCCGCCGAGGGCGATGAAAAAGTGCACCCGGCGCGCTCCGACCTGTCCAGCCTGCGCATCCTGGGCTCGGTCGGCGAGCCCATCAACCCCGAAGCCTGGATGTGGTACTACAAGCACATTGGCGGCGAGCGTTGCCCCATCGTCGACACCTTCTGGCAAACCGAGACCGGTGGCCACATGATCACGCCGCTGCCGGGCGCCACGCCCCTGGTGCCGGGTTCGTGCACGCTGCCGCTGCCGGGCATCACGGCCGCCATCGTGGACGAAGCGGGCATGGACGTGCCCAACGGTGCGGGTGGCATCCTGGTCGTCAAGCGGCCCTGGCCTTCGATGATCCGCACCATCTGGGGCGACCCCGAGCGTTTCAAGAAGAGCTACTTCCCCGAAGAACTCAAGGGTTACTACCTCGCTGGCGATGGCGCGGTGCGCAGTCCTGACCGTGGCTACTTCCGCATCACCGGCCGTATTGACGACGTGCTGAACGTCTCCGGTCACCGCATGGGCACGATGGAGATCGAGTCGGCCCTCGTCGGCAAGACCGACCTGGTGGCAGAAGCCGCCGTGGTGGGCCGTCCGGACGACCTGACCGGTGAAGCCATCGTGGCCTTCGTGGTGCTCAAGCGTTCGCGCCCCACCGGCGACGAGGCGAAGGCGATCGCCAAAGTGCTGCGCGACTGGGTGGGCAAGGAGATCGGCCCGATCGCCAAGCCCAAGGACATCCGTTTCGGTGACAACCTGCCCAAGACCCGCTCGGGCAAGATCATGCGCCGCCTGCTGCGCTCGATCGCCAAGGGCGAAGCCATCACCCAGGACACCTCCACCTTGGAGAATCCAGCCATCCTGGATCAATTGTCTGAAAACAACTGATCCTGTGTTCCTGGCACCTTCAAGCGCCAGGAACAGTCAACAAAAAACCCGCTGGACTCCAGCGGGTTTTTTGTTGGAGCAGCGGGAAGTAGATTACTTCAGGCTCAGCACCCAGGCAACCAGCTTCTTGGCGTCGGCCGCGCTCACCTGTGGGTTGGCGGGCATGGGGATCGCGCCCCAGACGCCCGAACCGCCCTTGACGACTTTCTCGGCCAGCATGTCGGCGGCCTTGGCGTTGCCAGCGTACTTCTTGGCCACGTCCTTGTAGGCGGGGCCGACCAGCTTCTTGTCCACGGCATGGCAGGCCATGCAGTTCTTGCTCTTGGCCAGGGCCTCGTCGGCCATGGCGGGAGCGGAGATGGCGGCCACAGCGGCCATAATCAGGAGAGCGCGTTTCATGGTGTTGTCCTAGTGGGTGAACGTGAAAAACTCACAGGCTGGATTTTACCCAGTGGGACAGCCCGGATACGCTCGCTTACAGTTTCTTGCCGGGCTTTATCGGACCTTTACTGGAGGGTGTGATGTATTTCCTCATCGCGGGCGTCGGCCTGTTGCTACTGAAGTATTTCGAATTGGGATTCGTCGCCGAGCTGTCCTGGTGGTGGGTGTTGTCGCCTTTTGCCATGGCGGTGGCCTGGTGGGCCTGGGCTGACAGCACCGGCTACACCAAGCGCAAGGAGATGGAAAAGATGGACCAGAAAAAGCAGGACCGCATTGAGCGCCAGCGCCAGGCGTTGGGCATGAAGAGCAAGCGCCGCTGAGCCAGCGCTGGGCCCTCACAGCTCAGTAGTTGTCGAGCACGGCGCCCCGGCTCGCGCTGGCGGCGTTGAACGCAAACTTGGCCTGCACGCCGCGCGTGTAGCGGGGCGCAGGAGCGGTCCAGCCGGCCCGACGGCGGGCAATTTCGTCGGCTGCCACGTTCAACTCCAGCCTGAGGGCATGGGCGTCGATGGTGATGCTGTCGCCCTCGTGTACCAAGGCAATCGTGCCGCCGGCAGCGGCCTCGGGCGCCACGTGGCCCACCACCATGCCCCATGTGCCGCCCGAGAAGCGGCCATCGGTGATCAGGCCGACGCTCTCGCCCAGTCCTGCGCCGATCAGCGCGCCGGTGGGCGCCAGCATCTCGGGCATACCCGGGCCACCCTTGGGGCCGAGGTAGCGCAGCACCATCACGTCACCCGCCTTGATCCGGCTGTCCAGGATCGCCAGCAGCGCCGACTGCTCGTCGTCGAACACGCGCGCCGGGCCGGTCATCACGGGATTTTTCAGTCCGGTGATCTTGGCCACGCAGCCCTCGGGTGACAGGTTGCCTTTGAGGATGGCCAGGTGGCCCTGGGCGTACATGGGGCGGTCGATGGGACGGATCACGTCCTGGTCGGCGCGCGGCGCGTCGGGCACCGCCTGCAGCACTTCGGCGATGGTCTGGCCGGTGATGGTGAGGCAGTCACCGTGCAGCAGGCCGGCGTTCAGCAGCATCTTCATCACCTGCGGAATGCCGCCAGCGCGGTGCAGGTCGACCGCCAGGTACCGGCCGCTGGGCTTGAGGTCGCAGAGCACCGGTGTTTTCACGCGCACGCGTTCGAAGTCGTCGATGTTCCATTCGACGCCCGCAGCATGCGCAATGGCCAGGAAATGCAGCACGGCGTTGGTCGAGCCACCCGTGGCCATGATCACGGCCACCGCGTTTTCGATGCTCTTGCGCGTGACGATGTCGC
>Ga0209467_1003253_pt1 | contig 10731 bp, 8 predicted proteins | sample Higcelwee11metaG_FD_187175 | JGI IMG/M metagenome (GOLD analysis project Ga0209467, IMG submission 187175) | Freshwater pond sediment microbial communities from the University of Edinburgh, under environmental carbon perturbations - High... | ecosystem: Environmental > Aquatic > Freshwater > Pond...
GGAGTCCTTGGGGCGCGGCGCTGTTTGGGGGGTTGGGGGTGGGCGTCGGGGTGTTTGTCGGGCTGCTGCTCGGCGAGACGTTGACCGCGCCGGGGCTCACGCTGGGGGTGGCGGCGGGGTTGGGCGGGGTGGCGGCGGGGCGGTGGGGGTGGGGGTGAGGATGCGGTGCGAGGTCAGGCGGGCTCCTCAGCGCGGCTTTGCCCGAGGCCTTGGGCGATGAGCGCTGAGGCGAGCGCCTCCGGCGCGATCCCGCGCGCCTGCGCCTCTGTGATCAGCGCGGCCACCATGGGGCCACGAAGGGTCAGGGGGAGCGTGTCTACGATCCCCGGCTGCCGCTCCACACGCGGCGCAATCACCTCAAAGCCCAAGAGCCCCCGCGTGACGAGGCCCTCGTCCTCCAAGACTCGGACGGCTTGGTGAACGTCATCCTCTTGAAAGCGCGCCCGCTTCTCCTCAGACCAGCTCAAGAAGTCGCGGTCGATCTGCGCCAGGGGCATCGGCCCCCCACGCGCGATCACGGCGTGGGCCGTCGCCAGGGCCTCTAAGGCCGGGAGGTGCCGCTTACAGAACGCCAAGACTCGATCAAGGGTCGGCAGCCAGCGCGCGAGGCGGTCGCTGTCTTGGCCGCTCAGGCCGCGGCGCAGGCCGTCCTCGATCATCGACTCAACGGGGAGCTTCGTGGCGGCGAGGTAATCCCGGATGTCGATGAGCATCGGGTCGATGGCGAGGGCGTACGGGCCGAACTTGTGGGGCCGAAACACGAAGTAGGAGGTCTGGCTGAACACGTTGAAGAAGTATGCGGCCTTCTGCAAGCTCAGCTTGTTCGGCGCGCCCAACCCCACACGCAGACCGACGAGCACATAGTGGCTCAACGAGATCTTGGGGAGCGCCGCGGTCAGCGCGGGGAGCTCTCCTGCGGGCTCATACACCTCGATGGTGACGCCCTCCAGATCGCCCAGGTGCGCCTGGATGAGCGGTCGCACGTCCGCCCAGGCGAGCCCACCGTTGCCGCAGCCCAAGGGCGGCACGGCGATGGAGGTGAGCCGCTCCCGCTGAATGAGCGCGCGTAAGGAGGCGAGGCCCGCGTCGATGTCTGCGAGGTGTGAGCGCGCCTTCCAGTGGCCCTTCGTGGGGAACGAGATGAGCACACGACCCGCGTCGTGGAACGCGTACACCTCCCCCAACCGCACCTCTTTGGCCTCGCAGCGCCGCGCGTAGTCCTTGGCGTAGACCGGGTACGACCGCGCGAACTGGTACGCGATGCCTTTGCCCATCACGCCGACGCAGTTGACGGTGTTCACCAGCGCGACGGCGCTGCTCTCAAACAGGTTGCCTCGGAGGAGTTGGAGCATCAGCGGCACCCCTTGGGAAACATCCACGGGTTGACCTGCACCGGCCTAAGCCTGAGGAGCGCGGCCGCGGCCGCGGCCTGGACGTCCTGATTGGGCGCGTAGATGAACGCGAAGTCTCCGAAGGTCACCGGTTGGGGCGACAGCGCCTCGGCCATACAGACCATCCTCGTCTCGTGGTCCTCGTAAGACCGCTGGGGTTGGTTCATCGTAGGCCAGTCGATCGCCTCAATCCCCTCATCCCACGCAAGTAGCTCCGGCTGGCGATCGTTCGCGAGGGGGTGTCGAGCGCAGACACGCCAGCCGTTGGCCCGTGCGAAGCCTCTCGACACCGAGATCAGCACAAAACGTTTGTCGGCGGCGCTGTTCACCACGGCGCCGTCAAAGGGGCTCTTGGGGATGAAGTGGAAGGGCACGTAGGCATCAAGCCCATGTTGGCCACGACCGGAGAGGATCTCCGGGTTGGCGACGTCCTTGAACGGGTGGTTTCTCTGTTGGAGGGCGCGACGAGAGCACAAGCCGCTCGTGACGATGGACGGGAGGTTGTCGACATGCGTGAGGTGGTAAACCAACTTCCCGTCGCGATGGTTCTTCTCGCTCATGCAAAGGGCTCCTCAGGCACCAAACTGCCACACAGGCCGCGCTTGCAGTATAGCCCTACTCCCCTCACGACTCCAGCCAAGGCCTGCTCGGCGGCGCAGCCCCCCTCCCCTCACCCCTTCCCAATCAGCCGCTTTGGGCTCCCCAGGCCCATGCCCTTCACCATGCCGTCCACCGCGAACCGGTTGCCCCACTCCGGCGCGATCCGCCGCATGAGGTCAAAGATCACCGACTCCCGGGTGATCAACAGCCGGTGTTGATCCCGCTGCACCGCCCGCAAGATGAGCCCCGCCGCTTTCCCGGGCCGCATCGTCTTCTTGGCGAAGAAGTCGCGGATGTTCGCCGCGGTGGCCTCCGCGCCCGCGCCGCCGGTCTTCGCCTGGTTCATGATGTTGGTGCGGATGCCGCCCGGATGAACCACGGTCACGCCCACCGTGGTGCCGCGCAGCTCCTCGTGCAGGGCCTCGGAGAAGCCGCGCACGGCGAACTTGCTCGCGCAGTAGGCCGTCTGGCCGGGCACGCCGACGAGGCCGTAGAGGCTGGAGATGTTCACGATGCGGGCGGCTGGGGCCTCGCGGAGCTGGGGCAAATACGCGCGGCAGCCCTCGACCACACCTCCGAGGTTCACGGCCAGCACGCGGTCGAAGTCCTCGACGGGGGTGGCCTCGAAGCTGCCCAAGAAGGTGATGCCCGCGTTGTTGATGAGCACCCGCGCGCCGCCGAGCTCGGCCAGGGTGGTCTGGGCCAGGGCCTGCCACGCCGCACGGGAGGAGACGTCCAGCGGATAGGCGCAGGCCTCCACGCCGCGGGCCTTGAGGGTTTGGGCCACGGCCTCCACCCCGGCGTGGTCGCGGTCGGCCAGGGCCAAGCGCGCGCCCGCGTCGCCGAAGGCCTCGGCCAAGGCGGCGCCGATGCCGCTCGCAGCGCCTGTGATCACCACCACCTGTGACTTGACGTCCATATGCACCTCGGGGCCGTTGTCTTACCCGCGAGACTCTACTACGCTTGGCCCATGCGCGACGTCGACGCCCCCCTCCTCGTGCTCGGCGCGGGCCCTACGGGGCTCGCCGTCGCCAAGGCCCTCGGTGAGCGGGGCCTCCCCTATGAGCAGGTCGAGGCCACGGACGAGGTCGGCGGCAACTGGTCCCATGGGGTCTATGAGACGGCCCACATCATCTCGAGCCGCCGCACAACCCAGTACGACGACTTCCCGATGCCGGAGTCCTTCCCCGACTTCCCCAGCGCCGCGCAGATGGCGGCGTATTTTCGGGACTACGCCGACACGTTTGGGCTGAGGGAGCACATTCGCTTCAACACCAAGGTCACCCAGCTCACCCCGCTCACGGATCCCGCGGGCTGGGAGGCCACCTTTGAGGGCGGCGAGCGGCGGATCTACCGCGGCGTGCTGGTGTGTAACGGCCACCACTGGGCGAAGACGCTGCCCGCTTGGGCCAAAGACGCGGGCTGTGAGGTGCTGCACAGCAAGGACTACAAGCGCCCGGATCAGCTCCGGGGGCGCCGGGTGCTGGTGGTCGGTGGCGGCAACTCGGGCTGTGACATCGTGAGTGAGGCGGCGCGGGTGGGCGCCTCGGCGAGCTGGAGTCTGCGCCGGGGCTACTGGTTTATGCCCAAGACGCTGTGGGGCAGACCCTCGGTGGAGTTTGTCTCGCCGTGGATGCCGGTGTTTGTGCAGCGCTGGCTGATGGGCCTGCTCACGCCGCTTTTGCTCGGGCGGTATGAGGACTATGGCCTGCCCAAGCCCGACCACAGGCTCTTCGACGCCCACCCCACCGTGAACACCGAGGTGTTTCATTACCTGCAGCACGGCAAGATCACCGTGCGGCGGGACGTGCGCGTCGTCTCGCAGGGCTTGGTCACGTTCACCGACGGCGAGCGTGAGGCCGTGGACCTCATCGTCTGCGCCACGGGCTACGATCTCAGCTTCCCGTTTCTGCCGCCCGGCACCGTGCCGGTGGTGGGCAAGGTGCCGCAGCTCTACGCCAGCCTCGCGCGGCCCGAGCACCGGCACCTGTACATCGTCGGCGGGTATCAGCCGCGCTACGGCGTCGGCCCGCTCTTACGACCCCTCGCCGTGCTGCTCGCGGAGCTCGTGGTGCTCCAGGATCAGCTCACCGTGCCCCTGGGCGAGCTGTTTCGGAGGCTCGGCGACACGCCGCCCGACACCCACCTCGTCAACCCTCACACGGCCATGCGCCGCATGCGCTGGGCGCTTCGGGCCATGCCGCTCCTGCGCTGGCGGGCGCGGCGGATGGGCGTGATGGCTCAGCCGGGCTGACCGGCCCCGAAGCGCACCAGCGCGTTGAGGCTCTGCAGGCGCAGGGTCCAGAGCTGCTCGGCGCGTAGGCGATCGGGGCTGGTGCCGCCCAGGCCCAGGCGCTCGTGCACCAGGGTGAGGCTGGTCTGGGTCATCTGCGGGCGCAGCAAGAAGGCGATGGTGCTGTTCGTCCAGCCGGTGAGGCTGGCCTCGACCACACGCCAGGCCACACGCTCGGCTGGGTCCATCACCAGGGCCTCTAAGCGGATGGCCGAGCCGTCGGTGAAGCGTAGGGTGGCGACGTCCCCCACCTTGGCCGCCGGGGTGGCCTTCTGGCACCACCAGAGGTCTTGGGCCTGGGTGAGCAGGCGGTAGACCTCGGCGGGCGGAGGCGCCAGCACCAGGCGGCGCTCGATGGGCAGGGGCGGCATCAGGGGGCCTTGGGCGTGGGGGTGGGCGGGTCAGCGGGGGCGGGTGCGTCCCCCTCGCCCTTCTTCTTGTCCTTCTCGGCGGCTTCAGCGGCCTTGGCGGCCTCACGCTGGGCGGCGTCGGTGCGCTGGGGCGGCGGCGCCTTGGGGTCTACGGCGGGCGGAGCCTCGGGGGGCTCCAGGGCCTCCTCCTCGTCCTCAAGCGCGCCGGACTCCTCTAACCACGCCTCGCTCAGGCTCTCCCACAGGGCGCGCTCGGCCTTACGCTGCTCGCGGCGGTCTTTGCCTTTGCCGAAGGTGCGCTTGAGCCACGGCAGCTCAGCGCGGGCGAGCTCTTGATCCACGAGCACCGTGGGGTTGAGCAGCGGGTCGGCGATGGCGCTGGGGATCTTCGCGAGGCCAGGATCCACCAGCAAGAAGTCGAGGCGCACGGCGCCGCCGCGGCGCACAACGTCTACCCACAAGAGGCGTTTTGTGCGCAGCTTGAGGAAGGCGTTCACGCCATCGGACCACGACTGAATCGGCATGCCGTTCACGCCGACGATGACGTCGCCGTTCTTGAAGCCGCCTTGGCGCAAGAGGCTGCCGCACCGCATGCGCCCGATGCCGACGCCCACCCGTTCACCCTCCTCGTCGAGCTTCCACCACGAGGCCGCGAGCTGCTCCACGTCGAGGAGGTGGTTCGCGTAGTAGTCGACGAGCTGCTCCTCGACGCGGTGGGCCGTGGGGCTGACCTCGCCGATCTCTGGCGCTTCAGGCAGGCACTCGGGCTTCTTGCGGGGCGGGCGCGGCTTCTTCTCGCCGGGGGGCGTCGGCGGGCGCTTCACCGGGCGCGGGCGGCCAACCCGCAGGCTCTTGGGGCCGTCGAGCTCAGCCACCACGTCGAGGCTCACGACCCCCTCTTTGGCGGCCAGCACATCGGCCTGGGGGTAGGTCGGCGCGGGCTCCTCTACGGGCTCGGCCTCCACCTCCTCGGGCTCCGGCGCGGGCTCGGGCTCAAGCTCGGGCTCCTCGTCAGCGAGCTGCTCCGGGGGGAGCTGGATCATCACCACAGGGCGCTCGATCGGCGGGATGTAGACGTAGGGTGTGGTGGGGACGCTCGACCACAGGATCAGCGCCCACGGCAGCAGGTAAGGCGTCACAGCCAAGACCGTCGCCAAGAGCATCAGCAGCAGGGGGGGAGCGCGGCGCTTCACGACCCTACTGTAGACCCGCGCGGGCCCGGCGTCACCTGCGCTGGCGCAGAGTGTGAGGACCAGGAGAGGTCAAGCGCGCGCCGCGGCTCACAGCGGGGCCACACCTTGGGTGTAGAAGCGCTGCAGCAAGAAACGGCGCTCGTCGTCCATGCCCAGAAACTCCAGGCCCATGCCGCGCACGTCGCCGCCGTGGCCGTACTGCAGCCGGGCCACCCGGGCCTGCACCACGAAGACGTGCTGGGTGTCGGGGTGGATGAGCTCAAGCTTAAAGCTGGTGCCCTCGGGCAAGAGGATCTTGGAGGGCACAAACACGCCGCCCTGGGAGACGTCGCCGCTCACCCACTCGCGCTCTTGCGCCCGCACGAGCAGGCTGACGTGGCGCTCGCGGGTCCACACCCGGCGGTCGCGGCCGCCTTCGCTGGCGGCGAGCTCAAGCTCGCCCATGAACTGGTTCCACACCCCGCGGGAGCCGTGCATAAACATCGAGAACTCGACGGGCACGCCGTCGCCCAGATCCGCGTTGCGTGGGCGGATCGTCGCCGTGGCCTCGATGGTCACGCCCTTGGGGAGCTGGATGTGCAGCCAGATCATCTCGCCCACGGGCGGGCCGCCTTGGAGGTCCAAGAGCGCGCCCTGCTTGGAGACGGCGAGGGTCTGGGTGTGCTGATCGGGCTCAAACACGCCCAGGCTGACCGGGAGCGCCGCGGCGTAGAGGGCGCTTGAGGAGAGCGGGTCGTTCATGGGGTGGAGATCCTCGGGGGGCTACTGAATCGGTATCAAGCCAGCGGGCCCTTGAGAAGCGAAACCTTCCGTATCCCACCCATACTGCTCCGCGAGGGCCACGTCACCGAGGTCGTTCGGCACCACCCAGATCTGCCCCGTGTCTTGCACCACCACCGTCGCCCACAGGCCCGCGGGCATGTCTGGGCCCTGCACCACCGTCTCGGTGCCGTCGGCGGCGATGTGCAGCGCCGCGGGCAAAAACACCGCGGGCAAGGTGGGGCTCAAGAAAGAGTCTCCGGCGACATACTCCCCATACGGCGCCATGAAGATGTCCGTGGCCACGACGGCCTCGCTGACATAGCGGCCGTCCGCCGGGTCTACGGGGTTGCCTTGGAGGTCGGCGGCCAAGATCAGGTAGACCTTGGGGTAGGCGCTCTTGAGCCCCAGCGCGGCGTAGCTGGGGTTGGAGTGCGGATCGACCTCGCCGTCTTGGTCCAGATCGAGGAGCCGCACCAAGAAGCTCGACGCGCAGGCCTCGGCCTCGGGGCCGTTCAGCGTCAGGAGCGGGTGGTTCACCCCGCGGCTCTGCAGGTTCACGAGCTGGGGGGTGTCGGTCACCGATCGATCCAGGGTGGCCGCGCTCGTGCCGAAGGGGGCGGGCGCGCCCAAGGTGAAGCCGTCGACGTCGAAGGCCGGGCGCTCGGTGGAGAGCGTCTTGGCGGCGGTGACGACGAGGCCGTCGATCTGCGCGGGCAAGCTGTCGATCACCACCGGCGCCGGGGCCTGGGTGGTGAGGTCGGTGAGGTAGGCCCCGACGGTGTCGCCGCAGGTGGCCCCGGCGGCGAAGTCGAAGAACGGCGAGAAGTTCTCATCGTTGTCGATGAGCGCGGTGACGAGGTAGCTGCCCAGGCCGAGGCCCGCGACGGCCCACGGCGCCGAGGTGACGCCGCCCTCAGCCCCCTCAAACTCCGACGGGGCGATGGTGGCGAGGTCCACGGGGCTGCCGAGGCCTGAAGGCGGCGGCGGGTTGAGCAGGTCGTAGACCAACACATGGCCCCGGCCCGGGACACCGTCGGTCAAGGAGACGAGCACGGTGCCGCTCAGCCCGGCGGTGTCGGGGTAGTCGGGGTTGGCGCTGTCGATGGGCGGGGTGTAGGCGCAGGCGGCGATGAGAAACAAGGCGAAGGTCATTGTTCCTCCTCAGAAACGGTAGGCGACGCCGCCGTAGAGACGGGCGCCGACGGGTTGGCCGAGGGGATACTCGGTGTGGGCGCCCTGCAAGAGCGCGAGCCAGTTCCAGGCGCTCGCCGAGAGGTCGAGGTCGTCGTAGCCGAAGGGGTGCCACACGAGCTTGTTGGACACGATCGTGTAGGCGTTCACATCGACCAGGTCAACGGCGACCTGCCCCGCGGCATCATAGCTGCGGATGGGCCAGACCTGGGCGGAGTAGGCCGAGACGGTCATCGAGACGTCGAGATCCCAGGGGCTTCGCCAGGCGACGACGGCGTGGCCCTTGTGGGTGGGGTGGGCGTTTGATGGCGTCGAGCTGCCGTCTTCAGCGACGGAGACGATGCGCTCAAAGGAGTAGTTGAGGCGCACGTCCAAGCCGGGCACCCCGAACCACGCGCCCTCGACCTCACCGCCGCCGGCCCAGAACACCGGGGTCTCGTTCTCGAAGCGGCTCTCTCCGGCGATGTAGGCGCCTTTGGTGGCGTCAAACTCAAGCTGGTTCTCTTCAGCGCTCACCGAGCCCAGGTCGATGAGATCGAGCACCTGATACCCGTAGGCCGCGACCTCAAACCGGAAGGAGTCGTTGGATTGGTCCAAGAAGCCGAGCTCGATGGAGCGGATCTTCTCGGGCTCCAGTCGATAGGTCGCGTCCGTGCGCTCCCGCACCACCTCGGAGCCCATGCTGTTCACCAAGACGCCGTCTACGCCGGTGCTCAGGTAGAGATCGGTGTAGGACTCCAAGAACGTGGGGTTTCGGAAGGCGTTGCCGCCGTTGAGCCGAATGACGCGGCCCTCCCCTACCCGCGTCACCATGCTCAGCCGGGCCGTGGGCCGGGTGCCGACGTTCTCCAGGGGGTGCCGGTCGATGCGGATCGCGCCGTTGAGCGTGACGGGCCCGAAGGTGGACTGCTGCTGGATGTAGCCGTTGACGTGGGGCTCAACCTTGACCCCCGGCGTCAAGAACACCCAGTCGATCGTCTTGAGGCGAAAGCCCACCCCCGCGGTGAGCATGTGCTGGTTGTTGGCGCCAAACGACTCGTTGAACTGCGCCTCGGTGTCCCAGGCTTGGCTCAAGATGTCGCCGCCGAGCACCTCGCCGCTCGTGGGCGCGTACCAAGACTGGGCGGTGGCGCCGAAGCGGTTGTAGAACGAGCGAACGTAGAGCGGGCCGAGGCCGAGATCGACGCGGGCGTTGGTGGAGGTGGAGTCGATGCCAAACAGGCGCAACGCCCCCAGAGAGTAGAACTCGGAGAGGCCGTCGTTGACGCCGCCGGAGACGGAGACGAAGCCCTTCTCGCTGAGCTGCCACTGGAGCATGGCGCTCGCCGTGGCGGACTGCACGGAGTTGGGGTTGTCACCGTAAGGGGAGCCGACGTCTACCCGGGAGGGATCGGCGTCCTGGGACCAGCGACCGAGCTGCTGCACCCCCGCGGTGGTCTTCCAGGCGAGGCGGTCGTCACGACCGGCGAGGTTGACGCTGCCCCGGGCGAGCCCGGCGCTGCCCCCGGCCACGGAGACCTGGTTCTGCTGGCTCACGTCGCCCGGCGCCCGGGTGATGATGTTGATTACGCCGCCGAAGGCGTTGGCGCCGTAGATCGCCGAGCCCGGCCCACGGATGATCTCGATGCGCTCAATGTCCTCCAAGGTGAGCGGCAAGGCCGACCACAAGGTCGAGCCGATGAAGTCCATGTAGACCGTGCGGCCGTCCACCAGCACCAAGACCTTGTTGGAGAGGCGCTGGTTGAAGCCACGAATCGACACTTCAGGGTTCGACGCGGTGAGCTGCATCATGTCCAGGCCGGGGACGGTCTGGAGCAGCTCGGCGACGGTGGAGGCCGTCGACATGCGGATGTCGTCTTGGGAGATGATCGTGACCGCCGCCGGGGCGGTGAGCGGGTCTTGGGCGAAGCGTGAGGCGGTGACGACGACGCGGGCGTAGAGATCCTCGACGAGGCCCTTCTCGCTCAGGGCCAGGGGCGCGTCCCCTGCGCCGACTTCAGCTCCGGCGACCTCACCGCCGCCGCCTTCGCCGCCCTCTCCACCTTCGCCGCCGACCTCAGCGGCCTCCGCCGCCTCAGCGAGGGCTTGTTCACGCTCGGCGAGGCGTGTGGCGAGGGCCTGGAGCTCCAACGCGTGGCGCTGCAGCTCGGCGAGCTCATCGGCCGTGGCCACGGGGCCGACGGGCCGAGCGCCGCCGCTGGTGGAGCCGCCACCGCCGCCCTCGACAGGCGGAGGCGCGAGCTTCGCCTCTTGGCGGGCGCGCATGGTGTTGATGTAGGACTCCACCTCGGCCCGGTCGATGGGGTTCGTGAGGAGGTACTCCTCAAAGTACAGGATCGCGTTCTCGTAATCCTGGATGTCGGCGTAGGCGCGGGCGATGTTGTACAGCACGACGGGGTGCGGGAGGATCTCGTTGGCGAGCTTAAACTCGGCGATCCCGCGCTCGTAGTCCCCGGCGGCGATGTACTCGATGCCCATGTTGAAGTGGCGTCGGGCCTCGTCCTTCGGCGCGGCCAGAGCCACAGGCGCGGCGAGCAGCAGAGCGAGGAGCGCCACGGGGCGAAGCAGGCCAGTCACGGGGTGGTCAGTCAAAGGGGTTGGCCTTGTAGCCAGCGGGCGCGCTCTGGTCACTCGGGGAGCCCTCCTCCGTCTTCACAGGCGGCTTGGGGGTGTCGGAACCTTCTTGGGCCGTAGGCTTGGGGCGCTCCCCTCTGGGGCGTCCGCTGGAGGTCTCGGTGGGCTGGGGCGCCTCGACGGGCTCCGGCTCAGCGGACAGGGGCTTGAGGGTTAAGGTGAGCTCAACCTTGCCTTGGGCGAGATCCCGCTCGACCATCACCGGCATGAAGCCGTCGAGGTTGACATCAAAGCTGCGGGGATCCGGCGCGCCTTTGGCCTCTAGGCTGAGGTTGAGCGGGGTGACGCCGAGCGGC
>Ga0209467_1003256_pt1 | contig 10725 bp, 11 predicted proteins | sample Higcelwee11metaG_FD_187175 | JGI IMG/M metagenome (GOLD analysis project Ga0209467, IMG submission 187175) | Freshwater pond sediment microbial communities from the University of Edinburgh, under environmental carbon perturbations - High... | ecosystem: Environmental > Aquatic > Freshwater >...
AACTTCACAAGAGGCAAGGAGATACATCATGATTCACCCCGATGAGGCCGTGGCGCTCCTGGCGGGTTTTATACGGTCACCTGATATGGAGACGGTCGCCTTGGCGTCAGCGCTCGGGCGCATCATGCCGGCACCTGTCGCCGGTACGATGGACCAGCCGCCCTTCGACAAGTCGGCCGTCGATGGATGGGCCTGGAAGGCGGAGGCCGGCCAGTCGATGCCCGCGGGGCCGCTGCATGTCCGTGGCGTGCTGGCCGCCGGCAGCGATGGCCTGGATGGGAAAGGCGTGGACGCAGCGCTCGAAATCGGCGAGACCATACGGATCATGACCGGAGCCCCCGTGCCGCGAGGTGCGACACGTGTGCACAGCTTTGAACTGGCCACCGAAAACGGCGGCTCTGTCACATTCAACAAACCCGAACGAATTGCGAACATCATCCATCAGGCCGAAAACGCAAGGACAGGAGACCAGATCCTGTCGCCACGGCGCCTGTCGGCTCAGGACCTGGCAATACTGGCAGCCGACGGCCGGGCCACGGTCGATGTGGCCGCCAGGCCGCTCGTCGGCGTGCTGTCGACCGGCGCCGAACTGCTCGAACCGGGCATGGTTCGAGCAGGCGCCATGATATACGACTCCAACCGACCGCAGATCATGGCACAGCTGGCGTCCCCGGCCTTTCAGGTGCGTGATCTGGGCCATCTGCCCGACGATTTTGCCTCTACCCTCGTTGCCGTCAAGGCCGCACTTGCCGTCTATGACGTGCTCCTGCTGTCAGGCGGCGTATCGATGGGTGACTTCGATTACGTGCCCAGGGCTCTCGCCGCGGCCGGCGTGACCACGCGTTTTCATGGCGTGGCGATGAAGCCAGGCAAGCCAACCTACTTTGGTACGACCGACCGTGCCTTCGTGCTGGGACTGCCGGGGAACCCCGTTTCAGTCTTCGTGAACACCGAAGTGCTCGTCAAGACGCTCCTCTTTGCACTGTCAGGATCCGCCTATCGGCCGCTGGTAGTGCCGGTGCCGATGGCCGAGCCATTCAGCCGCAAGAGCACCGAACGCGTCGAGTTCATACCCGTCCGCGTCGATGCAGACGGCGCCCATCCGGTACGGTATGGCGGCTCGTCGGCCATACAGGCGCTCGCCGAATCGGATGGCTTCGCCCGGCTGGAGATCGGCCAGCACGGTCTGGAACAGGGAGCGATCACACATGTTCGACTCGTCCGGTAGGAACGTCCACTACCTGCGCATATCGGTAACCGATCGCTGCAACCTGCGCTGCGTGTACTGCATGCCTGCCGAAGGCGTTCCACTCGTCCCCCATGAACGGATACTGAGCCTCGAACGCATAGCACAGGTCGTTCAGGCGGCGGCATCGCTTGGCTTTGACAAGGTCCGCCTGACCGGCGGAGAGCCGCTCGTCCGCAAGGGCCTGCCCGCGCTGGTATCGATGATAGCGGCTATTTCCGGCGTCAAGACGATAGCGATGACGACGAATGCCACGCTGCTTGCACCGGTCGCATCGGATCTGGCGCGGCGCGGCCTGTCCAGTGTCAACATATCGCTCGACACCCTCGACCCCGACCTCTACGCCGCGATTACCCGCGGTGGCAGCGTGCATGATGCGATCGCGGGCGTCCGCGCAGCCCGAGCAGCGGGGCTTCCCGTCAAGCTCAACGTCGTCATCGGACCGGATGGCGATCCAGCGGGGCCATCGTCAATACGGGAGTTCGCTGCCAACGAGGGTTGCCTTGTACAGACGATACGGCAGTACCGGCTGGATGAGGTGAAGTATGACGACGAACGATACGACCGCCCGTCACCCTGCGGCCTGTGTGACAGGATACGACTCCTGGCAACCGGAGAGCTGAAGCCATGCCTGCATGGCGACACCACGCTCCCGATAGACTGGAGCGACATTGCATCGAGCATCCGAGCATGCGTCGAGTCGAAACCCGCGTGCGGCAGCCATGCAAGCAGCCATGTCGTCAGTGCAATAGGAGGATAAATGGCTACTGGAACGGTACTTACCCACATTGATGGAACCGGCAAGGCTAGCATGGTCGACGTATCGGGCAAGCCCTGCGTCAGGCGTACGGCGCGGGCCGCGTGCTCGATCATGATGTCGCCACAGACGATCGAACTCGTCAAGGCTAACGGCATGGCCAAGGGTGATGTGCTCGCCACCGCGCGCCTGGCGGGCATCATGGCCGCCAAGAGGACGGCGGAACTGATTCCACTCTGCCACAATATCGAGATAGACCGCGCGGCGGTGGAATTCGCCGTCGGTGAGGACCGCATCGACATCGAGAGTCTGGCTATCTGCACCGACAAGACAGGCATCGAGATGGAAGCGCTCACGGCCGCGAGCATAGCCGCGCTGACCATTTGGGACATGTGCAAGGCGGTAGACAAGACCATGCGCATAGAAGGGCTTCACCTGATCGAGAAGACGAAGGAGCAGCCGTGAAAGTTGCGGTGATAACCGTTTCCGACCGCGCTAGCCGCGGCGAGTACGATGATCTGTCAGGGCCGGAGATGGAGAGCGTCTTCCGTACCCTTGTGTCCGGCATAGAAATCGAACGCGCGGTAGTGCCTGACGACAAACTGGCCATCATCGATGCGCTGGGGCGTTTCGCCGGCTTCGACTGGATATTTACCACCGGCGGCACCGGCCCGGCACCGCGCGACGTGACACCAGAGGCGACACGCGCCTTCATAGACCGCGATGCACCAGGGTTGGCGGAGTACCTGCGCCTGAAATCGCTCGAAGAGACAAGCCATGCTGTCTTTAGCCGCGGCATAGCCGGCCTCCACGGGGCCACCTACGTGGTCAACGCGCCTGGCTCTGTAAGGGCGGCGCGGCTGTGCGCCACGATCTTTGCCCCGCTCCTCGAGCATGGCATCAAGATGGCTCACGGCCAGGGACACTGAGTATTCGCTCGGGGCTTGTGTAGACGGTCGGATGTTCGTCGCCGATACGGCAGACAATCGTCACGCCGGCTCGTTGCGCCAGCTCGAAGGCCGTCGTCGTCGGTATGCTGCGCGACACGATGACCGGGATGCGCGCCGCTATCACCTTCAGTATCATGTCGGATGCTATGCGGCCGCTGGTCAGTATGCATGCCGATGAGAAGTCGACCCGATCGACAAAGCCCCGGCCTATCACCTTGTCGACGGCGTTGTGCCTGCCCACATCTTCGCGTACCACGAAGTATGGCGGTGCCGCCGGCGCTTTGCCAGTCGCCGGCGTGGCCAGTGCCGCGCAGTGCATGCCCCCGGTCTCGCGGAACAGCACGGCCGCGCCGAACATCGCCTGCGACCATGCCTGCAATGTTGCAATCTCAATGGAGAAGCCCGGCGGCATCGCTTCAAACGCGACCGCGTCGGCAACAGCCGAGCCTGAGCCGCATCCGGAGGCTATGACCTGACCAAGCCCGAAGCGGTCAGGATGTATGGCGCCCGGTGCGACTACCGTCATGACACCGAGGTCGGCACGGGCGTCTGTGGTCAGGATACTGGCAGGATCGCTCAGCATGCCGCGAGCCACGAGGTGGCCGACAGCCAGGTCGTCCAGATTGCGCGGCGTACACATCAGCACCGCTATGCTGATTCCATTCGCCACCAGCTGGACGGGCACCTCCGGCGCCATGGGCAATTTGCTGTTCATGCCATCATTACAGCCACGCCACGAGGCCCAGTCAACGGGTCTGTGCCGCTACATAGCGCTGCCACAATTCGGCGAGCCTGCCGCTGACGCCGTCCAGCTCGGTCGCGATCTGCTTTGCGCGCCTGTAATCCCTGGCATCGAACGCTGCGGACGCGGCCTTCTCAAGCTCCTCTTTCTCCAGTTCGAGCCGCTCTATGCGCTGTTCCATGCCGGCATCGCCGGCCGGTGCCTTTGACTGATCCCTGCGTCCACGTTCTTCGATGTTCCTGGTACCCGCACTCCTGCGCACCATCGCTCTCGAGCCGACATCGCGCCAGTATTCGTCAAAGTCGCCTTCATATTCTACGAAGCGCTTGTCGTCGATGAAGACGACCCGCTGCGCTACCTTCTCCATGAAATATCGGTCATGGGACACGACGAGCACCGTGCCTTCAAAGTCAGCAAGCGCATCCTCGACCGCCTCACGGGTCGGAATGTCCAGATGGTTTGTCGGCTCGTCAAGGATCAGAAAATTGGCCTTGAGCGCCGAAGCGCGCGCCAGTTGCAGCCGGTTCAATTCGCCGCCGGACAGGCTGTCGATGCGCTTGTCCAGGTCATCATAGGTGAACAGGAACCTGCCCAGATGGGCAAACGCTTCGCGCCTGGTGGGCAATATCTTCAGAAATTCCTCTTCGACGGTCATGTTCCTGTTGAATACCTCTTGTGCCTGAGCGCAATACCCCACAACCATGCTGGGACCGACGCGCAGCACCGGGTTGTCCCACGATCCCTGCTCCACGATGTCACGAACCAGGCTCGTCTTGCCGGAACCATTGGCGCCGACCAGAGCCACGCGTTCTCCATTCATCACGGTAAAGCCCGACGGCTCGATGATGGCGATGTCGCCGTAGGATTTCGTGTATCCATCAACGCGCAGCGCCAGATCGGCCTTCGATGCCTCACCCAGGAAGGTCACCTGGGCGTCGCGGTTGCCAAGATCCGGCCGCTCGGTAGCCTCCGCCTTGACGCGCTCCAGCTGGCTGCGGCGCGCCCGCAGGCGCTTTCCCCATGCCGGATCGGGCCTCGAGCGGGCTATTTCGGCGAATCGCCGTACCAGTGCCTCGAGTCGCTCTACCCGCTTGCGGTCCGCCTGCCAGTCCTGGCCCTGCCCTGCAGCCTGTCGAAGCCGCTCGAGGCGGTATGCCGAATAGTTGCCTGAAAATCGGGTCAGACGCCCATCTTCCAGCTCCAGCACCGAGGTTGCAACCCTGTCGAGCATGCGGCGGTCGTGCGAGACCAGCAACACCGCGCACGGTAGCGACGCCAGGAAGGACTCCAGCCACGCCAGTCCCGCCATGTCGAGGTGATTGCCCGGCTCGTCAAGTACCAGCAGGTCGGGCATACGCCGCACCGCCCGCACCAGGGACAGCACGTTCTTCTCACCGCCCGACAGCGATGCAGCAGGTGTATCGGCCCGATGCCCCAGACCTGCCCGGTCGAGGAGGCGGGCGGCCGATTCCTCGGCCATATCTCCTTCTTCGGCATCATAGGCCTCGCGCACATCGCCATAGCGCCGCAAGAGCTGGCGGCCGGCCAGTTCATCGGCGTGTTCCATTTCCGCGGCCAGACGCTCCAGCTCGCGCCGGTGATCGATGGCGTCCCGGCAGATGAACTCGGCGGCCGTCTCGTTGTCCCGGTAGGCGGGTGGCTGCTGCGATACAGAGGCCACTCGGGCTCCAGGCTGGCGCCGCTTGACACCGGTGTGGTCGTTGTCATCGCCGACAAGCATCCGAATCAGCGTCGTCTTGCCGCAGCCATTGCGGCCGACCAGCGCCACTTTCTCGCCTGGTTCGATCGATAGTGACACATCGGAACAGATCCAGCGTCCGCCAAACTCCTTGCCAAGACCTATGGTTTCGATGATAGCCATGTCGCACCCTTCCTGCCTGGACGGAATCCATTGCGCACGATGATACCATACAAAGGCGTTCGATTGGACGCCGCGCGGTCTGCCGTCGTATAGTGCTCTCTATGATCGACCAATTCCTGTTCTGCGATTGGGACGACGCACCCGAGGCGATGGATTTCGAGATGCCCTATGGCCACCTGCTCGGGCGCTGCGCCGGCATCGTCGAGAAGCTGATGGCCAGCGACGGTGACCACGACGATCCGGCCAATTGGCAATCCGCGCTTAAGCTCTATGTGATGGCGCCTGCCATCATCAATGTGGTGCTGAACTATTCTGTCTGTATCCAGTTTGGCCTGCCATTGCATCCGTCCGAGTACTTCGAGGTCGACCAACATGGCTCCAGCATTGGTTGCTACGGGGCGGAGATGGAACTGGAAGCCTTCGAACTGCTGGAACGCGCGATAGCCCTGTCCAGGGCAGCATACCGCCTCGATCCAGGCTTTGCGGCTATCGCCGCCGCTCTGGAGGCCGACATGCCGCGCATGCTGCTCGGCTTCATCTACACATCCCGCCGTGACAAGTACACCTGGCGCGCCGCCGAGCCCGACAAGGTGCGCTCGCTGGCAACATCGGTGCTTGCCACAAGGCGGCCACGGCTGGCCATAGGCGCCGCCCATGGCTCGATCATGGCTGGCCTCCTCCTGTCGGAGCTTCTGGCCTGTGACCTGTGGTTCCTGCGATTCAGCATGTTCAAGCGGAATGACAAGGCACCTGTCGTCTCGCCGCGCGACGAGGCGAGAATCCGTTCCTATGGTGACGGGTCCGATATTCTGGTCTTTGACGAGGATTCAGCGTCCGGTACGACGCTCGGGCTGCTCGCCGCGCGCATCAAGACCATTGCACCGCGGGCACGGACAGGCGCGGTGATCAGGCACCAGAGTTCGTCGTTCCGCCCTGATCATGTTGGCCGGATATGGTCTGACTGACAGGCCGGATCAGCCAGCTGCGATGCGGATGTCCCCTGAAATCCTCCGGCACCGTGCGAGCGCTGGTCTCTTCTACACTCGCCCCGGGGATCGAGCCGGCATCGATCCGCAACGAACGTGCGTTGGTAGAGAAGAAAAGGACTCCATGCGGATCGAGTACCGCAAGGCAGGCGTCGACCAGAGAGCGCCAGTGGCGCGCTATGTCCAGAAAGCCTTCCATCTTCTTTGAATTGGAGAAGGTTGGCGGATCAAGCACGATGATGTCGTAGCGGGCGCCCCGGCCGACCTCTCCGGCGAGGAAGGCCAGCACATCCGCGCGCACGCTCCTGTACTTCCCGTCGTCGAGCTTGTTGAGCTGCATATTTCTTTCCGCCCACGATAGATACGTGTTGGAAAGGTCGACTCCGACGACCGATGCGGCACCGCCGGCCAGGGCGTATACCGAGAAGCTGCCCGTGTAGCAGAACAGGTTCAGCACGCGTCGGCCTGAAGCCATGGCCCTGATCATCGCCCTGGCTGGTCTGTGATCCATGAAGAGGCCGGTATCGATGTGGTCGGCCAGATTGACGATGAACGACAGCCCCTGTTCGCGGACCGCGAACTCAGCGGCATGGGTTGTCTGGCTGCGAGAGCCGCCTGGGGCGGTCTCGTGGCCATATTGCTCGTCGAGTCCAAGGCGCTTGCGTGTCTTGATGAATATCGACGAACGGTCAAGGTGCAACGCGGTGGCGGCCGATTCGGCCATCAACTCGAGCCACGCGGCCTCTTCGTCATCAGGCTTCTCGTATGGCCGCTCGTACAGGTACAGCACAGCCGCATCGCCATATCGGTCAAGCGACAGCGGAATCTCGGGTATGTCGCGGTCATAGATGCGCCAGCAGTCGCAATCGAGGCGCCTGGCCATCCTGGCCAGGTGCCGGTCACGCTTGGCGACGCGATTCTGGAAGAATTGCGCCTGTTCCGTGTCCTTGGCGCTCAGCATCGACCATCGGGAGATTCACTGCGCATCCGGCTCTTCATCGACAGCATCGCATACCCGGAAGACAAGTCTTCATTCTGGACGACGATGGTATCGGGAAGCTTGAGCTTGACGTTGGTAAAATTCCATATCGCGTTGATACCGGCTGCAACGAGTGACGAAGCGACATCCTGGGCACCGGTCGATGGCACCGTCAGGATGGCGACCTTGACTCCCAGGTCAGGCAAACGGGTATGAATGTCCTGAATGGGAAAGACCGGCGTCTCGTGTATCCTGTTGCCGGCCTTCTTCGGGTCGGCATCGAAGGCAGCGACGATGTTCAGCCCGTGCGCCTTGAACTCCGGAAAGCCACAGAGCGCGCTGCCAAGGTTGCCGGCGCCGACTACAACAGCATCGACCGTACGATCCCATTGCAGGTAGGCCTCGATCGCGGCAATCAGTGGCTGTACCGGATAGCCCCGCTTCGGCTTGCCTACCACTCCGGTAATCGCAAGGTCCTTGCGGACCTGGATCGGTTCAAGGTTCAATTCCAGCGCGATGAGCGTGCCTGAAAGGTACTCGTCACCATGTTCCAAAGCCTGTTTGGCTATCAGCAGGTACGACGGCAATCTTCTGACAGATGGTGCGTATGATACTTTGCATTTGGTCATGCGGCGCCTCTCATGGTGAATATAGTATTAATCGAATAAAACTAAAGATAACGATAGCGGCAAGAATCGCATAAAGTCAAGAAAATAACGGTATATATGTCCAAAAAGAAGAAGGCTCCGTGGAAAAAGGAGGTAAACCACGGAGCCCCATGTAGCCTTATGCAAACTACAGCATAAATATACGTGATATTCGCCCTTTATGCAAGCCGGGCCGATGCCAGAGCCCGCTTCCGGCCCTATTGTTTATGCTTTTCATGCAGTATAAAGGGTAGTACGATAGTCTGCTGACAGGAGAAAAAAAATGAGGATGACAACAAAAGGGCGGTACGCGCTCAGGGCAGCCATAGCCCTTGCCAAGGCCACTGACGGCATTGTGCCTGTGTCAATCAAGTCCCTCTCACAGGCCGAAGACATTTCGCCAGAGTTCCTCGAGCAGATATTCTTCAAGTTGCGCAAGGCCGGGCTCATCGAGTCGGTGCGCGGTCCCGGAGGCGGGTTCCTCTTCGCCAAGCCGCTCGCCGACATCACGCTGAAGGATATCATCGAAGCTTCCGGCGAGGGGGTTGAGCTGGCGGCCTGCGCCACAGGCCGGCGCGACACCTGTGGCCGGTCATGCATGTGCATAGCCGGGGACATCTGGCGCGAGATGGCCGACCATCTCAACACATTCCTGGTGGGCATGACGATGCAGGACATGGTCGAGCGTACCAAATCGTCCGACGTTTGAGTTCCGCAGTTCTGACATGCCATACTGCCTGTTTTTGATGTCAGACTGCGTTATATTGTAGGAACAGCATACATGCTGCGCAACAAGGAGGTTCCATCCATGAAGAAACTCGTACTGGTCCTGATGGCCATGTGCTTGCTCGTCATTCCGGCTGCGTTCGCCGATGATTCGGGAGGCCTGTCGTTCCAGGCTGGAATTTCGCTGGGAACCGACGTCATCATCGATGGTGCGGGAAACCCCGTGACCTGGAACAGCATCGGCTTCAAACCAGACCTGTCGCTCGGGCCCTTTGGCATCGGCTTCGACCTGACGATGCGTTTTCACCTGATGCCCGAATCCGGCACCGCCATCACCATCTTTCCTGGCGACTGGATACCCGATTACGATGGCTCAGGCAAGAGCATTCTCGACCTGTACCTGCCCAAGATCATGTACGTGCGGTATGGCTTTCGCGGCGACGACCTCTACGCCAAGCTCGGCTCGATAGAAGACCTGACCCTGGGCAACGGCTTCATAGTTGGTTCATATTCAAACACCCGATTCCTTCCAGACCAGAGGATTTTCGGACTTGACCTCGGGCTCGACGGCAAGCTCTTCGACTTTCCATACGTTGGAGCCGAACTGCTGACCGGAAACCTGGCACGGTTCGATGTGGTCGGAGGCAGGATCTTCGTCCGTCCGCTCATCTCCACGGGCCTGCCCGTCTTCGAGAATCTGCAGGTCGGAACCACGGTGGCGATGGACAGGATGCCCGGGCTCTATTCCACAACGAGCTATGATCCACTCTACGTATACGGATTCGACCTGTTCCAGCCAATCCTTACCGGGAAGGTCTTCCCGCTGTCTGCCTTCACCGAGATAGCATTCGAGCCCGAGGGCAGAACCGGGTACATGCTCGGAGCCGCTGGCCGGCTCGTGAGCGTCATAACCTATGGCGCGCAACTGCGGTTCCTGGGAGCAGGCTTCCTGCCCACTTATTTTGACGCCAACTACGACCTGTTCAGGGCAGACAAGGCCGCGCTGATGGCCACGGCCCCGTCCGGTGACGGTTTCGCAGGCTGGCTGGCCAAAGCAGGCATCAGCCTCTTCAACGACAAGCTGTATTTCGAGGTGACCATCGATGGCCCGTTCAAGACCATTCCATCGGTCGATACCGGCAGCTCGGCGGACTATCCGCACCTTCGTGGCGTCGTCGGCATGGCAGAAGGCATAGTAGGCGGATTCTTCGTGAGCGGCTCCTACGACAAGTACTTTCTGGCCAAGAGCGGTGGTCTCGTCACTGATCTTGCCAGTGCGAATGACGCCGTCATTGCAGCCGCCCTCAACTACAAGTCAGGCGCCGCGATATTCACGCTGCTCTACAACCTGCGCTACAACGCAGAAACCAACGGCTTTGACGTGACCTCGAGCCTGCAGAGCTCGATCAAATTCTGATGGCAAGGGGGTTCTGAATATGCGGATAAAATCATCGATACTGGCCATGGCCATGCTGTTCACGGCAGGCGTTCTGGCCTTTGCCCAGGCAGGGCAGACACTGATTCTGGAGTACGTCGATGGGTCAAACCTGACGGTTGTCTACCCTGATCAGACATCGTACAGCTATGCAAATGGCTCCATACAGGAAGGCGATGCCCTTCCTGTCGGAGCAACGGTCAAAACCGGTGCCGGTACGAGCGTCGAACTGAAGCTCAAGCCCAACGGCACGGTCATCAAACTGGCCAAGATGACGACGTTCAGGGTGGAGACCCTGGGCACGCCGCAGAAGGACCAGAACGGCTTTACGCTGGTCGGCGGCAAGATACGTGCGGTCGCGGCCGTCGGATCGCA
>Ga0209467_1003257_pt1 | contig 10712 bp, 19 predicted proteins | sample Higcelwee11metaG_FD_187175 | JGI IMG/M metagenome (GOLD analysis project Ga0209467, IMG submission 187175) | Freshwater pond sediment microbial communities from the University of Edinburgh, under environmental carbon perturbations - High... | ecosystem: Environmental > Aquatic > Freshwater >...
TAATAGACTTGACGCCTGAACCGTTCGCCAATGGCAAACGGAGACACCGCCCAATGATAGGGGCAACACCGGTTGCTATTGTGCCGGTTGTCTGCGCGGCGTTATTGCCGTCAACGTAGGTCACGGCTATCGTCTGGCTTCCGGTCATGGCCGTGACTTGCTCAAGCCATATCTCGCACCCGGTGAAGTCCGTCCCTCCGGGAACGCGCCCGGATATATCCACCGTGGTAAGTCCTGACACGTTCGCATTGTATGCGAATGTACCGAGCTTCAAGAGGAAATCCACGAGGATTAACCGGCCGGATACGGAGTAGTATCCACCTATGCGCGAGATATAGCCCTTCGTACCGGTGAATGCGTTTATCACGGGATAGCCGGTCATAGCGTCAGTCTGCTTGACTCCGACCGTGGCATCCGTTCCCGCGAGGGTAGTTGTTCCGGCACTTCCTGCAAGATGCCCGACCGATGTCACTTGCTGGGCTACGGCGGTAATGGTCGCGGTCTTGGCGTGGAGTATGAGCTGTTTAGGTGCGCCTATGTATCCGTCCAAAGTTGTAATTGCCATGGGTTAGCCTAGACTTTCCTGATGCGTGAAACCGGTGCAGGTTATCTCGCCGAACTGCGTGATTGACGTGTTCGGCATTTCAAGGTCAAACCCGCCGCCCGTGACTCCGCATGTCCCGTCGCCCATCGGGGTTGTTCCGTCAGCCTTGATCAGCCGATAGAACTGCGCGATGCCGGTGTTGTCCGCGCTTGCGTCTTTCGTTATCGCGTTGGCCGTTATCAATCCAGCAACCGCGGCCCCAAATGCCGGGTTGCCGAACGTCAATTCCCCGAGCAGAGTCTGCGCCCCTATTGCCGTGTTCGCTGTCGCCGGTTTCGCGCCGTTGTAGATTCGGATGATACCCGCGTTCATGGCCGTGGCGAAGGCGTTCGCCTTCACGTTGGCCGCTTCGGTCGCTACCTTGATTTCATGCGCCATTGCGTCCACCCTTCACGATCTCGGCGGCCATCATCTCGCCATCCGGCCCGCGCTCGATCTTGTGTATCCGCGTCGTCTGTTCCCCGTCGTTGTGGATATGCACGGTGATCGGCGGGATTTTCGGCGCGGCATCGTTGACAGCTATATGCTGTTCCATCGTCCGCATCTTTTCCTGCATGTCCATCGCCAGCCGCGTGCTTTCTGTCTCGGTCTTTCCCAATGCGGCCACGGCCTGCGCTTCCTTGAGCTTGATGTTCGCCTCGGTCTCAAGAGTCTGCGCCTTCTTGAGCTCCACGTTCGCCACCGTCTCAAGTACCTCGGTCCGCGCTTTTGTCGCCTTGGCCTGAGCCTCTTCCGCCATCGCCTCAAGCGCCTGATCCTGCGGAGTCTTTTCCCCAGCCTTGGCCTGAAGCATCTGCGCCTCTTCCTCGGTCGGCTCGACGGCGCCCATGTTGACAAGCTTCTTTCGGAAATAGTCGCGGACCTCGCCGATGCCCTCGCCCGTCATGTTCATGATCGCCATGGCCTGCAATACCTGCATGGTCTCCGGGTCGTTCGCCGATACCTGCATGAGTCCGATCAGGCTGCGGACGGTTGCCTCGCGCCTCGATGCACTCGACGGGCCAACGTCCACGGCAACGTCGAACGATGCCCTGGATAGGTCGTTCTCGTACACGACGGCCCCGGACTCGTCGGCGTTCGGCCGCATCAGCTCGACCTTGCCGGTATCATCAGCGGGTGATAGCGTTTTCATCGTCCGGCCTGATTCGACGTATACGTCCTTGGCCATCGAGAGCCATATCTCCCCGACGCGCCGGATCGCCTTGGCAAAGTTGGAAACGTAGATGAACGTCTGCATGTCCATGCGCGTCTGGATCATCTCGACGGCTTTACCGGAGATGTTCGATACCATCTTGTCAGCTTCGCCCTGGTTGCCGAGGATTGACTGCATATCGGCTTCGGTAAGCTGGAGCAAGGCGGCCATAGCCGGCGGTATCTGCGGCGGCTGGGTATAGGCGAGCGGGCCCGCTGGCATCGGGTTTCCGCTTGCGTCGGTTATGGCGTTGACAAGCAAATAGGGGTAATTCTTGAGATTGTCCTCGCTCCACATGACCGAGTGCCCGGCCATCTGTTCGGGCGTGAATATAGGTTTTTGGATGGACGAGAGCGCCGAGAGCTCGCCGAGCTTAGAAAGCTGCATGTTCTTGAGCCGCTGCGCGTCCTTGGCAAGCCGGACGTGGCCCATGCACCGCTCGATGTTGTCAACGAACCAGCGCTTGCCGTAGACGGGAACAACGGGGATGCACTTCCCGGCGATCAATCCGCAATCCTCCAGGATCTTATTCCCGGACAGGATGTACTTGTGCACGCGCTTGGATTTAACCTTCTTGCGCCGTGACTCGACGTACCCGGTCGCGGCCAGTTCAGCGGCTAGTTCCTCTTCTTCGTCGAGCTCCGATTGCAAGTGTTTTACCTCGTCGCCGGTCGCCACTGATTCGAATGTCACGGCGTAGTCAGTTTCCTCATCGATTTCGTAGTACTCCGCGACGAATACCATGTCCGGCGTAAACCAGTCGAATTCGGCCTGCTCGATTTCCTTGCCGAGCGACGACGGGCTGTCGTTGTACATTTCCGTGTATGCTTCCGGCGTCATCGAGTACAGGACATAGCAGCACTTCGCGTCGGCCTTGTCCTGGCGCTTGGCGTCGAGGTCGAAGAATACTGAACTGTCGGCGTCGTATATCGGCTCTATCTTGATGCGCTGGCGCTCATCGTCCGGGTCTTCGTCATCCTCGTAGCAGGTGCGAAGTCTCAAGGCTCCGAATCCTCCGCCCACCGCTTCCTCGAATGCGTTGTCGTAGGCTTCTTCCGCCCCTGAATCGTGTTCATCGGCACGGAAAAGGCCGTTGCAGGCGTCGGACAGCTTGTCGTCTTTCGTCCCGTCCTTCGGCACGAAGTCCACCGTGATGCGGTTGTTCCGGTATTCGTTGATGATGCGGATGACGGCAAGATGGACCTTGTTGACCTCGAACTTGGGCTTGTTCTCGAACTGTTCGCCGAGTGCGCCTTCCCATTGTGCACCTGCCAGCGAGTAGAACCGGCGATCCTGAAGGCATTGAAGGCGCTCGTCTTTTAGCGCCGTCTGGATGCGATCGAACTCGGTCAAGGCACGGTAGTGTACCTTTCCCAGCCTCTCGGCGTTAGATGGTCTCGGCATCGCTTCCCCCTTCGATCACGACATCGATGGCCGCGCGGAGCTCCTCAAGGTCGACCCGGTTGTACCTTCGCCCAAACGCCTCGGCCAGCCCGGTCCACGTCCAGTCCGTCGCGTCGTTCAGGTTGTCGAATGCCGACTGCGCCCGATGGTTGAAGTTGGGATCGGTTACGACTTCATCGTTCATGGCAAGCCTCCAGTATTTTCACCATCGATTCACTACCGGCAACGGCGCGACATTCTGCACCGGCTTCGTAGACCTAATCATGCCTGGGAATATCTCGGCCAGTCCCCAGATAAGCGCGTCAGCCCGGTTCGGACTCTTCACGCCAGTATACCCGGTTGTGGAAAATCCCGATAGCTCGTCCTCAAGCTGCACGAACCGTCCGACGTGGCGAACCTTACCGGCTTCGTATAAAGCGCTGAACGGTTCGGCCCTCTGTGCCTTGCCACGGCTGGCCGTGACTGCCTTGAACGGAGTCCGCGGCCGCGCCACTTGGATAGTCTGCTGAACCATCGCGCCTCCGAAGTTCGTCTCCCCCACGATGCAATCTGCATTATGCCGATCAAATGCCGTTGTTGCAATACGTCCCCACGTCGCCGGGCCTGCCTTGACGGTCAGGTCTTCGAGGACATAGGCGTTGCCATCCGTGCCAAGCGCCACCACGGAAATCCCTATTTCGTCATTGTCCGCGTTGTCAACGTCACCTGAACCGCTCGGGTCTACGGCTACCACGATGCGCACATAGTCCGGCGTAACTCCGTCGATGACGCGCCACTTCTCGATTGAGTCATCGGGGAATAGCTGGTTGGGCGTCGCGTCTCCGAACCGGCCTTCCAAGAATCTGACGCGCATCCGGGCTGGTAGGTTCTCCAGCTGGTCGATGTACTCTTTCGACAGGTTTTCGATATTGTCGCGCGGATTCATGAAAAACGCGGCATAGTCGTCAGGGTTTCGGAGCGTTATGCGAGTCTCAGGGTCCACCTTCTCGATGAACATTCGATACGACCAATGGGATTTATTCGGCGGGTTCTCGTCGTAGTAGGCGCGAAGCCGGAGCGGAACCGGCGGGCGTCCGTCGATCTTCTGTTCGGCTTTTTGAGCGAGACGGGTACATGCCAGCGATACGGACGCGTGCGGTATCTGGCTGATCTCGTTGAAAAATAACGTCGAGAATTCCATGCCCAGGATCTTCTCGGTGCGTTCCTTGTCATCGAGTCCGGCGAACCAGATTTCAGAATTACCGGGAAGCGTGATATATCGCTCCTGATTGTGCGGGACGTATTGAATATCTGGAAACGCTAGCCGCATCACTTTGGGGAACGTGTCGAGGTAGATCGAGGCGATAAGGTGATTGAGCCGGAAGCGGAATATCGCATGACGGGAGTTAGGAGCCTTCAATGCACGCATGACCATGTTACGAACGAGTAGAAAAGTTTTACCGCTCCGCGACCCCCCCACGGCCAAGAAGTGCGTGGCGTCACCGGACACGACCTGCTGCGCTTCTTCCTGCCGGGGGGTGAACTTCATAGCTTTTCGTCTACTGGAGTTGCGACGATATGGACGTTCCCGCTGTGCTCGACTTCCTGCTTGTCGCGCCATTTCGCGGGCCGGCGGTTCTTGAGCCAGAATATCTGCGCGGTTACGTCAGGGGCGACATGTTCTTCATACGGCGCATAGACAGGCTCTTCTGCGTTAGCCGGCATGAATATCTTCACGGCGTTCTTGTTCACGTATCCGGTCGCCCGCTCGTACAAGGATCGCTCAACTGTATCGTCCGGCTCTTCCTTGCCTGCCTTTAGGGATGCTAGAAACTCGGGGTAGTCTTTTTTCCAGTTGGTTATTGTCGCTACTGATATTCCCATCTTTTCGGCTATTTGGGCATCGGTCCATCCAAGTCGGGCGTATGCTTCGGCGACCATGCAATACTCGGGTTTATACTTTGACGGCCTTCCCCCTGCGTGTTTAGCCGGTGCCGATTTCTCTGTCTTCGCTTTCCGTGTTGACATGGATTATATGTTACACCGATACGGGCGGAGATTCAAGGGCTGATTTCTTGAGCGTTTCAATCTTGGCTTGCAGTATCCGGCGCTGTTCTGAGGATGCGGCCCTGCGCTCCTTGTCCGGCTGGAACCACAAGCCGTGCGCCTTCCCGCGGCCGTATCCGTTGTTTCGGAACTGGTTCAGGTAACGCTCATACCATTCGGTCTTCATGCCAGCGGCCATTGTTTCCTGTGCATGTGTCGTCCATGCGTACTGAAATCCGCAAGCGGGGCAACGGTCGTGTATTCCGAAGTCGAGCTGCTGGTCGTCGGTCGGGCACGGCGAATACTTGAACGTCTCTCCGCAACAGTCGCACGTCACCTTTTCGTCGCGGATGAATACCGACTGCCGATACGACGCGCCTATCCTTGCGCACGCCTCTTTGATGTCGGCTACGGTGATCGCCGTGTTCGCCCCGCGCTCCTCGGTTATCGCGGTGTAGACGTTCTCCCGGTCAGGCTCCGGTATGTTCTCGCAGAACCGCTTTAGCTGGGCCGTTCTCTCTGGCGAGTACTGGCTCTTGTAGTAGTCCATGAGCTTTGATACGAGCGCATCGCTTGTCATGCTTCTTCTCCCATTTCGTGTCCGAATACCTGGAGATACGACGCGCGCGTCTCCGCTTCCTGCTGTTCGATGAATGATAATCGTTTTTTGAAATCATCGGGGTTGAAATTGGCCGGTAGAAACTTCTCAAGGTGTTTTGAGAAGAACGCTTCTACGCCTATCTTTTGCGTCCAGTAGTACGTCCCTGGAGGTGCATCGTATATCGCCTTCAAGTTTTCAAGCGCCTGTAGAACGTCTTTTGAGTGTATGCCTTTCAGGTGCGGTCGAACCTGAACGCTCCATTTTTGCGAGAATGCCCAGAGGCTGGCGGGCTGGTAGACGTGAGCACCTAGCGCCTCCCATGCGGCATAGACCACCTTTGGGTATGCTCCTGGTTCCTGCTGTTCCTCTTCCGGTTCAGGTTCAGGAATTGGGGCGTGCGCATCTTCGGGAGAATCTTGCGGGATATCAGGAGAGTAAGAGGTACACGTGTCTTCTTTCCTTTCCTCACCTAAACTAACCTTACCTAACCTAGCCTCGGTCAACACTTTGTGTACGGGTTGTATACATGTTGTATACGATCCGTTCTCATCAATGGATAATGCGGCTTTTTCCGTCTTGTATTTCGTCTCATGGTACCGATCTTTTGCGATGTAATTATGTATACGCCAATGCTTTATGACGATGACACCTGACTCGAATGGGATGATAAACTTCTTGGCCGATAACACTTTTAGGTCATCGTCCTTGCACCCGACATTGCGCATTATAGACTTTGGATTGTTTATGAATCCGTCATCATCGGCGCGCATTGATAGCTGAAAATAAAGAAGTTGTGTCGATTGCGGCATGTCAAGAAAAGCATCGCTGTCGATTATTGTCCTCGCAAACATCCGGCGTTCGGCCATAGCTAAGCCTTCCCCATTTGATTAAAAATATACCTGCCGGACTTCTTGTCGGCATACCTAAAAGCCCGGTCGCGGGGCCAGAATAGACCCTTGTCCATATATGCCTCTTGCCATATCTGTACGGCTTGATCCCGTATCTTTTCCTCTTTTCCCGTCATGGCTTCTCGGCCCCCGCCGTATATTCTCGCTCTATTTGGACGGTGCTAAATACGATAGCCGACACTCCGTTGCCGTCGTCTCCAGTCAATCCGTCCATGTATATATAGCCGCGCCGTCTCATCATCCACCCGAATGTGCGCCAGATAATTGATTCATACCAATGAAGCGTTTTCATATGAAATCCTCTAAAGCCTTTTTTAGCGCCATTGTCCGCTTGCATACGTCTATAGAATCGCAAGAAAACGTGTTCTTGCATCCATCGCAAAGATGGTTGACAAGGTTTCTTGACGCTTCAAGTAATGGGACTATTGATTGCTTGAATTGGTGATCGAGGCTAAAATAATCATCTTCGTCCATGGCTATTCGTCCTTCCACTTCTCGATGTTCGGCACAACCACCGTGCGCCATTTCTCCAACTGACATACGCGGACGACGGCTTGCGGGTATATGGCGTCGGTGTATCGGTCGCGCGTCTCGACTAGGGCGAGAATGTCGGCGTCAAGCGCGTCCTGCGAAGACAAGTCTTTCGAGGTAAGATAGCCACGCTCTCGCAGATACGGGAATACCTCGGTCTTAGGATGCACTCCGAAATGCTTCGCGCACTGGGTAATGCTCATAGTCTTTTCTGAGCGCATCATGGCATCATGCGATTCTGCTTTAGGCCCTGCAATTGCTAGCGCCGTCTCCAGCTCCTTGACCTTGCTCGCGTGGTACTGGATTACTTGCAAGGTCATGCGCTCGATGTCTAGCGAGGTAACGGCGGCTACAACTTCGGTTGTAGGTACCATCCTGCGCTTTATCTCTGTAACCTGTTCCTCGTCGAGATATGTCATTATCCCGTTTTTTATATTTTCAGGGTACATCTCTCTAACGTGTTTTTTGATAGCCTCAGGAGTAACGCCTAGCGCTTCAGCTACCTGACGTATTGTCATAAGGTTCGAAAAATACCCGGCTACAGATTTTACTTCGTTCATGGTTAAACCGCCTTAATAAAAAAAGCGCTTAGTGCTTTCCCCTCGCTGGTAAGGCGATGTCCGGTGTATAGGCACCGTAGGGTCAGCACTAAACGCTCTTGTAATATCATCCCCTATAGGACGACTGTCAAGGTTTACCACGCCTTGACGGTTACATTCTAGCATATATCGGCTATGTCGTGCAAGATCATATTTTGTTACCCAAAGCGATAAACACTTCTTGTGTCGTGCCATCCGGCAAGTTAATTATACCTACGAATACCGGGTGTTTCTCGTGCCAAGCCTTCATACACTGCTCGTTGAATTCTTCTCTGAACTTCTTGGCCGCGCACGTATCGCATGGCACTTCAATCTTGACAATCTTTTCCCATTGCCACCATTTACGCTTCATTCTTTCCTCCATGTTCCCACCCTAGCCGCGCCTCAAGATATCCGACCGACTCCGCGCCACAAGCCTCGCACCGTAGCACCTGGACTGGACGGCCATCGCGCCAGTCCTCGTCCGTCTCGCGCCAAATGTGCCCGCCGCCGGTTGTGCATCGGTCGGCGGGAATGGTTTCAAAACGGGATTGACTCATCTTCAAAGTCAAGTGCGCTTGCCGCCGGCCTGTTCGCCGATCCGTCCGGGGTATAGGGAGACTGCCGGCGCGGCTCTTCCTTGCCCACCCGTGGCGTGTCCTGCTGCCCGTCTTTCGGCTCGAACATCGAGACAAGGCTCGTGTTCCCCTTGCTCCCGTCGAACGGTATCCCCGCCGGGTTGAACGAGCGATCCAGGAGGATGAACTTCCCGCCGTCGTCCTTGACAAGTACTACCCCGATGTTTTGGTACCGACTCTTTTCCGTTCCCGTCGAGTCGGTATAGTGGCCGACTACCACCGCGAGGTCATACGCTTTTCTGGTTGCCATGTTATTCCTTCCCTATGCCCAGATCTTGATAAATAAAGTCACAATCAATGTTCCCGTTGACAATAAAAACACTGAGCCAACAACAGTGTTAGTACCTCCATTTTCATCTATGATTTTCACCAATAAAAGACTGACGAGCATGGTTAGTGCCGACGTGAAAAATATCTTGTCTATTAAGTCCACATTATCCCCTTTCAATCCACAATAGCCCCGGCAATGCTCGCGCCGGGATGATAATAGTATCTTGACGTTTGGTTGTCGATACATCGGAATTCGGCCCCGGACAGCTCGGAGTATATCCGCGCATATTCGAGCAAGGTGGCTGGATATGTCTTGCGCCCGGTAGCCTTCGCCATGTCCTGGAACAGTTCCCACCCGGATATGAAGCCAGCGGGGTGATCGTCAAGGTAGGCAAAGAGGGCTTGACGGATGCTCATGCCCAATCCTTTTTATGCGCCCGACCCTTCGGAACATAGATAGGGTCTATGGCCTTTTTACGCTTGAATCCAGCCGCCTTGTTCGCCTTTGCCCGTTCCTCCCGGAGCCTCTTTTCCATCGCGTCCATGTCTTTTTTGAGCTTCCGCGCTGCGTCCGCTTCAAGCCTTCGGCGCTCGGCCTTGGCTTCACGGGCCGCCTCCCTCGCTGCCTGCTCCGCTTCGATGGCGTCAAGCTCCTCGACGGTCAAGTCGTCGGAATAACCTCTCGATACCGATGGAGCGACGGCATATTCGGGCGAGGTTATGCAGAGCCACGCGGGGCGGGAAGGGATAGGATCGTTGCGTTTTTCCCGTTCCCGGATGCTTGCCGTAGGCGCTATCACCTCCTGCGGCACCTCGTTAGCAACGCCCCAGTTCATGGCTCGTATTCCTTCATGATCTCATAGACCGCCACTCCCTGCTCGATGCGGGCCAGCTTGCTCAGGGCCACCCGCGGCCACCTCGTCAGGAAGTCGTCGACCATGATCTCCGCTATCGCCCGGTTGCTGGTCGAATGGGACTCCTTGATAGTGCGATCCTCGTAGCCGTCGATGGTGAACTTCGGGGATGCCATTACCATTCCCCCTTGCGGCGGGCTTCGGCTTCGTCCTCGCGTCGCATCTCCGCACGGGCCAGGATTTCAGCCTCGTCCTCTGATTCAGACGGGTAATCGATGTCCGGCGGGTTCAGGTAGTTCTCTGTCATATCGTCCTCCATGCACATACTCTATACCCTCATTGTCATGGCGTCAAGCATTATATTGCAATATATTCATGTATAGTAGTCTGTATAGTATAAATCGTAAAAATAATCGAAAAATCGTCTTTTTATTGCATTTTAATGATTTTACCCCTTGCATTGCTATGCGCTTAGGTATATACTCTTATTATCACGATGAGAGATAGGAGATACAACATGCAGGACATTATCAGGAACGTAAACGGAAAGATGCCGATGGTAGTGATAGCCGAGCGCGAGATTGACGGACAGCTTTACTATCAGGTAAAGGGAGTAAATCCGGCGAATCTGAACGAAACGGCACCCGGCGAGTTCGCGGTTCTAGCGGCCAACACGGTAAAATACTGAACACCGGCGGGGCTTCGGCCCCGCTTTGAAAGGATGGAAAGCATGAACGTAGACAAGGCGATTAACTTTTGGATGCGCGGGATTGATTGGTGCGTGGCAAAATGCGGCAAGAAATGGGTATTGCTCGATTGCTTTGGCAACTTCCCGCTTTTCAATACAAAGAAGGCGGCATATGAAGCGGCCACGGCGTTCGTGATGCTGAAGCAAGAGGAAAGGATGGAAGCATGAACGATGAATCAAAGGCGGCCGCGATCCTTGGCCGCAAAGGCGGATTGGTCAAGAGCGAGCGCAAGGCAAAGTCAAGCGCGGAGAATGGCAAAAAAGGCGGACGGCCGCGCAAGGTCGTTGACAATCAGGCAAAGGAAGGGCAAGTATGAACGCGATAATGCGACGATCCGGCAACTGGTACGTCAAGAGCA
>Ga0209467_1003258_pt1 | contig 10710 bp, 6 predicted proteins | sample Higcelwee11metaG_FD_187175 | JGI IMG/M metagenome (GOLD analysis project Ga0209467, IMG submission 187175) | Freshwater pond sediment microbial communities from the University of Edinburgh, under environmental carbon perturbations - High... | ecosystem: Environmental > Aquatic > Freshwater > Pond...
GGGGACACAGCCCAGGAAACAGCAAAAAGGGCCTACGGTCTTTCAACCGTAAGCCCTTGAAATTCCTGGTGCCGAGGGACAGAATCGAACTGCCGACACGGGACTGTTAGTGTCTACGCTTAGGCAATGGTTGATATTTTGATAAACTGGATAATATTGACGGTTGATCGAGGATTTTGCTAGATTTTGGCGTTGTGAAGGTTGAATAATATTAGGCACCCTGTATTGTTTTCTTAAAACGGTGTGGTCATCTATGCCTCGATCCGTCATGCAAATTTCCTCAGGGCACATCGCTCATATGGGCGAAGGTGACTTGAATGCGCTGCTAGCTGACCTGCTCAGTGCTCAGGCCCATCGGTGTGGATCGCAAAAAAGTGAAATAATTATCAATACCGAAGAAAAAGCGAAAGACGACGGATGCGATGGCTGGTCAGCTAGGCCTTCGCGTCCGGACGATTGGCTTGGCACGACAGACTCCTGTTGGCAATTCAAGGCTGGAACAGCTGGTCAGCCTTCGAAACTGAAGGGTGAGGTGTTGAAGCCGTTGCCAAAAAGTACTCTTGAGAAGGGTGGCCGCTTTGTTGTCGTGGCCAGCGGTTCAACTAACGGAAAAACAGGGGAAAGCGCTCGACTTTCTACTCTTGTTGAGGAAGCTAAAGCCGCAGGCATTCCGTATGATAACATCATCGTCCTTGGGAGTGAGCGCTTAGCGGTTTGGTGCAATCAGCACCCAGCCATTGCAGCTCGTTGGGCAAAACGGCCAGAGGGATTATGTACCTTTGGCGAATGGGCGGAGTCGGATGTACACCAGGTACCATGGCAAGCCGCTAAAGAAACCGCCTCAGAATTTGAAAATCTTCGTGCCGACATGGACTTTAAGGATGGAACGGTCTTGCACATGCATGTGCGAGGACATCCTGGCATCGGAAAGACGCGATATGTCCTTGAACTTTGCCGCGAGGCCGAATGGGTGGGATCAGTCGTATATTTTCCACAAGCGACAGACTCCAGACTCTCTGAGCTAATTGACAGCGTAGTAACGGATGCAGATAGCCACCTGACGGTTGTAGCCGACGAGGTCCAATCAAATCAGCTTGATCCATTGCGCAACTCGGTCGGACGCGGAGATGGAAGGATCCGGCTTATCACTATCGGGCAATGCCCATCACCCGATTGTACCCGAATACCAACGCGAGAGATGCACCCGCTTGCCCCTGCGCTGGCAAGCAAAGTGGTTAGCGGATGGTATCCGGACATGCCCCGTGAACATGTCGATTTCGTGGTGCGTTTTGCTGACGGCTATATTCGACTGGCTCGGTTGGCGGCTGACACTGTTGCACGTAACCCCAGCATGAACGTGCGTAGTTTGCTTGGCAAGGAGGATATTCGTAATTTCATGGATCAAATGCTAGGTTCTGAAGGTCGGGAAGCCCTTTATGTGGTGGCTGTACTTACACGGATTGGCTGGGAAGATGATAAGCGACCTGAAGGGGAGGCAGTTGCTAAACATCTTGGTCTTGATTGGGATAGAGTAAGAGCTGAAGTTGAACGATTTCATCGCTCTTTTGGGATCGCGCCACGTGGTGGGCGATTCCGCTATATTTCACCTAAGCCTCTTGGAGCATATCTTGCGGTGGAGGCTTGGGAAACATATCCTGACTTGATGAAGCAATTGCCAGCGGTCCTTCCCTCAGACGAAGCGCGGGCTGCATATTACGATCAGATTAATTCCATAGCCAGTACTCCTCAAGTCAGAGAATATGCTCGAGAAGAACTTGCCTTTTTTTTTCGATTAAGTGATTTTTCTGAATCACACGCTGCACGCCGATGGGCCGCTTTATCAGCAGCAGACCCTGAACTCGCAACTAATAATATCTATCATGCCATGAAAGAGGCAAGCATTGAAGCGAGAAGTAAATTCAAGGAGGCGAGAAGCGAAATTGTATGGGCCTTAGTTAAGCTTTCTTGGCGACCAACATGCTTTACCGAAGCAATGATGTCATTGGCCTTGTTGGCTGAAGCCGAGAACGAGACTTGGTCAAATAACGCCACAGGAGAATTTCTTTCCCGATTTCAAGTAATCTTGGGAGGGACGGCAGTCCCCTATTTAGACAGACTAGTTGTTCTCGACACACTAGCACAAGAGAAGCGTCCAGCTCTGCTCCGCCTAGTTATTAAAGCCCTTACCCGAGCCAATGAAACACAGCATTTCTCAAGGATTGATCTTGGTCCAATATCGGATGAATTGCCAAAAGAAGAATGGAATCCTACGAATGATGAACATATAGACTGCGTACGTGCCGCAATTTCCAGATTGATTACATTGGCAAGTGATAAGGATCTACAAATCAAAGATGACATTATTGTTGCTGCTACAGGGCTAGCTATTCTTTTGCGGTGTTCTGGTGTTCGAAGTAGTGTCCTAGAATTTTTGGATGTGGTGAGAGATGTGTATCCAGAATCGCGTGAGCAAATTAGGAAAGAAATTGCTGATATAATTTATAAAGAACGTAACTATTTTAAAGAATTGCCAGATTGTGAGCTTGAAGAAATTGCATTGATCCATAGTCGCTTTGAGGATTCATCGTTGGCATCTCAGTTACGACAGCATGTTGGTCCGCATCAGTGGGAGAGGGATGAACAGCCAGACCTCACGGTACTCGCGAAAGATCTTCTAGCTGACCAGGATGTTTTAAGAAAAGAGTGGTCGTGGCTTACGTCGGGAGAAGCCGGCGAGGCATGGCTATTGGGCGAAACCCTTGCCAAGGAAGATTCAACAAGAGAGCTCTCAACCCTCATGCCTTCTCTATCCGGTGCCGGACCCGATCAACGAGTTATCTGCGGATACATAAATGTCTGCCGTCAGGAATTAGGAGATGTGTGGTACGACGAGTGGTTTAATACTCTGCTACAAAATGTACCAACCCCGGCACCGTTGCTTTTCGAAGTGGCATGGCGCTGTGGCGCGACCATTCAGATAACCAACCGTCTCGTCGAAGTACTAAACTCCGAAGAAATTGCCCCTGGGATTGTCGGACAGTTGGCGTATGGTCAGTGGGATCTGCTGCCACCAGAAACACTGGAAGAAATTTTACAGGTCATGATGTCCGCAGGACATGAGGCGACGGTAGCGGCTATTCTTGTGAAGCGCCTTAAAATCGCTTCCGAGAAAAAGGATAGATGGCAGTCCCTCGCGTTAAAGATCGCTGTGTCTTCTAAACTTATTCGTAATCGCCATACAGCGAACTATCATTGGAAAAAAATTACCCTAGGTCTTGTTCAATACCACGCTGAAGAAATCGCCTCAGCCATTTTTCGCGAGCAGGGAGAAAGATCAACGGAAGTATGGTTTGCTGATTACAGCGAGGCGAAAAAAGTATTGTTAGCCTGTGTGAGGGCAAATCCAAAGGCGGTTTGGAAAGCGATGCAGCCATGGATAGCATCTAGGAGGAAAGCTTTTCTCTTCAGCGTTGGATTTCCACGGGATGTGCTTGATCAAATTTCAGTTAAGGATGTGCTGGAATGGGTCAGCCAAAATCCTTCTGAACGCGCACCAGTGCTTGCCAGATTATCGAGCAAGGATTTTTCAAGCGATGAGACTCTCGCGTCCCGTATCCTCGGGATATATGGTGGTGAAAAGACCGTGTCTGGGGATTTCTTTAGCGATTACCTATCCGGTACTTGGAGTGGTCCTGCATCAGCACATTGGGAAAAAAAGGCATTGGAGATGGAATCCGTGGCCGGACGAACGAAACTACCAAAATTGCAACAATGGGCTCAGCGAGTTGCGCGAGATCTTTTCGACATGGCCAAACGTGAGCGTCAACTGGAGGAGGAGGAAGACACACGCTATCGCTAGCAGTCCGCTTGGAATCGAAATGCCCCAAAAAAAAGCCCTACGACTTTCATCGTAGGGCCTTGTTTTCTAATGGTGCCGAGGGACAGAATCGAACTGCCGACACGGGGATTTTCAGTCCCCTGCTCTACCGACTGAGCTACCTCGGCGCCGGAAAGGGGTCTTTACAAAATGCCCTGGTTGTTGGCAAGAAGTTTTCCGCCCAAACGTCGGGAAATGTCCCGGAAAATCCGTCCGGGCCGGGGCGCGCGTCGTGCCCCATGCCGGGCCGGAAAAGTGAGGAATCATGAGCAAGGCCGACAAGGTCTTTTATTTTGCAGCTCTGGCGTTTTATTATGTGGTGTTGCTCTACCTCTAGCCGGGTATTCGGCCAGGTCTTACTGCGGGCGGCCGCCCCGGGCCGAAAACCACACCTCGCATAAAAAAAGCGCACTCGCCGTCCCCAAGACGAATCCCAAAAAGAGCATTCCCAGCATGGCCGTCCTCCCTGGTCTTGCCGGGTGATCCCCGGCGTGTCCCGGCCCTGGCTGCGGCGGGCAGCCTGGGCGGAAAAGGGGCGCTGTGACACGCGCACCCCGGCGTGCAACGTGCGCGACGGGATGTGTCGTCGCCTCCATATGTTGGCTATCGGGCCGCATCCCAGGGGCGACATTGCAAAGCCCGGGCCGATGTGGCGCGGCAGGTTCTGCCGCATTCGCCATCCCGGGGCTGGCGTGAAGCCGGTGGTTGGTGTAGGTGCCCGGTGAAGTAACTGCGATGAGATATGAAGGGGAGGGCTTCCGCCATGCCCAGGGTGCTTCTCGTGGACGATAACCGCATCGTCCGCGACATGCTCAAACGGCATATCGCCATGATTGATGGCATCGAAATCGTGGAGGCCGCAGACGGCATGCGCGCGGTGGAGATCGTGCAGCAGGCCGCCCCGGACATGATCCTTATGGACCTCATGATGCCCGGCATGGACGGCATCGAGGCCATCCGCCGTATCCGCGAAGATCCAGATCACGCCAATATCCCCATCCTTTTTTTGTCCACCGAGACGGATCGGGGAAAATGGGTGGAGGCCTTCGAGGCCGGGGCCAACGATTTCGTGCAAAAGCCCTATGAAAAGCGGGAGCTTTTGGCCCGCATGGACACCCACCTGCGATTGGCCGCCCTGACCCGCGAACTGCGGATGAAAAACGCCCTGCTCGAACGCGAACAGTATCTGGCCGGGCATGTGCAAAGCCAGCTTTTGCCGCAACGCTTGGAATTTCCGGGATTTACGGCCAGCGCCGTCTATCAGGCCCAGGAGCAGATCGGAGGGGACTTCTACGACGCCTGGGACGACGGCGAGACCGTGCGTATCGTCATGGCCGACATCAGCGGCCACGGGGCCTCGGCGGCCCTGCTCATGGCCGTGTGCAAGGGCCTGCTGTATTCCCTGGCCACCTCGCGCCCGGATCCGGCGGACATGGTGGGCGAACTCAATCGCATGCTCTACGCCATGCTCGCGGGCGGCGATCTGGACATGTACGTGACCCTGGCCTTTGCCGCCGTCAGCCGCCGGACGAACACCCTGCGGTTTCTCTCCGCCGGACATGCCCCGGCCTACGTGCTGGGCGGGTCCACGCTCACCCTCGGCCCCACCGGGCCGGGGCTGGGGTTCCACCAGGACTTCACATGGCAGACCCTGACCGTCCCCTTTGCGCCGGGTTCCACGCTTTTTCTGCTCACCGACGGGGTGACCGAACTGCGCTCCCCGACGGGGGAGTTTTTCGGGGAAAAACGCCTGGTGGACCTCCTGCATCCTGGCGTCCCGCCGCGCGAACTCATCGGCCGGGTCATCGATCAGGCCTTGCCGTTTTGCATGGGGCGCCTCACCGATGATCTGGCCATGCTGGCCATCCGGCGCACGGACGGAGAACCCGGAGGGCGGGCGTTCCCGGCCGGGGGCTATGCTCCGGGGCTATAGGCGGCCAGGGCCTCTGCCCGGGTTTCAAAGATATCGAAGATGGTTCCCAGGGTGACCACCCCCACCACCTTGCGCACGTGGGGATGCAGTTCACAGATGCCCATCCGGCTTTCCCTGGCGGCGACGGCCTTGCGGAGCGCCACCATGGCCCCGATGGCCTTGCTGTCCATGAAGTTCACCTGACGCAGGTCGATCAGCAGATCTCCCCCGCCCAGGCTCGCGTAGCGGTCGAGGACCGTTTCCTTGAAGGCGTCGGACACGGTCAAATTCAACTCGGCCTCCCCGATCTCCACCACCACGCAGTTCCCTTTTTTTTCCGAAGTCACGCGCATGGGCGCTCCTTTTGTCTGTTGGACGATAATCCACGGGGCGGGTGTGTCCCGCTCCGGAGAGGTACGCTGATCAGTGGATGGGCGCCAGGGCCAGGACCGGCTCACGCACCTCGTAGGTTCCGGAAAGCCGGATCAGGCGTTCCAGGACCAAGTCCGTGAGTCCCTGCCCCTTGGCCAAAAGCAGGATGCCGGAGACGGTCTTGACATCGGCGCCAAGGATCATGCCCGGGAGCAGTTCGCGCACGGGGAGGCGTCTGGGCACGAAGCCTTCTTCAAAAAATACGGCCCGCTCGAAGGCGGTCTGCATCTCGGGATCGTAGGACTCGGGATGATCCCGCATCACGGAGATGGCCTTTTCCCTGGTCATCCCCTGTTGTTCCAGGTCGTCGTAATCCAGGGCCAGTTTGAGGATGCGGGCCCCCATGGGCTGCCCTGCGTCAGCGGCGAAGGCGTCCGCCTGGTGGGCGATGATGTCGTTGATCTCCTCCATGCGCGGGATGTTTTCCAGAAGCTTCACCGCGATGGAGGCGTGCATGCCGTAGATCTGTTCCTCCTCGGGGCCAAGATGCTGGCCGGAATACTTCTTGGACAGGATCTCCTCGGGGATGGACACGCAGCCGATCTGGGAGAGCATGGCCGCCAGTTCCAGACGCCAGATGTGCTTGAGCCGAAGCTCCCTGGCCGTGGCCACGACCATGCGCTTGAGGCGCTCGCTACGGCCGAAGGCCTCGGGGTTGACCAGGGAGAGGATCTCCACCAGCACCTTGATGCTGCCGCGCAGGGTGCCGTGCAAAAGCTCCTTTTCGGCGGTGATCAGCCGGTACTGCTCCAGGGCCGCCTCCAGGGTCTTCACCAGGGTTCCCCCGTCGCAGGGCTTGGTCAAAAACCGGAAGACATGCCCTTCGTTCACGGCCGCAATGGCCGCTTCCAGGTCCGCATGTCCGGTCAGCATGACCCGCACGGTGCTGGGGGACATCTCGCGCACATGGCGCAAAAACTGGATGCCATCCATCTTGGGCATCTTGAGATCGGAAACCACCACGGCGAAGGGGCCCACGTTTTGCAGGCAGTCGAGCCCCTCCTTTCCGCCCAGGGCCGTTTCCAACGTGAACTGCCTGCGCAGTCCCCGGCGGAAAGTGTCCAGGATGTTGGATTCGTCATCAACGAAGAGTATTTTCTCGTTCAAGATGGAATTCCTCCGTAAGTCGTCTGGCGCAGGCCTGCCGCCAGTCCTCGATCCTGTGCCCCATGCCGGAGTCCTCCAGGAAGGTGGTGTCCATGGGGTGGGGGGCGTAGTCGGCGTTGAGCACCACCAGCTCGTGTTCCAGGCTGTTGGCCGCATGCACGGCCAGAAGGATGGAGAAGTCCGATATGGGGGTGGCCGGGGGAGTATGGTGCGAGAAGATGGCCGTGACCACGCTTTCGGGAAGTCCCCACAGGCCCAGCAGGTAGGCCCCGATCTCGGCGTGGGAGGCCGAGAAGACTTCCTTTTCCATGTCATGCACCGTGCGCCGTTCCGTCCGACTGCGGGAGAGCACCCGCTGGTAGTCCTCCTCGAAGTTGGCGGCCAGAAGGAGCTTGCCCACGTCGTGCAAAAGCCCGGAGATGTAACAGTCGTCGATCTCCTGGGGCCTGCGCTCCTCGACCTGGGCGATGGTCTTGGCGAAAAGTCCGGTGGTCAGGCTGTGCTTCCATAAAAGCTCCAGGGAGAACCCCGGGAAGCGGTCCAGATTGAAACGGGAGAACAGATGCAGGGAGATGATCAGGGCCTTGATGATCTCGGTGCCCAGCAGGTTCACGGCGTGGACCGGGCTCGATACATGGGTGCGCAGGCCGAAAAAGGCCGAATTGACGAGTTTTAAGATGTTGGCGGACATGCCCACGTCCTGGTTGATCAGATCCCCCACGACACGCAGGGACGGCTCTTCCCGACGAAGTTCCTGCATGAGTTCCAGATAGGTCCGGGGCAGGCTGGGCAGGGTCTCGATCTTGGCCACCACGGTCTTGACCGCCTCGTTGGAGAAGATGTCCTGAAGGGTGGTGGCTCGTTCTATGGCGGCCCGAAGTTCCCCGGCCTGGCAGGGCTTGAGCAGGAATTGGTGGGCATGGCGTACGGACTTGAGCGCCGTGTTCGTATCGGAATGGCCGGACAAAACCAAACGGATGACGCCGGGGTGACTTGAGCGGACGTGATCGAGCAGCGTGACGCCATCCATGCCCGGCATGCGCATGTCGGCCACGATCACGTCCTGGGGGGAGGTCTGCAGGATGTCCAGGGCCCGCTTCCCGGAGGTGGTGAAGCTCATCTCCCATTGGTCGCGCATGCCATGCAGCATGCGGCGCAGGGCGTCGAGCACATGCTGCTCGTCGTCAACGAACAGGATGCGTTTCTTTTTCATCTCGGGGTCTCGCCTCCATGGTCGCCCCCAATGGGAATGCGGATGTGGAATGTGGCGCCTTTGCCCACCTCCGATTCCACGTCGATGGTTCCGTCGTGTTTTTCCACGACGATGTCGTGGACGATGGCCAGTCCCTGGCCGGTGCCCCGGCCCACTTCCTTGGTGGTGAAAAAGGGGTCGAAGATTTTCTCCCGGTTTTTTTCCGGGATGCCCGTGCCGGTGTCGGTGATGGAGAGGCGGACCCTGTTTTCCTCCCGGCGGGTGACGATGGTGATGCGGCCTTTTTCCGACGTGCCGCGCACGGCGTCGCCGATGGCGTGGGCGGCGTTGATGAGCACGTTTAGGATCACCTGGTTGAAATCGCCGGGCAGGCAATGCACGGGGGGCAGGTCGGCATCCAGGTCGGTGACCACGTCGGCCACGTATTTCCATTCGTTCCTGGCCACCAGGATGGTGTTTTCCACGGCCTTGTTGATGTCCACGGCGGTTTTTTCCTCACCGCCCGGATGGGAGAATTTTTTCATGGCCCGGACGATGGAGGCCACCCGTTCCACGCCCTCCAGGGATTGTTCCAGGGACTTGGGCACCTCTTCGGTCAAAAAATCCAGGTCGGCGGCGGTTCTGGCGGTGTCCACCACCCGCAGGGCCTCCCCGGCGGCGTCGCGCACCGAAGGCAGGGCCAGGGCGGACAGGGCCGCGTCCAGGATGCGGCGCATATCGTCGTAGGCGGATTGCAGGTAGTGCAGATTGTCGCCGATGTACTGGATGGGGGTGTTGATCTCGTGGGCCACCCCGGCGGCCAGTTCGCCCACGGATTCGAGCTTCTGGGCGATGGACAGCCGCCGTTCCAGGGCCTTGCGCTCGGTGATGTCGAACACGATCTCGTACAGCACGAGGCTGCCCCGGCGCATGCCCGAGATCACAGTCTTGGTGATGGGCACGATGCGGCCGTCGGCCTTTCGAAGGCGCATTTCCTCGTCGATGAGGTTGCCGTCCAGAAACCGGCAGTGACCGGATATCTCCCGGCCCCGTTTGTCCAGCCAGCCCAGGGAGCAGCAGAATTGTCCCATTAGGGCCGTCTTGTCGATCCCGATGAGATTTTCGGCGATGGCGTTGGCGTCCAGAATCTTCATGGTCTTGGGGTCGATGATGAAGATGGCGGCCCGGATGCCGAGCAGGATCTTGCGCAGGGTCTCCTCGCTCTCCCGCAGCTCCTCGGCGGCGCGGTGGCTCTGGGTCACGTCCTGGATCACGGCGATGAGATAGTCGATGTCCCCGGAGGCCCCCCGGGCGGGGGAGAGGGTGGCCAGGGCCCAGACCAGGGAACCGTCCTTGCGGCTCAGGCGCATTTCGAAGGTGTGGGTCTCGATGCGGCCGGAGAGGATGCTGCCGATGGCCTCGTCAGCCATTGCCAAGTCGTCTTCATAGGTCACGGCGCGCAGGGCGCTCCCGGCCAGTTCCGGGCGGGGATAGCCCAGAAGCCGACACAGTTGCTCGTTGACCCGCAGGAACCGGCCGTCGGTCAACACATGGCACATGCCCACGGCGGCCTGTTCAAAGGTGGCCCGGAAGCGTTCGGAGCTCTCCTGCAGATCCTCTTCGGCCCGTTTGCGCAGGGCCGTTTCCATGGCCACCCGAAGCTGGGAAAAATCCACAGGTTTGAACAACAGGCCGTAGGGGTTCACGGCGGCGGCCTGGGTGGTGATCTCCTCCTGGGTATAGGCGGTGACCAGGATCACCGGAATGCGGTGGCGGCGCTGGATGACGTCGCACAGGCCGATGCCGTCCATGCTTCCGGGGATGCGGATGTCCAGGAGCACGAGATCGGGGAGGGCGGTTTTGGCCATGTCCAGGGCGGTGTCCGCATCCTGGGCGATCCCCGCGCAGAGGAACCCGAGGAGGTCCAGGCGTTTGGCCAGAACCTGGGCGGAAACGGGGTCGTCCTCAACGATCAGGATGCGTTTTTGTCGTGCGCCTTCGGCCGGGCGGGGCAAGACCAGGGGACTCGTGTACATGACCGTCTCTCGGGCCGGCGCGTGGGTGAAATGGGCATAAGGCGGATGTGCGCCATGGCGGTTCGATAAAAAACCATAAAATCACGGGTGTGACAAGCCGGGAGGGGAAAACGTCCGGCCGGGGGCGGGGGCTATTTCGAGCGATCCAGGAAGG
>Ga0209467_1003261_pt1 | contig 10707 bp, 6 predicted proteins | sample Higcelwee11metaG_FD_187175 | JGI IMG/M metagenome (GOLD analysis project Ga0209467, IMG submission 187175) | Freshwater pond sediment microbial communities from the University of Edinburgh, under environmental carbon perturbations - High... | ecosystem: Environmental > Aquatic > Freshwater > Pond...
CCTCGACCCGCGTGCACGCATCGGCGATCCTGAGTTCCAGCGTCGGGAAACGATTCGACGGACGGATCGTCCACCAGAGGTCGCTCGCATCCTCGATGGCCTCATGTTTCCGCAGCAGATCGACGAAACCGAAATACTGCGCTTCGTCGTCGAACATATCCGGCGTGCCGGAGCGCGGCCACTCGTCGTAAGCGGCCTGGCGATAACTCTTCAACCCGGTGCGGGTGCCGTTCCAGAACGGCGAGGACGTCGACAGCGCCAGGAACAACGGCACCCACGGCAGCAGGCGATTCATCAGCGCCACGCGATCGACGCCCGCGGGAATGCCGACATGGACATGCAGCCCGCACAGCAGATTGCGACGGCCGATCATCCGGTAATCCGCGATCAGGCGTTCGTAGCGCGCTTTGGGCTGTTGAATTTCTTCGCGCCAATCGCCGAGCGGATGCGTGCCCGCAGCGAGCAGCCGCACGTCGAATCGCTGCGCGATGCGATCCACTTCCGAGCGCAGTTCGGTCATCGACTCCCGCGCCATCGTCGCGGTGTGCAGGATCGGCGTCGATACCTCGAGCTGGCACGTATTCATTTCTTCGCCGACGCGCTCGCCGAAACGCGACCTGCACGCAGCGAGCAACTGCCTGCTTCTGTCGCCGCACAGGCGTCGCGTCTCCGGATCGATGAGGAAGAATTCCTCTTCGATGCCGTAGGTCAATGCGGGAACGATGTTCGCCATGTCGCATGCATCCGGATGTTTTCGTGGGCCGGGAGTGTGCGGACGAAATGGGTTTGGATGCAGTTACCGCGCAGTTACGAGGCGTCCAGGGCAGCGTACGAACGGGCTACCGTTCATGCAGGCGGCGTTGATGTCAAAGAAACGTTATCGGGACGTAATCGAATGGTTGCTCATGCGGGAAATCCTTGCATAAATCCGTGCGGATCGCGACACGGATCGTGCACGCTGCTGGCCGTCGATGCGCGCTCCGTCCAGCGCGCGCGATCATCCGGCGCGCAGCGATCGCGGAGACATCAATCAATTGACGATCAATGATCTATTTGCCGATCAAAGGGCAAGAAGTTATCGATCGACTGCAGGCATCCGATGATGTGCTGCCTGCTCATCCGTTGCGCTGCAACCCCGCGGCCACGTCCCGGAACGCGGCCAGCGCAGCTTCCAGATGGTCGATGATCTCCTGCTGCATACATCCGGCGGCGGCAGATCGTCCAGATTGTCCAGGCTGTCGTCCTTCAGCCAGAAAAGATCGAGGCTCGCCTTGTCGCGGGCGATCAGCGTGTCGTAACTGAAGTATCGGAAGCGTTCGGTTTCCTGCCTTGCGTGGCGATTGTCCGGGTTGTAGCAGGCGATGAAGTCGCGCAGGTCGTCCAGCTTCAGCGGTCGCGTCTTCAGGGTGAAATGCTGGTTGGTGCGCAGGTCGTAGAATCACATACCTTCGGTCTGAGGGCGGCCGTCTTTGCGCTTGGCGTCGAAGAACACCACGTTCGCTTTCACCCCTTGGGGGTAGAAGATGCCGGTCGGCAGGCGCAGCACGGTGTGCACGTCGCAGGTCTCCAGGAGCTTGCGGCGAATCTTCTCGCCCGCGCCGCCTTCGAACTGCAAGTTTTTAGAGCTCCCGATCTGACCTTTTTTGCTTGAACTCGTCTTCTCTACCTGACGTTACTTGGACACAGCAGCAAAAAACTCATCAAGTTGCGGGTTGCTTGTGATCAGAAATAGCTTCTTGATCACAGCGGATTGATTGATCTCCAGACGCACGAAATGCTCGCCACCCGCTGAAAACTGTTTGCGGATCAGTTGGATGCGCCCGAACAGTGCTCCATGCTTTTCTGCAAACTTTGCCAGCCCAACAGCCTTCTCAAAGTTGTCACTAAGACTTGGGTTGTGGGGTTCCAGAATGTCGATGACAAAGTCGCTGCCGATTTTGCGCACAACGACGAGATCCGGAAACATAGGGCGAACATCGCCCCCAGTTTCGTACGGAATTTCTAACGACCACGGCTTCCGATCCAGGTTGCGCAACCAGCCGACCACTTCGGGATTAGCCAATTCTTCCTTCAACACTCCGGCTTCCCAATCGCCCAACTGGACGCGGAACTGGCTATTACTTTCTACATACAGGTGGCGATCCCAAAGCGGATCGGCAGGCAGGCGTTTGAAATCAATGGAGGCTGGCAAATGCCATGGCACTTCGTTGGGCTTGGCCGTCGACAGCCGCAGCTTCTCGTAATTAACGCGCCGTTGCTCCCTGAGCTTGTAAATGGCTTTCTTGTGCTTGTCGTAAAGCCCATCGAAGGCGTTCTCTGCCGACGATTCGAGAATGGCCATTTCTGCCGCATTGCGGGCAAGAACGATGGCCTCGACCTTGATTTCCAGCGCGTCGCGATCCGCATTGGCACGCCAATACTCCATCTGCAAACCGTGGCTGAAGGCACGTCCGGCCTCTTCAAACAGCCGATCAATATCCATATCCGAGGCATTGATGTGATAGTCCGCAGTCGGCTCAGCTACGCCCGTTCCGTGATTGACCGCCAAGGTTCGCAGGCCAACCTGAGTGATCGCTTTGGCAGCCGCATCGAACTGGCCTGCCGCCTTGATCGCGGCGACCCGCTGCCCCATCCACTTAACAATCTGCTGCTTTCCTTGGCCCCACGCACCGTCATCAATCTCATCGATGGTCAGACTGCGTGAGATGGCCATATATCGACGCAGCGGGCTTTGTGCACGAGCGGCATTGACGCGATAGGTGACGGCCTGATCGAGCGAGTTGAAGATGTCCTCAGTACCGTCGCGCCGCTTGAGTACCACCAAATTCCGACCGGAGCCAGTTTCGGCGGGCGGCACATCTTCCGCGTTGTGCAGCGATGCCACCACGCTTTCCACGCCACCTGTATCGAAGTACGGCAAAAACAGATGCACATCGTTGAGTGCGGCATCCTTCTCAATGCGGCGTGCCAAAGGTGTACGCACCATTCGTCCCAGCAACTGGGCAATGTAGGTGTGATCCTCCGCACGGCGGAAAGACATCATCACCTCAGCACGTGGGCAATCCCAGCCGGTGGACAGGCTGGTCTTGAAGAAAACCACGCCGATATTTTTGTCAGCATCGATGCGCGAAGCTTCCACTTTCCGCACCCGGCGGCCGCCGACGTCCAGGTCGCCAGTGTCGTGCATCGCATGGGCGATCTCGCCTTCGTTCAGGCGGCGGCCAATGGCACTCTCGATCACGGTTAACGCTGCGCCAAGATCGGTTTTGGTGAGTTGCCGGTCTGAACCGTTCTCAACCTGCACCACCAGCACCGGCCAGATGGTTTGCTCTTTTTCGTCACGGCAATACGTTCCCCAGGCAGTCGTCATCTGACTCCATCGCCTGGCCGCCTCTTCCAAGAGCGCCATTTCAGCCGTGGTGGCGGCTTCCGGATGATGGATCAGGATACGGTCTTTCAGCAGGCCGGATTTGCGCACTTCCTCAGCCGGTATGACCACCTTATGCGTAGTCACGGTGTGCTCAGCGCTCGCAATCAAATCCAGAAACCGCTTGGGTGTAGCTGACACACCAATCACCATCGGCATCTTGACAAGCCCCACCTCGGGGTAGCCCAGCAAGAATCGTTGCATCAAAGTTTGCGCTGCCTGCGCACCTTTGCCCGAGGTCATGCCGCGGTGTGCTTCATCAATCACTACATAAAACCGGTCGGGAATGGCCCGCGCGGTGTTGGTCAGCGTTTCCCAAATTAAATGCTGACGTCCATCACCACGGTTGGTCAGCGGCTGATTGATTGCCAGTTTCTGTGTGTTGATGAAATAGATGCGACCGCCGACCAGCCGGGGTGCGTCAAAATGCGCATCGATTGTGATGAGCTGATTGACCCGGTACACCTTGTCCGACTTGCTCTCGATCTTGAGCTTTGTTTGCTCATTGAGTTCTGGCATGTCTGATACCCACAGGATCACGGCATCGGGCTGCGGTGTCCAGTCCAGTGGCCATGCTAACTGGTCATCGGGCTCATCCAGAATGGCCTCGAACAGCGCCGTCATCATGATCGTCTTGCCGCTGCCAGTGGCCGCCGAAAAAGCGACTACATGCTGATCGTCAGACGACACGCCTTGGCGAGATTTGGCCAGCGCTTTACGCAAATCGTTCAGCGCATCTTTCTGAAAATCGAACAGCGTGAACTTCATGCCCGCACTCCCAGTTTGCCATCCTGATCGGCTACCCGATCCTGATTCTTGTTGATCATGAAATTGAGCAAGTAATCGCGGTACAACTGCACCACAGCCAAGCCGGGGTTAGCCTTGCCCGCCACCTCGCGTACGCCCTGCGCCATGCTTTTGAAGGATTCGTCCGCATCGGTGACTATGAATACCTGCGACAAGCCATTGCAGCCCTCGAGAGATTTCAGTAAACGGCCCATGCGGGTTTCATCAAGCAGCACTACGAAATTGCTACCCGCAGGCGCAAATAGAGCGGGTTCAGGTTCGCCACGTTTCAAATCCGGCCGCGGTCCCACGGCCCCAGCCTTTAACCACAGCAAAGGCAGAATTTCGCGGAAGGCACGGCGTATCGACACGCGCTCTTTCTCTAGAAAGTCCAGCTTGAAATAGGCGAGGTTGGCTGTAAAGCCCGCGCTCATCGGGCGCTTTTCCTCTTCCGGCACCAGGATTGGCCCGAGCAGGTCCGCCACCTGCGCCTTCAACTGGTCGAACACCCGTTTGGTGGGCGTGACGATATAGAAGTTGGTGATGTGCTCTTGTCCGTCCAGCGCCTCCAGCCAATTTTCTGCTGCGGACGGGTCAAACAGCACGCTGGCCTTGTGGTCTTCCGACACGATGAACGGGCACTGATCCTTCACCAGCGTTTGCGGCAGGCCATTGATCAGCGTCACCACCTGCTTCTTCTTGGGCAGTGTGTCGAGCTGCGCCGGATCGACAAAGCCAATCTGCGTGAAGCTGCGCGCTTTCTCGCGCTCCACGGTTTTGCCGGTCAGGTATTCACCCGCCAGTACCGAGCCATCGTCACGCTGGCCAAGGATGGTGTACTTGCTTCGCGGCCAGGTCACCGAGCGGCAGATCCCTTGGGCTTCCCACTCTGCATTGCCGGGTTGCAGGCCGCGTGCGCTCAGAGCGGCAGCTTCCTCGGCGGAGACTTCGTTGTTGGTGACCAGGATGCAGCGCCGCTGGCCGCCATCTGCGGCGTTGAGCAGGTTGACGGCATTCAGCGTAGTGCCGCTACCAGCGAAGAAATCCAAGATCAGGGCGTTGGGACGATCACGCGCGACGGCGGCGACTGCATCGCGGGTAGCGTACAGCGACTTCGGGAAAGAGAATTTTCCGCCTTCACCCAGAATCCCGCGCAGCAGGCTCGAACCGTAGTTACCCGCGTCGTGGGTGGCGCGGTGCCACACGGTTTTTATCGAGCGTTGCTGGGCTTCCGTGTAGCGCACGGCGACTTCGCCCGTCACTTCATCCTGCGAAACCACCTCGATCACACCGTCTTCGATTTGTTTTTGAGCCTTCTGCCCCAGGTAAAGAATAGTCCAGGTGCCCCGTGCCTCATCGAATCCGCCCAGCTTCACATAGCCTTTGGCTAGCAGCAATCGCAAGGTCGGGGGGCTGACCCGCCAATTGCCGAGCGTGCCATCGGTACGCAGTGGCCATGCTGTGCGGCGATCCGACAGATTGCTCAGACCAGGTTCTTGATCGGGCGGCAAGGGATCACCGATTTTGATGATCTTTCGCTTCTCCGGATCAACCGTGATCGGGAAGAACAGGCCATAGCGATCTTCCCGCCGGGAGTTTGTACCGCCCCGCAACAACCACTCCCATCGCGGTGTTTGAAAACGCTTGGAATCTCCACGGTCGGGCGAAAGCAGATCGTCGTGATGTGCCGCCAACGTCACATCGGGGTTGAAACAGAACAGCGCGTATTCCTCTGCTCGGGAAAGGCGTCCCTGGGCGACACCTTTCTGGTTGATGACAATGGTCACCAACTGACGCCACGCCTCAGGGAACTCCCGCTCCAGCAGCATCCCGAGGTGATGCACTTCGTGCTCGTCAATCGTGACGATCAGCACCCCCGTATCCGGCTTGAGCAAACGCTTCGCCAGCTTCAGCCGCCTTTCCATGAAAGCCAGCCACTTGCTATGCCGCCAGCCATCGTTGCCGTCCACGTAGTCGTTGTTGTACTTCCAGTCGCGTGCGCCGGTGTTGTATGGCGGGTCTATGTAGATGCAATCCACCTGACCGGCATACAGGTAATCCAGCAGTTGCAGCGCGTGGTAGTTGTCGGCCTCGATCAGCGTATGCCAGGGCGCATCGGCTGGGCCATTGGTTAAAGCATCCACCGGCACCAGGGCGGGGAAGATCGGCTCGCCAAATTCACGCACCACCAGCAGTTCGTTTTCTGGGAATTGCACCGGCTCAACCGCAGCGCGGCTGGGTTCACTGGGGTGCGCTTCGTTGCTGGGCTTGACGCAGGTGGCGATGCCGGCATGGATGGACTTGACTTGCCACACATCTTTCAACGCACCTTGGCGGCGACATACCAGATCGCCCTTGCGTGGCTTGGCTCCGTGCAGCGGCAACAGCTCGGGCAGATGGTCTTCGAACACCAAGCCAAACTTCTTTTCTTTTGCTGCATTTGCCCATTCGGCACCCAGGCGTTCGCGCAGGCGGGGATCGCTGATTTGCCCGATCAAGTCATGGATTGCGGACATTTATTGCTCCTCCTAGCCCGAAAATCCGTGCAGACAAGAAATTTTGTGTTCATTCAAGGACTCTATGGTGGGCATACAACAAGGATCGTACTTGGCGAAGAAGCCGTCGAGCATCTCGATGTTCATCGAATCGGGGCCGGCTTCGTGCAACAAGGTTGAGAGGCGGTCGAATTCTTGTTCGGTGAGCGATGGAGCTGGGCTTGAAGTCTTCATGCGTGAGGAGGTGTGAGGCCATTGTGGCGCAACAGGGGAGGCACATGATGCCTGCCGCGCCTAGCGGGGTCGATTGCGTGTACACGCGGGCACCAGCCTTGGCCCCATGACGCCTTCTCATTCGTCGTTTTTGCTGAATCCTGTGCAGCAAACCGTTTTTCCTTTGCCCGGGCAAACGATGCGGAAAACTGCTCTCAGTGACCCAAGCATAACCCGATGATTTTTCACCTGTTCTGCGCAGGCTAGTTGGAGAGGGTTGAGGAAAAGGGGTCAGGCTCATTTCCGGCTCTGATTTCGGCCGGCCGCGTGGCCTGACCTGCATCGATCTGCTGAATCAGCGTTTCGATCCCCTGGCGAAATCGCTCGCTGCCATAACGCTCCTGTTGCTGAGTGTACAGGGGCAGTCCGTCAATGCCGTCGATGCGGTTGTTGACGATAGGCTGCTAAGCGCGAGACGTCTGCGCGGTGCGAAGAGCGCCCCTCATCCGGCCTTCGGCCACCTTCTCCCCGCTGTGCGGGGAGAAGGTGGCCGACAAAGAGCCTCATCGTTGGAGTTCGTAGTTGCGGTGTCGAGGCAACAAGCCCCGGCGTTGGTGTTCGGCAGCTGCGTGCGCAGGGCGATGCGCTGCGTGGATGGTGAAATCTTCATCATCATTGGCGCCTGGGAGCTGCGGTATCGGTGCAAATAGCCTTGGGATTGGTGTTCGATGGCCCCGCGCGCGAGGCCTGGAGCTGCATGAATGGTGAAATTTTGATCATCCTTGCAGTGCTGGCAGTGCATCGGAGCAGCGCTGTGCTGCATCGCAGGTGTTCAGAACACCTGCTCAGGCGATGCCGTGCGTACGTGAGGTGGGTGCGCAGTGCGCGGATGAAACAAATCAAAATGAAAATGTATGTTCCGGTTGTTCCGTAAACTATTGAAAATAATGGTTATTTTTCCCCGATGGTCACGCGCCGGCGATGGTGTGCGGGCGGCCTTCTGGCCGGAGATGGGATGCCTCGATGGGGCTCGCGGCTGAAGCCGCTCCTACAGCAGCAAAAAGAGGGCAGGTCGCGTGGTCCGACCTGCATTGATCGTTGCATGAACGTTTCGATCCGCTGGCGAAATCGCCCGCTGCCCCAATGCATGTGTTGCCGAGTGCGCGGGTGCGGTCCGTCGATATCGAGTGGTGCCAAGAGCGCCCCTCATCCGGCCTTCGGCCACCTTCTCCCCGCTGTGCGGGGAGAAGGCATGGATTCCAGGCAGCCGGGTTCGGCCAACAAAAAAGCCGAAGCGTGCGCTTCGGCTTTTTCGGATTGCTTTGGATCATCGAGTGGGCGGAGGGCTATCCAATAGGGATTCTAAGTCATTGATATTTAAGTTAAGTGCGCGAGCGGCTCCCGACAGTTGCCCCCAAAGTTGCCCCCAGGCCATGCCTGCTTGCTTGCAAAACCCTTGCGACGTTTCGGGTCCGATCGCCTGCCATGCGCCGCGGGTGCGCGGGCCTTGCCCGCCAGCCGGCGAGACATGCGCGGCTCTGCCGTTTGATGATTCAAATCGCATGGGGAAAATTTTCACGCATGGGAGGGCGCGTGTGTCGTCGCGGCGAGGCACCATAGATTGACATGCCCCCCGGTAGGCAGCTTCAAAGCCCGTTCAAGGGGCGCAGCCAACACCCCCGGACCGGGCATGCCTTGCGATGCCCCCGCGGGCACGTCAACAAGTCGTCATGCCAGCTAGTTGACATGTTTTTCTCTGCAGAATTGGTCTTGTGTGCAGGAAGCATCGGCATCGTGCCGTGGGCTTGGCTGCCAAGGATGTGCTGATACCCCCAGGGGGGGGGCGACGGTGCCGGGGTGCGCTTTCACGGCCAAAGCCTGCCGACAGGGCGGGGGATCGTCCGACCGGCTTTCCAGCACGGGCGCCACGGGCGGGCGGCGACGGCGTAGGGGGACGACCCAAGAAGCACCGGGCCGCATCCCGCGCACTCTACGGGGCGAGTCCATCTCCGGCCGGCACTTCACCTGCGGCCATCCGTTGACGGCGTGCCAGCGCGCGCAGGGGCGTCGATAGGCCGCCGTATAGACCGAGCCCCCTGCTGTGCCGCAGTGCTTCGTGTGTTGATGACGAAGCCTAAATAGCGGCCCTGTCATATTTTACAGGCGGGTTTGATTGACTCATTCGACGTTGCAATGACAGTCTTGGCCATACACCTCAAATCCGGGGACTATTGGTAGTTAGGCAGCACAACCGCACCGCGATCTTCATCCACCATCAGGCCCAGCGAACGTGACTCAGATCCCCGACGTCGATACCCACCATCGCGAGATATGGTCGGACGCAAAGAGCGGCCATTGTGCGGAGCGCCCGCCGATCTACTATGTCGAGAACCACAACGCGCCGGTTGGTTATGCCGAAGCTGCACTCGATTTCGAGATGCTGGTCAGCGAGTTGCTTCCTCGCCTTGCACCTCACGAGATCGGAAACTGGTCGGGGCCTGTTCTGCACCTCGCACGGCAAACCGTTGAACTGCGTTTGAAGGCACTTCTAGAGACTGTCTGTGAGAGGGACAAAGCCGTTGACGAGCGACTACTCGGCAAACACGACCTGGCAACACTCTGGAGCACTGGACGGGGCTGGCTCCTACGCAATGGCTATGCATTAGACCAGGATGCGCGATTGAAGGCGACCGACGAGCTTGTGCTTGCCTTTCATGCCGTGGATCCGTCCGGCGACCTATTCCGCTTCGCTCAGTCACGGCAGTCGCGGTTCGGAAAGAAGAAGTCCTACGATCGCGTTGGGGTCAACCATCAAATTTTCCCAGTTTCCTTCAAGCAGACGGTTGAGCTTCTACATCACTGGGAGGCCGTGCTGTTTCGAGAACAACTCAAGACCGAATACGGTTGGGATAAAGATCCCTACTTCGATGCAGGCGATTTTCCGAAGCTTAGCCAACCGGATGCCAGCGAAGGTGCTGCCTAACCAATCGTTCAAGCCGACGCCGTCTCTCGGCTTCGTTGAAACTCACGGGCACTCGCGCACTACTCGCTGCCAATTGCCGCGGTCGGCGCGGCTTAACTCAGGCGTTAGAGCGCAATCATGGATCCACTAGGCCTTGCAGGAATACTCGTCACGCTACTCATAGCACTTTGGCAAAGCCATGAAGCTACGAAGGCAAAGAAGCAACTAGACAACTACCTAAAAAACTTGCCTGAAGTGCTTGTGGCTAATATCTCGGAGAGACTCAACGCGAGCAGTGACGACAATATTGACAGGGATCGTCTTGTAAGCCCTGACCATCGCACTTCAACTATGTACGCAGATTTGGATAATGACGGAAATGACGAACTAATCGTCGAATTTCCTATTGGGGCGCATGGAAGCGCAGTTCAAATCTATAAGCTCGCCTATGGAGGGCCTGAGCTTCTTGCGGAGTGGAGCACTGATGTTCCATACGGATTTGAACTTGATCGCTCCGATCCGACATACAGCCCACTCTTGCAAACAGGTGAGACAAATCGGTCTAGCGGCCTTCCGTATGTCATGGGCTTGCGCGATACAGTATGGCTCCGCCTCAAAGATGGAAAACTCGAAGAGTACAGACGTGATGAGCCTTCCGAGCAAGAAATCGCAGAGAAAATTCAGGAGCTGAAAGATCATGGGTCTGCGCTCTAACAATTCGTTCAAGCCGAGCCCTCAACGCATAGAGCCTTTGAAGCGGTGAAGCCAGAGCGGAACAGCACTGCACGGGCTTCGCCCTTGGTAGATCTATAAGGGTCTCCACT
>Ga0209467_1003262_pt1 | contig 10707 bp, 6 predicted proteins | sample Higcelwee11metaG_FD_187175 | JGI IMG/M metagenome (GOLD analysis project Ga0209467, IMG submission 187175) | Freshwater pond sediment microbial communities from the University of Edinburgh, under environmental carbon perturbations - High... | ecosystem: Environmental > Aquatic > Freshwater > Pond...
TAAAGATTGAGGAGAGCAGTAATCCTCCAACGCTTTATCATTTCAACCGTTATAAGTCGGCTACCATTTCGGCAAACCTTGCAACCGGCTACTCGCTGGGCGATGGAATCGACGAGATGAACCGCATTGCAGATAAGCTACTCGACAGTTCGTTCGACACCGATCTTTCGGGACCGTCGCGCGACTTTGCCGAGAGTAGTTCGAATATTTCGTTCGCTCTAATATTGGCTTTGCTGCTGGTTTACCTGATTTTAGCCGCTCAATTTGAGAGTTTCCGCGACCCGTTCATCATCATGCTCACGGTGCCAATGGCCATTGCCGGTGCTGTTCTTTCGCTTTGGATTTTTGGGCAAACGCTCAATATCTTTTCCGAAATCGGGATGCTGCTGTTGATAGGGATTGTGACTAAAAACGGGATTCTGATTGTAGAATTTGCTAATCAGAAACAACGGGCAGGGATGAGTAAAGCGGTTGCCGCATTTGAGGCCGCATCTTCAAGGTTACGCCCAATTTTGATGACCTCGCTGGCCACAGTTTTTGGTGCCCTGCCTATTGCTTTGGCATTGGGATCGGGGGCCGAGAGCCGTATTCCGCTTGGTATTGTGGTGGTAGGCGGTATTTTATTTGCCCTGCTGCTTACACTTTTTGTCATTCCTGTAATGTACATTATGATGTCGGGAAAAAAGAAAATTGCTGTCGATACTCAGGAAACGATGGAATTAAGTGAGGCGGCAACAGAGTGAAAGAGTGAAAGACTGAGAAACTGAAAGACTGAAAGACTGAGGGACTGAGGGACTGAGAAACTGAAAGACTGAGGGACTGAGAAACTGAAAGACTGAAAGGGCTTGGATAAATGTTGATGGGCTTCAATTGCCTCCTGCTTTAGCTGGAGGAATAAATAAGGGGTTATGCTTTGGGGGGCTTTAGCCCAACCAGAAGTTCGGCTAAAGCCAAATTGAAATTTGAAAAAATAAATCCTCCTGCTTTAGCAGGAGGCAATTCAAGGAAATGTTATTGGAAATGAAAAAATTACTATTTATAATCTTCGTTTTTGGTTTTTCGCTGGTGCAGGCACAAACAATGCTGACCATTGACGAGGCGATTCAAATTGCGCTTGAAAAAAATTACGACATTTCTATTGCCCGTAACGAGGGCCTGATAGCCCGAACAAACAACACGACAGGAAATGCCGGGATGTTACCCAATATCGGGTTTAATGCAAACGGTAGCCTTGCCTCAAAAAGTGTTCGTTCGAGACCTAACGATACCAGCCCTTTCACATATACATCACCAGATTATTCATCATTGGGCGCTAACGTCTCGCTTGACTGGACCCTTTTCGACGGTGGAAAGATGTTCATTGCCAAAAACCGTTTGTCTGAGATTCAGGCATTGGGCGAAATCAATTACCGGAATCAAGTATTAAAAACTCTTTCTGAGGTAGTTTCGGCGTATTACAATGTGGTGAAACAAAAGCAGCAACTGACTTCGATTGAACAGACAATCAAGTATAATCAGGAACGGTTGAAGATTGCCCAGACCGGGTATAATGCCGGGGCAAAAAAGAAAACCGATTTGCTTCAGGCTAAAATTGATCTGAATGTAAACCTTGAAAATGCGATTAACCAGCAAACCCTTATCCTTGTAGCAAAGCGCGAATTGGCTGTGCTTCTGGCTCTCGAAAGTGATTCATTATTCGAGGTCATCGATTCGATTGCTTTGGATTATGTACCTGATAGAAATAAATTACAACAAATGCTATTTTCTAAAAACACCGATATATTGGCTTTTGAGAAGAAGCTGGAAATAGAACAGCTGGTATTGAAAGAGAGTAATCGTTCGCAATTGCCCCGTATCGATTTCAACGCCGGTTATTTTTATTCGAAGGCTGTCAATTCTGAGAATGCAGGCACGAATGTAACAACCCATTCCATGTGGCCACAAGTTGGTTGGAGTATGAACATACCCATTTTCCAGTCGGGCGATTTGCGTAGGCAGGTCGCTTTATCGAAGATCGGGGTTGAATTGGCGCGTTACAATTTTGAAAATGTGAAGTTAGGGGTAAATGCCGAGCTGAAAAACGCCCTTACCACCTTTGAAAACCAGCAAAAATTGCTCGTAATTGAGCACGAAAACTACGAGCTGGCCAAGGAAAACATGGAGATCAGCTTACAGCGGATGCGTTTGGGTGAAGCGACCTCGTTGGAAGTACGTATTGCACAGGAGGACTTTGAGCAATCAGCAACGCGGCTTACCAATTTCCAGTACAACCTGAAAATGGCCGAAACAAAGTTGAAACAGTTGATGGGGGATTTGTAAAATAAGTCTTCAGTTTTTGTGAAGACATTGTTCATCATCGAAATTGAATCTTCATCTTTCACGAAAGCATCGTTTATTTCAGAAAATGAATCTTTAGGCTTACAAAACGGCCCTTCAACTGTTCAAAACGAATCGAAACATCTCGGGAAACGATCGTACAGTTTCACTAATCAATGTGAAAGTTCACTAAGTCGATGTATCGAGACAGGGAATCAATGTAAAAAGCCTCTGGATCAATGTGAACAAGCCGGGAGTTGATTTTTCCCCCGCGAATATCGGTATCATCTCAACGGGATTCAATGTAAAAAGGAGTTTTATCTGTGTTCAACGGGCGCACATCGGTTTTGAATGAAGTTGGTGGAAAGAAATTTCCCTTTCATCATCATAAACAGGTTTTTCATAAAAATAGAAGACATTTTTTACCCCGACTGCTTTACGATAATCTTGATATTTATTAATTTGAAATCGTTTTGGAAGAAAAACTTTCTTTATTTCTATAACGCTATGAAGAAAAGTCAAGTTAACTTCTATTCTACATGTTTGGCCCTGTCTCATTTTTATCAGAAGTATGAAGAAAGAATAAAGCAGGACGCTGTTTTGTTGCGCCTGTTCAACGAGTATTTTGGGTATTTTGAGCAATTACAGAAGGCTGTTCAAATCCAGAAGGGCCACACCTCTGAATCGGCCAAAATGAAACAAAAAGAAGAGGCCGAAATGGTTGAAGAAACGGTACGTTATGCCTACAAGGGGTATGTTTATGCCTCGGAGAAAAAACTACCGGGTCTTCTCGAAACGTTTTCGGTAACTTCATGGGGCTTGCAGAAACTGAACGACGTAAAGCTGCATACAGCTTGCTTGTCGGTTCACGAGGCCCTGTGCCAGATCGACCCCCAGGCCGTTGCCGAGTATGGCATTACCACAGAATCGCTTGCCTCGCTAAAAAAGAAGATCGACGATTTTCACGCGCTGATCTCACAACCCCGCACCGACATCATCACCCGGTCGCAGGCAACATCCAACATTGGCGAGATGACCAAACAACTGAAGGAGCTTTTTAAAAACAGGCTCGACAAGATGGTCAACTCGTTGCCGGCAACCGATGCGACGATGAAAAACGAGTACAATGCCGCCCGGATAGTTATTGATATTTCGGGTAAAAAACCGGGAGGTTCAACACCGCCCGAGGATGGAACCACCCAATAGCAATAAATGGTTGATTCCAATTAGAGTGAATAAACAATAGTATTGATCAGAAATCTTTTTCTTCCCAAACAGCCCCTCTCCGGAGAAACCAGGGAGGGGTTTTTCTTTGTTCGGGGGCTACTCATCGGATGACTCCGAGTCATCCGATGAGCGAAACTGAGGTGTGGTTTGCTATTGCTTATTGAAACTTATTGAAAAGTATTAGGATCAATGGGTTGTGATGAAATATTGTTTAGTTAACTTAGAGGTGGAAAATAAAAGTAAAAATTGCAAAATAATGTTTGAAGGACTTGCCGTGAATCTTGCCGCATCGGTGATTTTTGATTTTACAAAAATCATAACAACAGACCTTTCAAAGAAGGAAATCGTAAAGTATTTGCTCGCGAAATTGAATCTTTCCAAAACACAATCCGATTTTTCGGAGCGGTATGTAGAAAGCCTAATCGAGTTGCGCTTGAAAGGGAAAGACAAATCTGTTCTGGAATTTTTCAGGGATAAGGAGGTCATGGAACTATTCTTCGATTACTCCTATGCCCCCGGGAATAATGATTTGCGAAACAATGATGTTGAATTTAATACAAGGGTCGATCATTTTATTAAGTCACGCAGAATTGGGGATGATCTGAATGGAAAACATATTGATATACACTCAGAGATAATCAGATTTAAGGAAATATTCAAACAAAAAATCCATGAAAGCCGCACTGTATCCGATGTTGAACTTTACGAAATGGTCAGGGAACTGTTGAAAAAGACAAGCCAGCAGGAAGAAATCCTTCAGGATTTAAGAAATCGGAACATCGAAAATGTCGTTACTCCAACGGGTGAAACCATTTTTAATATCAACAACATTACTCATAATGCTTTTATTCAAATCATTCAACTGGCACAATCGCGAATTCCCAAACAGTTGACCGACGAGATCCCAACCCTTGCGATTGAAGAGATTGTGGGGCGCAGTAAAGAATTGGACGACCTGCACTGCCTTCTGTGCGACAAGAAACAGGTTGTGGTGGTTAACGGAATGGGTGGCATTGGAAAAACCACGCTGGCACAGGTGTATGTGCACCGTTATTGGGACGAATACCACCATATTGCCTGGGTGGCGCAAACCTCGAACGACATCCTGCTCGATTTTGTCAATGCTCCGGGATTATTGAAAAACCTTGCTGTTGGAGCGGAACAAACCGACCCGCAGGAGATTTTCCGGGCGATGATGCGGAAAATGAAAGCGATTGAGGAGAAACCCAATCTGTTGATTCTCGATAATGCCGATTCCTGTATGGAAAAGTACCGCGATATCCTCCCGAAATCACCGCAATGGCATATTCTGGTTACTTCGCGCCACGAACTGGAGGGATTTACCCTGAAGCAGCTTGACTTTTTAGACGAAGAAGATGCCCTGCAACTGTTTAAGAAACATTATACCCGGAACGATTTTTCGGATGAAGGGATCAAAACCCTGCTGAAGGCTATAGATTACCACACCCTGACCATTGAGATTCTGGCTAAAACGGCCCACCTGCAACATTACACGCTGGAAAAACTAATAGCAGCTCTGGCAACTGATGCAAAAGCCCATGTGAAGGTAAAGAGGGCCGGGAACCAACAAATCGAGAGCGTTACCTCCTATTTGTGTTCGATTTTTCAATTGAGCGGTTTAAACGACGATGAAAATTGGATGCTGAAGCAGTTTGTATGCCTGCCCACTGAATTCCATTCCTACCGGTTACTTGTTGAGTTAATTAACCCTGAAGCGTGCGGTAGGGAAGCCATTTTCGCAGAAACCGTTGCTACCCTATCGCAAAAAGGGTGGTTGCAACGAAACGACGATACCGACAGTTATAAAATGCACCGCATTATTAACGAAGTGGTTAAAAAGCAGCTTGTGGTTTCATTTGAAGAGATCAGCATTCTAATGGAAAACATTATTGAAAAATTGTGGTATGATCAAACGAAGGACAACCCGGTGGACAAATTTCTATGGATTCCTTTTGGAGATTCACTACTCACAATTGTTGAAAAAGTGTACTGCGAAGAATTAGTACTTGAAAATATGATCTCAAAGCTTCAAAATAATTTGGCTTTAATTCTTCAAGACCTTGGTGATTATGAAAAAGCAAAGAAATTATTGGGGAAAGTGGTGAAAAGTGCAGAGAAAAATTTTGGTTCCGATCATCCTAACACTGCAGTTTGTTATTCCAATTTGGCTACTGTGCTTCAAGATCTTGGCGAATATGAAAAGGCAAAGGAATTGTTGGAGAAAGCAGTGAAAAGTAATGAGAAATACTTTGGGATCGATCATCCTGTCACCTCAGTTCGTTATTCCAATTTAGCTTTAGCGCTTGAAGACCTTGGAGATTATGAAAGAGCCAGGGAATTGTTAGAGAAAACGGTGGAAATTGCGGAGAAAAGTTTTGGTGTTGATCATCCCACCACCACAACTCGTTATTCCAATTTAGCCATAGTGCTGAAAGCCCTTGGCGAGTATGAAAAAGCAAAGGAATTGTTGGAGAAAACGGTGAAAAGTGATGAGAAAAACTTTGGGGTCGATCATCCCATCACCGCAGTTCGTTTTTCCAATTTGGCTTTGGTGCTTCAAGACCTTGGAAATTATGAAAAAGCCAGGGAATTGTTGGAGAAAGCGGTGAAAATTGATGAGAAAAACTTAGGAGCTGACCATCCAACCACCTCAGTATGTTATTCCAATTTGGCTTTAGTGCTGAAAGACTTAGGTGATTATGAACTATCAAAGGAATTGTTAGAGAAAGCAGTAAAAAGTGATGAGAAAAACTTTAGCCCTGATCATCCAACCACCGCAATAAGTTATTCCAATTTGGCAACCCTGCTTAAAGACCTTGGCGAAGATGAAAGGGCAAAGGAGTTGTTAGAGAAGGCATACGAAATCTTATTGAAACAGTTAGGAAGCGAACACCCCAAAACCAAAATTGCAAAGAGGAATTTAGATAGTTTAGAGGCAATTAAATAACCAATTCATTTTTCACCAACTTGGTTCAACGCTGTCAGGTCCTGCGGACGCTGACAGGTTGGTGTTGCGCGAACCCGACAGCGTCGCAGACCTGTCGGCGTTAAGATGAGTAGTGAATGGAAAATGGTAATCGAAGGTGTTTAAATTGACCTCAGAGGTCAAATGTTTTTAGAAACAGGGCAACCCAATAGTCTCCTGTATTAAAAAAAATCCTCGGATTTGAGTTGTCTACAAATTGTCGACAACTCAAATGAGAGTCTTCTCTAAATTTGTCCTTGCAGTGTATGAATTTCTAATCAACCGAAAAAGAATAAGATGCAAGTTTGAATTCTAGCTCTGATTTTTATAATCATTTTTTTTCTATCAACAAAATGATAGAAAAAAAAGTATGTAACATGAACGAACCCTTAAACAACCCTGAAAAGTACAAGTGGGGCATCTATTTGCAGCTATCATAAACCAGGTTGATCAGCTCAACATGGTTGTCGAAGAAATCGCCACTGGTATAAGGCCAGGCGGTATAAACCATCACCAAGTTCTTTTCGGGAGCTACAAATAAGATTTGTCCTCCATGCCCGTGAGCAAAATATCCTTTCCCCGGGAAAACCCAGAAATAGTAACCATAAGGCGAGTTGCTGAAATTTGACAAGACGTGTTGGTTAACAGCATCTTTCAAATAGTTGCTGTCAATAATGGTGTTACCGTTCCATTTTCCGCCATTCAGTAACAACTGTCCAATTTTGCCCATATCGCGGGGTGTCAGGTAGAGGCTAAAAGCGCCAAAAGTTGTACCATCGTTGGCCGATTCCCATTGCCAGTTATGAATGTTAAGTGGTGTAAAGAGCTTTTCATCGGCATAATCGCTCAATGTTTTGCCCGTTTTTATTTCAATGGCTTTTGAAACCAGCTGAGGTGCCCCATCGTTGTAGTTCATCACTTTCCCAGGTTCATAAAGCCGCTGTTGGCTTAATACATAACCAGCTGAACTTCCTTCCGATTGGTAAAGTTTCAAGGTTTGCTCATCGTTGTTGAACTGAAGACCGGTACGCATGGTTAGTGCATCTTCAATGGTCATTTGCCTTTTCACCGTATCCGAATCAAAATCGTTGGGTAAGATATCATACAACTTTTCGTTAACCGATGTTATTTTCTGATCGTGAATGGCGATCCCGGTCATGATCGATGTAACGGTTTTGGTACACGACTGAATGTTTTGATAATTGTATCGGTCGTTATCATTGTGCGGATAGGCCTCGGCAACCAGTTTGCCGTTACGGAAAACCAACAGGCTACGAGCCATAATGTAGCGGTCGTTCCGATAGATCAGTTCGTAAGCCTGATTGAGTTTCGCTTCATCCATGTTTTCTTTTTCAGGAGAAGAAAGCTGCCAATCATCGTTTTGATCCACCGGTACATATCCTTCGAATTCACGCTTTACCGGTTCATCTTTAAGGCATGAAAAGAAAAGTGGTAGTATGGCTAAAAGTGTAAAATATCGTTTCATCGCAAATAAAATTTAATTCCGGCCATGTGCTGGATTTGTTGAAAAGGAAGCCCTGTACTATCCTTCATCTGGTTATAACGAAGGGTGTAACAAAAAGCGGGAACCAATTTCTTCGATGTGTTGAAGCAGTATTCAACGGATGAATCAACTAAAAAGTTTTTGGTAAAACTACCCACTTTGATCCGGTTGTGCATTTCGCGGATAATTCCACCGAAAGTTAGGTCGTCGATTTTATACATCCTGTTTGGTAACGATCGGCTTATCGCTGAGAAAATTGGTAAGCCAATATTCAACGTCAATGAGTTTTTGGATTGAAACAGATATTTAATCCGGAGATGAGCGCCTGCACTTAGAAAGTTAGCATGATATAAGTGGCTTTCATCCCAATTGAAATAGAGACCGGAATTGTAATTCAGTTCACTTTCGGGACCGGCAAAAACTGAGAATTTTTCTGCAGAATAAAGTGGGAAAAGATAAGCATATTTCCCCCAAAGCCTAATGGCGGTTGTACCAATTTCAGGCTCAAATTTCGATTGAAGTAATCCTAATTGCAGGCCGGTTTCAAATTGTGAAAGATTGACCGATTGTCGTTCACTGAAGTAATGTAACCCGTATATTCCTCCCTGATGTATAACAGGAAGCAGGTTTGATTCTTTGTTTTGGTTTATACCCAGGTCAATTTGTATTCCCGATTTTTTGATAACAGGCTGTAACTCTTCAGCCATTGATAAAAGGGAACCCAATAAGGTAATTAGTAATAAAAAATGCTTCATTTTAAAGTTTGTGTGTTCATGGCAAATAAAAAAACCAGTCTCTGCATTCCCGACCTTTAAAATCATGGCTTAATTTTAAAAGACGTTATTTAATAGTTGCTTGCGACAATTAAAAAAGTAAACAGAGAACAAATTTGATTTTTTCGCAACGAAAGTATAAAATCATCATCTATGACAATTCAGACTTCAGCGAACCCCATAAGATTTGCGGTAAATGGGCAAATCCAAAAGGTAAAACTAAAAACGCATGAGAACAAAGAATAGTATTTTATACCGATTGCACATTCATAATACAATGTCGTTTAGTTAGTGATTATTCATAATCGTTTGTAATTCATGGAGTAAGGCTTCTTTTGTTTTTTATTCCTTGGATTACTCCGCTCTGGTCTGATTATTTCCCTTGTTTTTTCCACCAGTTGATCAAAGGCTTGTAATGCCGCTCTGTATTCTTTACGCATAAAGGTTGGGATCAACATATCCATTGTTGTTGATAGAGCATTGGTGCGGTTGATCTTTTGGTCGTGTTTCCTGTACTGGTCTGCTTTGTACTCTTCAATAACCTTTGCTTCAATGGGATGTGCATAAGCTGCACACAGGGTCATCAAGAATACTTTTGCATGGAAATCTTGTTTTACTGCCCGTGCTGTTTTACCCGAAAAAGCTTCCAACTCGATGCGGCTTTTCAATAATTTGTATGCCTCTTCCTCGTTCCAGCGGTAGTGGTACAGTTGTTCAAATTCTTCGTAAAGGTACGTTTTGGCATCTGTCAGCGATGTGCAAAGTACTTCTTTTTCACCATTTTCGAGTTCAACTTTTATCAACCTACATGTTATTTCGGCATCCGGCATGTTGGGAAAATCCTTTAGCTTGGCTCTGTCTTTTTTTTGTAAGGTAAATGTGACAATCCTTTCTTTGTCAGAACTTTCGATGAAATCTTTCGCCTTTAGCCACCAGTCTTCTCTTAGACGAACACAAAACTCGATGCCTTTGGCCTTGAGTAAAAACAACAGCCAAAAACTGGGATATCCCCGGTCGAGCAACAGCAAATCTCCTGGCTTGACATGATTTAAGTGTTGCATCAACAAATTCCGCTCGCTTGATGCGTAAGGTGCTATTTGCGAATCGATGGTTATCAGGTTTAAAACATCGTACAACAACGAACCCATGGCCAGAGAACGTGGGCTGTCGGCCTTTGGCCCAAACTGGTGAACGCCAAATTCTTCTGCAACTGTTGGATGATTGGGTAAAACAAGGCGGGTACTATCAACAGCAAGCAACCGCATATTGTGCCATACATAGTATTCTGCCCCATTGTAAAAGGAGTTGATAGCAACCTCATTCAGCCGCTTAAAAGCCCATGGGTTTAATTTTGCTCTTGCCTGTGTAAACGCACCTTTAGTTACCGCCCTGATATTGAAGTCGCTTTGGGTAACTTCTTTGTAAAAGCGATCCAACTCACGCTGGATAGAACTCTTGAACTTGAGCACAAGTAAGATTAATGTTTTGATCGACAATTTTCGGCTACGGGAGAATACCCCTTCACTGCCGTCTTTTGAACGGCTGATAAATTGTTGATTTTCAATTTCATAGTCGATATTTTCCGTTAAACTTTCTCTATAATCTTTTTTTGTGTTGATACTTGGGTTACCCCCTATATACCCTTACAAGATAATCATCATTGAGCAAATTACAAACTTTTCAAAGAACTATTTTCAGTCAAACACCAATAAAACCAAGCCTTTCAGAAGATTCCTTAACTAAACGACATTGATTCATAATAGTCCAATTGCGACTTCGTCTTATTGGACTATATTCATGTAGCATCGGCATTAATCCCGAGGGCTCGGGATAATTTATATTTTGTCTTTGGACTAAAATATAAATACAATTGGTATAACATTACGATCGGGGGATACGGT
>Ga0209467_1003263_pt1 | contig 10701 bp, 13 predicted proteins | sample Higcelwee11metaG_FD_187175 | JGI IMG/M metagenome (GOLD analysis project Ga0209467, IMG submission 187175) | Freshwater pond sediment microbial communities from the University of Edinburgh, under environmental carbon perturbations - High... | ecosystem: Environmental > Aquatic > Freshwater >...
GGAGAGGAAGGGGTCATTTGACTTTTCCGGGACAAGCACGATTGTTATCCCTTCTGCTGTTACGGAAATATCACCCACCATTCCGAGGGTGACGATGTCACTGCCCTTTTCAGGATGGGAAACCATTTTCAGGGCTTTTAGAATGTCTTCTTTTTTATACATAATATCTTGAGGATTTGCGATTTGCGATTTTCGATTTTCGATTTGCGATTTTGACTGACTTCACTACTGCCTATTGTCTTGAGGATTTGCGATTTGCGATTTGCGAATTTCGATTTTACTGTTATTACCTTGAGGATTTGCGATTTGAAAATTGCAGATTTTGTTTTAATCGACAATCGACAATTGACAATCGACAATTGACAATCGACAATTTCTTATCACTACTGCCTGATACTAACGCATCAGCCCTGCCAGAGTTCAACGGACGGATCCCAGAACCTCTCCCTGAACTCAATTACTAAATCATCCTTTACTGTGAATCCCTCGTTTTCAAGTAGTTGCTGCATAGTAGACGAATTGCCGAAATGATGCTTGCCGGTCAGCATCCCGTTACGGTTGACAACACGGTGGGCGGGGACGAATCCCGGAACCGTATGTGAAGAGTTCATCGCCCAGCCTACCATCCTTGCCGAGCGACCGGTGCCGAGATATCTCGCTATGGCGCCGTATGACGTAATGCGTCCCCGCGGTATCAGGCGGGCTACTTCATATACACGGCTGAAAAAGCCATCGTTGTCAGCCGATGGGACTGATGATCTCTCTGGCATCGGGAAGTCGGAATGAAAGGTATGTGATAGGGACTCCCTGTTTAAGGAAGATCTCCTCATAATGGGTTCTGATTGACAGCATCGGGTCACCGGGCATCTCTGCATAGAGATCGGTTACCGATGTTATGATCTCAAGGTTGTTGGCATGCACCACTGAGAGAGTATAGTCATAGAGCTCCCTGTTGTCGGTCTTAAGATGGATGATGCCGTTATTCTTCAGGTAGCTCCTGTAAAGGTTCAGGAAAAATGGTGCCGGGAGACGTTTTTTCTCTCTTCGTCTCTTTGGCTGGGGATCAGGGAAGGTAAGCCATATCTCATCGATCTCCCCGGGAGCAAAGAATGATCCGGTGAACTCAATGCGGGTACGGAGGAAGCCGGCGTTCGGAAGCTCTCTCTGGTGTGAATCCTTTGCTCCCCTCCACATCCTTGCGCCCTTGATGTCTATCCCGATGAAGTTCTTTCCGGGATACTTTGCGGCGAGGCCGACTGTATATTCGCCTTTGCCGCAGCCCAGTTCAAGTACTATGGGATTGTTATTTCCGAACCAGTCACTGTGCCATTTGCCCTTCAGAGGGTGATTCTGCCTGAAGGACTCTTCAAACGAGGGCTCAATCACATGATCGAAGCTTTTCAGTTCCTTCCACCGCGCCAGCTTGTTCTTTGCCAAAGCTTCTCTTGATTAAACTGATTCTATTTCAGGGATACTTTAATGCCCATGTCATATACACCCTTCAGTACGGTATCTCTCATACCGTGTACAACGCGGATATGGTATTCGCCCTTTTCAGGGAAATATACATTTGATTTATAGGGTAATGTGAGCTCCCGCAGGTCGCCGGCGCCTCTGCCCAGCCATTTTCCCTTTTCATCGGCTACCATGGCATGGATGGTATCTGTGACAGTTGTTCCGGAAGGGAATGCCGTCACCACAAAGAGGTAAATGTTCCGGTACGGGTAATCGGTTGAGGTTCGCACTGAGAGTGCGATGTTATATGAGCTGAGAGTATCCCCGACAGTGAAGGCGTACCTGGCAGGATCGTACATGCTCCACTGCTTGTCTTCGAGCTGGTAGTTGCCGGAGAAGAGGGTGCTTCTGTCACATGAGAGGGTGATGACTGCCAGCAGCGTGCCGGCAATGAGTAAGCTAATTTTTCTTTTTCTCATTTCGTCTTGGGAATGGTTTGTTCCTGCCCCTGCCTTCACGCGGGTTGCTCTTTGTTTCGAACCGGGTAAGCCCGCTGTTCTGCAGCAGCAGATCGTTGCCCTTGCCGATTGTATTGTTTGCAGGTACAGCCAGCAGGTTGTCCGGTTTGACTCCTTTCCTGTTGAGCTGAATTATCTCGCGCACTCGTGCCACCGGCACTGCCGTCATATTCACAGCCATGCGCTGGTCTGTGGAATACCAGTATATGCCTGTATGTACCTCCATCTTCATGAAGTAAGCGGTGCCGCTTGCCAGTTCCAGGGGCACCTCCCGTGACGGGAACTCTTTCTGGGCATCTATATAACAGTCAAGCTCATAGTTGAGGCAGCACTTCAGTTTGCCGCACTGTCCGGCCAGCTTCTGCGGGTTGAGCGAGAGGTCCTGATAGCGGGCGTGAGAGGTTGTAACTGACATGAAATTCGTTACATGTGTAGAGCAGCACAGCTCGCGGCCGCAGGTGCCTATACCGCCGATACGGCCTGCCTCCTGGCGGGCTCCTATCTGCCTCATCTCTATCCTTATATGAAACTCCTCGGCCAGAACCTTGATCAGCTGCCGGAAGTCGACCCGCTCCTCAGCCAGGTAGTAAAATATGGCCTTGGTCTTGTCTCCCTGGTACTCGACATCGCCAATCTTCATTGCCAGCCCCAGGTTCTCGGCAATCTTGCGTGACCTGAGCATTGTGTGAACTTCAAGCTTCTTCGCCTCCTCCCACTTCTGAAGATCGACCGGCCTGGCCTTCCTGTAGACTTTCTTCATCTCGTCGATGACAGGCCTTATCTTTATCTTCTTGAGCTGTTCCATGACAAGGAACCCGGTCATGGATACATAACCGATGTCATGTCCCGGGGAGGCCTCCACGGCGACTATATCGTTAACCTCAAGCCTGAGCCCGTTAACGTTACGGTAAAAGCCCTTGCGTGTGTTCTTGAACCTGACCTCAACAACCTGGTTGCAGCGTTCATCAAAGGGAATATCGGCAAGCCAGTTGAACTCATCCAGCTTGTTGGCCCCGATGTTGTATTTTATTTCAGGCAGCGAAGGCTCATCGCCTCCGGGGACCTGTATATCTTCGTTTGTCATGACGTCAGGTTATCTCTCCCGGCTGCCGGATCAAAGATCCTTTTCCCGGAAGGTGAATGCAAAATTAGGAATAAAAGCGCTATTATCAAGCGATTCCCCCTGTTACCTGATAAGTCGCATTGTCTTAAGCGCCAGATCGAGGAAAATCATTTTGGTGTTGCCGTTGCTCTCAACGTGGGCATAGGCAAGGTTGAACTCCCTGTTAAGGGTATGGATGTTCTTCTCGTTTATGAAGGGATGGAACTTGCCCGAGAAGCTCTCTTCCGGGGCAGTCAGGTATACCAGCCTGTTTTCTTTCCCGTTGAAGTTCATTATAAAGTTCTCGCGTATCATCCTCAGGGCGTGGATAGGAAGCTCTTCTGTCTCTCTCTCCCGAGGGCAGCGGTTTCTTCCGACCATGTCACAAGAGATTGAATATCACGAGTATATGCTGTGCGCATCAGTTTCGTAAAACGGTCGAGGTGCACCGTTGTGATGTCATCCTCGCGGGCCAGTTCCATGGCTCTGACCATATTTCCGTTGGCTATGGCCGCAATCTCCGAGGCCCGTACAGGGTCCATGCCGGCTGCATGCTCAAGGTGGGCGCTCAGATCTACGGATGAGATGGCCGGAATGCGGATATGCTGGCAGCGTGATGTGATGGTGGGCAGAAGCTTGTCATCCTCCTCTGAGACAAGGATGAAGAGAGTCTTAGCCGGCGGCTCTTCTATCATCTTCAGCAGCTTGTTAGCCGTCTCGGCATTCATCTTCTCCGGGAGCCAGATGATCATGATCTTGAAGTCAGACTCGAACGACTTCAGACTGAGTTTCCGGATGATCTCAGCTGCCTCGGCAACAGGAATCAGCGCCTGTTCATTTGCAACTTCCATTGCCTCGGTCCATGTGCTGAGTGAGAACCAGGGTGATCTCATGACCATCGCCCTCCACTGTGCAATGAAGGTGTCACTCACCGATTCAGTTCCGGACTTCTTCTTTATGACCGGAAAAACAAAGTGCAGGTCGGGATGAATGAGCTTGTCGTATTTGACGCACGACGGACACACGCCGCAGCCATCCACGGGAGTTCGTTTCTCGCAGCTGATATACCGTGCAAAGGCAAGGGCGATGGCAAATTTGCCACTCCCCTCGGGTCCGTAGAAAAGCAGTGCATGGCTGACGCGGTTCTCTGTTACGGAACTTCTCAGCCTGTCAATTACTGCTTTTTGCCCTGGTATCTGTGAAAAATTCATCTCTCCCTGCCGCTGCCGGAGAGCAAAAGTAATAAAAAATCAAAGAGAAAGACCCTGATCAGAGTGCTGCAAGAGCGCTGTCATAATCAGGCTCCTGTGCGATCTCCGGGACCAGCTGGGTATATTTTACAATTCCCTTCCCGTCAATCACCACAATACTCCGTGCGTAGAGCCCGGCAAAACCGCCGTCGATGATTTCTATGCCGTATTCTTTTCCAAAGGAGTGGTTACGGAAGCCTGACAGGGTAGTTACGTTGGTGATACCCTCGGTTGAACAGAAGCGTCCCATTGCAAAGGGGAGATCCTTTGTAATAGCCAGGACGACTGTGTTGCCCATGCCTGCTGCCATCTGGTTGAACTTACGGAGTGCCGTGGCACATATACCGGTGTCGAGACTGGGTGATATATTAAGGATTACATTCTTGCCTTTAAGTTCTTCAAGGGTAAGTTCCCCGAGATCTGATTTCACAAGCCTGAACCCCGGAGCCTTGCTGCCTTTTGCTGGCAACTCGCCGGAGGTATTAACCGGATTGCCCTTAAGTGTAATTTTTGCCATTATTTTAATTTTTAGTTAGTTACGTAAGAATTTTGCTTTTCTGAGCTTCTCGAAGAGTTCATGCTCGTCTATCCCGTTCCTGAGTCCGTCAAGAATGAAATCAAGGAGCCTTGGGATGATATCATCGGTGAACGAGGCAGCAACGGCCAGTTTGTCGAAGAGCTTTCTTTCACTGTCAGAGATGCTGGAGTCTGTATTCATTATGTGAACTGCATCATAGAGATGAGTGAATCTCTCTTCAAGGTCATAGGGAGCACTGTAGATATGTGATTGTTCTTCGGCGATCAGCTTGTCTATCTCTGTGTCTGACAGGCTGAATCGACGGCCAAACTTGTGCAGCAGGGTCAGTTCCATGCTGTCTATATTACCGTCAGCCTGCGCAACCTGGATGAGATGGATGAAATTTTCCCTGTTAACCTTTCGCCCGTTGTCGGCAATGAAATCTGTGAAGCTCATTTATATCAATTTAGTTTCCCTATTAACAATCAGTCCGGGCAATTGTTGAATATGAAAAATTAACACATTTTATTGGATAAATCAATGTTGCCATAGCCTGCAACTTCTTATTTTTGCATGACACAAGGAAATGACATCAGTAAAACAGAAAATTTATGAAAATGATTGACAGCTTTAATTTCAATGGTCATAAAGCCATTGTCAGGGTAGATTTCAACGTTCCGCTTGATAAGAAGACACGCGAGGTAACCGACGATAACCGTATCCGTGGTGCGTTGAAGACTATCAGGAAGATAACGGATGACGGGGGCTCTGTAATTCTCATGTCACATCTCGGCCGCCCCGAGGGCGTAATGGAGAAGTATTCTCTCAAGCCGGTTCTTCCGGTTCTTGAGAAGCACCTTGGCATGAAGGTCGCATTTGCCCCTGATGCACTTGGTGATGAGGCCGTTGCCATGGCGGCTGCCCTGAAACCCGGGGAGGTTATGATGCTTGAGAATGTCAGGTTCTATCCTGAGGAAGAGGGCAAGCCGATCCTCCCGGAGAACGCCACCGACGAGGAGAAGAAGGCTGCCAAGGCTGCGCTGAAGGTGAAGCAGAAGGAGATGGCGAAGAAACTGTCAACCTATGCCGACATCTATGTCAATGACGCCTTCGGCACGGCTCACAGGGCGCATGCCACAACGGCTGTCATAGCTGACTATTTTCCTGAGGACAAGAGGATGTTCGGGTTCCTGATCAACAGCGAACTGGCTGCAATGGATAAGGTGCTAAGGAGCTCGGAGAAACCCTTCACGGCTATCATGGGCGGGGCGAAGGTCTCTGACAAGATAGCTGTCATCGAGAACCTGCTCGACCGGGTTGACAACCTCATCATCGGGGGAGGCATGACATACACATTCATAAAGGTCATGGGAGGAAGGATAGGCAACTCGCTCTGCGAGGACGACAGGCTGGAGATGGCCAAGGGCATCATCGAAAAGGCCAGGGAAAAGGGGGTGAACCTGATCTTCCCTGTCGACAGCGTCAACGCCGACAAGTTTGATCCGGAGGCCAATGTCTACATCTCGGCCATTGACAATGTGAACGACGGGTGGATGGGACTCGACATTGGGGAGGAGAGCGTAGAGCTCTTTTCGCAGGTGATAAGCAAATCGAAAACCATCCTGTGGAACGGCCCGATGGGGGTTTTTGAGATGGCCAAGTTCGATGACGGTACCAAAAGCATTGCCAATGCAGTGGCTGAGGCCACAGACGCGGGTGCCTTCTCGCTTGTCGGCGGTGGCGACTCCGTGGCGGCAATCAACATTATGGGTCTTGCTGACCGGATAAGCTACGTCTCTACAGGCGGCGGGGCCATGCTTGAGTACATGGAGGGCAAGAAGCTGCCCGGCATAACGGCAATCAGGGGAGAATAATGAGACTGTGGCTCATACCGGCACTGACTGTCATGATCCTGTTTGCAGGGTGTGGCGGGGATGACGAGAAGAATTCGGGGACGATTACGCTTACAAGTGATCTGTATGACGCCGATTCTTATTATTATGCCCTCGGACTCTCATTCGATGAGGCAGAGGCTGTCCCCACTCTTCCGGACCAGTACAGGGCAGACATTACGGTACAGGCGGGACCGGTCACTACCGGAGGACCGGTGGTGGCTTATCTCACCGTGAACACCCTCAACCCGCCATTTGCCCTCATTGGCGCTTACGATTCAGAGAGTGATGCAAAGAATGCCTTTGACGAGCTGAAAAGCGTAGGCACTTTGACTTATATCGATCTGGCAGCTCCACTATCAGAAAACCAGGTATGGGTGGTGAAGACAAGAGATAATAAATATGCCAAGCTCAGGATCATCGATCTGACTCTCATCAGCTCAGGAGATATTCACGCCACCTGTACGTTCGAGTGGGTATACCAGCCGGACGGGTCGGCGACATTCCCGTAGCATGATGAAATTACAATTACCTGAAGAGATCTTCAGAGTCACCGACGCTCAGTCATTTGAGAAGATGGCTCTGGAGATCTTTCGTTTTCAGGCTGCCGGCTGTCCCGTCTACAGCGAGTACCTCAAGCTGCTGGGCATTGAGAGTGATGCAGTTGACAATATCCTGTCAATACCCTTCATGCCTGTATCGTTTTTCAGGGATCACACCGTAATGACAGGCGGAGGGGAGCCCGAGAGAGTCTTTCTCAGCAGCGGCACGGCCGGGATGAGGCAGAGCCGGCACGCTGTGAAGAGTCTGGCGGTCTATGACGAGAGCCTGGAGAGGACATTCAGGATCTTCTACGGCGATCCGTCAGGATATGCAATAATGGGACTGCTGCCGTCATACCTCGAGAGAGAGGGCTCGTCACTGATTTATATGGTAAGACAGCTGATGGCGCTGTCCGGAAACAGATACGGAGGATTCTTCCTGAATGACTATGCCGGACTGCTCGGCGCAATCGGGAAATCGCGCGCAGCCGGACTGAAGGTACTGCTCATTGGTGTGACCTTTGCCCTGCTTGACCTGGCGGAGAGCTCTCCGGGAGATTTCAGTGACGTGATAATAATGGAGACAGGAGGCATGAAGGGTAGGAGGCGCGAGATGATCAGGGAGGAGGTGCATGGACTGCTCCGGGATGCATTAAAGGTGGAAACCGTGCACTCAGAGTACGGTATGACAGAGCTGCTGAGCCAGGCCTATTCAAAGGGAAAGGGGCTCTTCGAGGCGCCGCCGTGGATGAAGGTGCTCATACGCGACAGCCATGATCCGCTGGCTCATACTGATGAAGCGGGTGCTGCCGGCGGCATAAGCGTCATAGACCTGGCGAATATCTACTCCTGCTCATTCATAGCAACAGCCGACCTGGGCCGCATGCATTCCGGGGGCCACTTTGAGGTGCAGGGCCGGTTTGATGAAGCCGACATCAGGGGCTGTAATCTGCTTGTTAACTAGGCAATAGAGGAAATTAAGAATTAAGAATTAAGAATTAAGAATTAAGAATTAAGAATTAAGAGTGAAGAATTAAGAATTAAGAATCAGACTGTTAGACCGCAAGACCGCAAGACCGCAGGACCTCAGACCTTTAGACCTTAAGACTTCAGACTTCAAATGCCCAGTTTGCTCCGGATAGCGGCCGGGACAGCATCCTTGTGCACCATGATGTAGATTGTCTTGGCTCTGACGAAACTCTCCGACATGTTCAGATAACCGCCGTGAGGATTCCTGTCGGTACCCCATGAATTCTTGGTGACGTAATATTTCGTGCCGTTCTGGTCCTTAACGATCCCCGTGAGATGCATCAGGTGATCATCGGTGGTGACGAATGTCTCATATCCTTTCTGGCGGATATCCTGAGTGATGCTTATCTCCGGGTAGGGCCTGTCAAAGCTGAGTCCTGCATTACGGTCTGAGGCCATGTTTTCAAAACGCGCCCTGTCAGTTGAACCTGAGATGTCAATTTTGGTCATGTCAGGGACGATTGCCACGCCGTTGGCATGCGAGAATCCCCTCTCACTCACGTCGCCGTCCCAGTTGACCGTGTATCCCGTGTTCAGCGCATTATCCATGATCTGGATGAGCTCATCAAGGGGAACATTATAGAAGCGGTTCATCTCCCAGTTGTCAGGAACCTCAAGAAGACCTTCGGTATAGAAGGGAAAATGAGAGAAGGAGGTGATATTTACATAATCATCCATATTGAGTCCGAGGCCGGCGGCAAATGATTTCGGGGTATAGGTCTGACCTTTATATGTGAACGACTCGGGCTGCTCGCCCAGGTAGATATCGAGCAGGGCATTGACAACCTCATCTGATTCCTTGCTCAGTTTCTTCATGCTGATGGGGACGGCGGTGACGGCATCGATATATGCCTGAAGCTCGCGGTGGTTGTGTATCGGAGAGTCATAGCTGATGCCGGAGTAGACCTCCTGCGGCACGATACCCTCCTCATTGAATACCCTTACCCATGAGGGAGAGAGGCTGCCCTCACCGAGGTTGCCCTTTCCCTGCCTCAGGTAATTATCCCTTATCCTGTTCTCGTAGGTTTCCCTGACAATAAACATTTCGGAGAGGTCATATTCACCCTTGCCAAGACGAAGCAGCTCCGATTCCATGAATGATGTTGTTGCGAAGCACCAGCAGGTGCCCGTTGCTGACTGGTTTTTTACCGGGGTGGCAGGCAGTGAGACCACTGTTGTGAACTTATAGCCTTCAGGTTTGGCCTCCTCCTGTTTCTTGCCCTTCTGGGCCTGCAGGGGTGTCAGTACTAAGGAAAGTGCGATTAATGAGTAGATGATCTTTTTCATATCTGATGGGTTTATCTGTAATTCCGGAAGAACCAAAAATATTCAAAATCCGTGAGAAAGGAAATGTTTTTGAACAGGCCGGCAGAATTAGTGCCTGTCAGATGGTAGGGTAATATGCGCTCTCGATATGATCGATCTCGCTGCCGGCCGGGCTGAAGATGACGGTGATGATGTCGAACCTGGCCTCTTTCGCCAGTCCGTTCCGGCTTATATAGTTGGATGCGGCATTGATTATGGTTCTCTGTTTTGGCACGTTGACTGCCTCCGTGGGATGAACCTGGTAGTCGGCTGACCGCGTCTTGACCTCTACGAAGACTATGAACTGGTTGTTTTCGGCGATGATGTCGATCTCTGTCCGTCCCGACCTCCAGTTCCTGTCGCGTATTGTGTAGCCATGCTGCCTGAGGTAGCCGGCAGCCAGCTCTTCGCCCCTGGGTCCCAGTGCGGCATTATCGCTCATGTCAGACCTCTATGAGCCGGTTTTTGATGGCGTAAAGGATCAGGCTGGCGGTATTCTTCGATCCGGTCTTAGCCAGCAGGTTGGCGCGGTGCTTGTCTACGGTGCGCTTGCTTATAAACAGTGCGTCAGCGATCTCATGGTTCGACAGGCCTTCACAGATCTTGAGCAGTATCTCTTTCTCCCTTTTGGAGAGGCTGGAGCTCTTTTCCTCCTGTTCCCTGTTCTTAATTCGTCTTATGACGTGGTACAGCAGTTCCTGGGAGAAGTAGTTTCCGCCCTTATGCACGGCAACTATTGCATCGTGTACATCGGAGATATCGGAATCCTTCAGGATGAATCCTTTGGCACCGGCATTAACCATACGGTAGTAATACTCCTCCTCGCCGTACATTGAGAGTGCTATGACGTTGGAGTCGGGCGACTGGCGTGCGAGGCGTGAGGTTGCCTCGGCGCCGTCCATCTCCGGCATGCTGATGTCCATGAGGACAATATCTGCGGGGCAGGCCTCGAGGAGTTTCAGCAGCTCGGCGCCGTTGGATGCCTCGGCCACCACCTCGAACTCGCTATAGGCGCTCAGGAGGATTTTCAACCCGTTGCGGAAGAGCTGGTGATCGTCAGCCAGTGCTATTCTTATAGTATCCATTGTTCT
>Ga0209467_1003264_pt1 | contig 10700 bp, 12 predicted proteins | sample Higcelwee11metaG_FD_187175 | JGI IMG/M metagenome (GOLD analysis project Ga0209467, IMG submission 187175) | Freshwater pond sediment microbial communities from the University of Edinburgh, under environmental carbon perturbations - High... | ecosystem: Environmental > Aquatic > Freshwater >...
AAAAAGACAACAACCGTATTTGCCTTCCTGAGCTATAACGGCGTAACCGTGAACGCGCAATCCAGAACTTACAACCTTCCGTTTTATGGACCTGGCATGCAGACACAGCTAAAGAACCACAATGTAGGCTTCGTATGGGTGCTTCCGTTTTCGAAGCAGGTTAAACTGAGCCGTACAGAAACCGAAACGGATAATTTCTCCTCAACTAACGTTATTGGGTTTAATGCTTCGACTTACATCCAGTTCATGTACTCTTACAAATTCAATAAAGGGAAGAATGTCAAGAAGCTTGACCGCAAGGTCGAGGTGGAGAGCGACAGCAAAAGCAAGGCAATAATGAATTAAATCGTTAATCATGAAGTACTGTCCAAACTGCAATGCCGAGCTCGAGGATGCTTTTGAGCTTTGCTGGAACTGTAACTACAGTTTAACAGAGCAGAAAGTAATAGAATTGCCTCCCTCTGATCCCCGGATGCGTGTTGTAAGTTGCCTGCGCTGCAACGTGCCGCTTATCTTTTCCGGAAATTACGACTTTCATGAGGGAGAAAAGATGGGTGTGTGGGGCAATCTCTTAGAGGCATTCGTAAACACTGAGTCATTTGATATATATATATGTCCCAAATGCGGACACGTTGACTTTTTCACTCCACGGTAATAAAATTTAGTCATTCTCGCCATGTTGTGGTAACCGGACAGTTTCAAAGTTGCATCGCGAATTATTTGTAATAATCTTACTGCAATTTTGTGATCCTTTTCTTAAATAACTGAATGGAAGCTAATGTCATAACTACACCGATACTCATTAAAATCAGGATTTTGGGAAGGATCTCCTTCAATGGCAGCACTCTCCAGAACAGGTCATAGAACCCTTGAATTCCCCAGTAATTCACGCTTAGAAGCGCAATCTTCTGCAGTATTGCCGGCATTATGAACAGAGGGATCATGCTGCCGCCGATAGCTGACATGACAAGAATAATAATTGTGCTCAGATTCTGGGCCTGCTGACGGGTTTTTGCAATTGAAGCCAGGAAAATCCCCAGACTCGAAACAGCAAAGGAGGTGGCAATTATCATCAGGATTAATCCCGGCATATTGACGTTCATATCCATGTTCAGTACGAGCCAGGCAAAGAGGAACATGGCTGTCAGCTGAAGTACCGAGATAAAAAAGGCAAAGAGCATTTTGCTGTAGAGTATTGCACTGCGCTTCAGGGGCGAATACAGTAACCTGTTAATTGTACCGTTCTCTTTTTCTTCAAGGATGCTTGTCCCGACTCCTGCAACGCTGAAGAGCAGCATTAGGATGGCAGTGCCCGCCACAGCCTGTATGAGCCCCAGTTTCGTATCGTTTTTTTCTCCGACAATAGAAGTCCACTTGATGGATAGTTTATTATCGTCCTTCTTTATTGCTGTCTTGAGTATATTTTCTCTGGTACTTTTGTCAATATCCGGAAACTGGTCCTGCAGATATTCTTCAATACTGTTATGAACGATTGTTTCACCTGTTGACGACATTATAGTGCTGATCAGATTCTGTTGAAGAATTCCAATTTCCATTTCACGTGATCTGTCATAAATCAGTTCAATCGGCGTTGAATCTCCGTATTCAAGTGAGTCCTGAAAACCTTTATAGATTATCAGGGCACATACATAATCCCCTTTGACAACCAGTTCACGGGAATTTATCGAGTCTGAAACAACAACTATTATATCGTCAAGAGAATCAATCTTGTGTATAATCTCTTTGGAAGAACTGGTTTGGTCCAGGTCAGCAACCAGCAATCTGACAGGCTCGGAACGGCCATTGTAGGATCCAATACTACCATAGGCAAATGCAAAAAGAGTTATTAAGATTACCGGGAGAAAAAATGTGAGAATCACAGAGCGCTGATCATGAAGAAACAGTATCAGATCTTTTTTGAAAAGCTTGAACATAATCTAATCTCTTAATTCTTTACCGGTTAGTTTCAAATATATAGATTCCAGATTCGTCCCCCTTGTATTTATTCTTTCGATAACACCACCCGATTTTTGAATCTGGTTTATAATTATCGGGGTATCCTTACCAATATTCCCGCACTCCACTTCAAAAGTGCTTGAAGTGCTGTCAAACCTGAACAAAGGATTTTCTGATGCTATCCGTGCTATTGTTTCTTTCTCCGCATCGGCAAGTTTAATCGTTACAAGGTCTTTAATATCACTGATATGCTTCAACTCTTTCAGTGTCCCCTGAGCAACAATCTGACCAGTGTCGATAATAGCAATTTTGTCGCAAAACCGTTCGGCCTCTTCCATGTAGTGGGTTGTGTAGATGATTGTCATCCCTTCACGGTTGAGTCTCTCAATGACTTCAAAAATATGATGCCTGTTTTGAGGATCAACGCCAACCGTAGGTTCGTCCAGGACCAGTATCCTGGGATTATGAAGCAAAGAACAGGCGATATTGATCCTGCGCTTCATCCCCCCTGAAAATGTTTTAATTCTGTCATCCTTCCGGTTTACCAGATCAACAATCCCCAGGGTCTCCTTAACCTTGGCCTTAAGCTCTGGTTTTGGGATATCGTACAATCCTCCCCAGAACATAAGGTTTTCATGAGCAGTCAGCTCTTCATACAGGGCGATTTCCTGGGGGACAACACCCATGATCAGCTTAACTGTTTTGCCATCATTATTAATATTAACCCCGTCAATTATGACATCACCCTTGTCTGGTTTTATCAGTGTGTTTAGTATGTTCACGATTGTTGATTTCCCCGCACCGTTTGGTCCGAGGATGCCAAAGATCTCCCCTTTTGCGATACTGAAACTGACATTTTTTACAGCTTCAATATTCCCGTAAGACTTGGAAACAGACCTTACTGTTATCATTTTCAAGAAATTGGGAATAGTAAGTTTGATAGCAAGATTCAGAAAATTAAACGGTTTTATGTTTCTTCATTTGTTTCAATACCTGATCAGCAGCAAGTTTACCGGTTAATATAGACATAGGCACACCGGCAGGACTGTATGCCCACTGTCCTGCCTGGTAAATTGAAGGCAGTGGGGTCAGAACCGAGCGAGCTGCGTTCTGAATTTTATTTATGACAGGCATTGATTCCTGAAATGCCCATCCGGTTATACCTCCTTCAGAGCTGCCAACTCTGTTTTCAATGCTTAAGGGGGAAAAAGAAAAGTGAGCGATAATTCTATCTTTCAACATCGGGTAGACAGACTGAGATATTACATCCAATACCCTGCTCTCCAGTTCTGAAATAAACTCATCAAGCCAGCCTGCTTCTTTGATTTTTCTAAACAGGTCATACTCGGCAAGGAAACTTATAATCAGTCCTGTCTTACCCGGAGGAACCAATTCTTCATCTTTCAGTCCGGGAATAGAAATTTCGTAGGTGTTTAACCTGGTGAATTTGTCGAGCCACGTCAGTATTTGTTCTTTCTTGATTTTTTCAAAATGACTTAACAGAAGATCAAGCTCTGTCCTGTGAATTTCACCTAACCCAACTTTTGAGGGGGTGTAGAAGAAATGTCCGTGTGCGATTTTCCTGAAACTTTCAAGCGGCTCATCAACCTCTACAAATAAAGAAAACACAGAATCGCCCCCCCGGTTTTTCAAAAACTTGCTTTTTGTGTCCTCTGATAATGTTTTAATACTGTGTGGCAAACCTTCTGTTTCTGTAATTCTGTACAATGTTTTCAAATCTGCGGCCCAGATTAGGCTGTCATATTTAAATGTGGTATGATTTTGGTCTTTTAAAAGGCATTTTTCAGCAATCACTCCGGTAATCTTTGTTTCCGTAAGTATCTCTCCGCCAAACTCTGATATTTTGTTCTTCAGTGCTTCCGGAAGTATTCCAACACCACCCTTGGGATAAAAATAATCGAGATACAATGAAAAATAGCTCATTGCAAAAAAAGTGGGCGTATTTTTAAAGAAATGCTGTGAAATGATATCCCTTAGTGAAGAATTTCTTACGAATTTTTTCAGATAGTCTTCAACCGGCATATTAAGCCTGTTGATTTTCCCGACGGTAAAGATAAATTTCGGCAGCCAGGGAAGGAGTTTTTTGAAAATGAAGGATCTGTCACGCTTTAAATCTTTGAACACAGGATTCTCTATGCCGTAGAGAACATCCATGTGTTTCATTATTTTCCGTATGATCTTTAAGACACTTTCAATCTCTTCCTTACTATCCGGATATAATTTTATCAGAAGTTCCCGGTATTTTAACAGACTATCCTTACCCTCTATATGTATAATTTCGTTCCCTATTCCCAGGGAAACCGGACTTTTAACCACTTCGAGCTGAATGCCCAGATCCTCTAGCATCGGGAAGATAATACCGGCATCTTCCAAAGCTCTTACCCCTGCATCAAAGTGAAAGCCATCGCGGGTAAATGAATTGACCAGTCCCCCGCACTCCCTGTTTTGTTCAATAAGCAATACTCTTTGTCCTGCGCGTGAGAGATACGCAGCGGAAGTCAGTCCGGCAATTCCTCCTCCCACTATGATAGTATCATATTTTTTTTCGGACATCTTCCTGTATTTCTAACTTTCAATACACCGGTTTCACAGTAACAATTACTATTTAGAACCCTTCAACCCGCCCAATTCGAGACTTTTTTCCCAAAGTTCGTAAGCAGCTTCATTGTCAAGCGCAGGGGGTGCCGGTTCCTCTTCGGTGGTTAAATTAAAGAATTTCCCACTTACTGTTTCAATTTCTTTTGAAACTCCGAGATAATACAATGCTTCGGCAGATATTTCAGGGGATCTCAGGGATCTATCTAAAAAGTTCCTTTTAAACCAACGGTAGGCAGGTCCATTCTCCTGGCCCGTATCAGTTTTAACAGCTCCCGGATGCATTGCATTTACAGTAACCCCTGTGTTTTGAAAATGATCCTTAAAAACTATCATAGATAAGAGCTGGGCCAGTTTGGCAGAACCGTAACTTTTCAGACCGGAATAACTACGCTTTTCCCAATTCAAATCGTCCAGTCTCAATCCCCATGCAGCAAACCGGTGACCTTCGGAGTTGACCATGATGATTCTGGCCTTAGCCTGAGACTTGAGTTTATCCATTAACATGAAATTCATAATAAAGGAGGCAAGATGTTGAATCACAAAAACCTTTTCAATTCCATCATTGGCTAATTCTCGCTTCGTCAGGTAAATACCTGCATTATGTATCAGTATATCAATCGGGGAAGTCAGCCTTACCAGTTCCTCTGCCACTTTTTGAATATCCTGTAAATTACTCAGATCAGCTATTCTATAATCGCATTTGACACCATATTCACTTTCAATCTCGCGGCATAACGCTTCAGATTTCTGCACATTCCGGTTTACGCACAGCAAGTTGGCTCCGTGAGAGGCATACTTTCTGGCTGTATGATAGCCAATGCCGGAAGTAGCTCCTGTTATTACGACAAGCTTATCAGTAAAATCTTCAGTGCAGATTTTGGGGTCTGACCTGTTGTTCCGGATCATTGCAAAAATGTTCGACCACTCATATTCTTTGAAGTATTTAACGAACTTTCTATTTTTCATATATAACAGTTACCTGACTTACTTTTGAAAATTCGAATAATTAGATAATTTGACTTAGGCCTTTAGAAATACATTCCAACAGCAAATACATAATCCTGGTTACGTAGCGGAACAGGATCAGCACCTGAAGAGTTAGGCATTGCCAATGTGTTCCACCCTACTGTCATGCGGCAGTCGAAGAAAAAATCCTTATTGAGAAGTGTGAAATCCGTGCCGACTCCATATACGAATGAATAGTCGAAGGTATCGAGTCCTTTCATATCGCCCGATTCTTCAACTATTATCGGAGGTCCGCCCATATTAATTGTACTGGTAATATTGTATTCTCCATTCAATAATAATGATAATGCTATGCCGGTGCTGCCATAAATGCCAAAATTATTAATCCTGACAAATTTGTATTTTAGTATCATTGGCATCTCGAAATAGTTCAAATCATAAACAGAAAAGGTATTTATGTTAACAGGTACGGATATCGTAACATCCTGCCTCGAGCCTTTCATAGCATATAAAAGCTCCTGTTGAATTCCAACTGATTCAGTTATCGGAAAATATGCGAATACGCCTCCGGCAAAACCGTTCCTGCTATCAGTATCAACCGTGTAAATATTGTCAGCAGGAGTAATACCATATTGAAGGGCGAGACTGTAGCCGGCTTTCAAACCAAACTGAACTCCTGTCTGGGCATTAACAGATCCAAAAAACAGGAATGATACAAATAATAATAAGTAAGTAATTTTTTTCATAATCCTCATTTCTTTTTATTAATACTAATGGACCAATAATGCAAAGTAAAAAGTAATGGTTTCAACCAAACTTTTTCTTCATAAATTTTCTGTAGGCTTTGCCAAACCTGGGAATATTGTCAAAGATATCTCCCCATAAATCGTAGTAATCTCTTTGTTCTGTAATTTTTCCTTCACTATTTATTTTCAACCGGCTTGAGCCATATAAAACGGAACTTGGATATTTCTTAAAGCTGAGAGTCATTTCCCATTCCATCAGAATTATGTTTCCCTCCATAACAGCATTGACAATCTTCATTTTCAGATCTTTCGAGCGCTTTGTCAGGCGCTGTGTCATTGCAGTAAATTCTTCGATACCACGTATTTCCTGTACGGTATCCCTGAAATAAATATCATTGTCATAATATGGGAGAATGTGCGACCAGTCAGGCTTGCCTTCTGTGTTGTATGTTTTGCTCCACAACTCCAGTACTAATTCTTTTGTCAGCATAGGAAGTTTTGTTAATCCATGGGTCCAATAAAGTCTTGTCTCAGGTCGTCCAATTATCCAAAAATAATGAATTTATCCCTGTTTGCATCTCTGATTTAGTAACGTACATGGATATTTTTTAAATTGTCTTCACCTGGCTTTTTGAGACGGTACTCTTTACCTTGTAATAGTGATCGCATTTATGAAGGATCATGGTGAGAATGTTGTAACTTCTTTACAAAGTCATGTAACAGTTTTGTGTCAACAGGTGCTTAAATTTATAGTCTGAAATCAATGATAAATAATTTTCAAAAAAATAAAATTATATGCCCGATTCGCAGGCATAATTAAAACACCCGGTATAATGAAAAAGGTTCAAAAAAACAAGTCTCCTGACCCTAAACCAGATACTTATGAAAAGGAGAGACTGCAGGGATACCAATCCTATCCTGCAAGTGAAGATATCTACAATAAATTCAGGGAAGAGAAAAGCATAGACCCTGAGGACATTTCCAGGGGAAAAAGAGTAGATGACATTGACCCGGCAAACATTGTGGAAGAATCCACCGATGATTCGTTAGGCAGAAGTCTGGATATTCCTGGTTCAGAGTTGGATGATGAACAGGAAAATGTCGGCAATGAAGATGAGGAAAACAATTATTACAGTATCGGAGGAGATAATCATAATAATCTGGATGAGGATAAGGATGAGTTGTTATGAAGAATAAAACAGTCTTATATAACCCTGTAAACAATTTCGAAATGATCATAAATAATCATCTGGTAAGTTATACCGATGCTGGCAAAGAGGGCTCTCCTGTAATCATTTTCATCCATGGCTTTCCGTTTAACAGGTCGATGTGGAATTCGCAGGTGGAGTCGTTGGAGGATAATTACCATCTGATAACATATGATATCCGGGGACATGGAAGCTCTGATTCAGGCAATGAGGATTTTTCTATTGACCTTTTTGTGAGCGATCTCATTGGTTTGCTGGATGAACTGAAGATTGACAGGGCCATTTTGTGTGGTCTGTCAATGGGAGGCTACATTGCCTTAAATGCTGCAGAAAAGTTCAGAAACCGTTTTGATGGTCTTATTCTGGCTGACACGCAATGCATAGCCGATACACCAGAGGCGAAAGAAAAACGCATGAAGGCAATTGAAAGCATCAGGAGAGATGGTGTGGATAGGTATGCTGAAGAAAGTATTAAAAATCTTTTTGCAAATGACTCTTTCACATCCAGGCTCAAAGAAATTGAAGATGTAAAGGAGATGATAATAAAAACTCCTGAACAATCGCTTATCAGTACAATAATTGCTTTATCAGACCGTAAAGAAACCTGTAATTTCCTCCCTGAGATCAAAGTACCGGTCCTTATAATGGTAGGGAAGGAAGATAAATTAACTCCTCCTGCTGCGGCCGGGTTTATGCATGAAAGCATAAATGGTTCGTTGCTAAGAATTATTGACCACGCTGGTCACTTAAGCAACCTGGAAAATCCCGGTGAATTTAATGCCTCATTAAAAGAGTTTATTGCATCCGTTTACCCAACAACTGTTTAACGAATGTGAGATAAAGATCAAATCAAAAGGATTTAACCATTACTACAATTATCATGATGGAAAAACAACAAGGCAATCGCATACCGGACTTGGCAAGGGCAGAATATATTGAGGTTGAACCCAATGTACGTCTTCATATATCAGATGCAGGATCTGGCAGACCTGTAGTGCTGATACACGGGTGGCCATTGAGTGACGAAATGTTTGAGTACCAGTACAATGCCCTTATTGAGAAAAAATACCGCGTAATTGGTATTACGTTAAGAGGTTTTGGAAAGTCTGATAAACCCTACGGAGAGTATAATTACGATATCCATGCGCTGGATATAAAAAGGATTTTAAATAAACTGGAGATAACAGATGCTGTCCTGGTCGGCTTTTCCATGGGTGGCGCCATCGCAATCCGTTTTGCATCATCAGATGCCGGGTCTCACGTTTCGAAACTGGCTTTGGTTGGAGCGGCAGCCCCCATCTGGACTCAACGTAAAAATTTTCCATACAATCTTACTAAAAGCGATGTCAATGATTTAATTGAACTGAACCATACAGACCGGCCAAAGCTTTTATCAGATTTCGCAAAGATATTCTCTGCAACAGAAACCTCACTAAATGAAGGAATCAGCAGCTGGCTGAACGGGATTTGCTTAAGTGCTTCTTCATACGCAACGGCTCAATGTCTGATTGCTTTACGCGATACAGACCTGAGAAGTGACCTGGCGAAAATTAAAATTCCGACAGTGATTATGCACGGTAAAAAAGACAAAATCTGTTCTTTTGATCTGGCTGAACAGATGAACGAGGGAATTAAAAATTCATATATAATTCCTTTTGAAAATAGCGGCCATAGCCTATTTCTGGAGGAAACTCAAAAGTTTAATTCAGAGCTAATAAAATTTGCCGGGAAATAAGGTTAAATGCCGTTATAGGGGATACGTCCCCCCCAATAAAAAAAAGACAATGTTCTCAAAGTTTAAGTGAACCAAATAACTATAATCATGAAAGGATTTCAAAGTAACATCGAAAGGGACTCTTTAGAAAATGGGGATTTCAGAAAAGTAATTTACACGGGTAAACATCTTCAGGTTGTATTAATGAGCTTAAAACCGGGTGAAGAAATTGGTTTGGAAACTCACGCCGGCACAGACCAGTTTTTCCGCTTCGAAGGCGGAAAGGGCAAGTGTATCATTGATGGAAATGAATATATGGTTGAAAATGGTGATGCGATTGTTATACCTGCCGGCTCTAAACATAATTTGATAAATACGGATTCGGTAGAGGAATTTAAAATGTACACAATCTATGCCCCTCCTCAACACAAAGATGGCCTCATAAATGCAACAAAAGAAGACGCTGAAACGGGTGATGTAAAATTTGACGGAAAAACAACGGAATAATCCGTCTGTTGCGTTTGCAGCCCGGATATGTCAAAAACTTATCTCATCAAAAGTATGAGCATTTTTTCCCTTGAATTCTCAGTTGTCACTTTTCGCTGAAACATATTTGAACCCATACTTCTATCTGCTAAAATGCATGTCCGGGTGATATTTCATTGCTGTGAAGCTGTTGGTGAGGGCAAGAGACGTGCGTAAAAAAAGCAATCCAGATCGTTCCGGAAGCCAGAGTGAGTATACAAAGGACCAGTCCAAGAATAATTGCACCCATAGTTTCGTTCATTCCCTTCGGTACATGGGAAATGGAATAAAACGCAATATTTATGGCAATTGCAGGCCAAACACCCAATTCTCCAGCAAGAGGGAATAATAAGATCCCTCTGAACATAAACTCATATCCAAACAAATAAATAATCCAGCCTGCGATATTCATGACAATAATTTTCCTGGTCCATAACCTTGCCCGGATCTGGGGATAATTAACCAGGTTTGCAGGTTTTCTGGCACCCAGGAATGCCAGGGGAATTATGATAACCATGAGGCCCAATGACCATAATGCAGTAGGCAAAGCAGTTTCTGGATTACAGGATAACCCATAATCTGTGAGCGAATAATCAGGTATGAAAATCAGGCACAGTATCCCTGATACAAATCCCATTGTTATAAAACCCACTACTCGTAGAAAAGTGATATGGTAAGCGGCAGCATCGTCGAAGCTGAATTTTCGATAGAAAAAAGATTTAATCTTCCCGGATTTGGTTGTGAACCAATAAATTATAAATGTAATAACTGAAATTGAAACAGGCAAAACAGTTGTGATATTTTCCTTTTGCCATGCAAAATCAAAGGCTGCGGATTGTGTCATTATTTTTTTACTTTAATGTAGGCATTTTCTACAAACCAGATTCAACATTAAGACTGTTCTTCCACAATTACTATTCCCTGTGATGCTTATAATTTCAATTCCACTCCTGAACAGGAGGGCGA
>Ga0209467_1003268_pt1 | contig 10693 bp, 8 predicted proteins | sample Higcelwee11metaG_FD_187175 | JGI IMG/M metagenome (GOLD analysis project Ga0209467, IMG submission 187175) | Freshwater pond sediment microbial communities from the University of Edinburgh, under environmental carbon perturbations - High... | ecosystem: Environmental > Aquatic > Freshwater > Pond...
GCTCTTGAAAGCTCTCGGCGAGCGCGGGGTGATGAAGCTCAAGGGCCCCGGCGATGGTGCGGCCTGAGGCGCCAGGGTGGTCGAGGAGGTACTTCACCATGAGCCCTTGCACAAACTCGGGCTCTAAGCCGGCCTCTTCCAGCGTCTTCGGCTCGGGCGGGCGGAACCGCCCGGAGACCGGCAGGCTGATCATCGGGCGCGGCGCCTCGGCGACCCGCTGGGGCTCAAAGGCGCGGGGCGGGTCGATGAAGCGTGAGGCGAGGGGGCGCGCCGGGGCGACGTCCATCACGACGTCGGTGTTGGTGGGCTCGTCGTCCGACTCCTCGTCTTGCTCCTCGTAGGATCCTTCACGAAGCGTCGTGATGTCGTCCTCGGGCCTGCTCTTCGCGCCGCCGGCCGAGCCGATGCCGACGATGTAATCCGCGCCCTGACCAAGATCGGTTGAGGAGTGTTTGGGGGGATCCGTGTTGCCGTGCTGCGGCTGGTTGAGGGACTGGAGGGCTCTCCGCAGGGACTCGCTCAACGGACTAGGCATACGCGCTCCGGTTCGATCCTGGCGCCGCGCGGGGGGTGCAGACCGCGCGATGCCCAACGTGTCGAAGAGAGTCTATACTATTCGGTTCCGCGTGTTGCCCGCACCCTGTCCGCCTCCGCCGCGCATCTTGGGGTGGGTCGCAGAGAGGGCGCTCCGCGGGCGTCGAACCGAGGTATCCTCCCGCACATGATCGCCCCCCGCACCGGCGCGGGGCTCGCCCTCGCGATTACCCGTCGCGGCGCGGGCCACGCCCTGAACGACGACCGCTATGCGCTCCTCGACGCGCGGAACCTCGTCGTGCGTGAGGCGGGGCGTGGTGTGCTCTACGCCGCCGCGGACGGCGTCACCTCCGCCGGAAACGGCTTCGCCGCCGCAGAGCTCGCCTGTGAGGCTCTCGCCGAGCTGTTCACCAGCTCCCGCGCCGCCAGCGAAGAGCTGCTCATCGACCTGATCGAGAGCGCCGACGCCCAAGTGCGCTTGACCACGTCTTCAGCGTGCACCTTGGCCGGCCTGTGGATGAGCGCTGGGCAGGGCAGGGTGTTCTGCCTGGGCGACACGGCGGTGTTGCGCTGGCAGCGCGGCAAGCTCACGCGCCTGACGCCCAAGCAGGTGCGCGGTCGTGGGCTCGCGGCGTATGTCGGCATGGGCGGCCAGGTCCGCCACGCGCTGTTCCTCGATCGGCTCTATCTCCAGCCAGAAGACGTGTTCATCATCGCCACCGACGGGCTCCTGCACGTCGTCCCCGAGGAGGAGCTCGCCGCGCTCTTGGAGGCCGACGCCAACCCCACCACCCTCATTGAGCAGGTTCACGCTCGACTTCACGCCGCGCCCGTCCCCGATGACGCGACGTTTGTGGTGTGCCGCGTAGACAACCCCTACGGCTTCCCCATGGCCGCGGCGCGGCGTGGCTGAGGGCGATTCGGCGCCGCCGTGGCGTGATTCGGGGGCGACTCAGCGGCCCTTGGGCCTGCCGCCGGGCGGCCCGCTCTACGGCTACACCGTGGCCGAGGGCCTGTGGATCCCCGGTCCGAAGGCGCGGGTGAGCGCCGAGCGCGAGGGCTGGGCGCGTCTGGGTGAGCACCCGGCCCGACCCCGGATCTTGGCCACCCACGACGAGGGCCTCCTCATCGAGCCCGTCGGAGCGGCCCCAGCGGACGCCGTGTCCGCCGTGCTGGGCTGGCCTGAAGGGCCGCCGGTCCTCGTCGAGGGCCGGGTAGGCGCGCTGCTCCAGAGCTTGCCGGGTCAGGTCGATCCCGCTCGGGCGCTCAAGAAGCTGGGCCTCAAGCGCGGCGCCGTAGACCGCCTCTTGGCGACGCCTCTGCGCGGCATGACCCGTCTGGGCCAGAGCCTCGGCGGCGCCGTGGGGCCGTGGCTGAGAGAGGCCGAGGGGGGCCGGGTCGTGGGCCTGCGCGGCGCTCGGGCCATGGGCGCGGGCTGGCGCGCGGTGGACCTCGTCGCCGCGTCGTGGTTCGCCGATGAGGAGCTCGCCGAGGTCCACGCCCAGGGCCTCGACGCCGAGCTGGCCGAGCAGGCGTGGCAGCTCACGCGCCTACGATGGGCCTTGGAGGAGCTCGTCCTGGGCGACGACCCCCGGGCGGAGATCTGGGCAAAAGACAGCGTCGAGGCCCTCACCCGCGCCGTGACTCAGGTGAGAGTCACGCTCGAAGGAGGCCCGCCGTGGCTCTCGCCGCGCCTCTGGCTGCCCCCGGATGGCCTCGTGAGCCCGGCCCGCGCCCGGGCGGTGAGCCACCTCATCCACGGCGTCTCCGTCGGGGGCGCCGTCGTGCAGGTGCAGATGAGCCCGCCCATCCGTGTGGGGCGTCGCCCGCCGCATCGGGAGCCGCTCTCGACGCGCCGCCGCCGCTTGTTCTCCCGCTGGGAGGAGGGCGTCTTGGTGGATGAGGAGGGGCTCTACTCCGCCACCCCCGAGGCCCTCGCCGATCGCCTCGTGCAGGGCCTCTCGGGTGTGGTCATCGACGGCACCTGCGGGGTCGGCGCCATCACCTTGGCCCTCGCGAGGCGCCAGGAGGTGACGCAGATCATCGCCGTGGATCTCCACGCCGGGCGCCTAGAGCTCGCGCGCCACAACCTGCGCCTCTACGGCCTCGGATCGAAGGTGCGGCTTGTCTGCGCCGACGCGCGTGAGGTGATCGCCCACAGCCCCGCCGACGGCCTCGTGCTCGACCCGCCGTGGGGGGGCCCAGGATACGACCGAACGGCCGTACGCGCCGAGTCTCTGGGGATGGATCTCCTTGGCGTGTTGCGCCACGCGCCACAAGACGTGGTGCTCAAGCTCCCGCCTAGTTTTGTGGTGGAGAGCCTGCCCGGCGTCTGGGCGCCTGAGCCGATGGTGGACGATCGGGGCGTGCTAAAGCTCCTCGCCGCCCGCTCGGCGTCTCTCGCGGCCCGGCTGGGCTGAGCGACTCAATGAGAGTCCGTGAGGGAAGCCCTGCGTGTCTGCGCCGCGCACGCTAAGATGCAGGCAATCATGTGGCTACCCCTGCTCTTCTTCGCTTGCGCTTGGGTCTCGGACGACGAGGCCGCTGCGCGTTTTGACGTCGACAACGACGGCACCACTTGGCCCTCTGACTGCGATGACGCCAACCCGCTCGTGGCCCCCACCGGCGCCGAGGGCTGTGACGGCCTCGACAATGACTGCGATGGCGCGGTGGACGAGGGCGCGCCCGCGGGCTCGGATCTCGCCTGGCTAGACGCCGACGGCGACGGCTTTGGCGATCCGTTCACCTCGGTGAACAGCTGCCTCGCGCCCGAGGGCTACGTCAAGAACGCTGAAGACTGCGACGACAACGACGGGGCGATCTCCCCCGACGGTCAAGAGCGCTGTGACGAGCAAGACAACGACTGTGACGGCGACGTAGACGAGCCCGACGCTGAGGGCACATCCACCTGGTACGCCGACCGCGATGAAGACGGCTACGGGGACGTGAACGTCACCGCCCAGGCCTGCACCCAGCCCTCGGGCTACGTCTTCGACGACACCGACTGCGACGACGCCGACGCCGCCGTGCGCCCTGACGCCGACGAGGTGTGTAACGACGGCCTCGACAACAACTGCGACGGCGGCGCGCCCGAGTGTGTGTACGAGGGCCCGACGCTCAACGTCAGCACCCTCGACGTGATGATCTCCGGCGAGTCCGGGACGTCCAGCGTCAACTTTGGCCTCACCGCCCGCGCCGCGGACCTCAACGGCGACGGCGTGAACGAGCTGATCCTCGGCGCCGACAGCTCCAAGGCCGGCGGCACCAAGAGCGGCGCGGTCTACATCTTTAAGGGCCCAATTCAGTCCTCCGCCGAGGCGGAGGACGCCTGGATCACCCTCTACGGCGCCCCCAACGAGTACCTCGGCTATGGCCTGGCGGTGTTGCCCAACGCCCGGGCGGGTGAGGGCTCCGACGATCCCGGCCACGAGGTCGCGCTGATCATGGGCGCGCCCCTGGCGGACGACGGCGCCACAAAAGACATGGGCAAAGCCTGGATGCTCTACGCGTCTACCCTCGTCGCGGGCGAGAGCGCCGTGGCGGGTGACGGCACCTATCGGGGCGAAGACGCCTCCGACCGTTTCGGCCTGAGCATCTCCTACGGCGGCGATCTCAACCGCGACGACCTCGACGACTTCATCGTCGCCTCGCCGCTGTGGGACAACGACGTCACCACCTCGACCACCGCCGCGAACGCCGGGCAGATCTGCATGTACTCCGGGGCCGAGCCCGGGGTGAACGTCACCCCTCGGGACGCCTTGGCCTGCGTGCGCGGCACCACGGCGAGCGACCAGATCGGCAACACCATCGCGTCTCTCGGCGACATCAACGGCGAGGGCTCACCAGACCACGCCTTCGGCTCGACGATCAGCGGCACCACGGGCGCGGTCTGGGTGGGCTTTGACCTTCCCACCACCTGGCTCGACATCGACGAGTTCCACCGCCTCGACGGTGAGTCCAAGAACGACTTCGCCAGCGAGGGCCTGGCCGGAGCGGGTGACGTTGACGGCGACGGCTACGACGACATCCTCGTCGGCGCGCCGGGCTACGACCTCGAGGACCGCGGCGCGGTGTATGTGGTGCTCGGCGGCGCCGACGTCTTCGACTACTTCTTGCAGGACGACCTCATCCTCATTCAGCACACGCGCCTGGTCGGCGAGAACCCCGACGATGAGCTCGGCGTGGTGAGCGGCGCGGGTGACTTCAACCTCGACGGCGTCGACGACCTCATCGTCGGCGCCCCGGGCTATGACGGCAAGAAGGGTGAGAACTCGGGCCGGGCGTACCTGTTCTTCGGCCCGGTCGACGGCGGCCCGCGCGGCGTGAGCGAGGCGGATCTCATCGTCGACGGCGGCGCGGCCAACGTCGGCCTCGGCGGCAGCCTCGCGCCGCTCGGCGACGTCACCGGGGATGGTTACCCCGACCTCTGGCTCGGCGCCCCCGACGCGGCGGACACGAGCGCGGGCACCGTTGGGCTCGGGTACATTCTGCCGGGGCTGGGGCTATGAGCGGACGCGGAGCGGCTGGGAGGGCCTGATGATGCTGGGGATGTGGTTGGTGTCGGCGGTGGCTTGGTCCGCGGAGTGCTCAACGCGCTACAGCGCCGAGCAGCTCGTCCAGTCCCTCGCCCTCGCGGAGTCGAGCTACGCCGAGATGGACGACATCGGCTTTCAGCTCTCTTGGACCGAGGCCCAAAACCGCCTGCCCTGCGTGATGGAGCCGCTTACGCCCATCGACGCCGCCCAGGTGCACCGCGTCGCGGCATACGCGGCCTTCTTGGGCCAAGATCTCCCGCAGGCGACGGACTACCTCGCGGCGATGGCGCGGGTGCAGCCCAAGGCCACCTTGCCCAGCGGCGTCGCCCCCGAGGGTCACCCTCTGCGCGCGGCCTTTGATGACGCCCGCAGCCGCCCCGAGGCTCCGCCCCTGCCGCTGCAGCCCCCCGAGGCCGGCGAGCTTCGTGTGGACGGCGCTCGCGCGACGACCCGCCCCGGCGATCGCCCGGCGATCGTGCAGTACATCGGCGCCGACGGCGCGGTGTGGTGGACGCTCCAGGCCGACGCCGCGGACGCGCTGCCGGCTTACCCCGAGCTGCAGCCCGGCGAAGAGTGGAAGCTCAAGTTTAACCCCGCCTGGGCCGTGGCCGCGGGCGCTGGGGCGGCGGCGATCACCTCCCTTGTGCTCTACCAAGGCGCCGTGCGGGCTGAGGCGGCGTTCGTTGATGAGAGCGCCTGCGTCTCCGGCAGCGACGCCTGCTACAACCAGGCTGAGGCGGCGCTGCGCAAGAACCATGGGCTCGTGCTCGGCTCCGCCGCGACGGCGCTGACCGCTGCGGGGCTCGGCGTCGCGGCGGTGCTGACGTGGTGAACGCCCGCCGCTACCAGATCATGGAGCCCATCGGCCAGGGCAGCTTCGGATCTGTGTATCGAGCACGACTTCTGGCCGAGAGCGGGTTCACCAAAGACGTCGCGGTGAAGATCCTCCGCCCCGAGGTCTCGGGCCGCGCCGACCTCACCCAGCGCCTTCGTGACGAGGCCCGCCTGCTCGGCCTGCTCCGCCACCGCGCCATCCTCCAGGTGGATGGCCTCGTCCGCATCGAGGCGGGCTGGGCGATGGTCATGGAGTACATCGAGGGCGTGAACTTGATGGAGGCCACGGCGGACAAGCGCCTGCCGCTGCCCGTGGCCTTGGAGATCATCGCTGAGGTGGCGAGCGCGCTGCACGCCGCCTGGGCCCAGCCCGGCCCCGACGGTCGGCCCCTGCGGCTCATCCACCGCGACATCAAGCCCTCCAACCTGCAGCTCACGGCCACGGGCTCGGTGAAGCTCCTCGACTTTGGTGTGGCCCGGGCCGATTTTCAGCGCGAGTCGAGCTCAAACCTCATGCTCGTCGGCAGCTTCGGCTACATGGCGCCCGAGCGTCTCGACTCCGTAGACGGCGCTGAAGGTGATATCTACGCCTTGGGCGTCGTGCTCTACGAGATGGTCGTCGGCGAACGCCTGGGCCGCACCAGCTCCAACATCCAGCGGCACAACGGGCTGCGGGAGGCGGCGCTGCGTCAGGTGGCGACGGTGCTCGGTGACCCAAAACACGAGGTTTTGCCCCTCATCTCGTCGATGTTGGCCTATGAGGCGAAGGACCGCCCCACCGCCCGCGCCGTCGAGCTCGCCGCCCGGAAGGCCCAGCGCGCCGCCCCGGGGGAGAGCCTCTCGGAGTGGGCCGACCGCATCGTGCCCTACCTGCGTGAGGGCCGCTCGGCGTCGCTGTCGATGGCGAACGACCTCAGCGGCATGACGCTCAGCGAGCAGTCGGCCCGAGGCGACGGCGGCGCCGACTCCACCTTCGACGAGAACCGCACCTACCCCATGGAGGACGACGGCGAAGACACCGACGAGATGTCGGCGTTGGACCTTGCGAACATCTCGACGCCGCCCCCGGCTTGGTCCGACGCCGCGCCCCCACAACGCCGCACCAAAGAGGCGCTGTTGGCGTTCACGGCGGTGGTGCTCGCCGCGCTGATCATGCTCGGCGCCGCGCGCCTGGGCCAGCTCGTCGGGGCCCAGCGGCTCGCCACCTATGTGCCGGCGCCCGTGGCCGTGGCCTTGGTGCCTCCGCCCACGGTGCCCGAAGAGAACCCCCCCGACGAGGGTGAGCTTGACGCCATCGTCGAGGCCGAGGGGGTCGAGCCAACGCCGCCGCCCACCACGAGCGGCACAGGCAAGGCGCCGCCGCCTCAGCCGCCGCCGACACCTCCCACCGCGCCGGTCACCACGCCCCAAGATCCCCCCGTGGAGCCCCCCGCCAAGGTCGTGGCCGAGCCGCCTGCAGGCCACGCGCCGACCCTCGCCGCGGACATGGGCATGGTGAACATCACCGGAGATCCCGGCGTTGTGGCCTTGGTCAACAACAAGGGCCGCTACAAGCCCGGCCAGGTCCCCGCGGGGCGCTACGAGGTGCTGGTGAGCTTCGGCGGTCGCCCCGAGGTGAAGGCGGGCTGGGCCCAGGTCGGCGCCGGTCAGGTGGTGATCGTCAACTGTCGTGAGGCGTTTATGCGCTGCTCGGCGGCGGTGCGCTGATCGCGGCGGCGGCGTCTTCAGCGGCCAGCTCGGCGAGGCGTTTCCCGGCGAGCATCCCGCAGGCCGAGTGGCGACCGCGGCCCACAGAGTAGCGTCGCACCACCGGGGCCTTGAGCGCCTGCAAGGCGTCGATAAACCGTTTGCGCTCGGCGTCTTCAGCCCGGGCGTAGCCATCAGGGCGGCTGTCGTTCACGTCGATGAGGTTAAACCGCAGCGGCATGCCCTCCAATAGCCCCTTGAGCGCCTCGACCTCATCCGGGCCCGTGTTCACCCCCGCCATGAGCACCCAGGCGACCGTCTGACGATCGCCGTGGGCCTCGGCGTGCTCTTTGAGGGCGTCCATCAGCTCGGGCAGGGGGAATCGGCCGGCCACGGGCAGAAGCTGGGCCCGGCGCTCGGGGATGGCGGAGGTCAACGAGACGATGAGGCGGTAGGGGTGGCCCTCGCGGGTGTAGCGCCGGAGCTGCGGCACCAGGCCTACGGTGGAGATGGTGATGTTGTCCGCCGAGATGCGCCCGCCGTTGGGGTGGGAGAGCATCTTGGCGGCCTGAATCACCTCGTCATAGTTGTGCAGGGGCTCGCCTTGGCCCATAAACACCGCGCCGCTCACCCGGCCCGGGGCCTCGTCCTGCACGATCCGCCACTGGGCGACCATCTCCCAGGCCTTGAGGTTTCGTTTGAGCCCCAGACGCCCCGTGGCGCAGAAGTCGCAGCCCATGGCGCAGCCGGCCTGGGACGAGAGGCAGACCGAGAACCGCCCCGCCTTGTGCAGCGGGATCCGCACCGCCTCGAACACCACGCCATCTTCTGCCTCAAACAGGTAGCGCACCGAGCCGTCGTCGGGGTCGGGCACCCGCTCCAGCACCCGGGGGAGGTCCCGCCGGGTGTGGGCGTCTACGGCGGCGCGCAGCACCTTGGCGACGGGATGGGGCCCGGTGAGATCGGGGCGACCGTCGGCGACGAGGCGGCTGACCACACGGCGGGCCTCGGCGTCGGAGCAGGGGACATCGGCGCCGCGGAGGAGCTCGGCGAGCTGATCGGGCGTCAAGCTGAAGAGGTGCGGGAGCATCCGCCCTGTTTAGCGAGTTTTGTGTGCCTTAGCCCCCGAGCAACCCGTCGATGGACCGGGCGAGGCGCACGTCCCGCTCGCTCAGGCCCCCGGCGTCGTGGGTGGTGAGCGTGATCTCCACCCGGGCGTAGACGTTCTCCCACTCGGGGTGGTGGTCTTGGGCCTCAGCGAGCAGGGCCACACGGGTCATAAACCCGAAGGCCTCGGAGAAGTCTTTGAACCGGAAGCTGCGGTGAATGGCGTCTTGGGCGTCGTTGAGGCGCCAGGCGGGCAGGGTGGCCAGGGCGGCGTCACGGTCCAGGAGGCTGAGCTTGGTGATCATCGGGATCTCCGGTTGTGGGGTTTGGGTCGGCGACGAAGGCGGAGCAGGGCGGGGAGGGGGATGAGCGCGGCGGCGCCGGGCGGCGCGCCGCAGCCGGAGAAGGGTGCCAGGACGATCGGCGGCTCGGGGGCCACGACGACGATGCGCAGGGTGAGCGCCACCTCGGCGGCGCCGTCGCTCACGAGCACGACGGCGCTGTCTTCGCCCACAAAGCTATCGTCTGTGGTCAGGGTGAGGCGGCCCTCTTGGCTGAGCCGCGCGAGGCCGTGGGTGGGCGCTTGGTGGAGGCGGTAGGCGTGGCGGTCGTCGCGGTCGGCGTCGTTGGCGTAGATCTGCGCGCTCACGGTCTCGCCCGGCGCGGCGGTGAGCACCCCGGCGCTGGGCCTGGGCGGGTTGTTGTCGGCGCGCGGCGGGCACTCGGGGCTGGGCACGTCTACGCCGCGCTCGTGAAGCCACACGGTCAAGGCGTCGAGGCGAAGGTAGATCCCGCCGTCACCGCAGGCCGTCGTCGCGGGCCAGGCCGCCCGGGAGACGACGCCTACGAGCAGAGGCGCGCCCCAGTCGGTCCACACAAAGAGCGGGGCGCCGCTGTCTCCAGCGCAGGAGTCGAGGCCGCCGCCCCCGGCGAGCAGCTCCGCCCCGGCGATAGCCTCGCGGCAGCCGCGGTCGGGGTCATCACAGTCGGAGTCGATGATGGGCATCGTCACGGCGTAGAGGCGCCCGTCGGCCTCGTCCGCGGGCTGCGTGGCGCCGAAGCCGACGAGCTCCGCCGGGGCGCCGTCGTAGAGCTGGTTTGTGGCGCAGCCGGAGAGCGCAGGGGGGACGTCGAGGTCCACCGGGGCGTCCAGGCGGATCAGCGCCACGTCGAGGCCCTCCCAATAGGCGGGCTCCACGTCAACCTGGGCGACGCCGCGGGCCGCGCCCTGGGCGCCCAGCGTGTCGATGACGTCCAGGACGACCTTCACCGGCGGCGCCGCGCCACAATGACCGGCGGTCAGCACATGCTCCGGGCCGATGAGCACCCCCGAGCAGAAGAGCCGCCCGTCCGCGTCGTAGAGCGCGGCGACGCTCGGCCAGTCTCCGGCCTCCGCCGGGGCCCCGCCGACGACGGGGGGCGCGCTCTGGGCGAGCACCCCGACGCTCAGGCCCAGGGCGGCGAGGGTCATCGCGCCGTGTCCGTGCTCGTGTCCGTGTTCGTGTTCATGTCGTCGTCTTGGCGGCCCTCGGCGTCGATGGCGTCGAGGAGCACGAGCAGCTCCAGGGCCCGCGCGGTGTCGTCTCCGGCGCGGTTGAGGTCGAGGAGCCGGGTGAGGCAGCGCCGCGCGCCGCGAAGGTCCGCCACCCGGGCGTGCTCTCTCAGCGCCAAAGCGTAGGTGCTCTCAGCCTCGGCCCAGCAGCCGCCCAAGGCCAAGGCGTCTCCCCAGGCGCGCCTCGCGGCGGCGGCGGCGGCGCGCTGGCCCAAGGCCGTCAGCGCGTGGACGCAGGCCTGTGCGGCGGCGGCGGCCTCTTCAGCGCGGTTTGAGCGCAACAGCCAGTCCACCCGGCGGCGCTCGGCGGCGGCGAGCAGCTCCGGCGCGCCGACGGCCACCTTGCAGATGCCGAGGTGATCGGAATTGGGATGGTTCTCGCGCGAGAGCACCTCGCCGACGACGACCTTCTCCATCTTCGCCATGCCGAGGGTTTCAACGCCCT
>Ga0209467_1003270_pt1 | contig 10679 bp, 10 predicted proteins | sample Higcelwee11metaG_FD_187175 | JGI IMG/M metagenome (GOLD analysis project Ga0209467, IMG submission 187175) | Freshwater pond sediment microbial communities from the University of Edinburgh, under environmental carbon perturbations - High... | ecosystem: Environmental > Aquatic > Freshwater >...
GCGTCCGAATGCAATGCAATGGCAGGAGTTTTGCAGAGACACCCGGGGAGGAACCATGCCGCTCACGAAAAGTGACAAGCTGATCATTGTCGGCGCGGTGGTCCTGGCCCTGGCGGTGGTGGCGGGGCTCGCCGCGTGGCGCAAACCGCATCTTTTCACCGGCGGCAAATCCGCGCCGGAGATGACCACCCGCGACTTCAGCGCGCCTGCGCCGCCCGCCCCGGCCGCACCCGCAACGCCAACACCGCCCGCGCCCCCGGCCCCGACGCCGTCCGTGACGCCCCCCCCGGCGGCAACGCCGCCAACCGCCCAGGCCCCTCCCGCCGCGACCGGCGTCGCCGCACTGCCCGCCCCGGACACGGCCCCCGCCGCGTCCCCCTCCCCGGCGGCCCTGACGCCCGCAGCGGGCAAGGAACCGGTTTCGCCGGAGATCGTCTCCCAGCATCCCCTCTTCGCCGGGGACCAGACCCTGGACAAAATGTTTTCGGATATGGGGCAGGAGACGGCCGCCCCCAAGGTCGACACCGGAAAAAAGCCCGCCGCGCCCGCCCAGACGCCGCCGGTCCCGGAGGCCACGCCCAAAGCCCCAGCTCCGGAAGCGCTGCCCGCGACAGCCGAATCCCTGGACGTGCCGCCCCAAAAGCCCGGTCTTGCCGCGAAAAAACCCGTCAAGGACAAGCCCGTCGCGGCGGGCAAACCCGCGCTTGGCCCCTCCAAGGGAGCGGTCGTGGCCGTCTCGGCCGTGGACAAGCCCGGCGAATACGTCCTCACCGTCACCACCACGTCCCCCGTGGGCGAGGTGACCCGGACCTACATGGACGGCCCCCCCAGGCTGGTCATCGATCTGGCCGGACGCTGGACCTATACCGGCCCCTTGTCCCTGTCCGGGAAAAGCCCCTTGATCACGCTGGTGCGCATCGGCAAACACCCGGACATCCTGCGGCTGGTGCTGGATCTGGCCCCGGAGGCCGTCACCCGGCTGCGCGAGGCCCCGGTGGTGGACAGAACCCCAAACGGCGTGGTCATCCGGCTGCCGAAATAGCACCTGCCCCGCCAAACCGGACGAAAACACAGCGACGACCCCACAACATCCCAGACCTTTCAGCAATGCGTCGCAAAGGGACCAAACCGTGCGGGATTCATTCCCGCGACAGGGAGAGAACGTGCCGTGAAGCGCGCCGTGCGCCTCATTTTCCGAATGGTCCTGTGGCTGGCGATTGCAGCCGTGTGTGTGGAGGCCGCCTGCTTCGGGGCCATCACCCTGCTCAACGCCATCATCTACGACAACCTGCGGGAAGGCCCCCGGGCGGCCTACGACCCCTACGCCCTGTTTTTGCAGCAGGACGGCATCTGGCCCACCATGGGCATCGCCCAGGCCGAAAAACCCGAGGACAACAGGATCGTCTGGTTTTTTGGCGGCTCCACCATGCGGGCCGGAAACTCGCCCTTTGACACCTCCATCCCAAGCTACGTGGCCACGGCGCTCAATGCCGTCCCAGGCCCCGTGCGCTACAACTGCTTTAATTTCGGCGTCAATTCCTTCAATTCCCTACTCGAAACCAAATATCTCCAAAAACTTCTGATCGAATTCCCCATCCGGCCGAATCTGGTGGTCTTCTACGACGGGGCCAACGACGCCAACTACTTCTCCCTCTATAAGAATCCCTACGGCCACGAGGGCATGGACCGGGTTCAAGGACTCCTGGAGAGCTATTTCAAGACCCCCATCGGCATCCTCAAACCCCTGTGCGCCGCCTGGTACGCCTCATTCACCCGGGAGATGTATTCCAAGCTGGCCTACTCCATGACCCCGCTTGATCCGGATTCGCCGCTCTTGCAGGAATACGTCGACCTGACCGTCAAACGCTACGACCATGTGGCCAAGGTCACCGCCGCCTACGGATCGCAGTTCCTGCTGTTCCTGCAACCCCTGTACTGGGGGGAAACCTGCCTAAACATGAACCCGGCCGTGCATCAGGAAGAAGAAACCACCATCCTCGGACGCCGGTCCTTTCCTCATGTGCGCCAAAACGTCCTGATCGTCTACGAGGCCCTGGAAAAAGCCCTGGCCGCACGGCCCTATTTTGTGAACCTGCAAAACGCCTTGTGTTCCCGGACGGCTCCGGCGTACACTCCCGATGGCGTGCATCAGACCGAATCCGGCCGGGAAGGCGTGGCCCAGGCCATGCTCCCCATTTTGCGCGACCGCCTCGCCGCCGAGGAACAGACACAAGGGAGGACGCCATGAAACGCATATGCGTACTGCTCTGTTGCGCCGTGCTCATGACGGCGACAGCCATGGCTCAGGGACTTCAGGAACGCTCTCTGGGCGATGCCCAACAACCAACCACAACCGTAACGCCCTCTGCCCAGGTCAGCCCGGCTCAACCTCCAGCAGGCTCCACAGCCACGACGCCATCCCTGCAGGCCGCGCCATCCGCAACTCCGCAACCAGCCGCCCAGCCCGCAGTCCAGCCCGCTCCATCCGAAGGCGCAGCGCCGCCCCATCCCAAGCAGTCCAAACAGCGCAAATATTCAAAAGAAGAGGTGCATCGGGAGGTCATGGGCTTTTTTGACGGCGGGTCGGCCGGGTTGGCTGAACTGGTCGCCAAGGCCTTCAAGGATATGGGGGAGCCCACCGGCTTCATCAAGGGCAGCGAGGCCGGAGGGGCGCTTCTGGTGGGCCTGCGCTACGGCACCGGCTATCTGTACCTGAAAAATCACAAACCCATCGAGGTCTTCTGGCAAAGCCCCTCCCTGGGCATCGACATCGGCCTCAACGCCGTGCGGGTGTTCACCCTGGTTTACGGTATGGATCGTCCTGACGAGATCTTCCAACGCTACCCCGGAGTCGACGGCAGCGCCTATTTCATCGGCGGCTTCGGCATGAACTACCAGACCACCAGGGGCATCGTCCTGGCCCCCATCCGCTTCGGCGTGGGCCTGCGCCTGGGCGCCAACGTGGGCTACCAGCACTACACCCGCACCCAGGAGATCAACCCCTTCTAGGGTTTCTCGCCTTCACCGTCTTCAAACGGCGATGGGTTCCATCAGGACCCGTCGCCGTTATCTTTTTCACGCTCTCTCAGGCAAGCATGCCCAGGCAGGCGGCCAGTTCCCCCAGAACGATGCAGGCCCCGAGAAAATCGCCGTTCACCGCCCCCCGGCTCCTGGCCAGCCCGGCCAGCATGGCCGCGACCGCCACGCCGCAGGCCAGAGCCAGGAACAGGCCTCGGACGGGAACCAGGAAAACGCCGACAGCCACCGCCGTCGCAAGCGCCCAGGCCATGACCCCGGGCCGCGCCCCATCCAGAAAAAGCCGCCCCAGGCCCGGCCGGCTCAGATGCCGGGTCATGCCCATGAGCCACACCACGCAGGCCCGGCCCGCGACAAACGAAAAGACCACCGCCCATCCTCGGCCCGCCTCGAAAAGCGCGGCAAACAGCACCAGCTTGCCCGCCAGAACCGCAAAAAGCCCCATGGCCCCGAAGGCCCCCACCCGGCTGTCCTTCATGATCTCGAAAAACCGTTCCCCCCGGGCCATGCTGCCCCAGGCGTCGGCCACGTCGGCCACTCCATCGGCATGCAGCCCCCGGGTGGCCCACAGATCGAGCACCACCACCAGCCAGGCGCATACCCACGGGCTGCCGCCAAACAGCGTCTGCGCCGGGGCTACCGCCACCCCGCCAAGCACCAGCCCCACCACCGGAAACCAGGCCACCGAGGCCGCAAAATCCTCCTCGCGCGCCCCGGCCGCCGGGCCGAAGCGGGTCAGAAAGCCCAAGGCCGCCAAAAAACCGCGAAACATCCCGACCTCCGGTCTGGTTGCCGGGGAGAGGGCTTCGCCCCCTCCCCGGACCCCTTCCCGACCGGGGGGACCATGTCCCCCCGGACCCCCCGTCTCCGGCCGTGTCCCCGGCGCGTTGCGCCGGGGACACGGCCGGAAGAACGGGCGGCCGGGAAGGCATTCCCACCGGCCAGGGGAGGCACGCCGCGAAGCGCGACAGAGTTTTTTGAAGAGAGGTCCAGGGGAGAAACTTTTTTGCAAAAAAGTTTCTCCCCTGGGGTTCCTGCCTCCCTACCCGCCCCGCTTGGCGGGCGCGGGCAGGGACTTGCCGGTCATGGATTCGATATCGATGCGCACCACGGCCACGGCGGCCACGATCTCGGGAACAAAGCCTTCCTGGGGGCCGTCGTGGGCGCGCATGAGAACCCGCAGGCCGTGCAGCTTGTCCTCGGGATCGTTCAGGAACACGGCCCGCCCGAATCCGATCACCGAACGGTAGTGGGTGGTGTACTGGCAGGGAAGTTCCCCGGTAATGATCGACACATCCGCCTCCACCTCGAAGCAGACCTCGGGGTTTTGGGCCAGGGCCTCAATTTTCTTGCCTTTTTTGGAGGAATGGAAATACAGGGCGCCTGCGTCGTACCCGTAGTTGACCGGCACGACGTAGGCCCGGCCCTCGGAGATCATGCCCAGGCGGCAGACGCGCTGGGACTGCAAAACAGCCTCGATGTCCTTAACGTCCGTGATTTCCCTGTCGGCCTTGCGCATGCATCCGCCTTGCGGTGAAAGGGTGGAGGGGCTGTCTATTTTCCGATGGCGGCGGCCAGGGAATCCAGAAAACGGTGGAGAAGCTCCTTAAGCGGGGCGAACTGGGCCCGGCCGTTGTGCATCTCCTTGGGAAGCTGCGCATACGGCCCGGGCACGATCTCCGTGCCGCAGTGCTTGATGAGCTTGACCAGGTTGGCCGGGACCGACTCCAGGTGGAATTGCAGGCCGACCACCCGGTCGCCCAGCACAAAGGCCTGGTTGGCGCAGCCCTGGCTTGTGGCGGCATGGATCGCGCCTTCGGGAATGGAGAAGGTGTCGCCGTGCCAGTGAAACCCGGTGAACGTCCCGGGAAATCCGGCGAACAGCGGATGCGCCGCACCTTCGGGGGTCAGGGTCACCGGATGCCAGCCGATCTCCGTGTGGTCGCCCTGGGTCACGGTTCCGCCCAGCACGTCGCCCAGGAGCTGGGCCCCCAGGCAGATGCCCAGGACGCCCTTTCCGGCGTCCACGGCGGCCCGGATGGCCGCCTTCTCCGCCGCAAGCCAGGGATAGGCCTCGTCCTCGTAGATGTTCATGGGACCGCCCATGATCACCAGGAGGTCGAAGGCCTCCGGCGCGGGAGGCGTTTCGTCTGCGTCCAGGCGGGTCGTGGCCAGTTCATGGCCCTGGGCCTCAACCCACAGGCGGATGCCGCCGCAATCCTCGAATTCGACATGCTGCAACACATGAATACGCATGGGGATCATCCTTTTTTTTTGCGGACGGGGCCGAAGGCGCCGCTCCCTTACGGAGGCGAGGCCACGGCCGTTTACGACCGTCTGCTTTTCGGTCCCGGGACGGTGGCTTGTCAAGCCCGTTGGGGCACAGTCCTCTCTCCCAGGACATCGGTGACAGCCTCGGGCATTGCGGCTATCATGACCACAGGATCGATCCTTCCCGAATGAAAGTCCAACTCCCGCCCGGGACCGCCCGACCACCATGGAGCGCGCCATGCACACGCCGTCGCAGCACCCTGAAACCCTGGCCCTGCACGCCGGACACACCCCGGACACGGACACCCTGTCCCGGGCCGTGCCCATCTACCAGACCACCAGCTATCTTTTCCGGGACACGGCCCACGCCGCCGACCTGTTCGCCTTGAAGACCCCGGGCTACATCTACACCCGGATCATGAACCCCACCACGGACGTGCTGGAAAAACGGCTGGCGGCCCTGCACGGCGGCTCGGCGGCGCTGTGCACGGCCTCGGGCATGTCGGCCATCTTCTACGTGGCCGCAGGGCTGGCCAAGGCCGGGCAGAACTTCGTGTCCGGCTCAAACCTCTACGGCGGCACGCACACCCTTTTCGCCCACACCCTGGCCCGGTTCGGCATCGAGGTCCGCATCGTGGACTCCTCGGACCCGGCCAACTTCGAACGGGCGGCGGATGAAAACACCCGGTTCCTCTATTCCGAATCCATCGGCAACCCGCGCTGCAATGTGGACGACCTGGCGGGCATCGCAGCCGTGGCCAAAAGGCTCAACGTGCCCTTTGTCCTGGACAACACCGTAGCCCCGCCGCCGGTGTTCAATCCCTTCGACGTCGGCTGCGACATCGCGGTCTATTCCCTGACCAAGATGATCGGCGGCCACGGCGTCTGCATCGGCGGGGCGGTGGTGGAGGCGGGCGGCTTCGACTGGAAGGCGGCCGGGAAATACCCCGAAATCACCGAGCCCGACCCCACCTATCACGGGGCCAACTTCTGGGACGCCCTGTGCGCCCTGGAAGGCACGCCCTGCACGGCCTTTTGCACCAAGCTGCGCACGGGGCTCCTTCGCGACATCGGGGCCGCGCCAGCACCCCTCAACAGCTTCCTCATCCTGCAAGGCCTGGAGACGCTTCCCTTGCGCGCCCGGGCCCACTGCGCGAACGCCGCCGCCGTGGCCCGCTTCCTGTCCGGGCATCCGGCCGTGTCCTGGGTCAACTACGCCGGGCTTCCCGGCCACTCAGACCATGCCCGGGCCAAAAAGTACTTCCCCCTGGGACCGGGGGCGGTGTTCGGATTCGGAATCAAGGGCGGGCTGACGGCCGGGCAGAAGTTCATTGAGGCCGTGAAACTGTGCTCGCACCTGGCCAATATCCTGGACGCCAAGACCCTGGTCATCCACCCGGCCAGCACCACCCACTCCCAGCTTACCCCGTCCGAGCAGCTCGAAGCTGGCGTGCCGCCGGATCTGGTGCGCATCTCCGTAGGCATCGAACACCCGGACGATATCATCGCCGACCTGGACCAGGCCCTGGCGGCATCGCAGCGCTAGGGGCGGGAGAGGCCTCCGGCGGCCAGGGGGAAACCTTTTTTAAAAGGTTTCCCCCCTGGACCCCCCTTCGAAAATGTTGGCGCGCTTCGCGTCCGCGTACGGGAGAACGCATGTTCTCCGGCCATCCTGGCTTTCGTTGGCGTTTCCGGAGCGGCATTGCCGCTCCGGAAACGCCAACGATGTCAGGGGGTCCGGGGGAAATGATTTCCCCCGGGCGGGGTTCGGGGCGGCAGCCCCGACGACCTGGCGGGGCGGCAGCCCCGATTTATTCTGTGAAGGTGGCGTCGTAGCCTTGGACGAGTTCGTCGATGAGTTCGGCGACAGAGGTCAGGCCGGTCACGCGCCAGGCGTTTTCGCCGGCAAAGATGAGGCCGTTTTCCAAGTTGCCGCGCTTGGCGTTTAAAAGCGCCATGGTGATGCAGAAGGGGCTTGTGGTGTAGTTACAGCCGGAAAGGCAGTGGAAGGGGCAGGAATAGGGGCTGCGCCTGCCAGCCTCCACCTTTTCGATGAACTGGTTGCGGATGGCCCGTCCGGGCATTCCCACCGGGCTTTTGATGATGTGCATGTCCTCTTTTTTGGCATCCAGGTAGGCCTGTTTGAAGGCCGGGGACACGTCGCACTCGTGGGTGGCCACGAATCGGGTGCCCAGTTGCACGCCCCGGGCCCCCAGATCGAAATATTTCCGGATATCCGCGCCGGTATAGACCCCTCCGGCGGCGATGACCGGGATATCGCCGAAGGCGGCTGCGGCCTCCACGACATCGGGCACGAGTTTTTCCAGACGATATTCCGGATCGGCGATCTGGTCGGGCTTGAATCCCAGGTGCCCTCCGGCCATGGGCCCCTCCACCACGAAGGCGTCGGGCGTGCGGCCGAAGCGGGACTTCCATTTGCGGCAGATGATGGAGGCGGCGCGTCCCGACGAGACGATGGGCGCCAGCTTGGGCGAGGTCTTGCCGTCCAGGTGGCGGGGGAGGTCCAGGGGCAGTCCTGCCCCGGAGAAAATGATGTCGATGCCCTCTTCCACCGAGGCCCGCACCAGCTCGGCGTAGTTGGTGAGGGCGACCATGATGTTGACCCCGAGCACCCCGGAGGTCCGGCTCTTGGCCTCGCGAATCTCCCGGCGCAGGGCCCGGGTGTTGGCCGAGACGTAGTTCGTCTTGAAGTCCGCCTCTTCGCCCCCGATGCCTGCGGCGGAGATCACGCCCACGCCGCCGGCCGTGGCCACGGCAGAGGACAGCCCGGCCAGGGAAACGCCGATGCCCATACCGCCCTGGATGATGGGTGTGGGGATGATCACATCCCCGATGACAAGCCGAGGCAACGCCATGGTCTTTCCTGAAAGCTTCTTTGGATCAAAAGGGAAAAACAGTCCCCGGGCACGCCGAGGCCTGTCCGAGACTGACCCGCGAAGCGATGGTGTTGGTGGGAAAACGTCACGCTGTCAAGAGGGAAATGGCGGTCAGCCGAAAAATCAACTGCGAACCTGCGGCGAAGCCGCCTCCCCAAGCCGCTGCTCATCCCACCTGCCGCGACAAAGATGTTTTTTGACAGTCTGTTATACCCGGCGTATGAGCAGGCAAATTTTTCCAGAAAGGGGGCGGGGATGGCCGCAAAAACGTATCAGGTGGAGGAGAAAGTACCGGTTCTTCAGGCAATTCCATTAAGCTTTCAACATCTTTTCGCCATGTTCGGGGCCTCGGTTTTGGTGCCGACGCTGTTTAAGATCGATCCCGCCGTGGTGCTTTTGATGAACGGCGTGGGCACCCTCCTCTATCTGGTCTTATGCAAGGGAAAGGCCCCGGCCTTTTTGGGATCGAGCTTCGCCTTCCTGTCCCCGGTCTTTGTGGTCCTCGGGGCCAACCAGGCCATGTGGGGGGCCAACTACGGCTTGGCTTTGGGCGGGTTCATCGCCTCGGGGTTGATTTTTATCGCCGTGGCCCTTCTGATCGGGGCCTTTGGCTCAGGCTGGATCAAGTTCGTGCTGCCTCCGGCCACCATGGGCCCCATCGTGGCCCTGATCGGCCTGGAACTGGCCAGCGTGGCCACGGACATGGCCGGGTTCAAGCCCGACGCGGGCGGCGCCTATCATGTGAACGGGATCATCGTGGCCATGGTGACGCTTTTCACCGTGGCCTTCGGCTCCCTGCTCTTTCGGGGCTTCATGGCCGTCATTCCGGTCCTGACCGGCATCGTGGCGGGCTATCTGGCGTCCATCCCCCTGGGACTGGTCAATTTCGACCTCATCGCCGCCGCCCCGGTCCTGGCCTTTCCCACGGTCTACACCCCGATCTTCGACATCAACGCCATCCTGATCATCCTCCCGGCCTCCCTGGTGGTCATCTCCGAGCACATCGGGCACCTGGTGGTCACGGGCAACATCGTGGGCCGCGATTTGACCAAAGACCCGGGCCTGCACCGGTCGCTCCTGGGCGACGGCATATCCACCGTCCTGTCCGGCTTTTTCGGTTCCGTGCCCACCACCACCTACGGCGAAAACATCGGGGTCATGGCCATCACCCGGGTCTTCTCCGTATGGGTCATCGGCGGGGCGGCGGTCATCTCCGTCTTTTTGGCCTTCATCGGCAAGCTCTCGGCCGTGATCCAGTCCATCCCGGCCCCGGTCATGGGCGGCATCTGCATCCTGCTTTTCGGGGTCATCGCGGCCTCGGGCATCCGCATGCTGGTGGAAACCCGGGTGGACTATTCCAAGCCCATCAACCTGACGCTGACGGCCATCGTGCTCATCGTGGGCATCAGCGGCATGGCCGTCACCATCGGCACGGTGCAGCTCAAGGGCATGGCCCTGGCCACGGTGGTGGGCATGGCCCTGTCCCTGATCTTCCACCTCCTGGAACGCTTCGGCCTGACCAACACCCAGACCGACATCTGAGCCTGGAAAGACGGTTCCCAAAAAAAGGCGCCCACAGGGGCGCCTTTTTTTATCCAATGACCGAATTCGCGTCAGTTATTTGGTGCCGAAAATCTTGTCCCCGGCATCGCCCAGGCCGGGAATGATGTACCCCACCTCGTTGAGTTTCTCGTCGATGGAGGCCACATAGACGTCCACATCCGGATGCTCCTGCTCAAGCCGGGCCAGTCCCTCGGGGGCGGCCACCAGGAAAAGCCCCTTGATCTTCGTACAGCCGTGCTCTTTCAAGAGCTTGATCGTGGCCACAAGCGTGCCGCCGGTGGCCAGCATGGGATCGAGGATCAGCGCCGTGCGCTTATGGATTTTTTTGGCCAGCTTCACGTAATAACTGACAGGCTCCAGGGTCTCCTCGTTGCGGTACATGCCCACCACGCTGACCTTGGCCCCGGGCACCAGATCCAAAACGCCGTCCATCATGCCCAGTCCCGCCCGCAGGATCGGCACCACCGTAATCTTTTTGCCGCGAATCTGCTCCACCTCGACCTGCCCGGCCCAGCCTTCGACCACCATCTTCTCGGTCTTGAGATCCTTGACGGCCTCATAGGTCAAAAGGCGGGCGATCTCGTTGGCCAGGTCGCGAAAGGCTTTGGTGCTCAGGTCTTTTTGGCGCAAAAGGCCCAGCTTGTGGCGCACCAGGGGGTGATCGACGACGGTGACCGGCATTGGTCTGCTCCTTTACAGTGACGAACATGCCTTGCGGCCGGGGGGAACGGCTGCCGCGCCCCTGTTGCCGCGCGTTGGTCATAAACTGTGGATCATATCCGGCAATTTGGCAAGATGCTGGACGTTTTCACCTCTGCCTCTTCAACCACATATACTTCACAATATATATAGGATTAAAATTTTTACACCTTCCCTGATTTTTCCTGCCCGATGATTTTCTTGCCATCCCCC
>Ga0209467_1003272_pt1 | contig 10676 bp, 4 predicted proteins | sample Higcelwee11metaG_FD_187175 | JGI IMG/M metagenome (GOLD analysis project Ga0209467, IMG submission 187175) | Freshwater pond sediment microbial communities from the University of Edinburgh, under environmental carbon perturbations - High... | ecosystem: Environmental > Aquatic > Freshwater > Pond...
AAGACCCGATGAAAGCTGGTATGATGGCTGAGGAGGCCCTTGAACTTGCCCGAAGGGATGATGACAGGAATGGCATCGCATTCGCCCTGACCACAAAAGGATATCTTCTTGAAAATGGTGATGACTTTGCGCAGGCCTTAAACTGTTATCTTGAAGCACTTAATCTTTATACCGAGACTGGTCAAACAGACCAGATTGCCCCGTTACATTACAGTATAGGTTCACTTTACAAAACACTTGGGAACTACCGGAAAGCCATTGAGAGCTGTATGGCCGGGCTTAAAATCTATGAGAGCAAGGGAGATAAAAGCGGCATAGCACAGATATACAGGGTGATGGGCAGTATTTATAAATATAACGGCGAGTTTGAAAAGTCCCTTTACTATTACTTCAACGGCCTTACATTGAATGAAGAACTGGGGAATATGTCTGGCCTTGCAAACTCCTATAACAATATAGGAGTCGTTTACATACTAATGAATGAAGTTGAGAAGGCGCTCAGTTACTATCATAAGAGCCTGGCGATAAATCTTGCCCAGGGAATAGTGTCTGAGGCTGCAATAAATTACGGGAATATCGGCGTAGCTTATCTTCAACTGGAACGGATGGATTCGGCCCTCTACTATATTACCAAAAGATACAATCTCGCACTTGAGCATAATGATAAAAAAGGTGCAGCTATTTCGCTGGGAACATTCGGCGACTATTACTACAAAAGGAAGGAGTATGGCAAGGCCGTTGAATACTATGAAAATGGCCTGCATCAATCAAGAATACTGGGGACACTGGAGGTAACAAAGGATATCCTGAAGGGCCTTAGTGACCTATACGAAGAAAATGCCAATCATAAAAAAGCCTCAGAGTATTTTAAATCATATATTAACCTGAGAGACAGTCTTCTAAATCAGGAAACGCTCAAACGAATTGAGCAGATCGAAATGGAGTACGCTTATGAGAGAGAAAGAGATGAGCACCGGCTTAAGGATCAGAAAAGCAAACTGCTTGTCTTATTTGGGTTTGTTGCGCTCTTCTTCTCAATGCTCTTTCTGCTAATTATCTTTTTAAGCCAGCGAATTAAGCTAAAGCAGAAAAACCTCAGGGAGAAGTTGCTGAACCTTGAAAAGCAACAACTGCAGCATGACTTAAGTTACAGAGATAAAGAGCTGTTCAGTAAGGCACTATACCTGGCAGAGAAGAATGAACTGATCAATGATATAACCCGAAGATTGAACAAGGTCATTGGTGATCCCAGAGGAAGTGTAGGCCCAATAAAGGATATCATTAAGGATCTAAGGTTCAATTCCAATATCCAGACCTGGGAGGAATTTGAATGTACATTTGTAAAAGTCCACCCTGATTTCTTCAATACCCTGGTTAAGCGCTTCCCTGATCTGTCTCCGAATGAAAGGAGACTATGCGCCTTTCTCAAACTTAATCTATCCACGAAAGATATTTCAAATATTACTCATCAGTCGCTGCATACGCTTACGGTTGCACGGACAAGACTCAGGAAAAAGCTTGGCATCGCAAATACCGGAGAGAACCTGGGCTCCTTTCTAAGTCAGATTTCATAAAATATTAATTTCTTTTTACTGCTTGTAAAGAGCATATAGTCAGATCTATACGTCTGTATGTATCTATTTTGTAGCTATTAAAAAAACAGGACTGGTGTTTTTGTATCTACCTGTATCCTGACCCATGGTAACATTAGTTCATAAATTCGAAAACGATCGACTTATTATTTCAAGTTTAACCCACTTTAAACTTTAACCTAACTCAGACAAGTATGAAGAAAAGAACAGGATGTCAGGATCTCTCATCACTCATGATCCTGATTAAGTCAGGCCAGTTACTTTGGCTGATCTCCTTAATACTCTTTTTAAGTCCGGCAAATGTTGTCGCCTCAGCTGCCAGTTCCGGGGCACCTGCAAATGAAGAGTCAACAGTAACCGTAAAAGCGGTTCAGAGATTAACTGCCAGCGGGATTGTAACGACTCTTTCGGATAACTTGCCCTTACCATCGGCATCAGTCGTTGAAAAGGGTACTCTAAATGCAACATCAACAGATGTAAACGGCGCATTCACGCTCACAGTTTCCGGTGAGCAAGCCGTATTGGTTGTTTCATTCATTGGCATGAAAGTAAAAGAAGTACCTGCAACCCCAGGCACTCCAATGCTCATTGCCATGGAGGAAGATAACTTTAACCTTGAAGAGGTCATAGTCACCGGCTATGGGTCTGTAAAGAAGGAGGCTTATGCAGGTTCTGCCAGCATAATAAAAATGGAGAGTCTTTCTGATGTTCCTGTTACCAACATTGGACAACTGCTCCAGGGATCCGTTTCAGGCGTACAGTTTACAAACACATCAGGACAACCCGGGGCAGCAACGCAGATTAGGATTCGTGGTACCGGATCATTCAATGCATCCAATGATCCTTTGTTTGTTGTTGACGGTGTCCCTATAATATCAGGCAACGTTTCTTCTCTCGGTACAAGCTCGGGGTTGGACATACTTTCAACAATGAGCCCGTCAGATATTGAAAGCATATCTATTATCAAGGATGCTGCCGCTGCCTCCCTTTATGGTTCAAGAGCCGCAAACGGAGTGATAATCATTACAACAAAAAAAGGTTCTTCCGGAGCTGCTAAAGTCACCTTCAGAACCGAAATGGGATATTCTGATTTTGCAACCGAATACCGTCCGTTTATGGGTGGACAGGAGCGCCGCGAGACTATTTATGAAGGTCTTGTAAATGAAGGTATATATTACCTTGGGATGGATCAGACTGCTGCCCAGGCGCATGCTGATGCTAATATTGATGAGTATGCCGCCCTCCCCTGGACAGGCGAGTGGACTGACTGGAAATCAATACTGTTCAGAAAGGGTAAATTTCAGAATAATGAAATTTCAATTTCAGGAGGAAACGATAAGATGAAGATCTTTTCGTCAATAGGTTACACCGATCAGGAAGGTGTCTCAGTAATGAGTTATCTTAACCGGTTATCAGGCCGGTTGAACATTACTTATGAAGCCTCCAAACGGTTGAATGTAGGTGCCAATTTGCTGTTTTCAAGTGTTAAGCAGAGCACAAATACGGAGGGTAGCGCATACCTCAGTCCGTTCTATTCTGTTTTTAATACTGTAACCCCGAGGGATGTCCCTTTTAATCCGGACGGTAGTTACGCCAGTGATTTTCCGAGGAATGGTACTGGTCGTAACCCAAAGGCATATGCTGATTTGAACTATCAGACTGAAAATGTCATCAGGACATTTAACACTGTTTTCGCCGGATACAGGATTATCCCGGGGATGGAGCTGAGAACGAGCCTGAGTTATGACTTCAACATGATAAACGGTAAGTCATTTACTCACCCGTTGAGCTCTTATCCTGCAAACCTGGGTACTTTCTCAAAGTCATTCTATGACAGAAGGAGCCTGGTACTGTCAAACAGTCTGCAGTATGTAAAAACATTCGCTAAGGATCATAATATAGACGCCTTAATTGCATATGAGGTTACTGACTATACAAGGGACTACTCGTCATCTTCAAAGGAAAACCTCGCAAACTGGAATCTTGTTGAACTAGATAACTTTTCTGTACTAAGATCAATCAGCGGATCGATGAATGGCTACAGGATGTTATCCTATATCTCCCGGGTCAATTATGACTACAATAAGAAATATTATGCAGGCATAAGTTTCAGACGTGACGGAAGTTCCAGGCTGGCTCCTGAAAGCCGGTGGGGTAACTTCTGGTCAATTTCAGGTGCATGGAAAGTATCCGAAGAGCCATTTATGTCGGGATTAACTGATATTCTACCGGAAGTTAAGCTGAGGGCATCTTACGGAGTAAACGGTACCCTGCCTTCAAGTTACTACGAGTACATGGGATTATCAACCTATGGGGCTGATTATAACGGGCTCCCGGGGATTGTGGAAACACAGTTCAATAACAGTGAGCTGAAATGGGAAACCAACTATAACACCAACATCGGTCTGGATATAAACTTGTTGGACAAAGTGAGATTCTCGTTTGAATTCTATAACAGGTTAACAAAAGATCTCCTGATGAATGAACCTACATCACTGACAACAGGGTTCAATTCAATCCTGACCAATATAGGGGAAATGCAAAATCGGGGCTTTGAGGCCGAGATACTTGCAACGATAATAAGTAAAAAAGACTTTACCTGGACATCCAGTTTCAATACAGCATTCAATAAAAATAAAATTCTGGTACTGGACGGAATACAGACATCTATAATCAGTGGATCCCAGATAAGGATGGTTGGCATGCCTTACCATACGTTCTATCTTAGAGAGTTTGCAGGGATTGATCCTGCTGACGGAACTACCTGGTTTTATACAAATACAGTTGATGCAAACGGGAATTATGTAAAGGAAAAGACGAAGGATCTGAACACTGCAAACGCTATCCCATTGCAGAGTCCTTATCCAAAAGTGACTGGAGGTCTGGTTAATAATATTAAGTACCATTTCGTTGATCTGGGCTTCACATTCACATATTCCCTTGGTGGATATTCATACGACTCAGCAGCAGGGAAACTGGATAAGGAAGGAACCACTAACGGCCTTGATGCAAACATTCCAATCTATTACAGGGAGAGATGGAGAAAGCCTGGAGATGAGTCTATGTACGGGATCTATATCGCCAATAACCTGTGGGATATGGCAGACGGGTATTCCAACTCGCGAAGGATACACAGCACAGATCATTTCAGACTTAAGAACATAAGCATTGGTGTTACTGTACCCTCCAGATTCACTGACTATATCAAAGCTGACCGGGCGAGAGTTTTTGCTTCCGCTAATAATATATGGACTGTAGCAAAGTGGAAGATGTATGACCCCGAGGTGGGTAATGACGGTGTAATGGCATGGCAGACTCCTCCGCTTAAGACAATCACATTCGGACTTGATATTACATTTTAATAATTACCAAGATGAAAAAGATACTCTATATTTTACTCATTCTTCTTCCTGCATTCTTCATCTCCTGCAGTGAAGACTGGCTTGATCTGAAACCGACCACCGAGGTGGTGTCCACCGAAGCGATAAAGAACATTGTGGACGCTGAATATGCAATAAACGGAATCTATTCCACTTTCCAGAGTTATGAATATTACGGTGCCAGAATGCAATACTATGCCGACGTTACCGGTGATGATATGCAGGCTACTGGTACAAACAAGCGGAGTTCGCTGTTTTATATGATGGTCAGTAACACTGATAATATTTATACCTCTTTGTGGTCAAAGCCTTACGAGGTAATAAGGTATGCGAACAACATACTGGCACAGATTGATGCTCTTGAGGTTATCGAGGCTGATTTGCCGCGGAAGAACGATGTTAAGGGGCAGGCACTTGCCCTCAGGGCTCTTGCTTTATTTGACGTTACGCGCGTTTTTGGCAACACTTATCAGAAAGATAATGGGGCATCATTGGGCGGGTGCATTGTCACAGAACTTGTTGGCCCCGATTTTCAGCCCACGCGCAATACCGTAGCCGAATGTTATGTACAGGTTATTAAAGATCTTACAGATGCAATTCCATTATTAAAGGCTACCAAAAATGACGGAAAGATTAATAAATGGGCTGCAAAAACATTGCTGAGCAGGGTTTACCTGTACAAGGGAGATAACGCAAATGCCCTGATACAGGCAGAAGAAGCAATTATCGGAGCCCAGGCAAACAGCTACAGACTGTGGACTAATGCTGAGTATGGCTCCTCCACCGCTGCATGGAAAAGTAAATTTACCCCGGAAGTGCTTTTCGAGGTTGTAAATACCGTAAGCGACAGGGCCGGTAATGACGGTATTGCATACCTGATGTACCGGGGCGGATATAACGATATAGTTCTGACGAGCGACTTCCTTACTCTGCTTGAAGAAGACATGAACGATGTAAGACATGCGTTAACGAAACTGGAAACCTCAAGCAGCGCATACAACAGAACAAGGAAAGTGTATCTTCTGAAATATACCGGTCCGGACACAGATGTCAGAAATGCAAATGTTCCTGTTATAAGACTGTCCGAGGCCTATCTGAACGCTGCCGAGAGTGCGGTAAAAACAAGCGACAATGACAAGGCAATAACATATCTTGATGCCATAGTCAGACGAGCCAATCCTGCAAACTCAGTTACCGGCACCGTAACTCTTGAGCAGGTGATAAAAGAAAGACGTAAGGAGTTTGTAGGAGAAGGCCACAGACAATTCGACGCCCTCAGAAACAATGAGACTATCAACCGAAGCGGAGGATGGCATATTCCCAACCTCATTGATGAGGTAAAGAGTTATAACAGGGATTATTTTCATGCCATACTGCCCATACCAAGATATGAAATGGATGCAAACGGAAAAATGATACAGAATACCGGGTACTCTCAATAGTTTAGGTTAATGGTGGAACATAAAAAGGTGGGCATTTAATATTATTTACTGGCAGGTTATCATTTATTACTGATTTTCTTTAGATCCGGAGGCATCAATCGAAGCACTCCGGATCTGAAGATACTCCGGTACTAATTTCCGTACACGTACTTATCCGTCTTAGTAACCAACTGAAAATACTCTCATTTACAAACAGATACTATGACTCCTTTTGCCATACAATCCAGCCAGACTTCATTTCTGAAGACTTCTTTCCTGGTCCTGATGTTTGCAGTTTTTTTCACTTTGCAACTTGTTGCTTCTTTGCCAGGATCAGTGCCTACCTATAAGATGTTTACAGAAAGAGGCGAAGGTCCATCTCCTGATTCTCTGTTCAAAGCAGTTATGACCGGGGATACGGAAAGAGTAATACAATTGATTAGTGAAGGAGCCGATATAAATACTAAAGATAAAAAGGGGTGGACTCCGCTTGATTATGCAACCAAGAGAAACAGGGTAGAGATCAGGGCGATACTACTGGAACTTGGAGCCAGGACCTTCTCCAAGAACATTCCCGATATTGTTGAAGGACCCCATATCACGGTTATTGATTCTTTAAGATTTGAAGTGGCGGTACTTAAACATGACAATGAAACAGCCTGTTCTTCAGTTATAAGGGATACCGTTTGGACAAAAGATCTTCCCTACAATATGGGAGGAATCCTCATCGAACCAGAAGACCTTGACTTTGATGGTGAATATCTTCCGAAAAAAAGTTCCTGGTCAGATGTGAGAAAGATTTTTGTGGTGGGTGACATTCATGGCGAATATGACAGGGTTGCTGCTCTTCTTGAAAATAACAGGATTATTGATACAGAGGGCAACTGGAACTGGGGTAAGGGCCATCTGGTTTTTATGGGAGATGTTTTTGACAGGGGGAGCAAGGTCACAGAAGCTTACTGGATGATTTTTAAGCTTGGAAAGCAGGCAGAAAAAGCAGGCGGAATGGTTCATATGATCCTTGGCAACCACGAACCGATGGTCCTTAAAGGTGATCTCAGGTATATTACAGATGAATACTATTCCCTGTGTGATAACTTAGGACTCAATTACTCCGGACTTTTCAGTGAGCGAACTGTCCTTGGCTATTGGATAAGACAGAATCCGGTGATGCTTCGAATAAACCGTTACACCTTTATTCATGGAGGAATTTCACCGGAATTGTACAACGCACAACTACCCGCTGATACCTTGAACAAGATTGTATGGCAAAATCTCAATAAGGATGAATCCGAACGGAATGCTGAGATAAGGAGTCTTATTCTTGGAAACGAAGGGATCCTTTGGTACAGGGGTATGGCTAATGATGGCTTACGCAGTAAAGTAATTGATGAAATTACCCTGAAGCAGGCACTTGAGTATTACAACACAGATACATTCGTTATCGGACATACTGAGGTAGATTCAATAACAACATTCTTTGATAAGAGGGTAATTGATGTAAACATACCAAAGCGCGACAGCGGCACAGAGGAGCAAGGACTTCTTATTAAAGGCAGGAAGGTCCAGGTAGTTTATAACAGCAGGAAAAGGAGGGCTCTCTAATAGTTCTCTTAACAAGCAGAGGCTGCCCTGATGAGGCAGCCTCTGCGCGTAAAAACATATCTGTGAGGGATCTTCCTGGCCTATTCCTCTTCCTCTTCTCCTGCGTAGGCCTTGATGACGGCATCCTGAACGTCGCCGGGAACCTGTGAATATTCGGAGAATCTCATTGTGTACATGGCACGGCCGCCGGTGAGCGAGCTGAGGGCGGTGGAGTACTTGTTCATCTCTGCCAGGGGAACCCTTGCCTTGATGACCTCAAACCCCTTGTCGCTTGACATGCCTAGAACCATCCCGCGGCGTCCCTGGAGGTCGCTGATGACATCACCCATACGGTCGGCGGGAACCATGATCTCAACCTCATAGACCGGCTCGAGGATCTTCGGACCGGCGTTCTTGAACGCGGTGCTGAAGGCATTACGGCCTGCCAGGCGGAATGAGATTTCGTTTGAGTCAACCGGGTGCATCTTGCCGTCATAGACATAGACCCTGATGTCACGTGCGTAGGAGCCTGTGAGAGGACCTACCTCCATCTTTTCCATGATCCCCTTGAGGATTGCCGGCATGAAGCGTGCGTCAATGGAGCCGCCTACAATACAGTTCATGTATACGAGCTTGCCACCCCATGGGAGCTCAATCTCCTCCTTGTCGCGGTTGGCCAGCTTGATCTCCTTGCCTGCGATCTTCATCATCGACTTGGCCTCTGAACCCTCTTCAAAAGGCTCGATGATCATGTGCACTTCGCCGAACTGGCCTGCGCCACCCGACTGTTTCTTGTGACGGTAGTCGGCTGCTGCTGACTTAGTAATTGTCTCACGGTATGGGATCTTCGGTGAGAGATACTGTGTCTCTATCTTGAAGATGTTGTCAAGATGCCACTTGAGTATGTTGAGGTGGTATTCACCCTGCCCGTGGATGATGATCTGCTTAAGTTCCTTGGAATACTCGACGATGATCGTCGGATCTTCCTGGTGCATGCGGTTGAGGGCCTCACCCATCTTCTCCTCGTCACTCTCGCTGACGGGCTTGATTGCAGCACGGTACTTGGGCGCGGGGAACTTCATGTTCTCAAATGTCCAGTCGTTACCCGGAGCATTGAGAGTATGGTTTGTCTTGGTGTTCTTCAGCTTCACAAAGCCACCGATGTCACCTGCATGAATCTCGGGAACACGCGTACGGTTCTTGCCGGCGCAGACGAAGATCTGCGAGAGACGTTCCTTCGTTCCGTTGCTTGTGTTGATGACATCAAGGTTCTCACCTATCTTGCCTGACATCACCCTGAAGTAGTTTATCTCACCTATATGCTCCTCGAGGGTTGTCTTGAAGATGAAGACCGAAGCCGGTCCTGCAGGATTGCATTTGACCTCGTTGCCTTTTGAGTTCTTTGGTGCAGGCATGTCGGCAGGGGAGGGGGCGGAAACAGCCACGAAATCAAGCAGCCTGTCGACACCGATATTTCCTTTCGACGATACACAGAAGACCGGGAATATACCCCTTTTAAGAAGTCCGGCACGCAGACCGCGGCCTATCTCTTCCTCAGTGAGCTTATCATTGGCGAAGAAGAGCTCCATGAGAGATTCATCGCTCTCAGCCACCTTCTCAGTCAGGGCTGCATGCAGCTCCTCGGCCTTTGCCTTGTGTTCGGCAGGTATGTCAATCACCTCGGCCTTGCCTCCATCCTTGGCGTAACGAAGCATCTTCATGCTGATGACGTCAACAATTGTATTGAAGCCTGTGCCCTCATTAACGGGGAACTGTGCCAGGGTCACGTTGTTGCCGAAACGCTCATTGAGCATCTCAATAGTCTTTTCAAAGTTGGCCTTCTCATGATCAAGACCGTTCACCACAATGATGAGAGGCTTATTGAACTTGTCGGCATGCCTGAACTGTATCTCCGTTCCAACCTCCACACCGTTCTGGACATTAATTACAAGCATCACAGTGTCGGCAGCATACATCGACGAGACCACTCCGCCAGAGAAGTCATCGAGCCCGGGAGCATCAAGAATGTTTATCTTTTTGTCCTTGAATTCCGTGTAAAGAACAGCGGAAAAGATCGAGTTGCGGTTCTCCTGCTCTATCGGTTTGTAGTCAGAGACGGTGTTCCTTGCTTCCACGGTACCCCGTCTCTCAATGACCCCGCCGTTGAATAGCATTGCTTCCGCGAGGGTGGTCTTTCCAGAGCTTGAGTTCCCCAGCAGAGCAATGTTCCTTAGGTGGTCTGTTGAGTATGTCTTCATCTTCAGGTTGAGTTATATTATATAATGTATATAGTCTCGTAGGGAGCGCAAAAATAGCAAATTTTCAAAAGAGTACATAAAAGTTGTGGTGGATTGGAAAATATTTCTTTTCTTTGCACCGGTTTTTTGAGAAACAGGAGTACCGGTCGATCCTTCAAAACGTAAGTTTACAAAAGAAGTCGATAGGAAAGGTCGGGAAGAAAATCCTGTAAATAACTTACAAACCAATAAGTTACATCTCCAGAAAACTTTGCCCCGGGGCACTGTGACGGCTTTTTGCCGCTGCAATGGCGGTGGGGTGTATTGACAGTGAAAAGTGGAGGCGCGGTGCGCCTGATTGAGTGAAGAAGAATTTTTGCAGACCAGTATAAAACAGGAAAATTAATTTAAAAGAGAATTATGCCAACAATTCAGCAGTTAGTTAGAAAAGGCCGCAAGAAG
>Ga0209467_1003273_pt1 | contig 10674 bp, 6 predicted proteins | sample Higcelwee11metaG_FD_187175 | JGI IMG/M metagenome (GOLD analysis project Ga0209467, IMG submission 187175) | Freshwater pond sediment microbial communities from the University of Edinburgh, under environmental carbon perturbations - High... | ecosystem: Environmental > Aquatic > Freshwater > Pond...
GTGTGGAGCGATGAGGCCACGACCTTTGCCGGTGCGATTGAAGCCAAGGGCGGCGTCAATGGCGGGAATGGCGGCTTCGTCGAAACGTCTGGCGCTTCGCTCGATGTGTCCGGCTTTGTGGATGCGAGCGCGGTGTTGGGGACAGGCGGCGAATGGCTGCTGGATCCGCAGAACATCAAGATTACGACGAGCTCATGCCCGGCCATTATTGGATGCGTGGGGTATAGCATCACCAAAGTCAGCAGCATTCAGAATACCTTGAACACTGGAACAGACGTTACAGTTACGACCTCGTCTAATGGGATTTATGCGCTGCAAGCTGGCAACATTGAAGTTGCAAACAGCATCACAAAAAGCGCGGGTAGCGATTCAACGTTGACGTTGAAGGCTGCTAATAATGTTGTGATTGATAACGGCGTTACGATTTCTTCGACCAAGAACAAGCTCAATGTGGCTTTGAATGCAGATACCGATGCTAACGGTAGCGGTTCTGTGGATTTGGGGCTTAATGCCAAGATCCTCAGCAACGGCGGGTACGTTACGTTCAGCGGTAATGACATTACGGCCCATAGCCGTTCCGCGATTACGACAAGCGGCGGTGCCGTGACGTTCAATGCCGACGACGATATCACCCTGTACGATAGCTCGGCGATTTCCAGCGGCGCTGGCGCTGTGGCTTTGAATGCGGGTGGCGGCATTGAAATGACGGATGGCGCGTCGATCACATCAAGCACGGGCGTTGTGGCGTTGAACGCTGGTGATGAAATCATCGTGGACAACAGTGCCAAGATCACCACAACGACCGGTGCAATTGGTTTGACGGCGAATGACGGCATCGACCTTACGGATGGCGCGGCGCTGACGACTGCGGGTGGCGCGGTGACGCTTAAGGCTGGTCAAGAAATCGACATGCACGGCAGCTCGAAAATCTCGAGCGGTGCGGGCGCGGTTGGCTTGACGGCTGGCGATGAAATCGCGATGAAGGATAAGGCGCAGATCACCACGACGACTGGCGCGGTGACGCTTAAGGCGACGGACGAAGTTGTGATTTCTGGCCAGTCTTCGATTACAACGGCGGGCGGCGCGATTGCAGTTTCCGGTCACGGCGACGGTTCGAGCACGGGCGGCGTGTTATTGTCGGAGGCCACACTTAACGCAGGCGGCGGCAATATTTCCCTCGTTGGTACGGGCTATGCAAGCACGTTTGTCGGTGGAAGCTACGGCGTGAAGATTGATGAGTCCACAATCAAAACTAGCGGCGCTGGCACGATTTCGATCAATGGCACGGGTGGCGTGAGCGGGTTTAGCGTTGCTGGCGTGGATAATTATGGTGTCTTCCTTGACGACTCGAGCGTGAGCACGACGGGCAATGGCAAGATTTCCATTACCGGAACAGGCGGCAATAGCGTCAATGTGTTCAATGTTTCCAACTTCGGTGTGAGCATTGATGACTCGATGATTGCGTCAACCGGCGGAAGCGATATTGCAATCACGGGTTTCGGCGGCACCGACAAGAGCCTTTATGGTGTCAATAATGACGGTCTTGCGCTTGAAGATGCAACCATCCGGACGACCAGCGGCACGATTACGCTGACCGGCGTGGCGGGTGTGGACAAGAGCCTGCTTGGCGCCAAGGTTTATGGTATCAATGTTGAAGGTTACAATACGATCGGCAGCGTCGATGTTTCGGGTGTTCCTAACGATACGGGCGAGATTTCCTTTATCACGGACACGCTGAAAGTTGCCGACATCGGGTGTGACAAGTGCATGGCCGAGTCAGGCTTGAGTGTTGCGACGACGGGCAATGTGACGTTTAAAACCTATACCGATGACGCTTCGATTGGCGTTGCCGGTGCGGCGGGCACGCTTCAAGTGACCAAGACGATCTTGGATCATGTCGATGCGGGCAGCATTACGGTTGGCGACCTTTCCGATGGTTCGGGCGCGTTGACGGCTAATGCTTACAGCTGGGATTCTGCGGTTAACTTCCTGACCAAGAGCGGTCCGATTGTCATCAATGGCATGCAGACGCTTGGCAATCATGCGTTCTTTGCGGAAACGACCTCTGGCAACATTACGATTGGCAGCGCAGGCGGCGTGAGCAGCACAGCTAAGGGGACGTCCATCACACTCGCGGCGAGCGGCGGTAATTTCTATAATTACAGCGGTTCGGATGCGCTTTCGGCCAGCAAGGGCCGTTGGCTCATTTACAGCACCAATCCGGCGAATGATCGGATGGATGGCCTGACCTCCAGCTTCCATCGTTATAGCTGCACCTTCGGCGGCAGCTGCCCCGATTTCAGCACGGAAACCGGCAATGGCAATTTGTATAGCTTCACCCCGTACCTGACCGTTTTGGTGAGCAATGCAAGCACGACCTATGGTTCGGCGGCGACCTATTCTTATTACCTCAACGGGTATTTGGTTGGGGATGCTGTGATCGATTCCGTGACGGGCCTACCCGTTTATACGTCGGCTTATGATGTTGGCTCGAACGTGGGAACGTATAGCGTCTCCGTCGCGCCCGGCACGTTGCTGTCGGCTTTGGGGTATGGGTTCATCGGGAGCGAGGCTTCGGGCACGTTGACGGTCAATCCGGCTTTGCTCACGGTGACGGCTAACGACCAGACCAAGGTTTATGGCGATAGCGATCCGGCTTTGACTTATGACGCGAACGGTTTTGTGCTCGGCCAGACGGCGGCTGAGGTGTTGACCGGCGCTTTGGATCGTGATGCGGGCGAACATGTTGTGTCCGGCGGATATACGATCAATCAAGGTACGCTGGTTTCGAATCCGAACTACATCATCAGCTATACAAGCGGCACCTTGACGATTACGCCCGCGACGCTGCTGGTGACAGCGGATTCGTTCAGCAAGGTCTATGGCGACGCTGATCCGACCTTCACCTATCAGTCGAGCGGCTATAAGTTCGCGGATGACGAAAACACCGTTTTGACCGGCAGCTTGACGCGCGATGCGGGCGAGCATGTGGCGAATGGCCCTTATGCCATCACGCAAGGCACGTTGGCTTCGAACGCCGATTATTCGGTCGAGTTTGTGGGCGGCACGCTTTCGATCACACCGGCTTCGCTCACGGTGACGGCCGACAACAAGACGATGGCTTACGGCGCGGCGCACTTGCCGCCCTTGACCTATAGCTACGATGGCTTGAAGCTCAGCGACACAAGCAGCGTCTTTACCGGCGCGCTTGCGACAACGGCTTTGGTGACCTCGCCCTTCGGCACCTATCCGATCACGCAAGGCTCCTTGGACGCTGGGTCTGATTACACCATCGCGTTCACGGACGGCACCTTGTCTGTCGGTGCGCCGTCGTCGATCAGCTCGATTATCCAGCAGAGCGATGCTCATCCGACAGCTGGTCGTGGGCCCTTCACTGGCATTCTCCTCGCGATGTCCACCATGCCGCGCGGCGCGCTCGGCGGTTTGGCTCCGGCAGCGGGTGGTAATGGCGGTGTCATGATGACCCCGGCGCAGTTGGCCGAGATGGCTCCGGCGGCGGGCGGTAATGGCCCGGCGGCTGGCGGTGTCGTCCCGCTCATCGAATGCGGCATTGATACGTCGTGCCAGATTAATCAGTAAGATTTAATCTAGGCGTTTCTTTCTTGCGGCCCCTTCGTTTCGGCGGAGGGGCCGTAAGGGTGTTTGGGGGGCAGGGGTCAGGGGTCAGGATTCAGGGGTCAGGGAAGGAATCCCTCTCCCCCCTCGTCATTGCGAGGCGCAAAGCGCCGTGGCAATCCAGAGTCACACAGACCAGCGTTCATTCTCACAACCCTGGATCGCCACGCGACCAAGTGGTCGCTCGCGATGACGGGGAGGTTTTTCTATTGACTTGGATTTAGGGAAAGACCTCTTCCCTGAATCCTGACCCCTGACCCCTGACCCCTTTTTTTATTCCTCTTTTGCGATGAGCTTTGTCAGCGTCTCTTTGCCGCGTTTGTTTTCCATGAAGTGCGCGAGTGTGACGATGACGCGTTGGTCATATTGCGCATCGTTGTCCTGAAGCAGCGTGCTGATGGCTTGCTCCATCGAGATCGTCGTGGGGCGATAGGTGCGCGGGCTGACCATGCCGACAAAAGCATTGGCCACAGCGATAATGCGTGCGGTGACCAAAATGATCTCGCCTTTCAACTGAAGCGGGCCGGTGCCGTCGAAATGTTCTTGGGCTTGGCGCAGGGTTTCCACAACGGGGCCATCGAAGGGAATGTTTTGGATGAGGTCTGCGCTGCGCTGCAGGGATTCGCGGATAAAGGTTTTTTCATCTTGCGCCAGAGGTTCTGTTTTGGTCAGCAATTCGGGCGGCACGACGATCTTGCCGATATTCATGAGCTTGCCAGCCGTTTCAGCTGTTTCGATAAGAAGCGCGCCAAGCGCCATGCCTTCCGCGATTTCACGGGCCAGAAGCGCAACGCCAGCCGAATGATGGGCGGCGTTGTGGTCGCGTTTGTCCACCATAGCGACAAGTGTATTGATAAGCTGGCCAGAAAGACCGAGGCGGCGTTCACGTTCGCTTACGACTTCGGTGATGTCTTGATCGATAATGAGCACACCGGGCGTGGCTTCTGGCAAATGGTCGATGGGCAAGGTTTGAAGCGGAATGTGGATTGTGCGGATGACTTGCTCGCTGCCGTCTTGCTCTTTGTGCCATGTGCGCAGCAAGGGCTCGCCTGAGACGAGGGCCGTTTTGTTGGCTTCACTGTAATCGCTGCCGCGCGCCGGGCCCATGAGCGCAACAAGATCCTTGCTCACAACATCGGCGGGGATCATATGGAAAGCATTGGCCGCAGGTTCGTTCGCAAAATGGACGACGTTGATGGGATCGACGAGCAAGATGGGCTCAAGCTGATGATCGGCGACAACGCGAAGCAGTTTTTCTTGCGCCGTAAGTCGTTTGGCTAAACGGCCCGTTTCCATCGACAAAAACCAAATGCGCTTGGACGTGCCGTAATACCAAACGGCGATCAAACTGCTCAGTGCGGCCAAAAGGGCGAAGAACATGATCATTTGTGTTTGACGCCGCCACGCATCGCTTTCGGCCATGGCTTGATCGCGATTAATGTGCAGCATCATGACCCACGGCGAGCCTGCAATGGCGCGGCTGGTCATAAGGGTTGGTTTAAAGGCTGCGTTGCGGGCCTGCGTAAAGCTGCCGGGATCGTTGATGGCTTTGGCTGCATCAAGATCAGGCGTCGTGAGCGTGAGTGAGGACGCACCGCTAGTTGTCAGGGGAACAAGATAAGATACATTCTCGCCCTCGCGGCGAAGCAAAAGCGCTTCAAGCGTTTCTTCGGTCACGCCGGGCTGGCGTAAAAGAGCGGTAAAATCAGAACCAATTTTACGCACGCCCACAAGCTTGGCCATCTGCTGTTCGGCTGAGGCATCGCTTTGAATGGGATAGATGGGTAGGATGAACCCGATTTCTTGCGAGCCATCTTCGGCTTTGCTGATGTCGAGCAAGGTTGTTTTGCCCTTTGGGGCTTCGGCGATTTTTGCAGCGAGCGCCGGAGACGGCGCGGACAACCCTGCCGTAGCGACCAGAACTTTGCCGTCCATACCGATCAGGGCAAGGCCTGTGCCGGTAGGCTGGGCGACATTGGCATGAATTGTTTTGCGTTCACTCGGCGCGGAATCGATAAACCCAAGGCGGTCACCAGTCATCACCAAAAGGTTACGCAAAAAGACTTTTTCGGCGGGCTCTTCCGGCGCAGGGCTGTCGCTCGCAGGTGGGGCAAGAAGCGTGGTGAGATAAAGTTGCAAAGACGGGTTGGCTGTGACGGCACCTAATTCTTGGAAATAGGTGTTGAGCCATTTCTCAAGATCGGCAGCGCGGCTATCAGCGATGAGGTTCAATTTATTTTGCCATTGCACAAGCTCACGCTGTTCCTCAATTTTGGAAAAACGCATAACAAGGCTTCCGCCGCCAATGGCCATGACCAAGACGATCACGCCTAAAACGGCGAAGTTTAAGGCGGGGCGTTTGATCCGACGCTGCGGGATGAGGCTTTCGAGAAGAGTGGTCATCGTAGGCTCCTAACGCGGTTACTGGGGCATATAATACTGCCACCAATGCTGTTCATTGATCGCGTAAACAGGGACGTAGTGATAGATTTTAAGGGCGGGCACGACCTGCTTGACCTGATTATCCAATATATACTTCTCGCCGTCTACGGTGGCGAGCAGAATGGCGTGAATAATGCCGCCGAGGTTCAAGTCGCGGACGATCGTGACGCGCAGTACATCGCCCGAGACGCCAAGCGCCCGCAGCGACATGAACTTGGCGATGGCAAAATCTTCGCAATCGCCGTTTCGGGTTTGGAACTCGTACGGCGTTTCCCAATAATCATCGACGCCCCAGTTGACGATGTCTTCGATATAGGGATAGGCGTTGATAAAGCGGTTAATGGCTTCGATTTGCTCGTCAAGCGGCTTGTCTTTTTGCGTGATAAGGAACTCTTTCCAGCCTTTGAGCCTGCAGGGGCTGTACATTTCTGTGCCGCAAATAGCGTCAAGCCCGTGCGCTGCCGCGTTATACCGTGCCAGAACGCCCGTCCATTTGGGAAAAAGCTCGATGGAGTCGGCGCGAACTTCACGGCTAACGAAATAAGACTGAAACGCCTGCGCGGACGGCATGCCCCAAAGAAGCATCAACCCTATGATCGCCCAAACTTTTATGCGCCAAACGCTTTTCATGCGGGGCATCATAACAAACCGGCTCCTCAAAACTAGTGCCCTGAAGTCACAGGCGGATGTTAAGCGGTCTGTTGGAAGGGGGCCTATATATTTCAAGTCCTTAGGACTGAAGAAGTTTTTGCAATTCTTCGGGCGTGGGGATCTTGCCAGCAACTCTGACTTTGCCATCGATGACAAGCGCGGGTGTGGCCATGACATCAAAGGCCATGATCTTTTTGATGTCTGTGACCTTTTCCAGACTATAGGTCAGGCCAAGGCTTTGGGCGGCTTGTTCCGTCGCGGCGGTGAGGGCTTTGCATTTGGGGCATCCGGTGCCGAGAATTTGAATTTTCATGACTTCTCCTTTTCGTTTGCGCAACACGAAGTGCAGCACGCCGTTTCGTTGGCTTCGAGTTGAATCGTGGTGTGGTGAATGTTGAACTGGGATTCAAGCTCTTCGGCCAGTGTGCTAAGAAATCTTTCGTCTGCCGGGCCTTGCGGCATAACCAGATGTGCGGTGAGGGCGTTTTTTGTGGTACTGAGCGCCCAGATGTGAAGATCGTGAACGCTGCTAATGCCGGGTTGGCTGGCGAGCCACGCTTGGACGGCGTTGCGGTTGACCGAAGTCGGTACGCCATCAAGCGTGAGGCGCAACGAAGCCTTCAAAAGACTATAAGTGGCAAGGGCGACCATCAAACTGACGATAACAGCAACAGCGGGGTCCACCCAAGCCCAGCCGGTGAAGAGCACAATCCCGCCGCCCAGCACGACGCCCAGTGAAACGGCGGCGTCCGTCATCATATGCAAAAACGCGCCTTCGGCATTAAGGTCGCCGTGACGTTGCTTGAAAAAGAGCAACGCCGTTCCGGCATTGACGGCAATGCCAAGCGCTGCAACGCCCATCACGAAGCCAGCGGCAACGGGGGTTGGGCTGGCTAAACGCTGGACGGCTTCAAGGATAACAGCGCCAACGCCGAGCATGATGACAAGCGCATTAACTAGCGCGGCTAAAATTGTCGCGCGACCATAGCCATAAGTATAAGACCCATTGCCCGGTTTTTGGGCGGCGAGAACAGCGCCCCACGCCATAAGAAGCCCTGCAACATCCGTAAGATTATGCGCGGCATCGGCCAGCAAAGCGAGCGAGCCGCACGCAAGGCCAGAGCCAGCCTCAATAAGAACATAGGCAATATTCAGCGCAATCGCGACTTTGAAGGCGGTATTCATATCTTTTGGTAAAGGCGCGTGCGTATGGTTAGGCGTGTGCATGGCGACGGCTCAAACAAAGAAGGCGTTGAAGAGAAAGCCTACGGCCAAAATGCCGCACGCGACAACGCTGAAATACACGACGATCAAACGCAGGGAGAGGACTTTGCGCAGAATAATTGCCTCGGGCAAAGAAAGGGCCGTGACCGACATCATAAAGGCGAGAACCGTGCCGAGCGCTGCGCCTTTACCTAATAGAGCCTCGACCACGGGGATGATGCCTGCGGCATTTGAATACATCGGCACACCAATGACTGTCGCCGCCGGAACCGACCACCATGCCCGCCCACCCATGAGGGACGCGAGAAGCTCGGCTGGCGCATACCCATGGATAAACGCGCCAGCGGCTATACCGGCGATCATCCAAAGCCAGACTTTGCTGACAATTTCGCGAACGGCGCTAAGTCCTTCTTTGATCCGGTCTGTTATACGCGGCGTTTCTGAGGGAAGCGTTTCGGCGCTGGTGCGAAGGTTTTGAACCCAAGGCTCAAGCCAAGATTCAAGATGAAATCGGCCAATAATCCAGCCCGCGATAATCGCGATGCCGAGGCCAAAGCTAAGATAAGCTAAGGCGATTTTTGCGCCGACAAGGCCGAACAAAAGGCCAAGCGCGACTTCATTGATCATCGGCGCGGCAATGAGAAAGGAAAAGGTCACGCCAAGCGGTACGCCCGCCGAGACAAAGCCAATGAATAAGGGGACGGCAGAGCAAGAGCAAAACGGCGTGACAATACCAAGGCAAGCGGCGGCGATATTGCCGAGCCCTTCATGTTTGCCAGCAAGCAAGGCGCGGGTGCGCTCCGGTGAAAAGAAACTGCGCACAACACCCATCGCAAAAACAACGAGTGTCAGAAGCATCAGGACTTTGGGCGTATCATAAAAGAAAAAGGCGGCGGCCTCGCCAAGCGGCGTCGCGCGATCTAAGCCGAAGAAAGAAACAAGCGTATCGGACAAGAACGTAAGCTGACGATAAAGCGCTATCCACAGGATAAAGCCTATGGCAACGAGGGCGAGCGCGAGGGCGTCGCGCAGCGGTGCGTTTTGTTTCGAGGGCTTAGGGCGCTGGCAAGAACAGGTCATGTTTTTTTCCTTTGGATCGAGGAGTCAAGCGCAAGAATGGCGCGAACCAGCGCAGCGATGGATTTGGGTATTTGGGGATTGCGGCGATAGCGCACCCATTGTGCATCGCGCCGGTCAACAATAAGTCCGATGCGTTTGAGCGATGTCATGTGGCGCGAGGTGCAAGATTGGCTTTTGCCAAGCGCGTGCATAAGTTCGCACCCGCAATGCTCACGCCCATCCCACAGGAGGCGCAACGCGGCCAAGCGCGTCGGATCGGCAAGAGCAGAAAGAATCTCAATGGTTGAGGCCATGCTATGCTTATGCACAATTGCGCATATGCGCGCAAGGAAATAAGCTAAGCGGTTGTTTCCAAGGGATTAGGCTTGAGGAATTTCAAGGCGATAGGGGATGTCGATGGTGGTGCGTGTGCCCTTGCCCGGGAAGGAGGTGAGGCTCATGTGGCCGCTGCGTTTGATAACTTCGGCATAAACCGCGCCCATGCCTACGCCGCGCCCGGAATAAAGGGTCGCCGTATCGCGTGAGCTAATATTATGCGTTAACACCGCCTCAAGAATTTCCTTTTCGTCCCGTGTTTCCCAATTGTTGCCCGGCTCGCGCTCGGCAAGTTTCGTGCGGAGCCGCTCCGTTGCGATACCTGCGCCATCGTCGAGAATTTCAAGGTGGAGGATCTGCGTGCCGTTGGAGCCATCACGAAGATTCATTTTGATTTCGATGGTGGCGGCTTCGTCCTTGCCTTCATCAACGCGGCGGTTAGGGGATTCGATGCCATGGTCGAGGCTGTTTCTGAAGAGATGCGCGAACGAATCCAAGAAATCGCGATAGAGATCGATCATGACGGGAATATCTGTGCCGACAAAACGTAGAGGGTTCACTTTTTTATTCAGACGCGTAGCTAGATCGGCCAAAATAAAATCGAACCGACGCAAATAGGCCGTAAGCGATTCTGCGCAAACCGTGCGGATGTACGTTTGCGTGAGATCTGTCAAGCCTCGATCGGCCAACGTTTTGGCAAAAGCGTAAAGGACTTCTTTGTCGAAGCTACGCTCGGACTCAACTTTGGTGATGTCGATGCCGAGCAGGTCTTTTAAATAGGTCGAAAGCGCGGCAACCTCGTTTTTCATTTGATCGCGGAAGGGCGCAAGGACGGCAAAACAGGGATCGCCCGCCGGCGGCACTAAGGTTGGGCCTGCGGCAACAAACGGCTTAAAGGCTGTTTCAAATTCATGCAAAAGGCTCATAATTTTTGTCAGGCGGAAAATACCAGAATCGCCTTTCAAGGTATGGATTTCACGTTGCAACGTTTCCCAAGGCAGATGAGGGCCGTTCGGCTCAAGCGCTTCAAGCGCTTCACGTAGGCGGCGCATATAGGCTCCAAAAAAGGAGCGATCGTGGAAAATACGCTCAAGGGATTCAAAAAGCGCCTTGCGTTCTTCGGCGGCTTCTTTGACGTGGAGTTGTTCGGTGATATCTGTTGCGACGACGACGATACGATCAACGGTGTCATCGGGAAGTCTATCGGGTTTGTACTCGATACGAATATGCGCACCGCTGGAATGGTGATAAACTTTGGGCGCAAAATGCATAATTTCGTCAAAGGACATGGCGTGTGCATGACTGAAAACAAGGCGTAGCGCTGTG
>Ga0209467_1003277_pt1 | contig 10668 bp, 9 predicted proteins | sample Higcelwee11metaG_FD_187175 | JGI IMG/M metagenome (GOLD analysis project Ga0209467, IMG submission 187175) | Freshwater pond sediment microbial communities from the University of Edinburgh, under environmental carbon perturbations - High... | ecosystem: Environmental > Aquatic > Freshwater > Pond...
ATGTGAGCAAGAGAGGCAAATCTGACCCTTGAAAAGGTGTTTTTGCCCCCTGTGGTCTCATCACCTGAAAATCTGAAGATATCTCTGTCAGAACCGTCTGCCTCAATTGAACCAGGTCTTGAATATTCCGGCGGAAGAGAAATTCTAAGGGAGAGAAGATCTCTCTCCATCAGGGTCGCAACAGCAGAACCAGTTTCAGATGCAACCATGTTATCTCTTATCATCTGTGCAGATACCATGAATGCACGAAAAGAGGAGAATATGGTGAGCATTATAATGCCAAAAATCACCACTGCCACAAGAATTTCAAGCAGGGTGAATGCAGAATCGCTGCCTCCTCTACCGATGCCCGGATTTACTCTGAAAACAGGGGCAGCCATCTCCTCTTCATGGTTACCAGAGAGGTCATCACTCATTCTGGACAAATCTCCAGGAGCTTATTTTAAATGAGCTGCCGTCGCTGCAGGAGATCTCAACATCTATCTTTTTCAACCTCTGGAGATCGTTTTTCTCAATAGCCCCCTCTGGAATCTGCGAATCGGACAGATCAAGGTTGTTTATATAACATTTCCACCCATAGCCGGGAAAATCATCTCCAAAATCCCCTGAATTTTCGCTTACCATGGATGGATCACGAAGTTGCTGTTCAATGTCAGCCATCTTCTGACGGGCAAGGTGTGATGCTGTTGAGTAGAACTGACCAGCAGAAGAGAGACGGATTGTACTGGATTGAATTTTGAATAGCGCGACAAGAACAAGGGCAAGAATAGATATGCTGACCATCATTTCAAGCAGGGTGAAACCCTGATTTTTCTCACATCTTCTCATATAAATTCAAATACATTGCTCAAAGGAGATATATCTTCTGCGCACCTCTGTACAAGATAGAAAAGGTTCAATGACAACAGTTAGCTCCTCTGCGCTTTGTTGCTCTTTCAGGTGGATCAACGCCATGTCACAATATCCATGGTGGCTGAAATGGAGCTGGTACTCATCCTGCGTCTGAGGGGTTGAGACGCCGTATATCTCAACATCTGTCAGGCGGAGCGACTCAGGCAGCCCTATTGCTCTCTTTTCAGCCTTATCCATCAACTCAGGGTCCATCCCACTGGATGTAACCCACATAACCGATCTGGCAGCATCAAGATGCAGAGTATAATCCATACCATCAGAGATAGAACTCTTTTTAAGATCCCTGATGGTATTGAGCACAATATTCAACTGCCTCTCACTATCATCACCAGATGTGAGTTCCCTGAACTTTGGCAGGGTGATAAAAAGAACTGTACCTATGACTGCAAGCACAACAGTGAGTTCTATCAGGGTGAAGCCCGATTTTGTTATGGCCATCTGACGGCAGCCTTTACCGTCCATCTTCTGCAAAGGTGCTCCTTATGTAGCTAAAGAGATTCAGAGACTGCAACAGTGGCAAGATAGATCTCTGCTCCATACGCTCTCTCCTGCCAGACCCTCTTCTACTCCAGCTCCCAGCTTCTGATGTCACTATTACTCTCCTCTCCCTCTGGTGCTCCATCTGCTCCATATGAGAGGATATCATACTCATTATGAACTCCTGGACAGAGGTAAATGTACTCTCTTCCCCATGGATCCTTGGGTACCTGATCTCTGTCAAGGTATCCACCCTTGTGCCATTTTGCAGGCAGAGGCTCTGTGGCTGGCTCCTCAATCAGCGCCATCAACCCCTGCTCTGTTGTGGGATAGGTGCCATTATCAAGGCGATATAGCTTTAATCCAGTCTCAATTGCCGAGATATCGACCTTTGCCTTTACAATCTTAGCCTCGTCAGTCCTTCCCATCAACCTTGGTGCAATCAGACTTGCCAGAATTCCAAGTATTACCACAACAACCATGAGTTCTATGAGAGTAAAACCACTGTTATTATCTTTCAATTTCCTTAAGTCCTTAACTTTTCAGATCCTTTAACTGCATCTTCACCGCTTTTCAGAAAGATATTCATTACCACAGCAGAGTGTTAAACTCAACTTATTATCAGCTGACTCATATTTGCAGTACGCATCTATCCGGCACTGATAGCTCCTCTCTGGCAGCTTTTCAATATCAAAAAATTCTGTATATCTGGTTAATGTTAGAAAATTAAGAGATAGAAATTCTGACTTGCTTTTTCCAGGGTTCTCATCTATCAGGTTAAAACATGGAACACAAGAAGGTAATACTTTCTGTTTTAAGAGACACGGCCATGCCCTGACCTATAAACGTAAGGAGGAAATGGCCCCTGCTGCTGCCCAATTAGAGGGCAGCCACGAAAGTTTACCTCTAAAGTTGCATACAAAAAAAGACCAACCTTGTTTCTCTTGCATCTAATCCCCTTTTCTGGTAAGGCAGTTGCAGTTTTTCTGTAATGGAGAGTTGCTTTATCCTTAAAGATGGGAATGAACTCATGTGTTAAAAAGGAGATAAAAGATGTGTGAATCCAATGTCTATATTAAAAAAAATGGAGCTGAGGAGCTGATCATGGAGAATGTTGCTGCCATTTCACCGCTTGGAGAGGATAGATTCCTCTTGAAAGGGCTTCTTGGGGATAGCTGTCAGATCAGTGGGAAAATTGAGGAGATAAACCTTATGGCCCATAAGATTGTACTTGTTGCACTGTAACGTGAAACTCAAAGCTCTCCTGCAATCAATTACTCAGGTCAACCAGCTGCCCATATCTGCCTCCAGAGAGTGGCTCTTCTACCCAGGGATGCTCTTTGGAAGCTGTGCAAAATGGTGGGCAGACTGGAAAGTACGATATACAGCTCATGAAGGTCTTGATATCACCTTCTACAGAACCTTGAGTGGAGATATTGGCTCATTTGATCCTACAGTGATGGTACCTGCCATGGCTGACGGTACAGTGTTAAATATATGTGACGACTTTCTGGGTCAATCAGTCATTATTAATCATGGAGAGTCTGATCCCATTAAAGAGAGCCATATTAATCATGTAGAGTGTGACTCCATTGAAGAGAACCATTGCAACCATCAAAAGGCAATTGTTGCAGCAGTATATTCACACATCTGTGTGGAGAAGTATTCAGTTAATCCATCTGATCCTCATGAAAAAGAGCTGCTCAATAACCACTTAAAGGCTCAAATGGATATTGAGATCGGAATGTCTGTTGTAAAGGGTCAGATTCTTGGAAAGGTTGCAGATACATCCATGAAAAAATCGGGAATTCTGCCCCATCTTCACATCTCGCTTATTGAGATACCTGCAACAACGCATCCTCATGAGCTGAACTGGAACCTGTTTGCCAATCCATCCTGTGACAGAGTGAGGTTTCTCAACCCGCTATGGTTATGAACCACCTCTGGTTTCGTCAGCTATTCTGGTTATGGGAAGATTTGACCTTAGGAGATAAATAAGACATTCTCACCCTCTACACCCCCCTATATCTGCCCATTTAAGTGACAGCTCAAAAATATTGATCTGAAAAAAGTAAGGATTGAAAAAAATATTTTATTGATCTATTATCCAGTAACATTTTCAGTTAAAGTCATTGATTTGACATTGAATTTATCATAAAAAGCCGATTGGAGATCCCTGATGAAGAAAATCAAACTTACTTTAGGACTACTTGTTATTATCTTTGTAGCACTTGTGATTTACCAGAACAGAGCCTATTTTTTTGCTAAACAGGCACTCTCTTTCAGTCTTGGTGTTGAGACATGGCACTGGACAGCGCCTGAAACTCAGAATGTGGCCTACTTTGGTGGATGTCTGGTTATAGGCTTCCTGATTGCCGGTTATCTTGGATTAGTTTCAAAACTTAGATCCATGAAAACAGTAAAAGAGCTGAACAGAAACCTTCTGACTCAGATTGGCACGATTGAATCTCTCCAGAGTGAGCTTGCAACATTCAAAACAGACACCTATCTTCAAAGCAACAGCCAGAACAGCAGTGAGCCTCTTACTGTTGATGGTGCTGAGTCAGGCGCCGATAGTGGTACTGTTGAACAGCACGCAGTGAAACTCAATAAAGCATAAGCCGTGAGCTAATATTGAATATTGTTTCGACCTTGATTGTTAAAAAATGACCATTCAAAAAATGACCCCTATGATGGAGCAGTATTTTTCCATCAAAGAGAGGTATCCTGATGCAATTTTATTTTACAGAATGGGTGATTTCTATGAGATGTTTCATGAGGATGCAGTAAAAGCCTCTACTATTCTGGAAATTGCACTCACCTCAAGAAATAAACAGCATGATGATGCCATTCCCATGTGCGGTGTACCTCACAGGGCTGCTGACATCTACATTGCAAAACTAATTGAAAACGGCTGCAAGGTTGCAGTGTGTGAACAGGTTGAAGATCCATCAACTGCCAAGGGGCTTGTCCGCAGAGAGGTGGTGAGAGTCATCACTCCTGGGATGATCCTCAATGAGGATCTTCTGGACAGAGGCTCCAACAACTACCTTCTTGCAGTCTCAACTCTTGATGGTGAGGCAGGTATGGCCTGGCTTGATATCTCAACAGGGATCTTTCGTACAACCCAGACGCCAACAATTAACGGCAAAATTTCTGACACGCTCATGGATGAGGTTATGCGGGTGGATCCAAGCGAAATTCTGCTTCCTGCCAACTTTAAAACAGATCCTGCATGCAGCTATATCAGAAAAAGATTTTCAAACAGAAGCATCTCCTATCTTGAAAAGTTTCAATTCAGACTTCCTGAGGCAAAAAAGCGGCTCATGGATAAATTCTCAACCCGGAGTCTCAAAGGGTTCGGGTGTGAAGAGCTGACTGCCGGGCTCTCTGCGGCAGGGGCAATTATCTCCTATGTGCAGGAGACCCAGCTTCAAGATACTGACCATATCACAAGCCTTAAGCCCTACTCCCTGAAGAGCTTTCTTCTCATTGATGACCGTTCGTGCAGGAACCTTGAGCTGTTGAAAAACATTGAATCTGGAGATAAAAGAGGCTCTCTGCTCAGTGTGATTGACAAAACAGTGACGGCTATGGGGGCAAGGCTTCTGAAGAGCTGGCTTCGCTACCCATTGAATGAGAAGAAGAAGATTGAGGAGAGGCTTGATGCAGTTGAGGAGTCGCTGAAGCAGAGACCACTTAGATCAAACCTGCGTATGGCTCTTAAATCGGTCTATGACCTTGAACGTCTCGGGAGTAAAATCTCAATGGGACAGGGTAATGCCAAGGATCTGATCTTTCTTAAAAACTCTCTTTTAAAGATTCCTGAGATTATAGGTGACCTTAAGAATTTCAATGCTGCTCTGCTTAAAGGAGAGCCTGAGGAGATGGTTCTCATCACCTCAGAGCTTACAGGGCTTGCAGCTCTTGTTGAGTTGTCAATCCGTGAAGATGCCCCGATGGTACTCAATGAGGGGCAGATGATAAAGAGCGGATTTAACAGCGAGCTTGACGAACTCATTGAACTGTCGGAAAATGGTAAGGCGTGGATAATCAAGGAGGGGCTAAAAGAGAAGGAGAAGACCGGGTTAAGTTCTCTTAAGATAAAGTTCAACAGAGTTTTCGGCTACTTCATAGAGGTCTCCAAAGGTCAGGCGCCATTGGTTCCAGATAGCTACATAAGGAAACAGACCCTTGTAAATGCTGAAAGGTTTATCACAGAAGAGCTAAAAGAGGTTGAATCAAAGGTTCTCAATGCTGAGGAGAAGAGAGCTGCTCTTGAGTATGAGATATTCTCTCAGATCAGAAAAGAGGTTGTTGCAAAGACCGCCTCTATATTAAAGATGGCACAATTTCTGGCAACTGTGGATGTGCTGCTCTCTTTTGCTGAGAATGCTGACCTAAGTAATTATAGCAGACCCTCCATAAATGAGAGGCAGATCATCTCAATAACTGATGGCCGCCATCCAGTGGTGGAGAAGATGATTGCAGGTGAACGGTATGTTCCAAACAGCGTCACCTTAGATAATGAGACCAATCAGCTGCTCATAATCACAGGGCCAAACATGGCAGGAAAATCAACAGTGCTGCGCCAGGTGGCCCTTCAGGTGCTGATGGCCCAGACAGGCTCGTTTGTACCTGCTTCAAAAGCAGATATTGCAATTACAGATAGAATCTTCACAAGAGTCGGGGCACTTGACAACCTCTCTGCGGGCCAGAGCACCTTTATGGTTGAGATGGAGGAGACTGCCAATATTCTCAATAACGCCACAGAAAACAGCCTGGTAATTCTGGATGAGATTGGACGTGGAACCAGCACCTTTGATGGATTGAGCATTGCATGGGCTGTTGCCGAATATCTGCATGACCTCAACGGCAGAGGGGTGAAAACCCTTTTTGCAACCCATTACCATGAGCTGATTGCCCTTGAGCAGGTGAAACCAAGGGTCAAAAATTATAACATTGCAGTCAAGGAGTTTAATGACAATATCATCTTCTTACGGCGTCTTGTTGAGGGTGGAACCAACAGAAGCTACGGCATTCAGGTGGCCCGTCTTGCAGGAGTCCCAACAAAGGTGATCCTCAGGGCCAAAGAGATACTGCAAGATATAGAATGCAGAGGAGATAGAGAGATTGATCTCCATGAGTCTAAAAAGAGTGCACATAAAACTAAAAACAGAGCTGTGTCAGGTCAGTTAGAGCTGTTTGAAGAGAGTTGTCTGCATGAGGTGATAAGAGATATCAAAGCAGTTGATATCACCAGAATGACACCTGTGGATGCTCTTATTTTTCTTAATAATATTCACGGGATTGTGAACAGATGTTAAAAATACCATTATCAGAAACGACTCCCGTCTCCATGAGATATATGGGCATGATGGTGCTGCTCTGTATTGGCGTGATTGGTATTACTCTCTTTACATACCCCTGCCATGCATCAACTGCTGAAGAGCGCTACACTGCTGCAATCAACTACTCCAACTCTCTCAAGAGCAGCCCTGAACGTAAGAAATACAGACATAACTGGCTTAATGCCATTAAAAAATTTCAGGCAGTCTATACTGAATCACCAAATCACTCGCTTGCCTCTTCAGGTATGTACCACGCAGCAGAACTCTATGTTGATCTGTACAGAATCTCAGCTACCCAGAAAGACAGGGCCGAGGCTGTTGATCTGCTTAACCGTGTCATAAAAAGATATCCCGCCACCACTGACAGGGACATGGCAGAGAAGCTTCTCTCATCACTTAAGAGTGAGCGACCAGATAAGAGTGAGCGATCAGATTTACAAAGATCAGATCCAGAAGAGAGAGTATCAGAAAAAATTACTGACCAGCAGTTATTATCTGAGAAGAGAAGAGAGTCAGCTGCAAAGAAGAGCACTGACAAGAGCGGTTATATCCCGGAGTCAAGTCAGAGTGGCTCCTCAAATGGCAATAGTTCCCAGAATAAAAGCAGTTCTCCAGATGGAAATGCCTCTATAACAGATCTGCGATACTGGACAACCCCTGACTACACAAGAATTGTCATCAATGTTTCTGAAGAGTGCAGGTATGTTTATAAGTTCCTTGATGAGAACCCCTCCTTGAAAAAACCTCAGAGGCTCTATCTGGACATTAAAAACGCCTCTGCCAGTAGAACTCTGCCAAGCCATACCCGTATAAATGATGATCTGCTCATCCAGGCAAGGGCTGGACAGCATACTGATGAGACTGTAAGGGTTGTGGTGGATATCAAATCTTTTGATAACTATAAGGTCTTCTCCTTGAGAGATCCTTTCAGGGTTATTATTGATGTGTGGGGAGCAAAAGCAGATAAATATGCAGCTTCTGAAAGCAGAGCTGAGCCAACAGCAGCAATCTCCCAACCAACAGCAATTACTCAATCTTCACATGTTGCCAGGCCACCATCAACTGATGACGCAGTACCAGCTTCTGAGATCTCCTCTGACACACCTTCAGATGTTGCCAGCAAAAAATCAACCAAAAGATCGACAAGGAGACCTGCTTCAGATGAGCCATCCAGAGCATCGTCTGACTCCCCTTCAGCTGCTGTTGAAAATCTCTCTTCTCAGAAACCTCAACGTGAAACACCATCAGCAGTATATTCAAAGGCATCCACCAAAACAGCAACCAGATCTTCCTCTGCGGACTCTTCACCGGAATCGGGTAAACCTTACCAGCCAGCACCTGAAATTGCCTCAGAGACAGATTCACTGGAGGGTAACTCTGTGCCTGTAAAGAGATCTTTGAAAGCTGCCACCATAGTCATCTCTGACTCTACCAGAAAACTGCTCAGAAGATCCCTGAAAAAAGATTCCAATGAGATTGTCAGCAGTGATTCAAACGACTCCTCTGAGGAGAAAATCAAAGAGTTCTCTGGCAAATCAACTAAAGAGATTTACAGATCTGATGCCGAGCCCCCCCCGGTAAAAACTTCTGGAAAAGCAACTAAAGGGACAACAAGGGTGGTAGAGATCGCTCCAGGCTCCAATGTTGACAGAATAAAGGCATCTTCCATTGCCAAACAGCTTGCGCTTGGAGTAAGAACCATTGTCATAGACCCTGGACATGGAGGAAAAGATCCTGGTGCATCAAATGGCAAACATGGAGTTTATGAAAAGGATGTGGTGCTTGCTCTATCTAAAAAACTTGCAGCCAAGATAAGAAGTCGCCTGAACTGCAATGTGATTATGACACGCTCAAGTGATACTTTTCTAACGCTTGAGGAGAGGACAGCTATTGCCAATACAAAAGGGGCAGATCTTTTTATTTCGATCCACTGTAATGCGTCAAACGATAAAAAGCTTGTAGGCATTGAGACCTATTATCTTAACCTTGCAACAGATGAGAGGGCAATTAATGTGGCAGCAAGGGAAAATGCAACTTCCAGAAAAAATATCAGTGATCTTGAATCCATTCTCAATGACCTTATGAAAAATGCAAAAATCAATGAATCGAGCAGGCTGGCTGCTGTTGTTCAAAATAATCTCTACAAGGGGATGGTAAAAAAATATTCCAGAGTAAAAAATCTTGGTGTAAAACAGGCACCTTTTTATGTGCTACTCGGGGCAAGCATGCCTTCAATACTGATTGAGACCTCCTTTATCAGTAACCCTGAAGAGGGGAGGCGACTGACCGAGTCAGCATATCAGAATGCAATTTGTGACGCCATAACAGACGGTATTGCAAAATATATAAGAGAGACAAACCCGCAGAGGTTATGATTACGGGAAATAGGCCACAACATTAACTGCTTAACTTACCATAAAGGAGAAGATAATGACTTTTGAAAATCTTGTTTTTGGAATTGATAACGGCATTGCCACATTGACATTTAACAGACCAAAAGCACTCAATGCCCTGAATCTGGCACTGCTTGAGGAGTTTGGTACTGCTCTTGATGAGGTTGAGAAGAACCAGGATATAAGGGTTCTGATCCTGACAGGTGCCGGTGAAAAGGCATTTGTTGCAGGTGCCGACATCTCAGAGCTTGCAAAGATGAACCCTCTTACAGCAAAACGGTTTGCAACCAAGGGGCAGAAACTCTTTTCACGCCTGGAGAGCCTTCCAATTCCTGTCATTGCCGCAGTTAACGGCTTTGCCCTTGGAGGCGGTACAGAGGTGGCTCTGGCGTGTGATTTTATCTACGCATCTGAAAAAGCTGTATTTGGCCTTCCAGAGATAACACTTGGGTTGATCCCGGGCTTTGGTGGAACTCAGCGGCTCACCCGCATTGTTGGCACTAATATGGCAAAAGAGCTTATCTTTACCGGTAAGACATTCCCGGCAGCTGATGCAGAGGCTTATGGAATTGTTAATAGAGTCTGTGCTCCTGACACTTTGATGGAAGAGGTTATGAAAACTGCCAGAGCCATTGCTGCCAAAGGATCTGTCTCATTACGGGCTGCCAAGGAGGCTATAGGATGTGGAAAGGATGTTGACCTTGAGACCGGATGCAGGTTTGAAGCTGATGCCTTTGGCCTGTGCGTGGCAAGCAGAGATGCAGCAGAAGGGACATCTGCCTTCCTTGAAAAGAGAAAAGCTGATTTTAAAGGTTCTCTTGATAACTAATTAACTAATGGCCAGGATAGGAGTAAAAATCAATGCCAATATATAATATGGATTTTGAAACCATGCCCAGAGAGGCTCTTGAATCCATACAGCTCAGCCGTCTTAAAACAACTCTGGAACGGGTATATGCAACTGTCCCATTTTACCGTGACAGTTTTAATAAGGCAGGTATTACCCCTTCAAAGATCCGAACACTCAAAGATCTGCAAAAGCTTCCGTTTACTGTAAAACAGGATCTACGGGATAATTACCCATATGGGATGTTTGCCGTTCCAATGGAGAATGTTGTACGCATTCATGCCTCTTCTGGTACCACAGGACTGCCTACAGTTGTTGGATACACAAAAAGAGATATCTCAACCTGGGCAGAACTCATGGCAAGAAGCCTTACCGCAGGAGGTGCAACCAGTAAGGATATTGTACACAATGCCTATGGATACGGCCTTTTTACAGGAGGTCTTGGGGTACATTATGGTGCAGAAAAGCTCGGGGCGTCTGTCATACCGGTCTCAGGGGGCAACACCAACAGGCAGATAATCATAATGAAGGACTTCAAACCAACAGTGCTCACAGGAACCCCTTCATACATTCTCCATCTTGCGGAGGTGGCTCAGGAGATGGGTGTCTCCTTTGAGGATCTCCACTTTAAATGCGGAATTTTTGGTGCAGAGCCTTGGTCAGAGGATATGAGAAGAGATCTGGAGTC
>Ga0209467_1003278_pt1 | contig 10661 bp, 7 predicted proteins | sample Higcelwee11metaG_FD_187175 | JGI IMG/M metagenome (GOLD analysis project Ga0209467, IMG submission 187175) | Freshwater pond sediment microbial communities from the University of Edinburgh, under environmental carbon perturbations - High... | ecosystem: Environmental > Aquatic > Freshwater > Pond...
ATTAGGGTCTGGTAAGAAAGTTACTGTCGTTCCGGTTTTATTAGTTTTACCAATTTGTTTTAAAGGAGAGTCGATTGACCCACCATCTTTAAAACGAATATTAGCTATAACGCCATCACGATAAATAGTAACATCTAAGTATTTAGCTAAAGCATTAACAACGCTAGCTCCAACTCCATGTAAACCACCTGATACTTTATAGCCATCTTCACCAAACTTACCACCAGCATGTAAAATTGTATAAATAACTTCAGGTGTACTTTTACCACTAGCATGTAAGCCAATAGGAACACCTCGACCATGGTCTTCAACTGTTAAACTATGATCTTTGTGAATTGTTACTTTAATTTCATCACCATAACCATTTATTACTTCATCAATCGCATTATCAATTATTTCCCAAGCCAAATGATGCATACCTCTTTTATCAGTAGACCCGATATACATACCAGGTCTTTTTCTGACCGCATCTAATCCTTCTAATATTTTTATAGAGCTCTCATCATATTTTGCCATATCATATTCACCATAAAAATTATATCATGTAAAGAAACAAAAAAAAAGAACTTAAAGTTCTTTATCTTCATTATTTAGCTTTGGTAATTCCGTTTCTTCTGTTACTTGAAAACTAATTTTCTCTTCAGGTTTAGAAACGCTTAATGGTGTTTCTAAAACAGGAGATACTTCTTCATTAACTAAAGGCGTTATTGATACACTTTCTGGATAACTATTTTCTTCTTTAGCAATTAATGAATCCATCGGAGGAACAACTGGTTCAATAGGTCTTATTGGTTCAGCTGGTCGGTAAATTGGCACTTCAGGTTCTAAAACTGAAGCACTTTCTAACTTTGTTACTTCCATTGCCTTAGTTTGAAGAGTTGCTAAATCTTCTGGCTTAAATTCTTTAGTTACATCTAAGGAATTATCTTTTACTGGCGTTGTATTAGCAATTACAGATTTTTCCGTTACTTCATTTAATAATTCGGTCTCTTTTGGATCAGTTTCCTTTTTTTTCTTTCCCGAAAATAAAATAATCAAAAATAAAATCAATAAAACCCCAATTGCTCCACCAACTATATATACAAAGTATTCGCTTTCATATAAGGTATTTAAAAATTCCACTTTTTTTCACCACCTTTATTCTACAAATAGAATAGCATAATTATTTTTTTTTATCAAGCATTTATTTAAGAGAGCTTACTTTTAATAAATGCCACAGTTAACTCTGGATCATACTTAATCCCTTTACCACCATTTTTAACTGGGGTAATACATTGTAACAACTCATTTAAAGCATTTTCTTGTGCCACTTTCACCTTATAACTTCTTTTGGTAACCATTGCATCATAAGAATCAATAATTGCTAAAATCCGTGCTTCATAATTAATCTGACTGCTTTTTAAGCCCTTAGGATAGCCACTACCATCGTACCTTTCATGATGTTCTTTGACAATTATTGCCATACTTTTAGGAACTAAGTAGCTACCAATTACGGGGTGAGCTTTAATAGTTTCAAATTCAAAGGGATTTAAACGACCTTTTTTATTAAGAATCTTGTTAGGTATCCCTGCTTTACCAACATCGTGTAAAATACCATATAAGAATAAATTATCGACATATTTTTTGGGGAAATCTAAATAATCACCAAACTTTTTAGCTTCATTACCTACTCTAATACTATGAGATAATTCATGATGATTTAAATTACCTTTTTTGAATGTTTCATCTAATAAACTTAAAGCGGCATAAATATTTTCATTAGTTGGTTTTTTATTTAAAAAATCAGTTACTTTCATACTTAGTTTTTTATCAGTAACAAAAACATCAACATAAATAAAAGAAGAAACTAAGTTTTTCATTTCGATTTCTTTAAAAGTATATAAACCATTAACTTTAAACAATAATAAATTTAAATCTTTTTCTTGGATATTACTATATCCTAAAACAAAGTTTCTTTTAATCATTTGCTATTCACCTATCATAGTAATATTAACACATTAAATACCAAAAAAAAAGTCTTCATTGAAGACTTATTCGCATCGATCGCTTTTTAGACTAGCATCTTTGGTCCAAAATGGTCCAAATTGTAAAGCTTGAAAACAATTACGATCATAATTATAAATTTTATAACCTAACCCAGTACAAACATCAACATTACCATCAGCATATTCAACTGTTTTCTTGGTTAAACAAAATATTGGCTCTTTTTCATTTTGAACTTTAATAAAGTCAACTACACAAACAGCCATCCAACTAAGAACAACGACCCATAAGAAAATATTTAAGATTTTACCAAATAATGTTCTTTCTCCATCTTGACGATTATTTTTCTTTTCTTGTTTTACCATTTCTTTTACTTCTTTTTCTTTCATAAACCCATCTCCTAATTAAAATTAAATTTATTTTCTGCTAACTTAGTTATTTCTTCTTTATTAAGTGGCTGTTTTGTTATGTTTCTTTGAATAACATTGTATAAAACTCGCAGTCTTGCTTTATCAATATCATTCATTTTAACAAATTTAAGTCTTAAAGGATAACCACTTTCTAAAAATAAGGACATCTCCGCACCATAAGGTTTAAATATTATTGAGACCGAAGAAACTGTTCCATAAGGAATGGTAAATACTTCTTTCGTATTATCAAAAGATACTTTAGTATCAAATAAAACCATTTTTTTATCAGTAAATATACCATGATCTCTTAAAGTTTTATAACTAGCTAAAATGGTTTCATCTTCAAATACATAGTCATTAACATACTTAGGTAACTCATCTTTTTTTAAATACCTAGAAAAATAAAAGTATTTAGTTATTTCCTTATATTTTATATAAGCCATTATTCATCACCAATTTAATTGTAGCATATTATTAAAAAAAACTAAAGTTTTTACTTTAGTTTTTATAATAAGTAAATATTATTGTATCGCCAGCATTAAACTTCGTTAAATCAATACTATAAACTCCGGAATTATTTATTAAATAACCACTAGTTACAGCATCATTTACTGTCGTTATACTATTAGCTGTACCATTTACTTTAAATTCAATAGTCTTTGTTGTATCAATATCATTACCGATTTCAGCTATACCATTAACACTAGTCTTTGATGTAGTTGATATCTCGGTAGCAATATTACTAAATACTGATTCAATATTAGCAACAGTACCAGTATAGTAATAGCTTGAAGATGTTGCTAAGTTTCTTAATGTAGTAGCCGCACTAGTTGTTACTTCAAAGCCAATTGTATATATAGTTGTACCATTAGCTTTTAAAGTATTAGCTGTTGTTACATAACCATTACCACCAGTATTAGGTTCACCATCACTTAAGAAGACAATAGTATTTGGGTTAGTACTACTCATTGAGCTTAAAGTGGTATTAATTAAATTGAAAGCATCAGTATATGGAGTACTATTATTTGTTGATAAACCATCAATTAGGGTTTTTAACTCTGCAGGTGTTTTTTCTGGATTACTACTACCATCAGTACATCCTCTTAAAGTTGCACCACCAGCGCTATTTTTAGGGAATGTTACTAAACATATCTCTGTTCCCCCAGTAACATTTCCACCTGGGAAGATTACATCAATGAAAGCTTTAGCAGCATTTTTCATACTTGTTAATTTTGACCCATTCATACTGCCAGAAATATCTAAAGCTAAGACAATGTCTATACCTTCTTCAGATATTGCTTTTACGGAAATAGTTTTTTCAATGTTATAAGTTTTAATTGTTCCTGAAGGTTGGCTAATTCCACCAACTTCATAAGTTAATTGATTAGAAATGCTACTACCAGCATTACCAGTTACTTTTACTTTAAATACTAAAGTATAAGTAGAGCCAGAAGTAATAGTTTTACTTAACCCTGTGTTACTTAATAAAGCTCCACGAGCCGCTATTTCTTCTGTTGTTAGGCCTGTATCAATTAATTCCATATCAGTTTCACTTAATAATACTAAGTCTTTAGCTAAGAATATGCCATCACCAGTACCAGTATTAGTTGCTGTTAAGGTGTAAGTAATAAAATCACCATAAGAAACTGTGCTTGATCCACTAGTTGCAGTAGATGTCATGGTAACATTTATATTAGCTACCGCTTTATAGTAGAAGATTACTTCATTTGTTCCAGTTCCTACTGTAACATTTTTAGTTGTATCTAATTTTTCATAACCTATTATATTTGGTGCTGTTTCTGTATAAGTTTCACCAAAGGTTTTACCAGATACTAAAGTAGGAGTTTGAATATTAGTGGTTGTATCTTGTAAACGATAATAAATTGTGTAATCTAAATCAGTTCTTGGTGTCCAGTTAGCTGTTAAAGTAGCATTTTCACTACCCATAGTAAATGTTGTATCACTAATCGTTGAATCAGCTCCAGTTTTTGTCCAGCCATTAAAGTTATAACCATCTTTTGCCGGATTATTTATTGTTACAAAACTACCATAATTTATGGTTTGAGGAGTTGTTCCACTCCATGTTCCACCATTAGCATCTACTGTTAAAGTAAATGATTTGATACTCCAATGAGCATAATAGGTTTGATTCCCTGTTATTGTACCAGCTGTTATACCTGTTACTTTTGAGCCACTAGCTGGTAATGTATACCAACCATCAAAGTTATGAGATTTACTTGAAGCGTTATTAAATGTTAAGTTATCAGAAATTGTATAAGTACTAGCATTACTTGGATTTACAGGATTTATAACCCCAGCATCATTAATATTAAATACTAAGTTATAAATTTCTTTAGTCCAATTAGCATATAAAGTTAAACTAGCTTTAACAGTATCTGTAGTAAAGTTCCACTTATTAGTTAAAGTATTTTCTTTATACCAATCAGCAAAACCAAAACCTAATTTAGTTGGATCACTTGGTTTAGTAATAGTTTCATTGTATAAAACATCATTAATTGGTAGTACGCTACTTCCACCATTACTATTAAAGTCAACAGTGTATTTGTTAGCTGTCCAGTGAGCATACAAGGTGACATCACCAATTGTTCCACCAGCTAAAGTAGTTACTTTATTACCGGTTACTGGATCAGTATACCAGCCATCAAAACTATGCGATAAACTAGTTCCATCTAATAAGGTATAAGCCAAGGTGTTAACATTATAGCTATTTAATATGTTGCTATGAGTTGCTCCTGTTACTCCAGTTTGATTTAAATTATAAGTTACATTATAAGTTATTAAATCACAATCAGGATTAATAGTATCATCGCTAGTTATATTAGTGAAATCAGTTCGATCCCAACTACAGCTATAACCAGTTACTGGTGTGATAGTTGGAACATCGTCTAAATCACTACCCCAGTTAACATTTTTAGTAATTACATTATTATTAGTATCAACAAATGTTAGGGTGTAGTTTTTAATACTCCAATGGGCATACAAAGCTTTATTACCAGTTGATCCTAGAGTAATACCTAATAAGTTAGTACCATTTACTGAATCGGTATACCAACCTAAGAAGTCATGAGAAGCACTACTTGCTTTAGCAAATGTAAATTCACTAGATATGGTATAAGTACTTGGGTTACTTGGATTTGAAGCACTTGTAACATTAGTACTATTAATATTATATGTTAAGTTATAAACTGTTTCTGTCCAGTTAGCATATAAAGTTAAACTAGCTTTAACAGTATCTGTAGTAAAGTCCCACTTATTAGTTAAAGTATTTTCTTTATACCAATTTTCAAAATCAAAACCTAATTTAGTTGGATCACTTGGTTTAGTAATAGTTTCATTGTATAAAATATTATCAATTGGTGTAACACTACTACCACCATTACTATTAAATGAAACAGTATATTTGTTAGCTGTCCAATGGGCATACAAGGTAACATCCCCTATTTCACCACCAGCTAAAGTTGTTACTTCAGTACCATTAATTGGATCAGTATACCAGCCATCAAAGCTGTGTGATAAGCTAGTTGCTGATGTAATACTATATAATGGTGTATTAACATTATAAGTAACTAAAATATTACTTTCTAAAGCTCCTGTTACCCCTGTTTGATTTAAGTTGTAAGTTACATTATAAGTAACAATATTAAATGAACCATTTATGGTAACATCACTAGCTGGCATTATAGTTGGTATTGTACTCCAACCACTAAATGTATAACCAGTTTTAGTTGGATAAGTTAATGGTGTTATTGATGCTTCATATTTTAAACTTTGTTCATCATGTTTAACATCATCTACCATATAAGTTAATTTATATGTATCTCTTGTATAATAGATTTTAACTACTGTCGAACCATTACCACTAATATTTAATTGGTTAAATGATTGAACGGTAAATCCAGATAAAGTCTTTGCTATCCCATTAGTTAAAGTATCAGTTGTACCAGTTTTGTTATCAGTACCTACTAAAGTATAACCACCATTTAAATTCTCAGTATAATGTTCTACTTTATAAGCTGTATCATTATTAGCCGTGTAAGTTACTTCAACTGTTCTATTACTAGCAGGCATTATTCCATTTACAGTTAATGTATTAGCTGTATAACCTGGTATTAATGGCGAATTAACAGAGTAATGAGAATTGTAATTGTAAGAATTGCTATATGAAGTTCTCGCTTCTGTGCCATCAGTATATTTATAATTAATGGTTAAGTTATAACTATTAATAGTCCATGTTGCTGTATAAGTAACATTGTTTGCTGGCATAATTGATGCTACATTTGGAGTCCAAGCATTAAATGTATAACCAGTTTTACTTACTGGAGGCGTTACTATTGCTTGTTCATATTTTAAGAAAGCAACTATATCTACTCCACCATTTTCTGGTCTAAAGGTTAATTTATAAATATTTCTCGTATAACGAATTTCAACTATTGTACTGCCATCACCATTAATATTTTTTTGACTAAATGATTGAACAGTAAACCCAGTTAAAGTTCTTGCTGCTGCACTAGTTAAAGTATCAGTTATCCCCGTTCTATTATCAGTACCTACTAAAGTATAACCACCATTTAAATTTTCCGTATAGTGTTTTACTTTATAAGCAGTATTTCTGTTAGGAGTATATGAAGCCGTTACTGTAATATTGCTTGTTATTTTAGTACTTCCAGCAAGACCCCAATCTTTAAACGTATAGCCAGGATCAGCTGTTACTACTGGTTTAGCAATACTACTAAAACTAGTATTATAAGAAACATCTGAAGTATTAGTATAGCTTATATTACCATGAGCTCCTTTGTTAAAAGTAACAGTAAACTTCTTAATTGCCCATTTAGCATATAAAGTAGTATCTTCTGTAGTACCTTCAGTAATTTTAGTTACAGGAGTACCTGTACCATTTGGATTAGTATACCAACCCAAGAAATTATGAGAAGTACTAGTCATTAGAGCAGTTATATTAAACTCATCTAAAATAGTATAAGTTCTATCATTTGGTGTTTGAGAAATCCCTACTATTCCATATGGAGCATTGGCTCTATAATCTAGTTCATAATGATTGATTTTATAATTTACTTTTAAAACAGTTCCACCATCACCACGAATGATATCAAAGATATTTGATCCGCTTAAAGTAAAGGTATATCCAATATATTTATTTTTATCAGCATTAGTTACTGAAACAAAGGTATCAGTGGTACCTGTTCTGATAACTGTATCGTTAGCTTGTAAAACACCATTTTTATAATATTCAACGGTATATGGGGTGTTTTTATTAGCTGTATATTTAACCGTAATAAATGAATTCTCATCAGGTATTGTTCCACTTACTACAGGCTTATCAGCGGTATAGCCAGGAATTACCTTACTTACAACATCATAAGTATAATTATAATCATAAAGTCTTATAAAGGGAAAACCCATTGGGAAACCATGTTCATTAATATAAAAAATGGTTAAAAAATATTTGTTTATTTTAAATGTGCCATTTATAGTAACATCATTAGCTGGCATTTTAGCTGGAATAGCACTCCAACCATTAAATGTATAACCTTTTTTAGTTAAACTATCTATTGGATTAATAACATCATCATATTTAATATTAAATACTTGATATTCTTCACCATCAACTATATATGTTAAAGTATAAATATTTCTTTCATAATAAATCTTAACTATGGTACTACCATCGCCAGCAATATTTAATTGATCAAAAACTTTAACAGTAAACCCAGTATAATTATTGGCTACCGCATTAGTTAAAGTATCAGTGGTACCTGTTAAATTATTAGTATCAGCTAAAGTATAAGTACCATCAAGATTCTCAGTGTAATGTTCTACTTTATAAGCCGTATCTTTATTAGCAGTATATAAAACATCGACTGTTTTATCACTAGCTGGCATAATTCCATTTACAACTGTTTTATCAGCTGTATAACCAGCAATTACTGGTGATGTAACATTATATGCAGCATTATAATTATAAGAATTGCTATATAAAGGAGCAACATTTGTATAATCTTTCATATATTTATAATTAATAGTTAAATCATAACTATTAATATCATATAAAGAAGTAACTGTTAAATTGGTTTTAACGTTTTCAAAAGCTTTATCCCAAGCGGTAAATGTATAGCCTTCATGAGTTATAGCAATTGGTGATGTCGCATCTAATCCAACTAAAACTTTTTGGGTTTTTAAAACACTATCATCTAAACCATCAATAAACCTAACAGTGTAATACTTATCAATTTTATCATCAATTCCATTGTCATTTTTATCTTCAGCATATTTAGTTTCAACTATTAAGTTCTTTAATATTTTGCTTAGATCAGCGACTGTATCAGTTCCATCAATATACCAATTGATAAAAACCCAACCCTTATGTTTTGGCACAACAGGCGCTGCAACTGCCTTCCCCAGTTCTACTGTTTTATTTGCAAGTGTTTTGTCATTGTAGCTATCAATAAACTTGACTGTTCTTGTCGCTATGGCTTTGTTTTCTACAGGATTACCAAAAGTAATCATAAAGAAACTCAAAAGCAAGAAGACAAGAATAGCTATAATTCTCTTTCTGTTAAATCTCATATAATTTAACCCACCTTCCCTAAAAAAGTAAAAATAAACTTCTACGAATATTATGCTATCACAATAATTTCTATTTTGCAAATAATTTACACTCAAATTTCATTTTTAGCTTGACAAAAACAGATCTTTGGTTTTGGGGCAATAAAAAATACTTGATATTCAAGTATTTAAGTTTTACTAATTTTATTTAAAGGCCATATCCTAATTAGAGATTTACCAATAATATTATTTTTGGATACTAACCCTAAAGAAGGATCGCGACTATCTAAAGAATCTTCTCGGTTATCACCTAAAACTAAGTACATATCAGCAGGTATTACCCCATTAGGACAGATATCTATTGTACAAATATCTTCAAACATAAAATTATTGGTTTCCACATTCGCCTTTAAGAACTCTTCTGTATAAGCTTTGCCATTGATATATAAAATATTATCTAAAAAATGAATTTCTTCTCCGGGCAAGCCAATTATTCTTTTAACAAGTAATTTATCACTATCTGTTTTAATCGCGACAACATCATTTCTTTTGATTTTAAAGACGCGATAATTAATTTTAGAAAGAATAGCAATATCTCCTTCATTTAAAGTCGGAGCCATTGAGTTACCTATTACTTGATGAAATGAAAAGACATAAATGAAAACCAAGATTGTTACAATAATAACAATTATATATCCCAAGGTGTCTTTTAAAAACTCTTTAAATCCTCTTAAATCTGGCATTTAAATCTTTCCTTAATTAAACCTGTTCATTTGTTTCATCATTTGATTTACTTGTTTTTGAGAAGGTTTTCTTCCCATACTAGTCATCAGGGTTTCAATCATTTTTTCGTTAATTGGAGGATTATTTTTTAAGTATTTTTTCATATAAATCCTCGCGATTAAAAAACCAACGATGACTCCTGGGATTAAACCCACTAAAATAAGTAGAACATCTTTTAACCATGCTGCCATAATATCAACTCCATTCATTTCTATTATAATATAATATTTACAATATTTAAAGTTTTATAATTAACGATGCTTAGTTATACTAATTAATTTAGCGTGAACTACAACTCTTTTAGAATTATTAGTTGAGCAAGTTGATAAGGTTAAAATCTGATCAGCACTTGTTACTTTAACATTAAAATCATATTTACTTCTAGCTAGCAAAGTAGTAATAAACTGATCATAATCTAAAGATTTAAAACTAGTTCTTAAATAATATCCTTCTTCTCTTATAGTATAACTAGAAAATATTTGATATCTAATAACATAATCTTTAGTTGTTAATTTTATTATATGAGCAGATTTACTTGTTACCCAACTTTCATTAATGGCCTTTTTTAAAGTCCCAAACATTGTGCCATTAATCCGATTATGACCATATATTATTAGGTTATTATCACTACCATCAACTTTATTACGATAATCAGCAAAAACCCAACCATTAGAGTTTTTAGCTTTTTCATAAGAATGCTTTAAATAATATTTATTATCAGTGGTTTGAACTACTGGATAATTTATATTTGTATCTTCAACTTCTAACCAAGCCACCGTATCAGAATTGATGCCTTTAAGATAATCGAAATTAATTTTAACTTTTTCATACGCTTCTGTATCATTTGGATTATCTTTGGTTATTTCTTCTTCTTTAACATTTTGAATAACTTCGGAGTTTTTT